>Ga0114933_10000036_pt1 | contig 165308 bp, 138 predicted proteins | sample 4SBtaG_FD_89691 | JGI IMG/M metagenome (GOLD analysis project Ga0114933, IMG submission 89691) | Deep subsurface microbial communities from Kolumbo volcano to uncover new lineages of life (NeLLi) - 4SBTROV12_W25 metaG | ecosystem: Environmental > Aquatic > Marine > Volcanic | place: Kolumbo...
CATCGATTGGTCGCAGCGAGGCACATTCACACATTATCACGGAAATGTTTACGTATTTTGGTGTTGGTAGTTTAGTAATTGGGTTTCTCATGCTTGTCGGGAATATCTTCTTTGGTTTATTAGGTGAAAGCGATAAAACCTAACCTGGTGGTCAACATGACCCGCAAAAAGCACCGTAGTTTTCAAAGGCCTGTTGCGCTTGGAAAATTCATCCATAATTCAAACGTTAGTGGCTCCGAGTTTTTGCGGGCATCTTACCACTGTCGTGTGTGCCGGGTATGGCACAAAACTAGAGAGGTGAAAGTCCTCTTGCCAGGTAATCGCAGAGCCGAAGGCCAGGAGAAGGGCAAGGTTAGCATCGCGAGGTGTTGGCTGGAGCCCAATCCGAAGTTGCGGGGCGATGAACAAGAACCGGATAAGAGGTGTGACGTATCTGAGACGAGTGGGCACTTGACTACGAAGTCTTCCATCTGCAAACGGGATACGTTTTATAAATTCGGCGTTTACGCAACGAAAGTTCGGCGTCAAACGTCAACTGGCCTGGAATACGGCCAAATCGGCGCACGACCCGTGGCGGTTGAGTAAGAGCCCGGCCCTTTATTACGCGCTGCCAAACCGATACTTTAGAGACTTGGGGCTTCCCACTTTGGTAGCATGATGACAACTGTCAAGATAATGAACCGCCTTGGTACGTGATCCGTATGCCGGGTGGTGTGGGAGGAGGGATGTCGTGAGGCATCCCCCTATCCCGATTAGCTGTTTACAGACAATAGGCACACGTTGTGATATTCTCGACGTATGAAACCCATCGTCTGGAATCACAAGAAGAACAAGCTTCTGAAAGCTCAAAGAAGCGTATCGTTTGAAGACGTTGTGTTTCACATTTTAGCGGGTGACATCCTTGAAACAATTGATCATCCGAATCAGCAACGCTATCCAGGGCAACAAGTTCATGTGATAACCATAGAGGATTATGTCTACCTTGTGCCATTTGTCGAATCGGAAGATGAGGTTTTTCTAAAGACCATTATCCCAAGTCGAAAGGCCACCAAAAAATATATAGGTAACAGAAATGAATAAATTAGATCAAGAAGAGACGGATATTCTGGAAGCATTTGAGTCTGGAAAGGTCAATCGATCAAAGAATGCAGCCGAGACACAAAAGCGGCACAAGGAATATGCTAAAGCGATGTTTCAGAAGGATGCAAGAATCAATATTCGACTTCCGTCTAAAGACCTTCGTGGACTACAGAAACGAGCGCTTTCAGAGGGTATTCCATACCAAACGTTGGTAGCCAGTATCTTACATAAATATGTAGAAGGCAGGTTGCGTGAAAACGACAGCTAACACTTGCATTCACACGAGAATAAAGTAATAAAGGGGTCGGGTCTTTATATATAGTGTATTATCCGAAGTACCGCTAAGCTTTATCAATGGTCAGACCAATTAGAATTGAATTTTACAATGCCTAATACCATGTCATGAATCGTGGCAGAGGGCGGCCAAGATATTTCATGGCGATGATTATTATCATGCTTTTCTTCAATGCTTGAACGAATCTTTTCAGCGATTTGGTTTGGAAATTCATAGCTATTGCATGATGGACAACCATTATCATCTTTTGCTTAAAACGCCACATGGAAATTTGAGTCGAGCCATGAGGCATAATACACGCAACGCTACAATCGATTGAAGCGAACTGAAGGGTCTTTATTCAGAGGTCGATATAAGTCCATTCTTATTAATGTCAGCAGCTACTTGCTGCAAGTGAGTGGATATATCTACCGAAATCCGATAGAAACCAAAAGGCGGTGGGTCGAAAAGCTGGAACATTATCTGTGGTCCAGCTATCCGTTAAATGTCAAAAAGCAGAAAACTCCTGATTGGCTTTACCAGGACAGTATATTTGGTGAGTTCGATGCCCAGCGTCCCTACAAAGCAAAAGGGCGGGTGCGAAAAATTTCGTGCCAACGTAACAATTGTCGGTCGGCGGTAAATTTCAATGCCACCCCCTTTATATGTTAGGCTGATTGTCTGCAGGTTATAAGTAGTATTCCGGATTTTGAGAGCGGTCAAATCATTTAAATTCAACCTTAACGGACATTTTGGGCAATGGTAAATGTATTAATTTATCGACGGGTTTTATTGACTGCGACGATGTTGGTGTTTGCAGAATCGAGCTTGGCGGAACTCCCCAAAGCAGCCCAAATTGATCGATACAAGAACATCGTCGTCGATGCGATGAAAAGAAAAGATTGCGCCACGATCGTTCAAAATATAGATAGATTGGAAAAGTTAACCGATCAGTTACCCCAATCCATGGTTTACGCAAATGCCGAATGCCTTTTGCAAGTGGGTGATTACAGCGGTGCGATGGTTGCGTTAGAAGAATATATCGCGACGGTGGGTAAAGACGGTGAGTATTATGAGAGGGCTCTAAAATCCTATACCCGGGCCGAGAACATGAATAATATGCAACGCGGCAAACCCAGTATATCAACAGGACCGGGCGGAAACGAGGGCAAGGAAATTCGACGAGTGGATGATGTGTTGGCGGAAATTGATTTGGATATGGTTGAAGTCCCCGCCGGTTGTTTTGAAATGGGGTCGCCACCTTCTGATTTCGAACAAAATATAGATGAAACACAGCACAAAGTCTGTTTGACTAAAGCTTTCTTGATTGGCAAATATGAGCTAAGTCAAGCGCAGTGGGAGACGATTATGCGGCGCAATCCATCGGCGATGGGTAAATGCGGTCCTAATTGTCCGGTGGAACAAGTCAGTTGGCGGGATGTTCAGCGTTTTATAGAAAAACTCAATGATGTGACGGGGCTCGAATACCGATTGCCGACCGAGGCTGAATGGGAATATGCCTGCCGTGGTGGTGGGAAAGCACAGAAATATTGTGGTGGCAATTACTTGGCGGAGTTAGGTTGGTATGACTCCAATAGTGGTCGGCGCACCCATGTGCGGGGACAAAAGCAGGCGAATGCTTTGGGGATATACGATATGAGCGGTAACGTTAGCGAGCATGTTTCGGACCGCTATATGGAAGATTATTATAAGAATAGCGTCGTTGATAATCCGCCAGGGCCCGAACAGGGATTCGCGCGGGTTACTCGAGGAGGAAGTTGGAGCAGTGAAGCCACATTAAGCCGTTCGGCGAGTCGACGACGGGTTAAACCTGGTCGCCGTGGCAATTTTCTCGGGTTTCGGTTGGCCAGAACGCCGTAACTTGGTCGACCGGTGGGTCGTTTCATCAAAGTAAACCGTATACTGAAGGAACTCCTATAATGTTGTGCATCGCGCATCGAGGTGCAAGGGGACACGCTCCTGAAAATACGCTTGCCGCAATCACAAAGGCGCTGGAATTGGGCGCAACCTGTATAGAAATTGATGTATACAATGTCGATGGCCACTTAGTCGTCTTTCATGATGATCGGCTGGAACGTACAACCAACGGGTCGGGATATTTACAGAATCAAAAATTTGCCGATTTGAGGAAACTGGATGCGGGGAATGGAGAGATTATCCCAACGCTGGGGGAAGTGCTACAGACTATCGACCGGAGCGCTGCGATAAATATAGAGCTCAAAGGGTCACAAACTGCTGCGCCAGTGTTGCGAATTGTCGAGCAGTTTCGGCTATTGGGCTGGCCCAACGATTTATTCCTTGTATCCTCGTTTAATCATCGGGAGCTAGTTGAATCCCGGCGCTTGGACGCTCACATTAAGATCGGCGCGTTAACTTGTTCTTTGCCGGTCAACAATGCTGAATTTGCCGAGCGATTGAACAGTTTTTCGGTTCATTCAAGTATGGAATTTATTGACAGGGCTTTTGTGGATGACGCGAAAATGCGCGGCCTTCGGGTCTACGTCTATACCGTTAACCATCCGGAGGATATCGAGAAAATGGCGAGACTTGGTGTGGATGGTGTATTTACCGATTTTCCAGAGCGCGTTCTATCGACCGTTCGCCCTACGGTGCCAAATATAGGATGGTTCTAATCGGTAAACTTCCAATATAGGTGCATTTTTAGTTCACCTGTCGCCACAAATGCAAACTTGCTTGACAATCATGCACGCGCGCAAGCCCAAATTTCGATTTTTTTGATACCTGCATTACGCAAGACTCTTGACAGTTCCGTGACGGTCGCGCCAGTCGTCACAACGTCATCCAGTATAGCGACATGATCTACCTCGACAGCCTGCCCGATTTCGAATGCGTGTTTGATATTTATTGCACGCTGGCGAGCAGATAAGCCAGATTGGGCTGGTGTTTCGCGAGATCTAACGCAAAGCTTAGGCGCAATAGGGATGCCTAGATTTTTTGAAATGGGGCGGGCTATCTCGATGGCTTGATTGAATCCCCTTTGTTGGAAGCGGGTTGGATGCAAGGGTACCGGGACGATCAGTTGGGGGTGCATGGGTTGATTCGCCAGAGCTTGGGCCATGAGATTACCTAGCAGCCGGCCACTGGCATAATTGCCGTTATATTTTAGCGACCGGATCAAATAGCGGACCGGTTCGTTATAGGTGAATAGTGCAAGGGTTGAATCGAATGGGGGCTGATTCTTGGAACAGGGCCCACAGCGTTGTCTGATTTGGCCCGTTGATATGGGTAATCCGCAGCAAATGCAAGCTTCGCGATTAAACGGCAGCGAATCGTGGCACGACGGGCACAGATCGAATCCTGCGATACCGGGTTGTTCGCACAGTAGACAGGTGGGCGGATAAAGCCATTGCTGTATAATATTTGGCCAGTTGTTCGGGTTGAGCATGTATTTTTATTGACAAGTGTCAAAGGGTTTTGATGCTTGATACGATTAACCTTTTTCTGTTTAACGCCTGAAGCCTGTTCTACAGGGTCAGGATCGCAGAATGTATTACAAGTGTTCCGCAATAAATTTTGAAAAACTTAAGACCACAGCATTCGTTGGAGAATAGTCCATGCACGGTGAAAAAAGAATAACCAAAACATACACTCCTGACCTGATGGCCGAGTGGATGCGTCACGATTGGTGCCTAGAGGAAATTCAAGGGCTATTCAATTTGCCCTTCAACGATCTATTGTTCCGCGCTCATTCGGTCTATAGGGAGCATTTTGATCCCAACGAAGTGCAGATCAGTCAGTTGCTGAGCATTAAGACCGGCGCCTGCTCCGAAGATTGCGCTTATTGTCCGCAAAGTGCTCGCTATGACACAGGGTTGAAGCACGAAGAATTGATGCCGGTTGATGAGGTATTGCAGGCTGCGCGGGAGGCCAAGCTGCAGGGGGCGACCCGGTTTTGCATGGGTGCCGCTTGGCGTAGTCCCAAAGATCGGGATATTAAACCTGTAACCGAAATGATTAGAGGGGTTAAGGCTATGGGTATGGAAACCTGTGTGACATTAGGGATGTTAACCGATGAGCAAACCCAGCAACTGAAAAGTTCTGGTTTGGATTATTACAACCACAATCTGGATACCTCGGAAGAATATTATTCTGAAATAATATCGACCCGAACATACCAGGATAGGTTGGCAACCCTTCAGCGGGTCCGTGGTGCCGGTATCAATGTCTGTTGTGGTGGTATTGTTGGTATGGGGGAGAGTGATGATGATCGCGCCAAGCTTTTGCAGGAACTGGCCAATATGCCCGAGCATCCCGAAAGTGTTCCGATCAATATGTTGGTGCAGGTGGAGGGAACTCCGCTAAACGGCACACAGCAACTGGATCCGTTGACATTTATCCGAACAATCGCGGTCGCACGGATACTGATGCCAAAATCGCGGGTACGCCTTTCCGCGGGGCGTACAGACATGAGCGATGAAATGCAGGCGCTGTGTTTTTTTGCCGGGGCCAATTCTGTTTTTTATGGCGAAAAATTACTCACTACCGACAATCCCGTTGCAGATTCAGATCAACGTTTGTTTGAAAGACTTGGTTTGACTTCGGCCATGGCTCGCCACTAGATCTGGAGCCAATGACTGGGCTTGGTCAGAACCTCAAACAGCGCCTAAGTGAAATTGAGGGACAACATTTATACCGAAGACGTAAAGTTCTAGACGGCCCGCAAGGCGTTGTGGTTTCGATGCAGGGTAAACGATTACTGAATTTTTGCAGTAATGATTATCTTGGTTTAGCTAACCATCCGGAAGTTGTCCGGGCTTTGCAAAAAGGGGCGGCCGAATTTGGCGCGGGTAGTGGTGCGGCTCACTTGGTCTGCGGGCATAGCAAAGCGCATCACGCTCTGGAAGAAGAATTAGCCGATTTTTTGGGATGCGATCGCGTATTGCTTTTTTCAACCGGGTATATGGCAAATCTTGGTGTAATTTCCGCTTTGCTGGGGCGTGGCGATTGCGTATTCGAGGATAGACTTAACCATGCTTCATTGTTGGACGGCGGATTATTATCGGGCGCCCGGTTTCGGCGGTTCCCGCATGTTGATATGCAGGCCCTTGATTCGATGCTTCGGACGGCGAATGGGAAAAACAAGCTGATTGTTAGCGACGGGGTATTTAGTATGGATGGAGAGCTGGCGCCGTTGCCAAAAATGGCTGAGGTCGCCGATAAGTCTGGGGCTTGGTTAATGGTGGATGATGCGCACGGTATAGGTGTTATAGGCGACCGGGGCCGAGGCGCATTTGACCACTATAAGATGAACGTGGGTCAAGCCGATGTATTGGTGGGAACTTTGGGTAAAGGGTTTGGAACGTTTGGTGCGTTTGTTGCTGGTTCTGAAGAATTGGTCGAATTTTTGATTCAAAAAGCGCGGTCTTATATCTATACCACAGCAATTCCTTCTTCTGTTGTTGGAGCCACCCGGGTAAGTTTGCAGCTCGTTATTAAAGAGCCTTGGCGGCGACAGAAATTAGTAGGCTTAATTAGTCATTTCCGTGCAGGTGCGGAACGGCTGGGTTTGAAAATGGTTCGCTCTTTTACGCCGATCCAACCTATATTGATCGGCGATAGCCGCGCTGCACTAGAGATGTCTGAAGAATTGCAAAAGCAAGGTGTATTGGTTTCGGCTATACGTCCGCCTACAGTGCCCGAGGGTAGTGCCAGATTACGGGTTACTTTTTCTGCCGCCCACGAAATAGAACACGTGGATTGTTTATTGGATGCGCTTGACTATACATTGGTAAGTCAGTCCGATGGATGAAACTAAGCGGCTTTTGTACGTCGAAAGTTCTGGCCAGGGCGAGCACGTGGTTTTGGTTCACGGTTGGGGTATGCACTCGGGTTTTTGGCGTGAATTTGCCGACCTATTGAGACAAAGTTACCGGGTTAGCTGTGTAGACCTGCCAGGACATGGACGCAGTGAGATGATTGACCAATTCAACTTACCCGTAGTCGCCCAAATGTTAGTAGATCAAATACCGGGTAGCGCACATTGGATCGGCTGGTCGCTGGGGGCTTCCATTGTATTACAGCTTGCGGCAGATCACCCTGAACGCGTGGATTCCGTTGGGGTGATTGCAGGCAATCCCAAGTTCAATAAAGCAAACGATTGGTTGGCGGGGATGGATAGCCAAGTACTGGATACATTCCACAATAATTTGAAGCGTGATTTTAGGTCGACGCTACGGCGTTTTTTAAAGTTGCAAACGCGAGGAATGGCGAATTCGAAATCAATGTTTAGGTGTTTACGCGACAGATTGGATGAATGCGCTGTTCCACATCCGGACGCATTATCTTGTGGCGTAGATATTTTGAAGTCTGCCGACCTGCGTCCAGTTATGGCTACGATCCAGCATCCGACTCTAGTCGTGTTGGGTACCGAAGATAGTTTGGTTCCCGTTGCCGCAGGACCGGCAATCGAAAGCCTAAGTCCAGTGATTTGTCTATCGATTATAGAACAGGCGGGACATATTCCGTTTATCTCGCATGTTGCCGAGACTTTCGACGTGGTTTCTAGCTTTTTGCAGCGGCAATCTGTGGCTTAGCATCATGAATTCGGTAATCGAAAGTTGGGTCTTACCGGTCGATAAAAAGTGCGTACGCGCTTCATTTTCACGCGCTGCTTTGTCTTATGATAATTTCGCTGCGTTACAGCAGCTGGTCGCGGATACTCTGTTAATGCGGCTGCAAGCGCTAAATTATTTTCCGACTAAGTCGATTTTGGATCTAGGCGCTGGAACGGGTTATTGCGGCGGACATCTCACGAGATATGCAGAATCCGTCATTGAGCTGGATATTGCCGCCGCGATGCTCAGTTTTTCTCGCCAACGTGCAACTCCGAATGTTTTTCATTTGTGTGGTGACGCCGAGTCGATACCGCTGGCAGATAGTAGTGTGGGTCTGATATTTTCCAATTTAGCATTCCAGTGGTGTTTCGATCTCGATAGGCTTTTCGCTGAAATTTTCCGTGTTTTAATGCCTGGCGGAAAATTAATATTCAGCAGTTTTGGTCCAAGAACTTTGAGCGAACTAAGAAGTGCCTGGGCTACCGTGGATGATTATTCCCACGTCAACCGCTTTTATCCGATATCTGTTATTTCCGAATCGATGTTGGATGCTGGGTTGGTCGAATGCCATCTGGAAAGCGAAATAAATGATCTGGCTTACGATAATGTGATGCAGTTGATGCTCGAGTTGAAGGCAATCGGTGCCCACAATATGACCGATGATCGATCTAGAGGTTTGACCGGAAAACAAATGGTCTCGCGCATGACAGCGGCTTATCAAGAATTGATGACCGGTGCGGATATTATTGCGACCTTTGATGTAGTCTACGCTTGTGCGGCTCGGCCAGGATTGGATCGTTGATGACACCGAGCAAGGTTGGCAGGGGTGTATTTGTAACTGGAACCGATACCGATTCGGGTAAAACGTGGGTGTCTTTAGGTTTGATAGAATGGTTGAAGGGGTGGGGTAACACGACCCTGGCGATGAAACCTGTTGCTTCGGGATGTACATTGGTCGATGGGCGGCTTAAAAATTCGGATGCGCTTTTGTTGCAAAAACAGGCCTCTTTTGAGATCGACTATGAAATGGTCAATCCCTATGCCCTCGAACCCGCGATCGCGCCGCATATTGCCTCTAGTCAGGCCGGGTGTGACATTAGTCTGAACGTCATAGAGGAAAACTATCAAAGATTGCAAGGGAAAGCGGATGCTGTTGTTGTTGAGGGCGTGGGCGGATGGGAAGTGCCTTTGTCGGAAGAATGCGCGGTGGCTGAATTGGGTAGAAGGTTGGGCGGGGCAGTTATTCTTGTAGTAGGTTTGCGGTTGGGATGCCTGAATCACGCGATATTGACCTGCCAAGCGCTGGAGCGATCCGGCTGCAGGTTGTTGGGATGGGTTGCCAACCATGTAGATCCGGAATTTGCATTTATGGAAGAGAATCTGGAGACGCTGAAAAGGAGAATGTCCATGCCGTTACTTGGTGTTGTGCCAGCCCTGGAAAAGTTGGACGCGAAAAAGATTGCTCAGGCTTTTGATGACCCTCGTTATAGTGCCCCTTTGGCACAATATTTCGAAAAGCATTGTTTCGGGTGAATGGCATTTACAATTAGCAATTAGCCAGAGATCTTGAACGCATTGATGTATGAGTTGTTTTCATTGCCATCAACGATGCAAGACCCGTTCGTAAGACGGTTGTAGTTATTCCCTATCATAAAATTCAAGCGCTTGCATAATTTCCAATAATAATATAAATTCCTAAGGCTCAATTATGGATTCTAACGCACTATGGATGGGGCAAAGATTTTTTCGAGTCGCAATAATAAAATGTCATTAATTTTCGCATTGGGGTTATGTTGTTTTTACCAGGAGTGCACTTTTAGGTGGTAGCTGGAAACTGAAAGACTTTTAAGTGATTCAGTAAGGGTCAAACGGTTTACCAAACGTGGCTCTTGGGCGTTGTTCAGCTTAAATTGATTGAGGGCCGGGCCCCACGACAGGAAGCCCAGAATCCTCGTTGATTATTAGTGACGATTTGAAAATTGCATTGACGTATCTCAGAACTAAATAATAAGAATAGGAAACTTGGTGTGATCTAATCCGCGTCCGGGATGAATTGCTCGGTGAACGCGTTGCGGTTTCTTTTTGCGGCTCTAATATTGAGGCCATATCGGATCTGAGTATGGCGACGGAATTGATAAACGCTGGTTTGGGTAACCAGCGTTCAAGAATTATGCAAAACTACAAAGAGGGAGATATCTCCGTGAATAAGACAAAGCAGCTGCTTACGGGCGTTCTCATGTGGATATTAGGGGTGGGCTCCGCGATGGCGGATTACACCTTGAATATGCCTGTCGGCGTCACGAAAATCAGCCGCGAAGTATACGATCTTCATATGCTCGTGATCTGGATTTGCCTTGGAATAGGTATTGTTGTCTTTGGTGTCATGGCGTATTCGTTCGTGTATCACCGAAAATCGCAAGGTGCGGTTCCGGCGAAGTTTCATGAAAGTGCCAAAGTTGAAATGCTTTGGACGATTATCCCGTTCATCATCCTTATCGGTATGGCTATTCCCGCGACCAAAACCATGATGGAGCTGGATGATGCTAACGGTGCGGAAATGACCATCAAAATTACCGGTTATCAGTGGAAATGGCGTTATGATTATCTGGATGACGAGTTTGGATTTATGAGTAACCTTGCCGCGCAGGACAACGCAGCACGCCAATTGGGGTCCGGTATAGATCCCAAAAGCATCGAAAATTATTTGCTTAACGTCGATAATCCTTTGGTCATTCCGGTGGATACGAAAATTAGATTTTTATTGACTTCGGCTGACGTGTTGCATGCTTGGTGGGTTCCGGAGCTGGGTTGGAAAAAGGATACGGTACCTGGGTTTATTAACGAATCTTGGACTTTGGTGGAAAAGCCAGGGACTTACCGGGGGCAATGCGCCGAACTTTGTGGCAAAGACCATGGTTTTATGCCCATTGTTGTCGTCGCAAAAAGTAAGCAAGATTACGCAAACTGGGTCAGCGAACAACAAGCCGAGGCAAAAGCCATCGCTGAATCGGTTGACAAAATTTGGACCGAGGATGAATTAATGGCAAAAGGCGAAGAGGTTTACAATGCCAATTGTGCCAGTTGTCACCAAATCAATGGTGACGGTATACCCGATACTTTCCCGGCAATTAAAGATAGCGCCATTGCCACGGGCGACGTGGATGAACACATTAACATCGCCTTGAATGGTAAAGGTGCGATGATGCCCGCCTTTGCCAGTATGCTCTCCGCATCTGAGCTGGCTGCGGTAATAACCTATCAACGTAATGCCTTTGGTAATGAAATGGAAGATTATATTCAGCCTTCGGAAATTAAACCGCTGATAAATAATATCGAAGCGGATGCTGATGACGAATAGCTATAGCAAAGAATTTCGCTGTCTAGCTAGGTTAACGGTTATATCCAAGACGGGCTAGGTTGCCGGATTTGAAAACTGACATTATTGAAACTAAAGAGGTACACGTTATGACGGCGGCAGCAACCACACAGGATGATCACCATGATCATGGCCCTGCGAAGGGATTGATGCGTTGGATAATTACGACTAACCACAAGGATATCGGCTCGTTATACCTGCTTTTTGCGCTGGCCATGTTCTTTGTTGGTGGAACGATGATTATGATTGTACGGGCCGAATTATTTGAACCCGGGTTGCAGTTTGTAGATCCAGGTTTTTTTAATTCGATGACTACGATGCACGCGTTAATCATGATTTTCGGTGCGGTTATGCCGGCATACGCCGGGTTGGCCAATTGGATGATTCCGATGATGATCGGGGCTCCAGATATGGCGTTACCACGCATGAATAACATGAGTTTTTGGGTGCTGGTATTTGCTGGCCTAATGATGCTGAGCACCTTGCTGATGGAAGGTGGGGCGCCTGCGGCAGGCTGGACCTTGTATCCACCATTGTCATTACAGGCGGGAGATAGTCTAGCCTTTACGGTTTTTTCCATTCACCTTTTGGGTGTGTCGTCTATTCTTGCCTCGATCAATATTATTGTAACTATCCTGAATATGCGGGCACCGGGTATGACCCTGATGAAGATGCCGCTGTTTTGCTGGACCTGGTTGATTACTGCGTTTTTATTGATCGCGGTACTACCGGTGTTTGCGGCGGCGGTTACGATGTTACTCACGGATGCGCATTTTGGCACCAGTTTTTTCGACGCCGCCGGTGGCGGGGACCCGGTTTTGTACCAACATCTTTTTTGGTTTTTTGGCCATCCCGAGGTCTATATTATTATACTGCCGGCATTTGGTGTGATTTCCACAATTGTTCCCACATTTTCACGCAAAAGGTTGTTTGGCTATAGTTCCATGGTGTACGCCACAGGTTCGATCGCGTTTCTATCGATGATTGTTTGGGCACACCATCAATTTACCGTTGGTATGCCGCTGGCTGGTGAACTCTATTTTATGTATGCGACGCTACTGATTGCGGTTCCGACCGGCGTCAAAGTCTTCAATTGGACGGCGACTATGTGGCGCGGGGCATTAACTTTTGAAACGCCGATGCTGTTTTCAATTGCGTTTATCATTTTATTTACGATCGGTGGATTTACTGGTTTGATGCTGGCTATGGCACCGGCAGATTTTCAGTATCACGATAGTTATTTTGTCGTCGCGCATTTTCATTATGTGCTGGTGGTTGGCGGTACATTTCCGGTATTTGCGGCGACCTATTACTGGCTGCCAAAATGGACCGGTAACATGTACGATGAACGACTGGCCAAACTGCACTTTTGGCTCACATTGATCGCGTTTAACATTACCTTTATGCCGCAACACTTTCTCGGTCTTGCTGGGATGCCTAGAAGGATTCCTGATTATGCAATCCAATTTGCGGATTTCAATATGATATCGAGTATTGGCGCTTTTATATTGGGTATATCACAGCTGATTTTCGTTTATACAATTGTCAAAACTGTAAAAGGTGGTGCGAAAGCAAGCGCTGAAGTATGGGAAGATGCGAGCAAAATGGGGCTTGAATGGACGGTTCCGTCACCGGCGCCTTACCACACGTTTTCTACGGCTCCAAAGATCGATTAATATCGAGGAGTTCATTTCGAATTAGTCGTTAAAGCGTATGGAATTAAAGGATAGAAATAAGGTGCTCGCTGCGGCAATAGGACTATTGGCGGTTGTGCTATATCTGGTGGCAATTAAAATACTTATGTTTTGATGGAGACCACTAATCCAGCTCAGACTAATGGAAAGCTGGTCGCGAAGCTTTGCTTTATAGTCTTCGCGATGTTCGCGTTTGGCTTTGCGCTGGTTCCGATGTATGACGTGTTTTGCAAGATTACCGGGTTAAATGGAAAGGTCGATGTACGTGCCGCCAGTGATTTTGAATACTCAGTTGTAGAAGATCGAGATGTATCATTGGAATTTGTGACGTCCGTGAATAATTCCGCTCCGATTGAATTCAGCGCCGAAACGGTAAAAATGAAGGTTAATCCAGGCAAATATTACCAAGTTTATTTTACCGCAAAAAACATCACGGGACGGCATTTAACGGGGCAGGCAATCCCCAGTTTTACACCAGGCTTAGCAGCCAAATATTTAAAGAAAACCGAGTGTTTTTGTTTTTCGCAGCAGACTTTTGCACCTGGAGAATCGAAAAGAATGCCAGTACGATTTGTCATCGATCCGGCAATGCCGGAGCAATATAGTGATGTAACTTTGGCGTACACTTTTTTTGACGTGAGCAAGAAACAAGCTAAAAATAATTGAATACAAAGTAAATGAGGCGATTAAATGTCGACAAACGATAGCTACTACATACCCCATAAGGCGACCTGGCCAATATTAGTAGTCATTGGGCTGGCACTGTTTTTGGCTGGATTTGCCAATTTGATTAATGATTCTTCCGTCGGTAAACCGATGATGATCACAGGCGGCATCGTTTTTTTGATCATGGTGGGTGGCTGGTTTAGCCTTCAGGCGATAGAAAGTGAAGGGGGAATTTACAACGAGCAGGTTGAGGTATCTTATCGTATGGGGATGATGTGGTTTATCTTCTCAGAGGTGATGTTTTTTAGCGCGTTTTTCGGCGCGTTGTTTTATGCCCGGATTTATTCGGTACCTTGGTTGGGTGGTGAAGGCTACGGACCGGGTGTCGCAACGCAGGAATTTTTATGGCCGGATTTTAAAGCGATCTGGCCCACTAACGGTCCGGGAATGAAGGGCGGTGAGTTTGAGGCGATGGGTGCTTGGGGGCTGCCTGCTATTAATACAATGATTTTGCTTAGTAGCGGGGGGACCGTCACGTGGGCGCATTGGGGTCTAATCGCTAATAACAGGCCACAATTAATAAAGGGATTGGCTGTAACGGTAGGATTGGGGTTTTTGTTCGTTGTGCTTCAAGGTTACGAGTACCACCATGCGTATACGGAGCTGGGTTTGACGTTGGGTTCGGGCGTCTATGGCTCGACTTTTTTCATGCTGACCGGATTTCATGGCTTACACGTCACTTTGGGTGCGATTATTCTTGGGGTCGTGTTGTTCCGCAGTTTAAAAGGACACATGACACCGGAGAACCATTTTGTTTTCGAAGCAGCGGCTTGGTATTGGCACTTTGTTGACGTCGTGTGGTTGTTGCTGTTTATATTTGTGTATTGGCTATAAAACAACCTGATGAATAATTAGGTGTTTCGTAATTCGAAATGCTTTTTGGGGGTTATTGGTCAGCGGCACCAAAGCTTAATTTTGGGTCGATTCTGCTTGGATTGGATTGGGGTTAAGACCGTGCGGTTTAATTAAGCCGGTTGCAAAGGCAATCAATAGAAAAATAAACAGAGCGATAGAAAGCGTGATTCGGATTGTTAGAGATTTGACGATTCGGTCGGGTTGATCTTTGCTCTTAATTAAATGGTACAAGGCCGATCCAAGGCTAATCAGAATAACCACAAGCGCAGCGACTACGAATAATTTTGTAAGCATAATAGTTCGATCATTCGAGGGTGAGGCGCGGTATTGTGAGTCAAGCGTTGACAAAAATCCAATCGGCCAGTGATTCTTCCTTGTATGGTAAATGATAGGCCTCATTGAGGCCATGAAAATAGAGTTGCGCATTGAATCTAAAGTCATCTATTGCGGTGGTCGGATTATGCTTGGCTTGCGGCCTCTTCATCTATCTGGGGCTTTGGCAACTTGAGCGTGCCAATGAAAAACGCGAATTGATTAGGCTTCGCTCAGATAGAGAAGCTGGGCTACCGATTCAGTTGGACGGTGACGCGGAAGATTTGGAGAGATTGGAATATCGTAAAGTAATCGCTACAGGCGTTTATGATAGCGAACACCAGTTTTTGTTAGATAACCAGGTGGTTAGCGGTCGTGCAGGTGTGCATGTAATGACGCCGCTGCGAATTCGGGGGATGCGTCAGGCCGTGCTGGTCAATCGAGGTTGGATTCCACTGACCGTGGACAGGCGGATTGACACTGACATTAGCGTGGACTCTTCTGTCGTGGAGATATTGGGAAAGGTAAACCATTTTCTTGGTGTCGGTTATAGAATCGACGGGGCAGAGATCCCTACACCAGGTTGGCCGAGTTTGGTACAAGTTGTAGATGTTGAGGCGATATCCGATGTTTTGGGTTACCCAATACATCGGTATCAAATTTTACTTGCTAAGGACAAAGGACCAGGGTTTGATAGGGATTGGCCTGAGGTCTATCCGATGAGTCCGGAAAAACATACCGCTTATGCAATACAGTGGTTCGCCCTTGCGCTGACCTTAGTGGCAGTGGTTTGGTGGAGAAATATAAAATAATGGTGTTAAACGGCGTAAAAGAACCCGGCCATTGGCCATTGGTGATGATAATGGTGCTTTGCTTCGGTTCATTGATTTTGGCTGTTTATCTTTTTCAAAATACCAATTTATTATACGGTCCCACCAACATTGGCCATTTGATAGACCCTGTGATTCCGATTGCTAGATCGGAGATCGACGGGCTGGATGAATTTTCCCGACAAAACATCGGTGAAATTCGTGGTCGCTGGGTGTTGGTGCATATTGTTACAAAGTCAGGGTGTAATGGTGCGTGCCGGGAATCTCTGCATAAGACCAAGCAGGTTCGTCTAATGCTAAATAAGGATTTGATCCGGGTTCGACGCCTAGCGATAGTCGATGGCAGGGTTCCTGAAGATGTCGCTATAAGCTGGTGGCGAGGCCACGATTATTTGTTGCGGGCGGCTGCGTCTCGCCGGCTGATCGATATAGTGCGTCGTGTGGTGGGTGAATTGATACCCGAAGGGACGGTTGTTTTGATGGATCCAATGGGTAATTTTATGATGTGGTATGAAGCGGGTTTTGACCCTTACGGCTTAAAAAAAGATTTAAAAAAGTTGTTGTATGTTTCGCAGGTCGGTTAAGGTGCTGCCGCAATGCTAATCCAAATGAATTGTTGATATGTTTCGAAAACTAACGTTTTTTTGTCTATTACTGGTGTTAATCGCGCTGGTATTTGAGGCCTATCTAAGGCTTTCTGGTGCGGATGTTTTGGCTTGTCCGGATTGGCCTCGGTGTTACGGTCAACTGATCGTACCCGATAACCTGACTACTGATGATGCGTTCCCTAGTCGCGAAATGGATAAGTCGAAAGCCTGGCAGCAAATGGGATATCGTTATCTGTTGGGCTGCTTGTTATTGACCGCTGTTGTTCTTTTCTTGTCTTCGTTTTCGGTGAAGCAACGCAAGCTTTCGACTGTCGCATTGTCAACTGCCACGCTTTTAGCCGTCGCCGGTTATCTGGTGAGTGATATGTGGGCGGTTAGACTAAACGGATTTCCGCCCGCCGTTCTTGGACGGTTGTTGGCTGGAATGATGGCTTTATGGTTTTTGTTTTCGTTGTATTTGCGTACAAGGCTTGATGCTGCGCAAAATGCAAATCCGCTCGGGATACGCTGGCTAGTACGGTTGGCATTGCTGCTGGTTTTGATTCAGAGTGGATTGGGTGCATGGTTGAGTGCTCAATACGCTGGGGCTGCCTGCGCCGATTTTCCAACTTGTGGCGGAAGTTGGTGGCCGTCTGCGGATTATGCCTCCGGGTTTGGATTGCAACAGCTAACCGATATTGATTACCACGGTGGAGCGCTGAGTCAAAATGCCAGAATTGCGATTCACTGGGCGCATCGGCTCGGAGCTGCGGTATGCTTTCTGGTATTGGCAGGCCTGTTATTTTCTGTCAGTTCACATCGAGTGAGCCGCATGCTGCCAGGTGCGGGTAGCTTGTTGGCGATGACCTTGTTGATCGAAATGGGCCTGGGTATAGCTACGGTTAATTTTGCGTTACCGTTGCCTATCGTCATTGCGCATAATGCGTTTGCTGCGCTTTTGATGTTAGTGCTGGTTTATATCAATTTCCGCTCGACGTACCCGCTCGTTGAGCCAGAGATTGATATCCGTGAAAGATTGACTGGTGACGCATCGGTGCTTGATGTTGATCTTGGTGCAGTAGATACCTCGGTTGATGTCGGCGTTGTAAGTGATCCAGAGCCTGAAAATCTGTTTGCGCGATTGACCTCGCAATTGCACCGTACGCGATCGGGTTTGTCCCGAGTATTGGCATCTATTCCGCTGGGCAATAAAGAGATCGACAATGATTTACTTGAAGAAATCGAAGCATCATTGCTAATGGCGGATATCGGAGTCGATGCCACCCAAGAAATAATCAAAAATTTAACGGAAAGCGTTAACCGCGAACAGTTGGGCGATGCCGATGCATTGTCGTCCATTTTGAAGCAAAATTTGTTGGGCATGTTGCGGGTCTGCGATAAGCCCCTTGAAATCGAAGCCGATGGTTCTACGTTCGTAATTTTAGTGGTAGGTGTCAATGGAGCTGGCAAAACGACGACCATTGGAAAACTGGCCAAACGACTTCAGAATAAAGGGCTTAGCGTGATGTTGGCGGCCGGCGATACTTTCAGAGCGGCGGCCGTGGAGCAGTTGCAAGCTTGGGGTGAGCGTAATGAGATCAATGTTGTTGCGCAGCATTCTGGGGCGGATTCAGCATCGGTAATTTATGATGCGGTGCAGTCCGCAAAAGCGAAGGGTATTGACGTTCTGATTGCGGATACCGCGGGTCGATTGCATACCAAAGACAATTTAATGGATGAACTGCGTAAAGTTAAACGCATTATTGCTAAGCTCGATCCTGCGGCGCCGCAAGAAGTATTGCTGGTATTGGATGCTGGGACTGGGCAAAACGCATTGTCCCAAACCAAACAATTTACCGACGCGGTTGGCCTCACCGGAATTGCACTGACCAAGTTAGACGGAACGGCGAAAGGTGGGGTTATTTTTGCACTGGCCAAACAATTCGGCATACCTATCCGCTTTATAGGTATCGGTGAAGGGATCGACGATTTGCAAGATTTTGATGCCGATAGTTTTATCAATGCATTGTTTGCTATTTGATAGCATGCCAGTGGGTCATTTTGAATAATGCTTCAGTTTGACAACGTTAGTAAACGATACGCCGGGTCCGGGGATGCGTTGAGTGATTTAAGCTTCTGCGTCGACAAGGGGGAAATGGTATTTCTGACGGGGCATTCCGGTGCAGGAAAAACGACAGTATTAAAGCTTGCTGCATTAATCGAGCGATGCAGCCGCGGACAGGTTTTGCTGGACGGAGAAAATTTGGCTCGGATTTCAGCTCGGAAAATTCCGTATATCCGCAGGAAGCTGGGTTTGATATTTCAAGATTACCGACTGCTTGCGGATCGTACTGTTTTTGATAATGTGGCGTTGCCGTTGGTTATCGCAGGCTACCGTCGCCGGGAAATACTCAGCCGTGTACGTGCGGCTCTGGATAAAGTTGGTTTATTGGCTAAAGAATCGGTTTATCCGCAGATGATATCTGGGGGTGAGCAGCAGCGTGTAGGGATCGCCCGTGCCGTTGTGCACAAGCCCAGTGTCATTTTGGCAGATGAGCCCACCGGAAATTTAGATCCCGATTTATCCAAAGAGATCATGAGTCTGTTCGAACAATTCCGGCAAGTTGGCGCGACGGTACTGGTTGCCAGCCATGATTTAAATCTAATTTCCAGCATGGGGTGCCGATTACTGTATTTGGAACAGGGAACGTTGATCGGTGACGAGGGACATCAAGATTGAGCACGCCACAAAAAAATATAAGCCGTGGAGCTTCCACATTGGATGCTACGAGGTGGTCAAATCGGCTGCGGGCTTATTGGCAAGGTCATCTGCAAGTTTTGGTTTCCAGTTTGGGCCGATTTTCCCGAACGCCATTCTCGACTGCAATAACGGTGATCGTGATCGCAATTGCGCTTTCTCTGCCATCGGTTTTTTATGTGTTGGTCGATAACGTGCGCGATGTCAGTGAAAAATTTGTTGCGACCAATCAGTTCTCGGTGTTCATGAAACCCGAGATCACCGATGATGAAGCAGCCAGTATGGCCAATCGCTTACTACAACGGCCGGAAATTGCTGCGGTCGATTTTATCAGTAAACAAGCAGCGCTTGATGAATTTCGTCAATATAGTGGCTTTGCAGGTGCGTTGGATATTCTCGATTCTAATCCACTACCCGCAGTCATACAGCTACAACCCAATGAGGTAACGGTAACGCCCGAAGTCTTGCAGGCCCTGATTCTTGAACTCGAAGCTCTTCCAGAAACCGGATTCGTCCAATTTGATTTGGATTGGATAAAAAGGTTGCAGGCAATTATGGAAATTGTTCGCACGGGTGTGTTTATGCTGAGCGTTCTGTTGGGACTCGCGGTTATTTTTATCGTAAGCAATACCATCCGATTGGAATTGAAAACACGACGTGACGAAGTGGTAGTAGCGAAGCTTTTGGGGGCGACCAACGGATTCGTACGGCGGCCATTTTTGTATAGCGGTTTCTGGTACGGATTTTTGGGCGGTTTGCTTGCTTGGGGTGTGGTATTGACGACTTTATTTGTGCTTGCCGAACCGGTTCGTCAATTGTCTTTGCTTTATAATGCAGATTATCAACTAGTTTCACTAGGTGTAGAGAAAACGCTCTTGCTATTGGTCTCCTCATCTGCACTTGGAGTTGTCGGTGCGTGGCTGGTATTGATCCATCAACTGGTCAAAATGAACCCGAAATAGCCTCAATATCTTGTTTATTTTTGGAACTTTCCGATTTATTAGCACTCTTAGCTAGCGAGTGCTAAAATTGTAAATAATCTAACTTTTGGGGGTTTCTGCATGAGTAATGCATTAGCGTTACCGGTAAATTTATCTGCTAGTTCTTTCGATTCTTATCTGGCCAGCATTAACCAGCTGGACAAATTAAGTGCCGAAGAAGAACGCGCATTGGCGGTACGTTTTCGTGAAGAAAACGATCTGCAAGCCGCGCGTCGTTTGGTTGTAGCGAATTTACGTTTCGTCGTGCACATTGCCCGCGGATATGTAGGATATGGGTTGCCTCTTCCAGACTTGGTTCAAGAAGGTAACATCGGTTTAATGAAAGCGGTTAAACGCTACGATCCGGGTGTTGGAGTTCGTTTGGTTTCGTTCGCGGTCCATTGGATCCGAGCAGAAATTCACGAATTTGTGATTCGTAATTGGCGGATCGTTAAAGTTGCGACGACTAAAGCGCAACGCAAACTTTTTTTTAATCTGAGAAAATCAAGAAAACGTTTGGGTTGGTTGAGTGCGGATGAAGCAACCAATGTAGCCAAAGATCTTGGTGTAAAAGTTGAGACCGTTTACGAAATGGAAGGTCGGCTCGATAGTCGGGATCTCGCCTATGACAATCCGGTTGAAACTAGCGATGATCAAGCTAACTTTTCACCGTCCGCCTACCTCAAGACCAGTATCCCTGACCCCGCAGAGGCTGTGGAAAAATCGGATTGGAATCAATACGAACAGCAACGTTTGGTGGATTCAATGAAGCAGTTGGACGACCGCAGCCGGGATATATTGAGCAGACGCTGGTTGCAGGACAAAAAATCAACCTTGCACGAGTTGGCCGATCAATACGGCGTTTCTGCGGAACGGATTCGACAACTTGAACAAAATGCAATGAATAAGCTTCGTGCTGCGATGGTTTGATCTTTGTTCGGCGTGACTCACATTATGCTTGATAACACTCCCGGCCATTTTACAGCGTCGAATCAAAGTTATTGATCCGAGTTGGTCGGCCGCGTATATGAGCGACAGTGCGGTCGGCAAATTCTAGCTAATCATTCATTCGCTCAACTAGCGTCTGAATCAGTTCGGCATTCTTCGATTCATCTACCCCCTATGACACCTGCTTATTGGTCTACTTTACGGCCATAAGTCGCCTGAATATGGCGTGCATTATTCCCTTCGATTGAGTTGATTGACTGAATCTGCATGGGCGATGCTTCATAAATAATTTTATCGATGTACCAGGATACACTTTCAGAAAAAGGCAGTGTAGTAAGCGAACCGCGATAGTGGAAATAGCTGCCCTGTCCCTCCGCCACTTCGCTGGAGAATAGGTCAGATAGTTTCACGATTCCCGGTTTGATTGTTTTCTTTGAATGCTTCTCCTGTGGAATCAATTCCAGAAATTCGGTGAGAAACTTATTTTCCTTTCCCATTTTAAATAATACGCCAACAACCAAATATTCAGGGGTCTTCGTGTCATCAATGGGCTGGGCGATGTTGACGATGTGCATTTCCATAGGAAATGTCATTCCGTCGATCAGGTGTTCGGACGGCGTATGAAAGTGAATTTGTTTGAAGTCATACACCGTTCCGTCCACAGTAACCGTGCTTCCCGTGCTGAAGTCAAGTTGGACGGTATTTCCTAATTTTTCAATGGCATTTATTTCGTCTTTGAAATGCAAGGTCACAGATGACTTTCCGGCTGTTTCGGCAAATTTTGACAAAATGTTTATTGGCGATTGAATCAAACCGTGATCCAAGTCAGGAAGCGTGTACTCGCTTTGTTCAACAGGTGTGTCGCAGCTGCAGTCAGGTTTGTCCTCAGCAGCCAACGATAAGATTTTTTAACGTACGATTATTGATTGCTTGACCGCAACCCGTGGTCAGAAACATTATGACGAGAAAAAAATAGATAATTTTGTTCATTTGTTTAATTTTCCTATTTCCTTCGATTAGGCCAGGTCAAATTCAATTGTGCTCGTAATAGCGTTGATTTGGAAATTACAAGGTCGCTGAGTTTTTTCGATTTCGGACGGAATTCGAATTTCGTTTCGCCGGTGAATATCTGGATATCGCAGCTGCCTAATATGCTTTGATTCGTCCTAGATTTCAAAAAGAGATTCTTTAGAGCCAAAATTGGGACGTTTGCAGCCAATGTCACTTTTCACCAGGCAGCTTTTAAGCTATTGCTGGTCAAATATTTGGTTAATCTCGCAGAGCTACCGCGTAAGTCTGTTAATATATGTGATATATACTTATGCGAAAAACGAATATCATAGAGCGGAATGAAAGCAGAAATTAAAATTTCTATGCGACACAGTCGAGTCCCAGCGTTAAATTGGCTTGCTGGATACCACAAAGATCTATTATCCGGAGATTTGATGGCTGGGTTTGTTGTTGCGATAGTGTTATTGCCGCAGGCGATGGCCTATGCGATGTTAGCCGGTTTGCCCCCTCAAATAGGGCTATATTCGTGTATTTTGCCAATATCGGCTTATGCAGTATTTGGTACCAGCCGGACTCTTGCTGTCGGCCCTGTCGGTTTGATGTCGCTCATGGTCGGGGCCGCGATCGCCGAATTGAATTTAGATGTCGGTCCACAAATCTACTATGTCGCAGTTGGCTTGGCATTCTTATCAGGCGCTCTTTTGCTGCTGATGTATGTATTGCGTGTCGGAATGATCGTGAACTTTATCAGTCACCCGGTTCTGTCCGGTTTTACGAGTGCCGGCGCGCTGCTCATTGCAATTAGCCAACTCAAGTACCTGCTTGGATTGGACATGATTAAGGGCGGGCATTTGTTTCAAACCACAGTCAATCTGGTTGACGTAATACCTACAGCTAACCCAATAACTGCGGCATTGGGAATTGCTGGTATTGGCATCATCATCGGGATGAAACTTCCAATGATCGATCGTTTTATGGAGCGCTGGATTCCTAGTGTTTTATACGCAGTGGTATCAAAATCTGGTCCTTTGATTGCGGTAATTTTAGGAACTTATCTGGTATGGAATCTTGAACTTGATCGCTCGGCGGGGGTTTCTATCGTTGGATTAATACCCTCCGGTTTGCCGCAGTTGTCCTATCCGGTACTTGATTGGGAGTTGATCAAACAACTATTGCCAATGTCCGCGGTAATCGCTTTGGTAGGCTTTTTAGAGAGCGTTTCGGTTGCGAAAGCACTTGCCAGTCGCAAACGGCAGAGAATTGATGCTAACCAGGAGTTACTAGCATTGGGATGCGCCAATTTAGGGGCGGCATTTTCCGGAGGATACCCAGTGGCCGGAGGCTTGGGCCGATCGATGGTGAACTTTAATTCTGGCGCCAACACCCAGCTCGCTGCGCTGATCACGGCCTCATTGATCGCAGTTGCGTTGATGTTCCTAACGCCACTTTTATACTATTTACCACGGGCCGTTCTTGCCGCGATTATTATTGTTGCTGTTGCCGGGCTGATGGATTTTAAGACCCTGAAGCGCGTATGGACGTATGGATCTATGATAAATCTGAGGCGGCGAGTTTTGTTGTGACATTTCTTGTCGTACTGAGCGTGGGCATTGAATGGGGCATCCTTTTTGGTGCGTTAGTTTCTATCGGTTTTCATCTTCATCGAAGTAGTAAGCCGCATATCGCGGTTGTTGGGCGGGTCGGTGATACAGAACACTTCAGGAATGTAGAACGACACGCAGTCAAGACTTGTACCCATGTTATCGCTATTCGGGTTGATGAAAATCTCTATTTCGCAAATACCGGATACCTGGAAGATTATGTAATGGGATTAATTGCCGACAATCAAAAAGCTCGGCACGTGTTGTTAATCTGTAGCGCGGTAAACGAAATAGATTCCAGCGCGTTGGAATTATTGGATACTTTGGTCGAGAGGTTGGCATACGCTGGCCTTACTCTGCATTTGGCCGAGGTAAAAGGTCCGGTTATGGATCAACTCAAGAAAACACCATTCGTTGAAAGGATGAAACCTGGCCAGGTTTTTCTGAGTACGCACCAAGCAATACAGGTGTTGGATTGCGTTGAATGATATGTAGGAAGCCGTCGGATTAGAACGTTTTATTCCGCGGAGTGGAAAAGGCCAAGATTAACCCGACCAATTTTTATAGCGATGCAGCTCTTATTAATCTTATCTAACTTGCGTCGTATGATTCTTTAAGGAATTCAGGACCTAGACAGGTTCTTAGGAAGCGCTGAAAAATCAGCGCCCCCTAAGTCGAATATACCGAGCGTTACTTCTGAAACTCTTTATGCGGAACGTTAAATTCCACGCCTTTTAGCATAATGTTCCAGTACAGGAACGGGAAAAAATTTCTTTTCAACAGCCAGTAGCTGTATCGCTCTTTGGTCGGATCTAGTGGAAATGAAGGCAGAACTTTTCCGCCATAACCGAATTCGGCCAGCATGACCGATTTGTTGCTGGTGACCAATGGGCATGCACCATAGCCGTCATAGGGTTGTGCGGGTGAAGAATTGTTAATCTTCGCTAATAGGTTTTTGGCGACTATTGGTGCTTGCAGGCGCGCTGCGGCGGCGGTTTTTGCATTCGGTGTATTGGTTGCATCGCCCAAGCCGAATACATTTTCATAGCGGGCATGTTGCAAGCTTGCCGGATCGACTTCTATCCAACCTGCCGCATCTCCGATCGGACTACCTTTAAGAAAATCGGGTGCGCTTTGAGGCGGCGTAACATGAATCATGTCAAAGGCTTTGCTGACTTTGCTCTTATTCCCATCAGAATCTTCGACTTCAAAAACGGCTTCCTTGGCGGTTCCATCAATTGCGACCAAGGTGCTCTTGAAATTTGCATCAATTCCATAGCGAGCCACAACACCTTTTAAGGCTTCGGCGAAAAGTGGTACGCCGAACATTGCCGGTAGACTAGTATTGAAGTTGATGTCGGCGCTGACGTTGTTTCGTTTAAAATGATCGGCCGCCATGTACATGATTTTTTGCGGTGCGCCGGCGCATTTAATCGGCATAGGCGGCTGGGTAAACAGTGCCTTTCCGCCTTTAAAATTTTGTATACAATCCCAGGTATAGTTCGCGTGTTGCAATAGATAGTTACTGCAAACGCCATTTTTGCCGATGGTGTCCTCAAGACCTTCAATTTTACTCCAGTCCAGCTGAATTCCAGGACAAACAATCAAATAATCATATTCAACGCTTTCGCCATTTTTGAGCGCGACGCTATTGTTGTCCGGATCAAAACTCTCAACAAAATCCTGTATCCACTTCGCGCCGGATGGAATGCAGCTGCTCTCCGGTTTGTGGGTGTCTTGGGCCGCGTATTCGCCGCCGCCGACCAAGGTAAATGCTGGTTGGTAAAAATGGGTATCCGAAGGTTCAATAATGGCAATATCCAGTGACTTGTCTTTGCGCAGCAGCGTAGCTGTCACGGCAATGCCTGCGGAACCACCGCCGACGACTACAATTTGATGCTTCATAATACCTCCTGGTTATAAAAATATATCATTTTCGTTATAATATTCCCTTTTTAACACAAAGATCCTTTTCTTTCCAATTTCCTAGTAGACATAATGATCGATCAGTAAGATGGCAAACAAACACATCAAGTATATGATCGAGTATCCAAACGTTTTCATCGCAATCCGGTCATCCCGGGTCCGAAATAATAATATTGCGTAATACATAAATATCGTATTCAAGACCATTGCACCGAATAGGTAGATCAGGCCGCTCATGTGTGTGAGGTAGGGCAATAAGGTCACGATGAGCAATAAAATGGTGTAGAACACGATATGCAGACGGGTAAAGTCGGCACCATGTGTTACCGGTAGCATTGGGATATCGACTTTGGCATATTCTTTTTGTTTTGCCACGGCCAACGCCCAGAAGTGCGGTGGAGTCCAGACAAAAATTATCAAAAATAACAGCAATGCGTGCGGATCGATGGTTCCTGTTACCGCACACCAGCCCAAGACTGGCGGGGCCGCACCTGCCGCGCCGCCGATCACGATATTCTGCGGCGTGGCATGTTTCAGATAAACTGTGTAGATCACTGCATAGCCGATCAATGAACAAAAGGTTAAAAGTGCGGTCAATGGGTTGACGAAAACGATCAGGATAGCCATGGACAACACAGCCATTACCGATGCAAATAGAATTACGTGGTTTCCATCAAGTTGGCCGGTGGGTAGTGGTCGACCCTGGGTTCGCCCCATTCTGGCATCGGCGTTGCGGTCTAAATAGTGGTTAAAGGCGGCTGCTGACGCCGCGGCCAAGCCAATACCCATCGTTCCAAAAAATAGTGGTTGCAGCGGAACCATGTAGGGCACCGATAGGAACATGCCGATTACAACCGTAAACATGATAAGTGATACAACCTTCGGTTTGCACAAATCCAAATAGGTGCGCCAGCTGGTGCTGAAAGTGGCTTGATTTATTGTGGTAGCTTTCATTATTTAAGCATTAATCGTATACAATAGCGGCGGAATGAATCCATGGGCGTATTGTGGGTTTCACCGGTTGTCTGATATAGAGGGAAATATGAGTTCTAATTTACGCAATGTAATCTTGTTGTATAGTTTGTTAATCAGTGTTGCCGGAGCAGCTCCGGAAGTTAAACAGCATGTATTACAAAACGGATTAAAAGTCCTGGTCAAAGAGGACCATCGTGCTCCAGTCGTCGTTTCTCAAGTCTGGTACAAAGTTGGTTCCAGTTACGAATACGGCGGTGTTACCGGAATCTCTCATGTGTTAGAACACATGATGTTCAAAGGGACCAAAAATCATGCACCAGGCGAATTTTCCCGTATCATCTCAGAAAACGGTGGGCGGGAAAATGCTTTTACCGGCCGTGATTATACCGCATATTTCCAGCGGCTAGAAAAATCAAGATTGGAAGTCAGTTTTGAGCTCGAGGCAGATCGAATGCGGAACCTGCATCTCCAGGATAAAGACTTTCAGAAAGAGCGCCAAGTTGTGTTGGAAGAGCGGCGCATGCGGACCGACGATAAACCGCGTTCCAAAACCTACGAGTTATTTTTGGCGTCCGCGCATACCAACGGTGGCTACCGAAATCCAGTAATCGGCTGGCCCGACGATATTGAACAGTTGACCATTGTCGATCTTCAGAATTGGTACGAACGTTGGTACGCCCCCAATAACGCTACCGTAGTTGTGGTTGGCGACGTCCAGGCAGATGAAGTATTTGCCCTCGCAGAGAAATATTTTGGCGTATTCGAGGCGGGACAGATAGCGGAAAATAAGCCAAGAATAGAAGTTCCCCAACTCGGCGCCCGGCGTTTGAACGTTAAGCTACCCGCGGAATTACCTTATTTAATGATGGGATATAAAGTACCCAGCCTGAAAACAGCGAAGGATCAACGCGAAGCCTATGCACTTGAAGTGCTGTCGGGGATATTGGATGGGGGCAGCAGCGCTCGTTTGTCCAGCCAATTGATTAGGGGTAAGCAGATAGCGGTTGCGGCTGGCGCCAGCTACGATTTATACAGTCGATTGAGTTCGCTGTTTATGATTGATGCAACTCCGGCGCAGGGGCAATCACTGTCGGTACTGGAAATGGCACTGAAAGATGAAATTTCACGCCTGCGTCAACAACCGGTTTCGGACAGTGAATTGGAACGCGTCAAAGCTCAGGTGCTAGCCAACGCGATTTACGAACGTGATTCAGTATTCTATCAGGCCATGCAGATTGGTACACTCGAAACGGTTGGATTAGATTGGCAAAAAATGGACGAATACGTCGATAAAGTCAACGAAATTACATCGCAGGATGTATTGGCAGTGGCCCGGAAATACTTGGTTGAAGAAGGCTTAACAATTGGTTATTTGGAACCATTGCCGCTGGGTAAACGTCTACCGGCAAAAGCTTCTGTGGGGGGGTAGACATGCGCATTAATTTTTATCTGGTTGGGATATTTATTGTAACGGGTATGTTGAATTCGGCAGCATTCGCCGGACCTAAAATTCAGGATTGGACGACCCATAAAGGTACGCGGGTTTATTTTGTTGAGACCCAAGGTTTACCGCTGGTTGATATTCAAGTTGTGTTTGACGCGGGAAGTGCGCGTGATGGTCAGCAATTTGGTATTGCGTCGCTGACGGCCACATTGCTAGATAAAGGCGCGGGTCAATGGAACGTGGAAGAAATTGCGCAAAGACTGGAAGGTGTGGGTGCGCAATTGGGAACTGACGCATCCAGAGATTCCGCGTCGTTAAATTTACGCAGTTTGACTGATGCAAAAATTCTAGACACTGCGCTGGAAACCACTCGGCAGATATTATCCGCCCCAAGCTTTAGCCAAAAGGATTTCGACCGTGAGAAAAATCGTGTTTTGGTCGGACTGAAACACCTGGAGGAATCGCCAGCCAGTATCGCCGAGAGAGCTTATTATCAAAGTATGTATGGTTCGCATCCTTATGGGCATTTATCGTCGGGGAGCGTAGAGACGGTTAGCCCGATGAGTCGGAGCGATATACAGGCTTTTTATGACAAATACTATGTGGCCAGTAATGCGATTATTGTAATCGTAGGCGAGGTCTCTCGTGAAAAAGCAGCCTCGATCGCGGAATATTTGACTCAGGCAATGGCAAAAGGCCAGAAGGCTGTGCCGATTCCCAATGTCGTTTATTCAGGCAAGGGGCAAACGCAATCCATAGGTTTTCCGTCCGCACAAACGCACATCCATTCCGGTATGCCAGTTGTCGCTCGAGGTGACGAGGATTATTACGCGCTATACGTGGGTAATCATGTGTTGGGTGGAAGTGGATTGGTATCTAGGATTAGCGAAGAAATACGCGAGAAGCGGGGGTTATCTTATAGTTCTTCGAGTTACTTTTACCCGCTGCGTAGGAAAGGTCCATTTACCATGAGTTTACAGACTCGAAATGACCAATCTACTAAAGCGTTACAAGTATTGGACAGGACAGTTGAAGAATTTATTAAGTCGGGCCCGAGCGAGGAGGAACTTGTTGCGGCCAAAAAGAATATAACGGGTGGTTTTGTCCTCAGGATTGATAGTAATGACAAAGTTGCGAATTACGCAGCGATGATTGGTTTTTACGGATTGCCATTGGATTATTTGGATCGCTTCCCGGAAAAAATACAAGCCGTCACACGGGAAGATATTACCCGGGCGTTTCAAAGACACGTCGATGTAAAGCAATTTAAAACGATATTGGTTGGAGGGGCAGCCAATCCGGCACAAAAATAATCAATTACGCGTAATCGGAGGCGAATGGCGAAGCCGGAAAATCACGTTTCCTGCCGTCGAGGCGTTACGGCCTACGCCCGACCGGGTTCGCGAGACGATATTTAATTGGTTACGTTGGGACGTTGAAGGTGCGAATTGTCTGGACTTGTTTGCCGGTAGCGGTATTTTGGGTGTAGAGGCTGCGTCACGCGGTGCGAAGGATGTTGTTTTGGTTGAATATGATGAAGATGCCTGTAGTGCGATCGTGGGCAATCTTAATGCATTGGGGGCTCGCAAGGTTCAGCTGTTGCAAATGAATGCGATGCATTATTTGGCAAATCAAGTACCGCGTGATTTCGATCTGATTTTTTTGGATCCACCTTTTCGGGAAGGGCTTATCTTACCCTGTGTTGACACCATCGAAAAAAAGGGCTGGGCGGCTGACGGTGCCAAAATTTATGTAGAAGCTGAATCCGATATTAAGCTTGAAAATATCCCACTGGACTGGAACCTGTTGAAATTCAAAAAATTTGGATCCGTCGGGTCTCATCTTTTCGAAAAAATAATAAGAAAATGAAGCAAATTACTGCAATTTATCCGGGTACATTTGATCCAATTACTAATGGCCATGTTGATCTGATAAGCCGGGCGGCGAAAATATTTGATCGGGTGGTTATTGCGGTCGCTGTCAGCCGCGACAAACAACCGTTGTTCGATGTCGATGAACGGGTTGATTTGATTCAACGAGTTGTTATCGATGTGGGTGAAATTGATGTACTGGGTTTCGATTCGTTATTGGTCGAATGTGCTCGCGATAAAGGTGCGCAGGTTGTATTACGGGGGTTGCGGGCGGTATCGGATTTTGAATACGAGTTTCAATTGGCAAGTATGAATCGGCGTTTATCGCCGGACATTGAAACCATGTTCTTAACACCGGCCGAACAATACGCATTTATTTCATCGAGTATGGTTCGTGAGATCGCCAAATTTGGCGGCGATGTTTCCAGCTTCGTGCCAAAGCTGGTCGTCGACGCTCTAAGTGCGAAATTGGGTTTGCTGGGTTGAGGTTGAAATGGCGCTATTGATTACCGATGAGTGTATAAACTGTGATGTTTGTGAAATGGAATGTCCAAATTACGCGATATCCCAGGGAGAAGAAATTTATGAAATCGACCCCAAGCATTGTACCGAATGCGTGGGGCATTTTGATACGCCGCAATGCGTGGTGGTTTGTCCGGTAGAATGCATTCTACCGGATCCCGATATCGTTGAGGATCACGATACTTTGCGGCAAAAGTATATTAAATTAACCGCGAAATAATTCTATTTATTGTGCGCCTATTCAAAAGCCTTTTTGTTGTTTCCTGGATCTCAATTGCTGTTGCAGCCGAACCCGCTAACCCGCCACAGGCTGCAATTGCAAGTGCCCATCCGCTAGCGACACGTGCTGGATTTGCAATATTGCAACAAGGCGGTAATGCCTTCGATGCGGCCGTTGCGGTCAGCGCAGCACTTGCCGTCGTTGAACCTTCCGGTTCAGGTTTGGGCGGTGGTGGTTTTTGGTTGTTGCACAGAGCTAGCGACAGTAGGCAAGTTATGTTGGATGGACGCGAACGGGCACCGTTCGCTGCGCGGCGTGATATGTACCTGGATGCAGCGGGGCATGCCGACCCTAAAGCATCGATCAATGGCCCACTCGCCGCGGGAATTCCTGGCATGCCCGCAGCCATTGTCCATTTAGCTGAACGATATGGTCGTTTGGCGTTAAAACAAAGTTTGGCGCCGGCGATTGGTTACGCGCGCTATGGTTTTCCGGTTGACGAAGGCTACCTGCAGCTGATTGGTTTTAGGCTGCCGATAATACAAAAATATAAATCTTCGGCCGATATATTTTTACGCGATGGGGAATTACCTCAACTTCGATTCAAACTTGTACAAAAGGATTTAGCTGATACGTTGGAGCATATCGCAGAGTCCGGTCGTGACGGATTTTATCTTGGTATTGTGGCCAAGCGTTTAGTCGAGGGAAGCCAAGCCGCTGGCGGTATTTGGACGTACAAAGATTTAGCGGAATACCGTGTAGTTGAACGTAAACCGATCAATGGCGTATACAAAGGAATTCGTGTTAGTTCCGCTTCACCGCCGTCTTCAGGTGGTGTAGTTTTGGTGGAAGCTTTGAATGTTCTATCTGGGTTTGATCTAGCAAAGGTTGGCGCTATTGATCGTACCCACTTGGTCGTAGAAGCGATGCGCCGAGCGTACCGCGACCGATCAATCTATCTGGGCGACCCTGATTTTGTGCAAATGCCGCTAAAGAGACTTCTCAGCAAGAAGTACGCCGCGACATTAAGAGAAGGGATTCGCTTGGATAGAAAGGGATTGCACTCGAGTGGTCATATTAATCGTAGAGAACAAACCACTCAAGAAGGCCGCAACACCACTCATTTTTCGGTTTTGGACCGAGACGGTAACCGGGTCGCGGCGACTTTGAGTATCAATTTCCCTTTTGGCTCCGGTTTTGTGCCGCCGGGTACCGGGGTTTTGCTGAACGATGAGATGGATGATTTCGTGAGTCATCCTGATGCCGCTAATGTCTATGGTCTGACTGGGGGAGACGCGAATTCCATTCAGCCAGGAAAACGTATGTTGTCGAGTATGACACCGACATTTTTGGAAGATGATACCCGGGTTGCAATTCTGGGTACGCCGGGAGGAAGTCGAATTATATCGATGGTGTTGTTGGCAACTTTGGATTTTGCTGATGGGAATGACGCTAATTCGTGGGTCAGGGTCCCTAGAATTCATCATCAATACGCCCCCGATGTGATTCAATACGAGCAAGGCGGATTAACCGATGATGAAATTATGGGCCTATCGAAAAAAGGTCACGATCTCAAAGACGTTGGCCGTCGTTACGGCAACATGCAGGCGATTTTGTGGGATAAGCGAAATAATACCGTGATAGCGGCAAGCGATCCTAGGAAAGCCGGTTTGGCGCTTTCCCGTTAAACCCAATTTCTCGAGATTAATTGGTATATCCTCTTCTGGAATATAGCGCTACGGTAGCGCAATAAATCAACCGGCTTATCTTCTATTTGGGCAGACCATCTACCCGAATTTTGCTTCATCACAAATCTATTCATGGTCCTGTGATCTAGGGCCTATATCGATTATTGTTCCAAGCTTTTGTGGTCGGTGGAATTTTATTCCAACTTACCGGGTCTACTGGATCAGTTGCGTCTGAAAATAATGGTCAATAAACGCAACCTACCGGAGGAAATCAATGAAAACGTCGGAACTTTTTATCCGTTGTTTAGAGAACGAGGGGGTTGAATACATCTTCGGCATCCCGGGAGAAGAAAACATCGACGTGATGGATGCGCTGTTATCCAGCACGATCCAATTTGTCACGACCCGGCACGAGCAAGGTGCCGCGTTTATGGCCGATGTTTACGGGCGATTAACTGGTAAGGCCGGGGTCTGTTTGTCTACGTTGGGGCCCGGAGCGACCAATTTGGTCACCGGGGTCGCCGATGCGAATATGGATCGTGCCCCGATCGTTGCAATCGCAGGACAAGGCGCGACCACCCGTTTACATAAGGAAAGTCACCAGATACTCGACCTGGTGAATCTGTTTGAACCAATATCGAAGTACAGCACTCAGCTGCGCGAACCGGAAATCGTTCCGGAAGTGGTGCGCAAAGCGTTCAAGGTTGCCGAAGCGGAAAAACCCGGATGTAGTTTTATAGATTTTCCGGAGAATATCGCCAAGGCTGACGCTGGTGAGAAATTGCCACTGAAGGTTCAATCAGCCAAGCCTCCGATTCCTCCGATGGAAAAAATGAATCAGGCTGCGGCATTAATTTCCGGGGCGAATTTTCCGTTGATCATGGCGGGTAATGGTGTGATCAGGGCGGGTGCGGAATCGGGCCTGATTGAATTTGCCGAGAAGCTTAATATTCCGGTCGCGACCACATTTATGGCCAAAGGTTGTATACCATTTTCGCATCATTTGAGTTTGGGAGCCGTCGGTCTGGCTGCAACCGATTATGTGTCGTGCGGATTTGATCGAGCGGACGTCGTGATCTGTATTGGCTACGATATCGTCGAATACCATCCGCATCTTTGGAATCAGAACCGCGAGATCAAGATTGTTCATATCGATTCCAAAGCCGCCGAGGTCGACGAGCATTATATTTTGGAGGCTGGGGTAATTGGAGACATCGGTTCGGCATTGTCGGGGATATGTGCATCTGTAAATACCGTCAATGACCGAGATTATGGCAATTTGCGCGAAACCATCGTTGCAGAACTATCACAGCATGCGCAGACGCAGGATTTTCCTGTCAAACCGCAGAAAATTCTGTGGGATTTACGCCAAGCCTTGGGCTCCGAAGATATTGTAGTTTCAGATGTTGGGGCGCACAAAATGTGGATGGCGCGAATGTACCAGGCGGAACGTCCTAATACCTGCATAATTTCCAACGGTTTTGCTTCGATGGGAATCGGTATACCTGGTGCTATAGCTGCGAAACTGGCGTATCCGGACCGCGTTGCAGTGACGGTCACTGGGGATGCGGGTTTCATGATGAATTCGCAGGAAATCGAAACAGCGCTGAGGATTGGAACGCCGATTGTTATTTTAATTTGGAATGATTCAAAGTACGGTTTGATCGAATGGCATCAACTGAAAGCGTTCGGACGGTCAAGCCACATCGAGTTCAATAATCCAGATTTCGTAAAATATGCGGAGAGTTTCGGTGCAAAAGGCTACCGTATTGAAGCCACCGAGCAATTGTTGCCCGTCCTCAAACAGGCGATTGCTGACGATACCGTTGTTGTGATCGATTGTCCGGTCGATTATTCAGAGAATATGAAACTGACCGCGAAATTGGGCGAACTGGTTTGTCCCATTTAGAAACTAGATTGGCTCATAGTGACATCTACCCATGGCGCGGGGTGCATAACCTTTGATAATAAATCTATAAACTGATATGTCTGAATCCGTTGAACATTTTCCTTTAATGATTCCGCAGGCGACCAGCAGCGACGGGGTTGTCGAAGTGTACGCCCCATATGATGGCACGTTGCTCGCGACGTTAGAATCGGCAGACTTAGCAACGGTAGGAACGGCTTTAAGTACGGCCTACAATTTATTCACCGATCGTCATCGATGGATAGCCAAGCACCAACGAATCAAAATATTGGAACGTCTGATTAAGTTGATGCAGCAGAGTGCGGAATCCCTCGCGCTAGAAGCGGCGGAAGAGGGCGGTAAACCATTAGTTGATTCGAGGGTTGAAGTTGCAAGGGCTATAGACGGGGTCCAAATATGCATTGATACCCTGCGCACCGATGCGGGTCGAATGGTCCCTATGGGCGTGAGTCAAGCCTCTGCCAATAGACTGGCTTATACCACAAGGGAACCTATTGGCGTCGTGGTGGCGGTGAGTGCATTCAATCATCCGTTAAATCTTATCGTTCACCAGGTTACCCCAGCAATCGCTGCTGGATGCCCGGTTATCGTCAAACCAGCAGAGGATACGCCACGTTCGTGTATGAGATTTGTTCGTATGCTGCACGATGCCGGTCTACCGGAGGCTTGGTGCCAGGCATTGGTAACCTTGGACCTGGCCGTGGCGGAGCAGTTGGTGACCGACCCGCGAATTGGCTTGTTTAGCTTTATTGGAAGCGCCAATGTGGGCTGGATGCTTAGAAACAAGCTGGCACCCGGTGTGCGGTGTGCACTGGAACACGGCGGTGCCGCTCCGGTGATCGTTGCGGCCGATGCCGATCTTGATACGGCGATACCAGTACTGGCAAAAGGAGGGTTGTACCATGCTGGTCAGGTTTGCGTATCCGTGCAACGCGTTTTTGTCCACGACTCAATCAGCGATGAAATGGCGGCAAAAATTGCTAATGCTTCGGCCTCTATGCGAATCGGCAATCCAACCGATGAAGGGACCGAAATAGGGCCGTTAATCCGGAACAGGGAGATTGACCGAATCGACGACTGGGTGCGGGAGGCGATTTCTGACGGAGCGACCTGTTTGGTGGGTGGCGAGCGTGTAGGTAACAGTTGTTTTTCGGCCACGGTACTATTGGATGCCCCGGAATACAGCAAGGTCAGCCAGCGGGAAATTTTTGGACCAGTAATTTGTGTCTATAGCTATACCGATATAAAGGACGCGATCAGCAAGGCGAACTCTTTACCTTTCGCATTCCAGTCGTCGGTTTGGACGCGTGATCTGGAATGCGCGCTAGCGGTTAGCCGTCAACTCGATGCGTCGGCGGTTATGGTCAATGATCATACCGCGTTTCGGGTCGATTGGATGCCGTTTGCCGGATTGAAAAAATCGGGTCACGGAGTCGGCGGTATACCCTATTCCATGCACGATATGCAGGTTGAAAAAATGACCGTGATCCATTCTAAAAACGTATAACCAGCTAAGTTGAAAGCCATGTTCAGTGACCAACTCCATTCTTTCGTTCGGCCGACAATAGACATATTGGCCGGCCTGTTTATTTTTGTTGTGGGCCTCTCCGTGCTGGCGCTGATGGTGATTTACATCTTGGATGTGACACAAAATAAACAGGCGATCCGCCGTAACTACCCGGTCATCGGACATTTTCGCTATTTTTTTGAACATATCGGTGAATTTTTTCGGCAATATTTTTTTGCGATGGACCGTGAAGAAATGCCGTTTAACCGTTCTCAGCGGTCATGGGTTTATCGGGCTGCAAAAGATGTGGATACTACGGTAGCGTTTGGCTCAACCCGTGACCTGCGTCCAACCGGAACAGTGATGTTCGTTAATTGCCCATTCCCGACCTTGGGTGAGGATGCGGTGCCGCCCGCCGAGGTGACTATAGGGCCATATTGTCGACTTCCATACGTGACAAATTCCTTATTCAATATTTCCGGAATGAGCTACGGCGCTATATCCAAACCCGCGGTTTTGGCGTTGTCGAACGGCGCGCGTAAGGCCGGTGCCTGGATGAATACCGGCGAAGGAGGATTGTCGCCGTACCATTTAGAGGGCGGCGCGGATATTGTATTTCAGATAGGAACCGCCAAGAACGGTGTCAGTGATTTGGAAGGACGCCTGGACGACGATCTGTTGCGCGCGGTTGCGGAACATGAGCGGATTCGGATGTTTGAAATTAAATTAAGCCAAGGGGCTAAACCTGGAAAAGGCGGGATTTTACCCGGCGAAAAGGTGACCGAAGAGATTGCTAAAATCCGTCATATACGGGTAGGTGCAAACGCAATCAGTCCAAATCGCCATCCGGATATCAATTCCAATGCCGATCTTTTGGATATGATCAACCGCGTCCGCGATACAACCGGCAAACCGGTTGGGTTTAAGGCAGTCGTGAGTTGCTCCGTATGGTTGGGCCAATTATTTTCCGAAATCAAACGTAGAGGCACCGAGTATGCACCAGATTTTATAACTGTAGATGGGGCTGATGGCGGTACCGGAGCTGCACCGCAGGCGCTGATCGACGATATGGGCTTGCCGCTCAAAGAAAGCTTACCGCTACTGATTGATAACTTAAAAGCGTACGGACTACGAGATCGCATCAAAGTGATTGCGTCCGGAAAACTGGTTACTCCCACTGATGTTGCCTGGGCTTTATGTATGGGAGCGGACTTTGTGACGTCCGCACGTGGTTTCATGTTTGCTTTGGGTTGTATTCAGGCGCTGCAATGCAACAAGAATACCTGCCCTACTGGGATTACCACCCACAATAAAAAACTTCAAAGGGGTTTGGTTCCGGGGGAAAAAGCCATACGCGTGAATAACTTTCACAAGAACATGACTTATGAAGTTGGCATAATCGCGCACGCTTGTGGGGTACGCGAGCCTCGAGAGCTACGGCGCCATCACGCGCGGGTGGTGACCGATAGTGGATTGTCCGTATTATTGAGTGATTTGCACCCCGATCCGATAGTAGAATCCGAGTCGAAGCTCGGCTAATAGTTAGCTAGAGGGGGTAATGGAGAGCGAAATCGCACAAGTCGTTCTGTTTGTGATGGCCTCATTGCTGGTCGCATTGATAGCGGAACCGTTGGCGCGATGGGTAAGGCTGCCGTTTTCTGCTGTATTGGTTGCATTAGGATTCCTAGGCGCTCAAATTGCGGTATTGGGCGGATATGATTCGGTCCCGCAATCTCATCAGTTTCATGATTTGGTGTTTTTCGTTTTTCTACCGATATTGATTTTTGAATCGGCATTTTTGATCGACGGCAAACTGTTACTAAAAAATCTTGCGCCGATTTTGATTCTGGCGATTCCCATCATGCTGTTTTCGACATTGATAACCGGTGTATTGGTTTACCTGGGTATTGATCATCCAAGTGGGTTTCCGTGGATTGCGGCGATGATAACTGGCGCGTTGTTGTCCGCTACCGATCCTGTGGCCGTAGTTGCGTTGATGAAGCAGGGCGGTACTCCGAAACGGCTGGCCACGTTGATTGAAGGTGAAAGCCTGTTCAACGATGCTACAGCTATCGTTGTGTTTAGTTTAGCGCTTGGTTTAGCACTAGATCCTGAGCAGAACATCGATATGGGGAGCGCGGTGATACATTTTTGCCTGGTATTTTTCGGTGGATTGGTCATAGGTCTATTGATCAGTTTCGCGGCTGTATTGATGCAGAGGGCAGTGGAAAATCCTATTGTTCATGGAGTCATCAGCTTGATAGCGTCTTATTTTGCGTTTTTGATCGCGGAGAAAACACTACATGTGTCGGGCGTTATGGCGGTATTGGCCTTGGGGTTGGTGATGGGGCGAGCGCACCGGGCAGATTATAACGAGGATAATTTTGTCGAACGATTGTGGGCCTTTAATGCGTATATCGCCAATGCCTTAGTGTTTCTATTGATGGGTTACAGCGTATCCTTGGTTATGTTTCAAGAGCGATGGTTGGCGATATTGATCGGTATTGCCGCTGTATTGATTGCTCGGTTAATTGGGATTTTTGTGTTGGTGCCGGTAACTACGCTGTTTACACCGGAGGCGCCTATTGATTTGCGCTATCGCACGGTTTTGTTCTGGGGTGGTTTGCGCGGTGCGGTTACGTTGGCCTTGGCCTTGTCAATACCAACAGAACTGGATTATTGGTGGACCATCCAGTCTATTGCATTTGGAGTTGTTGTGTTCACATTGTTTATACAAGCGCCGACCATGAACCTTCTGTTAACGCGGGTGGGCTTAAGGGAGCGCTGATAGATTTTACAAGTTATGCACTTATGGGTTGAATATAGGTCGCCTTTCCATCGATAACCTGTCGTGAATGATATTGAATAGCCCCTTATTCGAAGGAATATAGAATTTATCGGTTTTTCGGTTGAAATTGTTCAAACTTTTCTAAAGTTGCGGTAATATGGAAATACGATGCTAATTATCGCGTTGACAAGACACGTATGTTGCGCGGTAATAGGCTAAGATTAAATCGTTAAGGTGTTGGATTCCAGCGTATGAAAGCAAGATTACTAATATTGTTTGGCTGCGCTCTGTTGGGCTTGTTGCTATTGGCGGTGAGCTACTTTCAGACAATGTCTGCGTAATATCTGTTAGGTCGCTGTTTGGCGGTCAATTTTGACGATACGATTGACTTCTTCTGGTATCGATAAGTCTTGATTCTACAAGGGCGCCTCACAATCCCTATTAATTTTTTCAGTACCGTAATGGGTACATTCCTCTTAATGTTTCAAGCCTTGGCTTGTGATTTAAGCCGCGACAGAATTCCGCTGACCATAGCTTCGTATTCGGTTAATGTCGAATTGGTGGCTGATCCCGAGAGTCGAGCCTGCGGCTTATCAAACAGAAATTCGTTGCCGGACAATCAGGGAATGTTATTTGTTTTTCCGGCGGAGCGATCCTTAAGTTTCTGGATGCGTGATACCATCTTTCCGTTGTCTATCGCATTCGTGGACCGGCATAAGATCGTGATGGGTACGCTCGAAATGGAACCTTTGAAGACTCATGCTTTTTATAGATCACGGGAGCCCGGCTTATATGCCTTGGAAATGCCTGCCGGTTGGTTTAGCGCTCGTGGTATAGGGCGTGGTGATAAATTGATTTTTGAATTACCCGAAAATCTTGACGTCCGCTAGTTTGAATGAGTTGCTATTCATCAAAGCAGAGCGACAGTTTTTGAGAACATGCCCAAGATTTAAAACTGGAATGGCCTGATTATGCCAAAGCTGAATTACCTGCATGACCCAATGTGTAGTTGGTGTTGGGCTTTTCGTCCGGTTTGGAACGAAATTTTGTCTAAGCTGCCAGAAAAAATTGATGTAATAGGTATATTGGGTGGTTTAGCACCGGACAATTCAGCACCTATGCCCATCGAAATGCAGGCCAAGATCCAAAGTATCTGGAGGACTATCGAAACACGTGTCCCAGGAACCGAGTTTAATTTCGATTTTTGGCGGCTCTGCCGGCCGCGCAGGTCAACCTACGCTGCATGCCGAGCAGTGATCGCGGCACGAAACCAAGGCGCTCAATGTGAATGGGCAATGGTGTTCGCCATTCAGAATGCGTACTACCTGCAAGCACGCAATCCTTCTGATGATGCGACCCTGATCGATTTGGCGGTTTCTCTGGAATTGGAACAAGGGCGTTTTGTAGACGAGCTCAATTCTATAGAAACCCAGCGAGAGCTGGATCGGCAGATTGAATTCGCTCGGTTGGTTGGCGTAACAGGTTTTCCATCGTTGGTACTTGAGAATGATGGCCGCTACACATCCATACCATTGGATTATACCGATCCTGCTCTGACCTTGGATCAATTACGGTAAAACATGGGAAGATGGTGCTGAAGGATAGCGAAATAGAATTTCAAAAGTTCAAAATAGCCTTGCAGAATCGCCAGTTTGAATTGTTGGAAGTTGTCAAAACTGGAGGGGATGCGGCAGGTACGGTTGAATTAGATCAAAGCCGTGTTGGCCGCCTATCTAGGATGGATGCATTGCAAAATCAGGCGATGTCTCTGGAGTCTAATAGACGCCGGGAGCTGGAATTGCGCAATATTGCGTCAGCCTTGCGTCGAATTGCTGATGACGAATATGGAATTTGCACAGAATGTGATCAAGCCATTCCGATTGGGCGCCTACAGGCGGACCCGTCTGTGGCACTGTGCGTGCAGTGTGCTTCTCAACGGGAAAAGCTTTGATGGAACCTTCGACAGAGTACGAATTGTTAAGTGTCGTCGACGACAGCGATACGGTTATAGAACAGCGGACCCGTGGGGAAATCCATCGGCTGGGTTTACGCCATAGGGCAGTGCACGTGCTGATTTTCGACCCCAGCTCACGGATATATTTACAAAAGCGATCAAATAACAAGGATATTAATCCTGGGCTCTGGGATTCTTCGGCTGCAGGGCACGTTGATGCGGGTGAAACCTATGATCAATGCGTGATTCGTGAGTTACGAGAGGAGCTGGGTATTCGTTTGGAAAAATTGCCGCGGATGCTGTTTAAATTGGCGCCGATGTTGTCTACTGGAATGGAGTTTTGTCAGGTATATAGGCTAGAACATTCAGGTCCATTTGATGTTAATTCGGAGGAAATCGCAGACGGATGTTGGTATACGAAAGCGCAAATCAACGACTGGATTGAAAACGGTAGCGGGCTAACTGAAACATTTTGTGTAATCTGGCGAGCATTACAATGCGCTGAAAGCGCATAAAAAAACCGGCACAGATACTTGATCTGCGCCGGTCGAACAAGGCAATCCATTGCTTGGGGATAGCTGCAATAAATGTCGTGTTATGCGACCTTGAGTGTCACAAAACGAGAACTGTTACCACGCGTTACCAATAACAATATTTTGTCAATGGTATCGGTGTTGGATTGAGTAACAGCTTCGACAACTTCTTCGGGGCTTGATATCTCTGTGTCGCCCACTCTAACAATCACATCGCCGGCAATTAGTCCAGTTTGATGGGCGGGACTACCGTTTGCGACGTCAGCAATGACTGCGCCGTGTTCCACGGTGTTGCCCAGATTAAATTCTTGCCGGGTTTGTGGGTTTAGCGGGAGCAGCGCCAAACCAAGTTTTCCGCTTTTCGCGTCTGCCTGATTTGGTGCGATCGATGCCTGTTGTTGACTCTGTGGAGATTCATCGGTGACTACGGTCAGATGACGTTGCTTGCCTTTTCTCCAAATGTCTAACGAATACTTTTCATTTGGTGTCGCGGTAGCAACCACACGGCTAAGGTCTTTAGGTTTGACGATCGTTTTTCCGTTGAACGTGGTGATTACATCGCCAACTTTCAAACCCGCACGTTGTGCCGGACTGTTAGGCACTACACTAACGATCAATGCGCCTTCCGCTTTAGACAGATCGACACTTTCCGCCAATTCGCTAGTCAGCGGTTGGATTTGTACCCCCAACCAACCTCTATCTACATGACCCGAGCTGCGTAATTGATCGACAATTGATTTTGCTTGCGTGGATGGAATGGCAAACCCGATTCCGACATTACCGCCATTCGGTGAATAGATCGCCGTATTGATTCCAACGACTTTTCCGTTCAAGTCGAATAACGGGCCGCCTGAATTACCTTGATTGATCGGGGCGTCTATTTGAATGAAATCGTCGAACGGTCCCGAATGTATATCGCGGCCTCGCGCTGATATTATGCCAGTTGTCGCCGTGTTACCCAGACCGAAAGGATTGCCGATGGCGACAATTTGGTCGCCGACCCGCGCTTTGTCCGATTCACCAAAGCTGACGTAGGCGAATGAGTCCGAACTTTTTATCTGCAATAAGGCCAAATCGGTTTTGGGATCAGTTCCCAAAATCTTGGCGGAATATTGCTTGCCGTTATCTAGTTTAATAGACACTTTCTCGGCATTTCGCACCACGTGGTTATTGGTCACGACTAGTCCGTCAGCTGAAATTACGAATCCGGAACCCGCAGCTTTGACCTCAGGTGCCGGATAACCGCTCCCGGGTCCTCGACCAAAATGATGACGGAAGAAATCGTCGAACTGCGAACCCGGTGGGAAACCCGGTTGGTTCGACCGATAGTTTATCTGTCCAGCAGCCCGGCCTGTGACCGAAATGTTGACTACAGCAGGTTTAACATTTTCGATCAGATCTGCAATGCTTCCGCTTTGTTGCTGAACCGAAAAATTGGCCGCCTGCGGCGGTATTGGTTTGCTGTTGGCTGGCGCAGTGTTAGATAAGCTTGCTATAACGCCGGCAACAACCAGGGCGGTCGTTGCTATTGCAGTTTTTTTAAACAGCCCTCTGTCGGCAACCGTGACACGTTCTGGTTCATTAGAAAGTTTGTGGTATTTAACAGCCATTTTTTCTCTCCTGCTCACGCGTAAAATTCAAAATGTCTTAGGTTTTAATCGATGTTGGCCGTTATCTTATGCCGGTTAAGCTTACGCCAGCCTTAACACAGCATTACATTTTTGTAATGTTTGGGTGTGTAGATCTACTGGGTATTTGGTATACACTGGCTGAAACCTTATTTCCAAGCCGTTGAAAATAGTGACATCCAATGCGTATATTGATTATCGAGGATGATAGCCAGACAGCCTCTTATCTATGTAAGGGGCTCAACGAAAGTGGTCATAGCGTGGATCATTCGGCTGATGGACAAGATGGTTTGTTCATGGCGATGGAGAACGATTACGATGCGATAGTTGTTGATCGTATGCTGCCGAAATTGGATGGTTTGTCGGTAATAAAAGCGTTGAGAGCGGCCAATAAACGGACGCCAGTGCTGATACTCAGTGCATTGGGGGAGGTTGATGACAGAGTGCAAGGATTGCGTGCCGGCAGCGATGATTATTTGGTCAAACCGTTTGCTTTTTCGGAGTTGGAAGCCCGTTTGGACGCATTGAACCGGCGTTTGGATACGGATTCTACTGAAACGCTGTTACAGGTTGGTGATTTGCAGATTGATTTACTCTCGCGAGAGGTCAGGCGTCACGGTCGGGTGCTTGACCTGCAACCACGCGAATTGCGTCTGCTGGAATATTTGATGCGGCATGCTGGGCAGGTCGTGACTCGCACAATGCTGTTAGAAAATGTTTGGGACTACCATTTCGACCCTCAAACCAACGTAATTGACGTTCATATCAGTCGCTTGCGCGGCAAGATCGACAAAGATTTCGAAAAACCGTTATTACATACTATCCGCGGATCGGGGTATTGCCTTCGTGCGACGAATTAGCCTATTTAGAAGTTCTACCTTATTGCTGATGATGGTCTACGTGACCTTATTCATAATTTCAGCGCTGTTGCTATTGGCCTTCATTTTTTTCTATACAGTAAATTATATGGCGCAACAGACGGATGCGACTATTGAAATAGAAATTGCCGGTTTAGAAGAACGTTATAAAACCGGTGGGATAACCGGTTTGACTCAACTGATCAACGAAAGAATTGGACAGAAACCCACAGGTTCGGGTTTGATCTTACTCGCCGACCAGAATTTGAGCGCTTTGGTCGGGAATCTAAACCGTTGGCCGAACGCATTGGAAACCTCAGACGGCTGGTTGAATTTTGTACTGGAAGATAAAGATTTTGGAGAGGAGGCAATTCATAGAGCGCGGGCGCGGCGATTTCGTTTGCTTGGTGGTTTTTATCTATTGGTCGGGAGGGATCTACACGATTTGGAAATGAGTCAGCGGGCCATTGCCAAGACATTAATTTCCAGTTTGGCGGTCGCAGCCGTGCTTGCACTGATTGGTGGTTTAGCGATGACCCGAAGTTTGATTCGGCGGATAGAAGCAATTAATCAAACCAGTAATGAAATTATGAATGGGGATTTGTCCCAGCGCATACCGACTAATCACACGGGTGACGATTTTGACCAGCTTTCAGAAAATTTGAATCATATGCTGGATAGAATTGAAATGTTGATGGAGGGCGTACGCCGAGTTTCTGACAATATTGCCCATGATCTTAGAACACCACTCGCACGGCTTAGAAATCACCTGGATGAAGTGCACAAACAAAGCATTAAATCAGGCGGTGAAACCGAATGTATTGAACAAGCTGTTCGCGAAGCCGACGAGTTGTTGAATACATTTAATGCATTATTGCGAATCGCTAGAATTGAATACGAGAATCGGGTCGAACATTTTAGCTGGGTCGACCTGGCCGAACTGGTTCGTGGTGTAGTTGAGCTTTATGAACCACTGGTCGAAGAGAAAAACCAGCAACTAGATATCTACCTAGCGAAAGAAGTAAAGGTACATGTTGATCGAGAATTGTTGTCCCAGGCGATCGCAAATTTGCTCGACAATGCGGTTAAATATACGCCTGCCAAAGGCCAAATTGAGATTCGAATATCCTCTACACAGAACCAAATTCAGCTCATTGTTGCTGATTCAGGATCCGGTATACCACTGGCAGAGAGGGGGAAAGTTTTTCAACGGTTCTATAGGCTGGAATCCAGCCGAAGTAGCCCGGGGAATGGGTTGGGCCTGAGTTTGGTGCACGCGGTCGCCAGTCTGCATAACATTGATCTTCGACTGGAAAATAATAATCCTGGATTGAAAGTAGTGCTCGATTTCCCCCGCCAGGACGAGACGACTTCATAATTTGATGGGATGCAGGTTGGTATTCACAAAATTTGCCTAATTCATTTTGTATCAGAGTTCCCAATATAGTTGTACAATCCAATATCGGACTTGTGGCAATGATTACGAGGGATGGCTATGAATAGTACACAAGCAAATCCGGTTCATTCGAACCAAATTATCCAGCAAATTCCTGATGTCGTAGCGCGACTTCGAGAAAATTTCAATTCAGGAGTAACCTTAGATTATCAGGTGCGGGTCGATAACCTGAAGAAATTAAAATTGGCAATCGTCCGCTATGAAGCACGATTACACTCGGCGCTCAAGCAAGATTTGGCCAAACCGGAATTTGAAGCCTACTTGTCCGAAACCGGTTTTTGTTTGCACGAATTGAGCGGAACTTTAGCTAAACTCAAACGTTGGATGAGACCCAAATGGGTACTTTCAACATTATTGGTACAGCCTGGGTCCAGCCGCATAATGTATTCACCGCGTGGCGTCAATTTGATCATAGCGCCTTATAATTACCCGGTCATGTTGGCCCTTTCGCCACTGATCGTAGCGATTGCTGCCGGAAACACTGCGGTGGTAAAAACATCGGAAATGACACCTGCTTGCAGTGAAGTTATCGGTCAGTTGATTGACGAAACCTTCGATGCCAATTATGTTGCATATGTACCCGGGGCGGTCGCAGAAACTACTGCATTGTTGGAGCAAAAATTCGATCATATATTTTTCACCGGCAGCGCTCGGGTTGGCACTATCGTTATGGTTGCGGCGGCGCGAAATTTGACCCCAGTTACATTGGAGCTTGGTGGAAAAAGTCCGTGTATTGTAGATAAAGATGCCCACCTGGATATCGCGGCAAAGCGAATCGTAGCAACTAAATTTTTAAACGCCGGTCAAACCTGTGTCGCACCGGACTACCTAATCGTACATAGGCAGATCAAGGAACAGTTTCTGGAATGTTTGAAGAACAGAATTTTACGAAGTTATGGTGAAGATCCAACACTTAGTCCAGATTATGCACGAATCATCAATGATAGTCATTTCTCGCGAATCTTATCGTTAATTGATAAGTCTAAGATTGTAATAGGCGGCGGTTCAGACTCGGAATCCCGTTACATTGCACCTACGGTTCTGCGTGATGTGACAATACATGATGCGGTGATGTCAGAAGAAATATTTGGCCCAGTTTTGCCAGTCGTTGACTACGATAATCTGGATGATATATTCGGCATTATCTCTAATACCCCCCATTATCCTTTGGCATGTTATATTTTTAGCAACGATAAACAGGTACAAGATACATTGTTGACCAAACTCCAATTTGGAGGCGCTTGTATCAATAACTGTGTTTTACATATCGTAAATCCATACCTGCCATTTGGAGGTGTCGGTCAAAGTGGTATGGGAGCCTATCATGGGTTCCACGGATTTGAATGTTTTTCACACAAGAAGGGCGTGCTATGGTCTCATAATTGGCTCGATGTGCCCTTGGTATACGCCCCTTACGGTAATAAAATTAAGTTATTGCGCAAGCTGATGCATTAGGCGCAGAGCTTATTTTTTGACACGAATCTATGTTGACGGTCAGATAGTTGGATGAGCAGAAATATCGAGGGCCCACAACCAAGCGCGTTCTATTTCGGATAATCTTATGAGAGCATCGGTGCATAAACATTGGTTGAACGCTTATGAACCAGGCGTGCCGGCTGAAATTGGCAAGCTTTCTTATTCGTCGGTGGGCGATTATTTACACGATTGTTGTCTGCGATTTTTAGATAAACCCGCGTTGAGTAACTATGGGGTTCAACTGAGTTATTCTGAATTTAACCGTTATAGCCGTTGGTTCGCGGCTTATTTACAGAATACGCTGAAATTAAGCAAAGGAGATCGCTTGGCCGTCATGTTGCCAAATAGTTTGCAATATCCGGTTGTGATAATGGGTGCATTAAAGGCTGGATTGGTGGTCGTCAACTTCAACCCATTTTATACTTCTAGGGAAATACATGAACAACTAAAAGATTGCGCTGCGACCACGATTATTGTGTTCGCCGGATGTGCAAATGCGGTGGAGCGGGCAGTAGAAGGTACCGCCATTGAACATGTACTGGTGACTCAACTAGGCGATCTGTTTCCCTGGCCCAAATCCGTTGCGATTAATCTAGCCGCTAAATACCTTAAACGGAGTGTCCCGGAATGGCGTATCGAAGGTGCTATTTCGTTGAAAACCGCTTTTCAGTGCAGAACAGATTTTAAGCGAGTGCCTATCACGCATGAAGATTTGGCATTTTTGCAGTATACCGGTGGTACAACCGGGACTGCGAAGGGCGCAATGTTGAGCCATGGAAATCTATTGGCGAATATAGAACAAACTAATTTGTGGTTGCGGCAAACCTTGAGAGAAGGTCAGGAACGCGTGATTATAGCTTTGCCCCTATATCATATTTTCGCGTTGACGCTTAATTTTCTTAGCTTGTTAAGATTTGGCGGAATTCAATACTTAATCACCGATCCTAGGGATTCCGATGCGCTAGTGTCCGAGCTGGAACAAGCGAAATTCACTTGTATAGCAGGGGTAAATGCGCTGTTTGCAAAATTGTTAGACAACGAGCGATTTGCAACTTTAGATTTTACCGATTTGCGTTTTGTTGTCGGAGGAGGGGCCTCGATCCAGAAGTCAGTCGCCGAGAAATGGCAGCAAATTACCGGACTACCCGTATGCCAAGCTTACGGTCTAACAGAGGCATCCCCTGGAGTATGCTGCAATCCGCTGAACCTGCGCGAATACAATGGGACAGTGGGTGTGCCGGTTCCGTCGACAATGGTTCAGATATGCAGCGAGAAGGGAACTGCGGTGAATATTGGTGAAGAGGGTGAATTGTTGGTCAAAGGTCCGCAGGTTATGCAGGGTTACTGGGGTAAGGAAACCGAAACAGCCAATGTACTGACCAAGGACGGATGGTTACGCACAGGAGATATCGCGACAATAAATCAAGATGGTTTCGTAAGCATTGTAGATCGGCAAAAGGATCTAATCATCGTTTCGGGATTCAATGTTTATCCGAATGAAATCGAGCAGATTTTGGTCGCTCATCCAAAAATCGCCGATGCGGGTGTGGTCGGCGAGGCACATATGGTATCGGGTGAAATCGTAAAGGCTTTTATTGTTAGGAATGATCCGCATTTGAGTGCGGAAATGATAGAAACTTATTGCCGCGAAAACATGACTTCATATAAAGTGCCAGACGCAATCGTTTTTCTTGACGAAATCCCGAAAAGCAAGGTCGGAAAGGTTTTACGCAGGCAATTGCGCGAAATGTGATTCGCCAGACTAGGGCCGGGAAGCCCCAGCGCGATTTTGTCTTTTAGCGGACGATGGTAACTGGGCAGGGTGCGTGGTGTAGAACTTCTGAACTTACACTGCCTATCAACAGTTCTTCAATACTGGTATGCCCTCGAGAACCCATGACGATCAGGCTGATATCTTCATTTTCTGCATAACGGCATATTTCGACGGATGGCTTGTCCTCACACTGTTGGCAATCGGTCTCTACAATGCCCTTATTAATTGCCGAGCACAGCTCGTTTGAATATGGGTCATCGACGTATTTGAGTACGGTGTCATGAAAATTATCGTGCGTCAGTTGGTCAAATTCCGAATAGTGAACGTGGGTAAATTCTAATGTTGAGTGCTCGTGGACGTGCATTAGAGTGAGGCTTGCATCTAGTGCGTTAGCTACCGTCAGACCTACCCATGCTGCTTCAAGCGATGGTTCCGAATGGTCGATGGGGACTAGAATTTTTTTGATGTTTTTCGGCATACTTAAACCCTCGCGATATTAGACGTTGACTTTATTAAAATGGTTCCTTGGCCGCTTTGGTCTTTTCTGCCGACGGATAATTTAGTGACATTCGGGATTCCTGCATGCCACCGAATTTAGTTAGCAAGATAACTTCTTAATATGGACTGGCTAGAACTATAAGGGTTTGAGTAAAGACAAGATATGCAATTATCATGTATCCAAAGATGTAAGTTGATCACTTGTAGAACTATCGTGTTTGATACTGTAACAGGCGTGGATCGATAGTTGTTATCTGAATACTATTACGATTTAAAAATTGTCATTCCGGGTTAGAATTGTTTGCAGGTAATCTAAGGCCAAGTACATGTTATTTTTTTTGAGATACAAAACCTAATGCAAGACGTACAGGGTAGGCGACATGTAGATGCAGGATTATTCTTAATGGCGTACCGAAATCTTGGGTTGCTGTTGTTATGTTGCATCAGCTCCGCTGCTGCGGATGACAAAATAATTCCAGTCAAAATCAGTGTGGTTGAATACAATCGGTTGCTTGATCAAATCCCGTTAACAGGTTCAGCGATGCCCCAACGTCAATCATTGATTTCGCCCGAAGTCGATGGTTTGGTTGCCAGGATATTGGTCGATGATGGTGACAAGGTGGTGCAAGGTGAAGTTATGGTTGAATTGGATAAGGTCATCGCCGATCTTAATGTCGATCAAGCCGCGGCCGCATTGGCTGAAGGACGCGAACGTTGGCGTGAAGCGATACGGCAACGCGATGAATCGGCAAAACTCGTTGCCAAGCGGCATGTTGCCGAGACCGCATATAAAACTTTGATTGCGGATGTACAAATGAAAAAAGCGGCGTTGACCAAGCTTAACGCCGAATACCGGCGCGCGCTAGAGTTTTCAAAACGTTTTGTTATTCGTGCGCCGTTCGATGGTGTAATCGGGGATATCATAGTGGAAGTTGGCCAGTGGGTAGAGCCCGGTGATGCGATATTAAAATTGTACGATATTTCAACTTTGCGCGTTCGAGTCCCTGTTCCCCAAAGATATTTCAGTCTGATACAGATCGGAATGCCAGTGCAGTTGATCTTTGATGCGCTGCCTCAACAGCCTTTTGAGGCTAGCGTGAGCAAAAAAATTCCCATCGCCAATGCGACCGGTCGAACTTTTCCAGTGAGAATTGACCTGGCTAATTCAGACCGATTGATTGCACCAGGAATGTCGGCCAAGGTGAATTTTCTAGTTGGGCGGAATGCGGTTGCGACGGTCATCATGGTTCCAAGAGATGCTGTAGTAAAAAATCCTGATGGCTCAGATACGGTTTGGCGGGTATCCGGAAAGGACGGACAAAAAATTGTCGACCCAGTAAGGATAAAAACCGGTCGATCGTATCAAACTTCGGTAGAAGTAGTGGATGGATCGATAGGTCCAGGCGATCAGATTGTGATTCGTGGTAATGAAAATTTAAAACCTAAGCAGCGCGTTCGCGTGTTGGATTGATGCAGTAACTCAAATATACCGGTTCAGTGTTTAGTCTTACCATTAGAAATGGTGTCATTCTTACCGTCGCGATTCTGATTATCTGTTTATTTGGAGTGATTGCGGTGCTTCGCGTTCCAGTTCAGATGATTCCGGACCTTGATGCACGAACCATTTCGGTTATAACCACCTGGCCAGGCGCAGGACCACAGGATATCGAAAAGGAAATTTTGATCGAGCAAGAGAATTATTTGCGCTCGATTCCGAATCTGGAACGAATGACCTCCAAGGCAGAAACCGGGAGTGCCACCATCGAACTTGAGTTTCCGCACGGTGTGGATATCGATGATGTGTTGATTCGGGTAAATAACGCATTGACCCAGGTCCCGGGTTATCCGGAAAACGTCGATCAACCGCGGATGGTGACCAGTTCATTTTCCGATACCGCGTTCATGTTCTTTCGCATCCAACCTCTGCCGGGAAACCCGCAAAACGTTAATCTGGTTTCGATGCACGATTTTGTAAATGACAATGTTCGTACTCGCATAGAACGGGTTTCTGGCGTTTCCCAAGTCGATCTTTGGGGGGGGGCAAAACGGCAAATGCGTATCTATGTGGATCCGGCTAAGCTTGCCCAGCGGCAGATTAGTCTGGCCGATTTAAGGTCTACAATTCGTGCGCGAAACCGCGACGTTTCTGGTGGTGACATCGATAGCGGTAAGCGACGGTATCTTTTGCGTACGGTGGGTCGTTTTGAGGATGTTGAGGACATAGAAAATATGGTAATCGCCCATCGAGATGGCGCGATGGTTCGGCTGCGGGATGTTGGTTATGTAGAGTTAAGCCATTTCGAGATTCGGGTCCGATCGTATGCCAACGGCCGGCCAAATCTTACGCTTGGGGTTAGGCGCCAGGTCGGGACCAACGTGATCGATGTTATGGATGGCGTCATGGAACGTATGGCGGAGATCAATGAAAGCGTATTGAAACCAAACGGTATGCAAGTGGAATTGACCAGTGAAGATGTGCAGTACGTCAAAGATGCCGTCTCGGTGGTACGGCAGAATGTTTTGATAGGCGCACTGTTGGCGACCCTGGTCCTGTTTTTATTCTTGCGGTCGCCATCGGCGACATTGGTTGGCGCCTGCGGGATCCCAGTATGTACGGTTGCGGCTTTTTTGGGATTGCTCGTGATGGGGCGTACGATTAATGTTATATCGCTCGCAGGTGTCGCTTTTGCGATAGGCATGACGTTGGATAATAGTATTGTTGTTTTGGAAAACATTTTTCGCCATCGCAGCATGGGTAAATCTAACTATCAGGCTGCATTAGATGGCGTACAGGAAGTTTGGACCGCTGTATTAGCCTCAACCCTCACTACGGTTTTTGTATTTTTGCCGGTCATATTCGTGACCGAAGAAGCTGGCCAGTTGTATTCTGATATCGCGATTGCAATTTCGGCCTCGGTATTGATGTCGATGATAGTCGCCGTCACTATCATTCCGTCCGCTTGTGCCCGTTTTCTACATCCGCCTAAGTTTTTGGGTAATCGACGAGCGGGGCAATTTTCGGTGTATGGTGCCGCTGCTGCTTGCGGGGTCAGTATAATGGCAATTGTGGAATGGCTAATGTTAGGAGTCGGCCGAAGATTGTTGCTAGTGGTCAGTACTTTTGTAACAACAGCGTTGATTATTTTGCTATTAACACCCAAAGCAGAATATTTACCGGAAGGGGAGGAATCCAAAACTTTTTCGTTTATGTTCGCCCCACCAGGCTATAACCTGGAAGAAATGACTGGTGTACTGGATAAAATGCATGATTATTTTCTTCCCGCCCTTAATGATAGTCCGGAGCGTTTTCATAATGGCCAAACCGAGGTGCCAGCACTGCGCTTTGTCGTGAGTTATGTACGTTCCAAGATGATATTGATGATCGTCGAGACCAAGGATGCCGGCGATATTGATGACTTGATTGCGGTGTTATCCAAAAAGTTTGCTGAGGTGCCTGGGGTAATTTCGTTTTCTTCACGCGGTTCTATTTTTGCCAGCAATCTTGGAGGTACACGAAGTATCAATTTGGATATCAGTGGGTCGAAGCTCGATGATTTGCTGGCTACAAGCCTAAGCGTGTATCAACGCAGCAAAGAAATTTTTGATAATCCGCAGGTGCGGCCGCAGCCGTCATCGTTGACCATGGGGCAACCGTTGATGGAAATCCATCCCGATTGGGAGCGCGCAGCCGAATTGGGGATTAGTGCTGATGAGTTGGGTTATGCGGTATGGGCAATGTCGGATGGGGCGTTCGTGGACGAATTTTTTCTTAACGACGATAAAATCGATATCTATTTATTCAGTACTGAAGGTACTTTAAGTAACCCTGAAGAGTTGCAATATTTGCAGTTATATTCCAAAGATGGGGGGGTGATTCCTTTGGGGTCCGTGGCAGATATTCGGCGAATTATAAGCACTGAAGTACTGCGGCGTGTCGATGGACAAAGGACCGTCACCTTATCAATCATACCTCCGCGCGAAATTCCGTTAGAGGCCGCGTTATCGATTGTAGAATCGGAAATAATCGACGGTATGTTCGAGGCTGGAGAGTTTCCCGAGGGAATCAGCGTACGTATAAGTGGCGCCAGCGACCGGCTAAAATCAACGTTAGACGCACTGGGTATAAATTTTCTTGTTGCAGTACTAATCTCATACTTGCTGATGGTCGCAATTTTCTCACATTGGGGTTACCCATTGATTATTATGACAACTGTTCCAGTGGGGATAAGTGGCGGTATCGTTGGACTATGGATGTTTAATTTTCTCTGTGAATATTTGTTTCAACCGGTCCATCAGCCGTTCGATGTAATTACAATGTTAGGCTTCTTGGTATTGATTGGTACGGTAGTGAATAATCCGATTCTCCTCGTAGAGCAGACCTTGAAAAACATTCGTGATCGAAACATGGAGCCTCGGCGAGCCGTCGTCGAAAGTACTCGTACCCGAATTCGGCCTATAGTAATGTCTAGTGTTACAACTATTTTGGGATTGTCGCCACTTGTGTTTTTGTCAGGTGCGGGTACGGAGCTCTATCGCGGCTTGGGCATTATTGTGTTGTCAGGAATCTTCTTTTCAACCTTGATTACCCTTAGTTTTCTACCGGCTTTATTGTCGTTGATATTGGAATTTCGGCAAGTTTTAAATTATATGCGTAAAATTCAATATTAGAGCGAGAATAAGTGTATATGTTTGGCTGCGATGCACGATTCGGTGTAGCAAGAGTCAATGCCTGAACCTGCCAATGGCTATACCCTAAAGTGTTCCTGCTTAAAGACACCATATCGATTAAATGTAAAATTGATACCGCTACCCACGATAATACCGAATACCGCAGCAAGTTGTGGGCTTAGCTCCGGATTTGATAATAAGATTCCGGTAGCAATAAGGTAATTAGCGATGGCCCCTATTGAACAAGCCCCAATAAATCCGATTAGTTGCCTGAACATCGAGTTGCGTCGAGCATAGGAGAATGTATACCGCCTATTCAAGAAAAAGTTAAAAAGCATAGATATAGAAATGGCAAGGCCGATTGAGGCATTTACGGGTATCGTTAGTGCCAGGAAAATTGTGAGTAATCCAAGGTTTACAACCATACCTAATGAGCCAACGATCAAAAACTGTAATAGATGAGACCATGTGCCGTATTTATGGGTAAAAAGTCGCCTTATATGTTGAATGTATTTAAGTTGTTCGGTGAAGGTTAATTTACTTTCACCAAATTTACGATTCTCAAAGTGAATTGGGACCTCATGTATTTTGTCACAGCCACATTTTACTAGAATTTCTAAACCTATTTTGTATCCAATGGGATTAAAGTGGCTAGCCTTTAAATAGGTTTTCCGAGAAATTGCGAAAAAACCACTCATTGGATCTCGAATCGTAGTAAAAGGTAAGGCAAGCAGTGTCGCAATTCGGCTATTCGCCCATCTCAAAAAGCCCCAGTCGTGTCCGGTGGTGCCACCTTTGACATAGCGTGAGCCTAAAACAAAGTCGTAACCTTCCTCGAGCCCATCGACCAAATCCACAATGGAAGCCGGTGGGTGGCTTAAATCAGCATCCATGACTACAAATATCTCATTTTTAGCTTTGGCGAGGCCTTCGCATACAGCCTGGCTCAAACTGCGGTCACGCGTCCGTACGTATAAATGCACCCATTCTTTATTCAATCGTTCGATGACTGTAGGCGTTCCATCTTGGCTATTGTCGTCCATTATCAATAGCTCCAATTCTAAATCATGTTGTTTTTTGACCGCTTCAACTTGCGAGATTAGAAGCGGTAGGTTTTCCGCTTCAAAGTATGTTGGGACAATAACTGATACAGATGGTCTTTGAGTTGATCTGGGCATAGATTAAAACAGCTCTCGGAGTGGGGGGAATAATAATTAACGTTGTTGATTCGGATTCGGTACGCTATCAATCGGGTTTAGAAATTTTATATAAGCAAATTTTGTCGTTTTTTAGAACTAGTTCCAACCAAGGTGGATGGTGTCCTTCGACTAATCTTCGTAGAAATTGGTTATCCCGGACCACTTGCGAAGCTAAATAATTTTGGTTAAATAATATTAAGTACTTGGCGTTGAATATTTTGGCTTGCGATATTAAATTGAGTTCGTTCCATTCGTACTGGCTGTATTCCGATGATACCAACGATATAATTGAGCGTTGAATCACGTGACCCAGAGGTTGACCTTTATTAGCAATGAAAACCGTATCTTCATCAGTTTTATTGATATAATCAAATATCGTTTCTCCAGATATATTTTCACTCTGTAGTGCAGCTAATACTGGAAAATGTGGTGCCAAAGAGGTCTGATTGAGACTAGAGATATTGACCAAACAATAACCTATAAAGTTGAAGACTAAAAACCAACGAAATTGTCGGTTAAACCGAAACGTTTCAATATTGGTCAATGCAAGTTTTAGAGTCAATGCAAATATAGCTAAAAAACACGGTATTAAAGGTACAAACATCCGGGGTCCAAAGGAAATTACGGTAGTTGTTCCTGCATATATTAATCCAACGCTATATAATGACACATATAGACACAAAAATGCTAAGCTGATATCCGACTTGCGTTCCTGGTGTTTTAGGTAATGAGCGGCTATCGCGTAAACAATAAATATAGTAGCTGTACAAAGGATGGGGAAAAAATCGAAATCAAAATCTAAATACGGGCCAAATATTAGATGAAAAGAACTACTAAGAAAGCCGTCTAGTATATCTATAAGATTATTGGAAATGGGCTTCTCATTACCTCCTTTCCAGTTTCCAACCAAGATCCAATTGCGAAAGAACCCGATAATAATCCAGACACAGCTTGTCAAGCTATAAAATACTGCAGTTAAACTATTTCGAGTTTTTATACTCAGCCAAACAAGAGTTTGAAAAATAACTACGCTTAAACATAAAAATATACCAGCATAGCGAATCCAGTAACTTATTCCAACGAGAAGAAATCCGAATAATAGCTTTTTCTGATAAGGTTTATCTTCAATTAACGCTTTGTTTCCCTCTATTAAGTTCAATATTGCCCAAAAAGATACAAACGTAAAAGTCGCTTCAGTTAATGCCGAAATACTAAAAATTATTGCAGCAGCATTAAACGTGTAGAGCCCTAATAAAGCCCAGTTTATACTGATAGGTAATACATGATTTCGACTGAAGCGATTTAATAATATTAGTACACCTATACTTGCTAACATAGAGAATAGACTGGCCGCTAGAATTCCAGGTATGCCGAGGGCTAGCAGCGGTGTTATGAGCAAAGAATAACCAAATGGAAACGTAGTTATTGGAGCTGGCAAAGTGGTGTGAGAACGTTCAAAATTGAAATGAACAATTGATGTTTTTGCGAAGTGCCCCTCTAAGAAATTATTTGCGACGCTAATATACTGATAACTATCATTTTTAATAATAGGGCCATTATTAATTATTAGTTGTGTTGCGAATATAGAGAGTAAAATCAACAGAGAAACTAATACCGGGGCGTATGTTAATCGGTTAAACGATTGCATATTTAAAACCTAGTGTTCAGGGTTGCATTTGATTTAGCAATCGATTACCCATACCATTAGAGATCCCGCAAAATTTCTAGTTGCTGGATTCTGGCAAGGATTCCGAAGACAGATATTTCTGGTCTTGGCGCCTTAGCCCAGCAATAAACTTGGTAGCGTTTCGAAAAAACCTGCAAGGGGATGCATGGTGGTCGAGAAACTTGCCACGGAACTGGATGACATTCCGAACGGTACGCTATCGCCCGTAATAATTCTGTTTTTTCCACTCGTTTGTATCTTCTAACGTCAGTCTGGTAATTCAGTGTTCGGCTCATGGTTGTCTGATTCAACACAAAGCTACGGCACTATACGTAATTCAGAGACATATCTCGAGAAATTTCGTAGGTAGCTTGGTTTAGACGAAACCATCTTTGCGTTTGCACCATCTGCAAATTCGCTTGAATGCTAATTTGGTAGTTGTGGCATGGACGACTGTTATGGCTTCACACGTTATCTTCATGTCGCTTCCATCAATTCCTGTATTGAAAGGTGTGCGCTAATTGATTCATTAGTTAATTGTCATTATTTAAATAATGCATTGCTTCCTATTTAGGCAATAGGGTTACCACTTCTTTGTGTTGATTTTCTTCAATTTTAGAAAGTGTTTCGGATATGCAACTGAGCCTTGTATCCAATTCACTGTGCGAATCGGAATAAGCTAAGGAAACGCATTTATTAACTTGTAATATTAGATATTTACAGGTTCGTTATGATTGTTTTGCCGTTGAATTTTGCTTGGAAAAATCCGGATGGAGATTCACCGAGTTTTTATTTCAGCAGACTAAGGGCTTCCTCTATTGATTCATGAATAAGCATAATGAGTCGAAAATTACCCATCTTCGATCTTTCGCGGCAAAAATTTGTAGAGGTTTCCCAAAATAGAATAATTGACTACGAGTTTAGTAGAAAACTTTCAATACGCCAACTGAGCAAGCCGGTGTCAATAGCCCATAATCACCAATTAATCCTACCATACTTTCGATGTTTAGGAATCACAAAATCCTCGTAATTGGTACGATTAACTTCACATCGAAGTGAAAACTCAGCTAAACAACATCTTCCATTAGCCGTGCGAAATCGCCTAGACGTTCCAAAGATTATATCGACCTCGGGGAGAGATGTCTGACGCGAGTAAAGAACAGTCTGGTATAGGAACGCGGGCAAAGCAAGCGGTCGTATAGTCGTGCGGTTGGACTGAACGCGGCGACTTATTTGCCGGATGGAAAGTTGAAATATATTTCCTAGAAGACTCTTGCGGTGATGAGTTGGCTACACCAACCTGGACATACAATTTACAGTTGTTTAGCCTCTATATTTAGTCGATCAGAGGTAGGGTTAAATGGCGGTTTGTTTGAGAAATCAGATCTGGTGGCTCTCCTACATGGGATTACCTTTGTGAACGAACCCCCTAACGAATTTCAGATGACCTTGTTTTGAAAGTTAATGGGGCCGCAGTGTAGAGAAATTTAACGTTCAGGTTAAACGGTTCGATGGAAAAAATACCAATTCGGACTTGTCGATACTCGCCAGGCGTATGCGTGTCGAGACATGTTGTCGATAATTCTATGTTGTTTGTTTTAGCGTTATTCTATTCGTATACTACCGATTACCCAGTACAGAATAACTATCAAATCGCTTTCCGCGATGGATCATTATTGCGTTGACCAGTGGCGAAAAGGACGATTAGTGTAAGCGGAGTGATGGCTGTAACTGTCATGCTTTTGAATTCCAACAGAAACCGTGGTGCGCGGCGGCGCGGAGAACTTCACTGAGGTATAAACCAATGGGAAAATGGAATCGGTTGATTCCGGGGAAAGATTTGAGCGAATGGGCATGGTTCTTTGGGCCTTGCGCGTTGCTGATTATTCCCTTCGTGGTCTATGTGAAATCGAACACCTATCCGATTATGACTCCGGAAACCCTTTGGATCTTGTTTGGTTTTTTCCTTGCTGGAATATTCTTAGGGATTTTGGGGCAAATGGGGGCAGTTCTTCGGGCGCTTACGTTTGCCGCGACGCTGACTTTGTTGATTGATGTTCAGACCAGATGGTTCATTGACTATTCGTTGCATCAATATATATGGATTCCTATCGGATTGTATGCGCTTGCTCTCATGAGTCCAGAGTTTATTAGAACATTTGCGCTCGTGACCGTGTACGCAACTTTAGTTGCCGTATTAGTTACGCCACAAAGCCAGCCGATCCAAGTGGCGGAATTTGATGCCAAATTGTCTGGTAAAAATATGCTGGCTTCCGGTGATAGGCCCAATACAATATGGATACACATTATTGTGGACGAGCAAATCGGAATTGAGTCAATTCCTGTTGAATTTGATGGGCATCACCGACTCGCCAATCGTTTGAAAAGTGACTATATCTCTGATGGTTTCACGGTGTACGGTCGCGCATTCTCTCATTTTCCACAAACCATCATGAGTCTTCCAAATATTCTGAATTTGTCGAATCAACATCCGAAGAATTTTCTCTCCTCAAGTCTAGGCGAGGCCGGGTCATTTTGGTTGACCCAAAGCAACTATTTCGACCGTCTTAGAAGGCAAGGATTTGATATCCATGTTTATTCGATGGATTTCTTCAGGACTTGTGATCCGCGCCGACTTGGATTGATTAAGAGTTGTTATACATACCGAGCAAATTCGATCTGGGGTCTAAGCGAAACCTCCCTGTCAAAGTCGAATAAGGCGTTCTTAATGCTTAGAATATATGCTAGATTATCAAAGGTTTACGATAAGTTGGTGACGGTGTTCGATATCGACGGTCACTTTTCCCTGCCTCGATCCGTTGGGCCCTTAGTAAGTCTCAAAGTATTTGATCGTTTTCGTAAGGACGTTCTCAAAGCGGAGTTGGGCTCGGTTTGGTTGATCCATATACCGTTACCTCACGACCCCTATGCTTTGAATAGGGACTGCTCGATTAAGAATCTCCCTTGGCTTGAAAATGGCGAGGATTCTGACTTGTATCAAATGAATTCAGTTGGGGCGAGACGCGCGAATTATTCCCATTACCTTGAGCAAGTAGAATGCGTAAATCAACAGCTTCAGTCGTTGTTCGACGCGTTGAAAAGCTCTGGGAGCTACGATAAAGCACATATCGTTGTGCATGGTGATCATGGGTCGCGCATCGGGACACATAATTTGAGACATAGGCCTTCGTACCGTCAGGATTTTCGACCATCGGCGGAAAATATGGTGGACGTCTTTGGGACCTTGTTCGCTTACAAACCTCCGGGTTCCTCAGCGGGTACGTATAGGCGCGAAATGGAGTCAGTCTCGGCTCTACTCGACAAAGTATCAGCGGGACGGGCAAACGATAGAGAAAATGGTGAGGATGATCCAGTGGCTTATTTGGTTGAGTGGAGTGATGAAGCTTGTCAAGGTAGCATTTCCGACATGACACAAGGTTGTCGTTTGCTTCCGGTCACAATGCCAAATTTCTCGTATGGTAAAGTTGAGACCGAAAAGTCATCCGAATTGCGTGGCGAACTAGAGACCGTGCCGCCTTAAATCTACTGACTATCACCGTGCCTATTGACGCATGGCGGCTAGGCCCGATCTCGACCGAGCGGCGCAGTTGATTCTAGCAGTCTCTTTTATCCGCGTTAGTTACAAATTTATTAGTTGTTGTCGGCGGAATCGGTCGATTTGTTCTTATTTCTCCCACTACCGAAAAACCGAACAACGCGGTGCCAATATAACTTTAGAGTTACGCCAAGAGCTGCCACCGCTGCTATTATACCTTGAATAATCGCGCTACCCGTTCCTGGGTCAAGATAGGCGTAGGCATCGACGGCAAAAAGGGTGAGGACTAATCCCGATGCAAGAGCAAATTTTTGTGTTAGCATAATTATTGAACGTAGTTTGCCAACTTAATAGTATAGCTAGGTTCCTATTGTGAAGGAAGTCCCTAGGTGAATAATCATAACCTTGTATTACGTGTAAAGAGGATCCTCAACAATGAACGATAGTGTACACGGTGCGTCATTTCGTGACCCCTCCGGATTTATGTTTGCGCGTAACGGTGCCCTTTATCGTCAGATTAACCAGTGCTACGCACCCGATTACACTTTGTTGGTCGAATCAGGGCTGTACGCCGAACTAGTCCGGCTAAAATTGTTGGTGCCGCATGAGGAGGTTGATATAGGCACGACAATCTCGCCTGCGTTCCGAATTATTAGGCCGGATTTGGTACCTTATATTTCGTATCCCTACGAGTGGAGCTTCAGCCAACTGAAGGATGCGGCATTATTAACCCTCGAAATTGAAGAGCTTAGTTTGAAATTTGGGCTTTCGTTGAAGGATGCCACTGCATACAATGTCCAGTTTGTAGGCTGCCGTCCGGTGTTTATTGATACTTTGTCTTTTGAGACGTATACGGAAGGTTCGCCCTGGGTAGCTTATCGCCAGTTTTGCCAACATTTCCTCGGTCCTCTTGCCCTTATGACGTATACCGATGTAAGGATGCGCAATTTATTGAGATCCTATATCGACGGTATACCACTAGACCTTACAACCTCGTTGTTACCGTTTAGAACCCGATTTCGCTATGGTTTGCTTGCGCATCTTCATTTGCATGCAGCGAGTCAGCGACGCCATCAAGACGATGCCCGGAAAAGTGGTTTGCTCCGCACCCCAAGAATAAAGAAAACAATGTTACTTGCATTAATTCAAAGTCTGAAAAATGCGATTATGTCATGTAACCTCTCGTCTTCAAAGACAGAATGGAGTGATTATTACCAAGACACTAATTATTCAAAGGAAGCAATGTTGGCGAAGGAAAAATTAATAAAGGATCTAATCGACAATTATGTCGAGTCAGGCGAAACGATTCACGATTTGGGTGCCAATACCGGGCGCTTTAGTCGGATTGTGTCGAACAACGAACGAGAGATCGTTTCCCACGATATTGATGAATTAGCCGTGGAGCGAAACTATTTGCATAATAAGCAATATAACGTGGAAAAGGTATTACCCCTCGTCCTTGATCTGACGAATCCTGCGCCAGCACTTGGGTGGGCGTTAGAGGAACGTATGTCGATGCTGGAACGGGCCTCTGATCATGTTGTCTTGGCGCTAGCACTAATACATCATTTGGCGATCTCGAATAATGTGCCGCTGGACCGGCTTGCTAAGTTTTTTTGCAGAATTGCGTCCAAGTTAGTAATTGAATTTGTTCCCAAGGAAGATTCTCAAGTCCAGCGTCTACTGTCGACTCGAAAGGACATTTTTCCGGACTATTTACCGTCGGAATTTGAATCAGCATTCGAAAATTTATTCGATATAGTTGATAGAAAAGCCATGCCCGGGACGGAAAGGGTGATTTATATGATGAATCGGAAGGTTTGACGATTTTTGCCCGCGCAACTATCGTTGTGTTTTGTTTGTTTCACGTCAGTTTGTGGAGCATGGGGAACGCAATGGCAGGGGATCTAATTATTACCAATGACAAAAACCGTATTGGGCTTGGAATCGATGGAAGTGTTATTTTTTGGGAAATTAAAGTTTTTGAACGTTGGATCTATGTATTACAACGTGAAAATAGACCCTTATTTGTGCTAGCAGTTGAACACAAAGGTGAGCCGTTAACGTCTCAAATTCATTGGTCGGTGGACAATATTTCTAGAAACACTGCGTCGTTCGTCGGTGTTCATAAAGAAAGTGGGGTACAGTTAGTTCGCCGCTATGAGCTTAGAAGGGATGATTACCCACTAGCAATGACGGTTCAAGTTGATCCGGGCAATACTGACCTTGGGTCGGAGCTTACTGGTAGTATTTATATCGGCCCAGGCCTTTATCACCATACCCCCGATGCCGGATCCTTAGCTGACTTTTTTTATAGCTATGACCGTAAATTAGCACTCAAAGATAGCGATCAAGAAACAAACAGTCATGGAGGGAGCCTAGCTGCTCGTCACGTAGCAATTGTGATCGGCGAAAATAATTTTGACGGAGGTGTAATGGTTCTGGCGGATGACATAGAACTCCCTGTATTGGATCGAAAAAGAGTAGCGCAGTCTGTAGCTTCCGCAAGCGTTACGGTTAATTTTGATATAAACGCGATTGCTTTACTGGGAACTAATCTCCAAGGTAGCAGACACGAAGAAATAATGTTTGGTGATCTTTGGTCTCCTCTGAAACCACTTGGATTCCTCATCGAACGGTTTTTGCAAAAAGTTAGTGTCGCAACAGGAAGCTTGGGATTCGCTATCATATGTTTAGCGTTATTTGTCCGGATTGTAACGTTTCCAATTAATATTTGGTCGGCTGTCGCTCAACGAGAATTTAACGCCGTACAAAGCAAAATGATTCCAGAGATAAATAAAATAAAACAAAAGTATAAGGGTATAGAGCAAAGTGAGGCAATACTGGCAATCTATAAGAAGTATGGCGTATCATCTTGGTCTGGTCTCAAGGGCAGCTTGGCGTTATTTGTCCAGTTACCGATTCTAATTACCCTATTCGCTGTTACGACCGAATCTGTGGTTTTCAGAGAGATTCCTTTTCTTTGGATTAATGATCTTTCGCTGCCAGATCGGGTTTTCGCGTTTTCGAGGTCGATTCCCGGGTTAGGAATGGACCTTAATCTTCTTCCGTTAGCATTGGGTTTTATCAATATCTATTCCATGAGGCGCCAGCGCCACAATAATCCAGATTCATCGCAAGGTGCGAATCGTATGGCATTGTTGCTAACCTTGCTAATCGTCTTTTTCTTTTATTCGTTTGCCGCAGCTTTGGTGCTTTATTGGGTCGTTGTGAACTTGGTTCAGGTTTTGGAATCGGAATATGTGAGTCTGCGGATGTCCAGTTCACACTGATTATTCAGGGCAAACTAAAGATCCGAATAAACGCGGCGCCAATGCTTAAGTGGCCAAACCAGCTTTTTCCAGAAACGGATTGGTAAATATATTGCGCGTAGCGGGTTCCAGAAGACTTTCGCGCGCAGTAGTCCACTGTTCGATGGCGTTGTTGCCATACATCTTGTTGACCCGCGATTTCGTAATGTTGTTGATCTTGCCCCAATGGACTTTGTAGGGGATGTTTGACTGATCTAGTTGTTTCCAGACTTTTTTGAGGAAGTTTAGATTTTCTTTGGAATAAATGCTGTCAACTTCCAATACCGCGATTCGTTTGGATTGTGGGAAGCGCGTGAAGGCAAGAGTCGCTTCTGATCCTTTCACATAACGTAGTGATATTATTCCTGGAAATAGTTCGCCATGATTCGAATGGGTGCTAAGTGCAATTTCAAGCGCGTTTTCTGCTTCGGATAGTGGAATCGCCATAGCGGCGCTTAGCGTTTTTCCTCTGACTTTCTCACTGCTGAAAATTTCGCCTACGGTGCCCCATTTGGGCCCATATTCTGCGAATTCGGATGCTACAGAACGGTTGATTGACGGGCGGGTTAATCTAGCTGGAAGTTGATCCAATATGCGTCCAATGATGCTAAGTGCGCCATCGCCCAATCCAGGTTCATCGGTTTCTGCTTCCAGGTGCGGATAATTTTTTCTAAAAGTCCGTTTGTACATCACAGTTACGATGGCATCTTTTAGGTCGCCATTTGGGTTGAATACGACTTCAAAATGGATCAATTGATTGTCGTTGTTATGGGGGTGGGGTAGATTGAGCGAGGAAAAATCCAGCGTGGACAGGCACTTTCTGAACGAATTGTTGAATGGCAATAATACTCTGTGGGCTTCGAGCAAGAACAAAGGATCGGTTTCTATCATCACACTGTGGATAAAGCCAAAGCTACCAAAGCTTACCAGCGCGGCATTAAACAGCTGATCATCCCTTATGAGTTCTGCGCCCAATATTTTTGCGAAATTGGGTTTGGTTACTGGGTAAGATTTTCGTTCTAACCAGACGTGTCGGGATGTCCCTACTACCAGGTGTATTCCGACCACGAATTCTTGAATGGCACCAAATTTAAACGCGGACCCGTGGGTTCCAGTCGACAGCGCACCAGCGATAGTTTGGCCGTTGCTCGAGCCTGAAGTTTTGATCGATCTTTTTGATTCTCGAAGTTTACGGTTGAGGCGTGTAATTGAATTACCGCATTGAATGAGACGTAAACCCTTAGCTTTGCCGGGATAGGATGCAACCACCCGGTCTTTTGAAATTGAAAATATGAGTCGAAGTTGTTTGGTGTTAACCAGATAGTCTCTTGACATGCCTACATCGGTTAATGACCAGCCGCCGCCCAGTGCATGCAATCGAATTCCCTTGCTTTTCGCTTCTCCGATCAACCATTTGAAATTTTCCGTTGCAGCGTTGTAGGCTGATAGCTTGTCATCGTTGTCGATATTATAAATATCGAAAATACCAGACAGCTGTTGGCTAACGGTTTGGTGGCGGTTGCTCCATCGGCGGGTCTCAGAAAAGTCTATGCCTTCCCGTACGGTTTGGGTATTGCTCATTACTCTTGTCCTTAGAACCTATCCAGTGCCTCGATAACGGGGTGAAGCCTAACGCAAAATTGGAAAAAAGATCTGCTGGAATTTCATAATACTGTGTTTTCAGTAGGTTTCTCCGCACACCGCCATTGAATCTCCAATGGAGCCCAAAGACCTAAGGTTAATACTGTTACAAAGGAATAACCCAGGTTGGATTGAATGTAAACCTCGTCGATTGAGTTGCTGTGACAATTGGTTGCGACTACATCTTGAGGGATTTGAATCAGCCCCCAGACTAGAGAATGTGCAGTTTCGCTTTGATATTCCGTGACTGGGTCGGGGTCGTTTACTATAACGCGGTACCCATAACACCCAGAAAGATTGATGAGCGCAAGGAATATTGGAATAAAACGAAAATTTAACACTTGTCACCTACCTCTATCATTTCCCTGTTTGTGCCCTGCGCTGACGGGCAGCTCTGGTTGATCAAGTCTATGGTCTCGACTATACCGCAGTTTTTGAAGCAAGTTAAGGGGGGCTTGATTGGTTAAATTCTTTGACGAGCCAATGTGATGGCACAGTTCGACAAATAGAGACTGACGGCTATTTGCATTAAAGCGTGAATGAGTATTTTAAACCTCAAACTGGTAATAGCCCCGTTAGTAAAATTGATTGAGGAAGTAAATTGTAAGCGCCGGGCCGTTGCGATGGTTGCGGCTGAAATTAATGTTTGTCAGGTGGATCGGTAGGTCGATGAAAAAGGCGGTAGGGCCAAGTTGACGAGCTTAACATAACGACTGGGAATTATGTATTCAGTCGCGCCGTTCTAGATTAATAGGTGTATGTCGGCGTGGCCATTAGATTTGGCCCAGCGCATGGGATGCGTTGATTGATGGCGTGGATTGTTAGTCTGAAAGGGTATTCAATTGATAGAACGGCTAGCAACGGTATCTAAATCAGGCTCGTTTTTATTGCGTGCTGGGCTATTGGGCGCTGTATGATGTGCCGATTGCAGGCGTTGCTTGCTGGTTGGGAAATCAACATTCACCGTGTTTAACGCAATGTTTTCTGTAGATGTTGGTTTGTGTGTATTCATGGATACAATTTCCTTTTAAGCCAATAGGGGTGCGTAGCTAGACTCTTAAGCATGAATCGTGCCTTTCCGTCTATTTTTATATAAAACAGTCTGTTGGTCTAATTCTATGGTTGTAAATTATGTACGGTTTTCAATTTCATCAACGAGTACTGTTGTTATATGACTACAAAGGTCACAATTTAGTTCCTAAATAATTGAATAATCGCCAGTTAAAGTGTAGCTAAAAACCGACAAAAGGCGAGAATGGAAAATTAATTATTTATACGGACGCTAAAAAATGCGGGGAAATCAAGTGCCAGTCAAAATATAAAAATGGAAGTTATTTTCATTTTAATTATTTGCTGAAAGATTGTTGTTCCAATTGTCAATCCTTGCATCGCAGAAGCGACCGTGTCGTTCACGATTCCATGAGAATTAATTTTTTGATCTTGTATCAGAGTCTAGCAGTCGTTTCGATCAATTTTTGCGATTTTTGTCTAAATAGTGAAAAATCGTTTTGATGCAGCGATGTAAATATTATCGGCTATCAACGGGTAGCAGCATATAAGCGGACGAAAATAATGGGTGGAGTTTCTCGCCCTATGGTCGAATCTGTGGGTTCTGGGTAAATTTTAAGAGCCCCGGCGCCCAAGTGAGAGCAAAAAGTTTGAATTATTTCGATTTTACCAACTTCAACAATCGTGTGGACCGATTTGCAATAGGGCGCAAAATCGCGGGAAAATCTACTTTAGGTTGTGAGTCGAACTTTATATGAGGGCGTTGAAATTAGAATAAGGTCGATAGATCTTGAATGTTTCTAGGGCTGTCATAAAAAGACCCTGGTACACGGACTAACAATCGGTGCATTGGTCGAGACATTGTTTGGCGAACGCATCCCCTTTTTTTTGGCATCCTTCCAACGCTTGTCCTTTTCGCGTTTTGCAGGTGCTGGTTCCGGTATCGTACACAATTTTACAGCGAGTTTGGCAAATGGTGCATTTTAGTTCTTTGATTTCTTTATCGCGGGCTATTTCATCCGGATCCGTATAGCGGTCGATGCTTTGAGCGGAATTTGTGGCGGGTGGGTTGTTGTCCGGCGTTTGTGGCGTCGGCGCCTCATTGGTTGCCGAGGCGATGCTGCAAATCAGAGTAAACAGTAACAATGTTAATCGTTGATTGGTTTTCATAGATATTCCTTGGTTGATGAAGTCGTCAATGTATTATCAAATGTCGAGGATGGACGTTATTGTTTGAGCGTTTGCGTATATTGCAGAAAACTTTGTAGATTCTTATTATTCAGATTGGTTGAAGCGTCTCTGATAAGTGAAATTAGAAATCTGTACAGGCGATTCTTGCGGTTTTGTGACCTCCTCGATAAATCTACCCTATATGCTCTGATTTGCCAAACCTACTCCAGTTTCTATAAAATGACGCCTCTTCGTCGGTTTCTGCATCTGATCACAAATTCATACTGGATTCATATTTAACGAGTTATTGTTGAATTCTATGCGTATTTCGAATCGTCTGCATACAATAATCGATGTATCCTACTTTTAATTTTTTTGTAATTCACTGGAGAATGTAAAATGAAAACAAGATTTTTAACGATGTTATTGGTTGGTCTTTTCTGCCTGGTTGGTATCTCAAGTGTTGCCGTGGCTAGAGATGATTGCGGTGGTTGCAGTTTAGAGGGCAACGCTATAGCACTTGAAAATGCGATTAAATATACAGAAGAAGGGCTGGCGCACGCTAAGCAAGGCCATGTCGATGAAACTAGAGCTAGTACCAAAGCGGCAAGACAATCGATTAAAGATATCGTAACAACCCGAGGTGGCCGTTTGTTGCAGAGACCTAGAACCGATATCACAAAGGCTGGAATCGCAGCTAAAAAGGGTAATATGGAAGAAGCTGTCGCACTGTTGGAAGGCGCGGTTGTAGCATTGAAGGCGATCGATTTGTCACCTGAAGCTGAATAAATGCATAGATAGGACCCTGTTTGACTAATCGCTTTTATCTATAGAGCGATAATATGTCGCCCCCTATTTTCCATAGGGGGCACTCTAATGTAGTCTATTAATTGTAACGATTTCGGTTTGCGGTGATTAGCGGTGGGGATTAGTCTCAAAGCTATTTATATAGGTAGTATTTCGCACAATCAGATTTCCACAATGCTTCTTCTTTGCCGAGTAGGGCATCAAGATCGCCATAATCGGCCAGACTGTCATCTACCCACTCGCGCAATCCTTTTCCGCCGTCAATCACATCTATAGCCAGTCGTTCCGTTTCGTATTCGTAGGCAAAGTCTCGCCATATTTCGTAGTCTGGATAATTGCTTCTTAACATTTTTAAAAACAGTGCAACGATCCGGTAAGGTTTGAACGTGGCTGGATTATAATCTGAATAGTCGGTATGAATTTGCAGCCCTTCGCAAAGCTCGCCGCTGTATTTATGAAACGTCGGTTCGAACCAGCAATGCCTGATGCGGCAGCCACGTAGCCAGCCCGGTGCGGCTTCGTGCATCGCCCCCAAAATTTTTTTAACGTCTATATCGGGTGCGCCGATAATTTCTAACGGTCGGGTGGTGCCACGGCCTTCGGAAAGCGTAGTTCCTTCCAACAAAACCGTGCCGGCATAGGCCCGGGCGGCGTTCAAGGTTGCCATATTAGGGCTTGGGTTGATCCAGCATAATTCGTTTAGCGGCCAGCCGTAACCCGGCCCCCGAATTGGGCTATAGCCTTGCATTTCTACAAGTTTAAGATTGATATCCAGGTGTTTGTACTGAACGTACCAGATTGCTGCTTCTGCCAATGTTAGCCCATAGCGCATCGGGACAGGCGCCGCGCCGACAAAGCTTTCTTGACCTGGTTGCAAAATTGCACCGTCAATTTCTCGGCCGGCAGGGTTGGGTCGATCCAAAACCCATAGTTCCTTGCCGGATTTACTGCAGTCTTCCAAAAGATAAAACAAGGTCGTCAGAAAGGTGTAAATACGGCAACCAACGTCTTGGATGTCGACCAGCAGTAGATCAAATGTTTCCAGCATATTGGACGTTGGGCGACGGGTTTTCCCGTAGAGGCTGAACACTGGAATCTGATAGATAGGGTCAATGTTGTCATCGGTTTCGACCATATTGTCCTGCTTATCTCCGCGCATTCCGTGTTGAGGGCCTAACGCAGCGGTTAAGTTAATCCCGCTGGCAATTAGCGCGTCCATACTGTGAACCAAATTTGACGTTACGGACGCTGGATGACCGAGCAAAGCAACCCGCCTGTTTCGTAGTTGATCGCTTAACTCCTGATCGTTTAATAGGCGGTCTATACCAAGTTGCATCGGTGTGATATGCGGTGTGGAAAGAAGTTGTGTAGTGTATCTAACATCTCCGGTATATTCACCTGGTATTGAACTGAAAATCCAGATGTTTGTTAAATCTCTGATTCAGGCACTTGCGATTAGATTTCATAGTCGAATTTTCAGTGTTTCGACGGAGCTTCCGGAGTCTCATTGTTATTCGCGTGAATATGTATTTCATGCCTTTGTTACTAAAAAATAACGGAGTTTACCCACGTGGTACTTGGGTGATTTAGGAGTACAATATCGTTAGGTCGTTGTGCATTGGTGGTTTTTGACGATGTCGCTGTAGTTGAACTCAGGGTGGGCTCGAACATGATTAACAATACAGATCCGTTCTTGAATCGGGGCGATAAGATTGGCGTCTACGAAATTGAGCGCCGGTTAGATTCGGATAAGTTAAGCATCCGCTATCTGGCGTTAAATCATCATCTCAACGAACGGGTTGTGCTGACCGAATATTTTCCTGAAGCAATCGCGCTTCGAAATATTGAAACTAACGAGGTTCAGCCTAAATCGGACAAGTTAAAGGCGACATATAACAAAGGCCTTACGACTTTTATTGGGCGGGCCGATGCATTTTCCCAAGTGCAGCACGATAGTGTGTTGAGAGTACATAATGTGCTGCCTTTTAATGAGACTGCGTATTGTGTTGCGGAGTATTCGGATGAAAGCTCGCTGTCGATCGCGATAGAAAGAAGTGAATCCGAGCTTACTATTCTATTGGTAAGTTTATTGAGTGCGTTAGAGAAAATTCACAAAAAAGGTGTGATACACGGGTCAATTACTCCCGAAGCCGTGCGTTTGAGGGCTGATAAAACTCCGGTGCTTGCCGGATTTGATCAGGGCTTTGATGAGGACCAATTAGCATCTGCTGGGATGAAGGGGCGTGCTATTTCTCCGTACCTTGCTTTAGAGCAATACGAAGGACACAATATCGGGCCAGAAACCGATTTATATAGCTTGGCGGCTGTTATTTATGCGTGCTGGTCGCATAGTGAACCCGTTGCATCGAGGCTCCGGTTCGAGGCTGTCAACAGCGACCTGGTTGATCCGTTGGAGCCTGTTTCCAAATTGGGAGGTGCGGCAGATACACCCGCATGGGGGCCGCTGATCGACCGAATGTTGTCTATAGATAAACAAGATCGACCTGCGACAGCATCTGTCGCACTGGCCGAATTCAACAGAATGGTCGAGGATGAGAAAGCTCGGGATGGGCGATTGGCAAACAGCGGAGGGGCGGAGAAATCAAACGCAATCTCTAGAATATTGCCCTATGCTGCCGGTATCGCCGTCATCGCTTTTTTGATTGCAATCGTTTCCTCATCTTATCGAAATGATGCAGATGATCTTAATCGTAATATTGCTTCAACGACGCCTAGTTCCGCAATTCAGCCCGACCAAATGGAAGTCGAGCCAACGTCCGATCCAAGTCTGGCCGCAAATTTTGCGGCTTTGGAGTCTAATGCTAATTCACACCTGGAATTGCCCGTATTGGAAGAATCAAGCGTGGACGAGCAGGTTGTTGTGGAGAATTCTAAGATTGCCAAAATAGAGAAAGATGTTAGTGATTCCTCTCGACATAAACCGACAGATTCAGTCGTAGGCAACGATACTTCGACCGTTGGACAAACAGGCGAAAGTCGGATGCTGGCTAGCATCTCTCGACCCGGGAACGTTCAATCAGTGCGGGATGCTGAACAATCACTTAGTACCATCGCATCACATCTTAACGCTGCAAAAAATGATTTTCAGGCACTGCGTCTGACAACGCCCCAGGGTGACAATGCATTTGAACATTATGCCACGGTATTGTCATTAGATCCCGACAACAAAGAGGCGCTGGAAGGTGCCGAGCGCATTGTTGATATGTATGTTTGGTTGATTGGTAACGCTATGCAGCAAGGTGGGTATAAGCTGGCAAGAATTTATCTGGCGAGAGCGGATAAAATAGTGACGGTTAACCCCAGCCTGGAAAACTTGCGCCACCAACTCAACTCGTCCGAAAATTAAACGTGCAATAGCGGTGATATTGGATGATTCGATAACAAATAGGCGCTGAGAAATGTACGATAAAGACGTGTTGCGTAAAAAATTTGCAAATTCGATCGGTCCGTTTATTGATTTGCTACATTGCTCGGGGCTCAAGCCAATTCACGTAACGCTGATGGGGTTGGTTTTTACCATCGTGGCTTGTTATACCTACGTCTTGGGCGACTATGTTGCCACTTTCATATTAATGACCGTCGGAAAAGGCTGTGACGTAGTGGATGGTGCATTCGCCCGGCGCAGTAATCAGGTGACGTTGTTGGGTGCGTTTATGGATTCGATTCTTGATCGATACGGCGAATTTGTCATCGTTGGGACTATCTTGTTTGTCTATAGAGAAAATGTCTATCTGTATTACTTTAGTTTCTTGGTGTTTTTGGGGATCAGTCAGATGTCATATACGCGGGCTTTGTATGAGAAAAATGGCTTAGATTGCCCAGCTAATCCGTTTGAGTATTTTGAGAGAGGTTTATTGTTGGTCGCATTCTTTATGTTCGATAGACTAGATCTTTGGTTGGTCATAGTAGCGGTTGGTAGCAATTACTACGTGCTGCAAAGAATGTTCAGGTTTGGAAAAATGGCCCACCAGCAATCGTAATTGAATAACTGGAATCGGTTGATTCCAGGCGCAAACTAGTTTTTTGTGCGTCCAATCAGATGCTGGTTATTAACCAAGAGAATAATCCGGTGGACGTACTGCGAACGCCATAAATTCAAAGGATTCCGAGAAATCTTTGAATTGTGAAGCAAGTTGTAGCTCGCAATGCATAGCAATGTGCAATTGTACCCGGTGTTTGCGTTTTTGGATCACTTTAACGAGCGGAAACGGGTTTACAGCATTATGTCCGTTATTTTTATGTTTGATCCTTGTATTTAAACTTGTTGTTCAGGATAATGATGCCCGGTTGTCAGCAGCGGACACATGACTTAGCGTTTTTGCGTCTAGAATATTATTAAAATTATCGGATAAGGCTGGCAGATAAACATCCGAAATTGCGTCGCAAAGCGCAATGTATGCCGAAATCTTGATCAACAATAAGCGATTATTTGGGTATGGCTATAGCAATTGTTTTGGTTGTAATAACTGTCGGTTCTATTATTTTCCATTTCTGGAGCCCGTGGTGGCTTACTGAGCTTGCGTCTAACTGGAGTGAGATGGATGATACACTGATAATTACTTTTGTAATTACCGGGATTGTCTTTGCCCTGATTAATTTTTTTATCGCTTATTGCCTGATCCGTTTTCGCTATAAAAAAGAACGGCGATCGGCTTATGAACCGGAAAATAATAAATTGGAATGGTGGCTCACGGTAATCACCTCTATTGGTGTTGTGATCATGTTGGCGCCTGGGCTATTGGTTTATGGCAAATTTGTAGATGTGCCCGAAGATGCGACTGTTGTCGAAGCAGTGGGTCAGCAATGGCAATGGAGCTACCGGTACCCCGGCGAAGATGGCGTTTTGGGTACGGTTAATCCAAAAGAAATCAGTTTCTCAAATCCGTTTGGGATGAACCCTGATGACCCTAACGGACAGGATGATATTCTAGTGTCGAGTGGAGCCGCGCATTTACTGGTAGGTAAACCTATACAGATATTACTCCGCTCCAAAGATGTGTTGCACGATTTTTACGTTCCCGAGTTTAGAGTCAAGATGGATTTAGTACCAGGAATGGTTACTAGTCTGTGGTTGACGCCGACCCGAGTTGGTGAATTCGAGGTCGCATGTGCAGAATACTGTGGGGTGGGTCACCATACAATGCAAGGATGGGTAACGGTAGACGAAGAAGCGGATTATCTGGCGTGGTTGGACACCCAACCAACCTATGCGGAGCTGAGCGGAACCAAATCTGCTGGCGAAGAAGATCCATCGATTGCACTGGGCCGAGAGGTGGCTGAGGACAAAGGTTGTCTGGGGTGCCATAGCTTAGATGGCAGTCCTAGCGCCGGACCGACGTGGAAGGGTTTATTCGGTAAATCAGAGATACTGGTAGATGGAAGTAGTATTGAAGTTGACGAAGAATATTTGAAAGAATCGATAGTCGAGCCGAATGCTAAGGTGGTTGAAGGATATTCGCCAATGATGCCCGCTTATGAACTTAGCGAGGAAGAGTTGAAGGCCCTAATTGATTTGACCATTGCACTCAAGGCAGGCAATGATAGTGCTGCAGTTGAATCCGACCTAAATGAACAAGGTCGAATGATAGCCGAATCACAGGGCTGTCTTGGTTGCCACAGTGTAGACGGATCTGCCAGTATCGGTCCGACGTGGAAAGGTCTTTTCGGTAAAACCGAATTGTTAGAAGACGGCAACCAGGTTGTGGTTGATGAAGATTACTTAACGGAATCAATTGTCGATGCTAATGCGACGATCGTTGAGGGTTACACGCCAATGATGCCGTCTTACAGCCTAAGCGACGAAGAAATGGAAGCAGTGATTGAATATACAAAAGGATTATCGGACTAAACCAGTTGTTGAGCAGAGTGACGGGCGCAAGATAGATACCGGAGCCCTAATATACCGGCCGGGCGCCTAGGTAGCAGAGAGAGGATTTTGATGACACAAGCCGCATACCAAGAAGATTTACCACTTCACGAGCCGCATAGTTTTTGGACTAAGTACGTCTTCAGCCAAGACCATAAAATTATCGCTATCCAATATACTACAACGGCTATTGCCGTTGGCTTGGTCGGGTTGGTACTTTCTGGTTTGATGAGACTGCAATTGGGATTCCCCGGCAGCTTTTCGTTTATCGACCCTGCATCCTATTACCAATACATCACCATGCACGGGATGATTATGATTGTCTATCTGCTCACCGCGCTGTTTCTTGGTGGATTTGGTAATTTTTTGATTCCGTTGATGGTTGGCGCTCGCGACATGGTATTTCCGTTCGTGAACATGTTGAGTTACTGGGCTTACCTTTTATCGGTATTGGTATTGATGGCCAGTTTCTTTGTCCCGGGAGGGCCGTCTGGCGCGGGGTGGACGCTATATCCACCGCAGGTCATTTTACAGGGTACGCCAGGGGCGGATGGTGGGATCACGTTAATGTTGGTGTCGTTGATCCTGTTTATTATCGCCGCGACCATGGGCGGATTAAATTATGTGACCACAGTTCTGCAAGCACGTACCTATGGGATGACCTTAATGCGCATGCCGTTGTCTGTGTGGGGAATTTTTATGGCGACAGTACTCGCGCTACTGGCTTTCCCGGCATTGTTCGTTGGTGCAGTTATGTTGTTGTTTGATAAGTTTGCCGGAAGCAGTTTCTTTATGCCTGCGATTTTTTCGATGGGAAAGCAATTAGCACATGAAGGTGGTAGCCCGGTTTTATTCCAGCACATATTTTGGTTTTTTGGTCATCCAGAAGTTTATATTGTTGCACTCCCTGCATTCGGAATCGTTTCCGATTTGCTGAGCGCCCACGCGCGGAAGAACATTTTTGGCTACCGTATGATGGTATGGGCGATTCTGGCTATTGGCGGTCTTAGTTTTATTGTTTGGGCCCACCATATGTATGTGAGCGGCATGAATCCCTATTTCGGCTTCTTTTTTGCGACCACAACATTGATCATTGCGGTACCGACGGCGATTAAGGTTTATAACTGGACGTTGACCTTGTGGCATGGGAATATCCGGTTGACGATACCGATGTTATTCAGTATTGCGTTCATTAGCACCTTTACAATTGGCGGACTAACTGGGTTGTTTTTGGGTAATGTAGTCATCGATCTGCCGCTGTCGGATACTTATTTCGTGGTGGCGCATTTTCATATGGTGATGGGGGTGGCGCCATTGTTTGTCGTGTTTGGCGGTATCTATCATTGGTATCCTAAAGCAACCGGACGCATGCTCAACGATACGCTGGGACACATACATTTTTGGGTCACGTTTATCGGCACCTATGTCATCTACTTTCCGATGCACTACCTGGGTTTTATCGGCGTACCTCGGCGCTACTTTGCCGATGAAGCGTATAAATTTATACCAGAGTCGGCTCAGGGGTTGAATGAATTTATTACTGAGGCGGCGTTGATCGTTGGCGTTGTTCAGTTGATATTTGTTTTCAATCTCGGCTGGAGTTATTTTCGCGGCAAGCGCGCCGAAAGCAATCCGTGGCACGCAACGACATTGGAGTGGCAGACGCCGCAAACACCAGCCGAACATGGGAATTGGGGGCCAAAGTTACCGGTAGTTTATCGTTGGGCTTATGACTATAGCGTACCCGGTGCTGCGGAAGACTATCTGCCGCAAAACGTTAAACCTTTAGGCGACGAGGTCGATAATGATTCTGGCGGCGGAGTTTTGGCCGAAACATGAGTTTTCTGTCGCAGATTCGGGGCAAGCCGTGGTTACCCGACGATAAAAATCAACATCCTGCTCCAAGCACAAAGGCATTAGGGGTTGCCGACGAAAAGGTTGGCCTTTGGGTGTTCCTTGCGGTCGTTGGGAGTTTATTTTTGATTTTTAGTAACGCGTACGTGGAACGTCGGGAGTATGATGATTGGCGTGCATTGCCCGAACTTGGCTTACTGTGGTTTAACACGGCCATGTTGATATTGAGCAGTATAACACTGCAATGGACCCGAATTTTGGAAAACCGGGAAAGGATCAAGATAGGTTTATTAAGCGGAGGCTTCTTTGCCTGTGCATTTCTTATCGGACAGTTGTGCGCATGGCAGCAGTTCGCGGATATGGGCTATTTGGCGTCGACGAATCCGGCGAGCAGTTTCTTTTATTTGATTACCGGTGTCCATGGATTGCATGTGCTTGGTGGCTTGGTTGCATTGCTTAGAACGTGCTTAAAAACATGGGGTGGTTTCGCGTTAAATCAGGTTCAATTGAGCGTGTCGCTTTGTTCAGTTTACTGGCATTTTTTATTACTGGTTTGGTTGGTTTTTTTCGGATTAATGTTCTTTAGTTAGGGGGCATAATAGCGTATGTCGGATAATTCGCAGATTGATTCACAAGGGGCCGTAGCTGTGCAGGCAGGTTGGCAGCATATCGTTGACGATTGGTCGGCTGATAAGCAGGTATTTCACGTGCCGTGGGGCAAGGCCATGATGTGGATATTCCTGGTCAGTGACACATTTATTTTTACCTGTTTTTTGACAGGTTATATGACGGTACGGATGTCTACTACGGTACCGTGGCCGATTCCCAGTGAAGTTTTTGCATTATTCATTGGCGGCGTAAATATTCCGCTGGTGTTAATCGCAATTATGACCTTCATATTGATTACTAGTAGTGGAACCATGGCCATGGCGGTCAATTTTGCCTATCGTCGCGATCGTGTCAAAACAGGCGTATTGATGCTCGTGACCGCAGCTTTTGGCGTTTCTTTTGTGGGAATGCAGGCATTTGAGTGGACCAAACTGATCGTCGAAGAGGGTGTACGACCCTGGGGTAACCCCATGGGAGCTGCGCAATTTGGTTCTTCATTTTTTATGATAACGGGATTCCACGGATTGCATGTATCAATTGGGGTTATCTACCTGACTATTGTGGCGTTGAAGGTATTACGCGGTGATTACGACAGAAAAGGGAATTACGAAATCGTAGAAATAGCCGGCCTTTATTGGCACTTTGTAGATTTGGTTTGGGTTTTCATCTTTGCATTCTTTTATTTGTGGTGAGGGTCGATATGGAACACGCGGACGCGCAACAACATCCGATTAGTATCTATCTTAAGATCTGGATTCTTCTATTCGTGCTGAGTACCTTTTCCTACATGGTCGACTACCTGGAATTCCATGGTTATCTGCGCTGGTTCTTGATCATTCTGTTTATGCTGCTTAAAGCCGGGTTTATCGTTGCGATTTTCATGCACATGAAATGGGAGCGTTTGGCGCTGATGTATACTATTTTGTTACCGCCACTGTGTTTGTTGGTCTTGATAGGGCTCATGGCGATCGAAGGTGACTATACGTTTCTACTCAGAGCAATGTTTTTTGGTCAGGAGTCAGTTGCGCCGTTCGAGCACTAGACCGTCCTGTCGCGTCTCATAGAAGTGTCTACCGGCTCTCCGCTCTCCCATCCATAAATAATACTATGGGGGCGGTCTTTTTCTGGCGCAATACAGATCTTCCGAGTAGTCTAAGTATAAAGCCTAACTATTAGGCCTCGCTCTGTATTCTGTTTCCCAACTGGGCTATTCTTCAAGTCCCCATCGGTATTTAATTCTCGCTGTCCATATGGTATAAGCAAGGTGCGATAAACGAAGTTTTAGGGTTACCGTAGATCGTGAAGAGTAAGCACTTGGGAAAAAATTCGTAAGCGGATAGTCAAAATCAACAGGCCAAGGGGGATCTAAGCCATGATGAGGTCTATAGAAAAAATATTAGTACCAATCGATTATTCAGAGCCTGCATTCCAAGCGGCCTGGATCGGATATTCCATCGCTAAATCAATCCGGGCGTCGTTGACCTTGATTCATATTCATATTCGCGAAAAAGCGTTGCGGGAACTGGTGCTAATCGAAAAAGGAGAACTTGCTGAATTCACTGAGGACCAATTTAGAGATCTTATCCAGAAGTTGGTAGGCGACCCTTCGTATAATGCCGTCAAATTGGCGGCAGATAACAATGTGGTCGAATTTGACGAATGTACCTACAAACCGTCGGATGAAATCTGCGATTATGCACGCGAAAAAGGGATTAATTTAATCGTTATGGGTTCCCGGATTCATTCTGCAATTGAGGATCTGCTGCTTGGAAACGTGAGTTCAGAAGTATTGCATAACGCGCCGTGTCCGGTGACTGTCGTTCACTAGCTTGAAAATAATATTCCGGCTTAGGCCTCCTATAAGTCTAAGAAAAACCGTCTCGCATAGGTTATGAACGATTGGTGAATAGCTTCTGCTAATCGATATCAAGAGATGTTGGAGTAAAATCAACTCGAGTTCCTCGCGGATTGATTTTTATCCCTCCATTACTGTGCGTAAATGGATTCGTTTTCGTCCAGTATTTCAGCTATACGCTTGTTCTCAATTGCTTTTAATTCGTCGCTGTCACCGATCAGATTCGAGTAGCTTTCTTGCATGGAAGTTGATCTTGGCATGGCGTGTTGGAGTTCCTTTTGAGCTGTTTTGTAGTCTTTTGACGCATTGCCAACTGCTAGGGTGTAATCGTCGAAAGTTCCCTTCGGAACCAGCAGAGTATTCACTGAGCTACGCGTGACCTGTATATATTTTGTTAGGGAATTTACAAGATTTTGCACGCTTTGGGTATTGGATTCGGCAATCAGTTCCTTGGTCTCGTCAATTTTGTCCAGCGATTCCGTAATACCGGAAATATCTTCATCGAATGGCACTCGGGTTGCGGCCCACGCGGATTGGACGGAGAGCAGTCTGGAGAGGTAACCGGAGGAAGCTGCTTGACTGATAAATTCGGCCGATTTTTCGTATTTTTCCGATGCAGTAGCAAAGGTATTCCGTCCAACCTCAATGACATTCATGGCTAACATGTAAACCAATGCCGTTTGCGCTTCGCCGAGTGCCTTTTCGAAAGTTAGGGATTTTTCAAATTTAGGATCGAGGGCCTTTGCTTTGGCAACATAGTCGCTAGCAGTGTTAAATACATCGTACAATGTTTCAGGCTCAGCGATCTCATTGTCTTCGCTAGGTTTAGATTCTGTCAACGTGGATTTCGCCGCCCGTAGGTAGTAGAAAATCTGGCCAGATTCTTTGACTACTTTTTTCGCGGCGTGATTTGAGGGATCTGATTTCAGGAGTTGAGCCGCAAAAATTAGCGCGTTTCCGTGATCGTGATCTGCGCGCGCATCCAACATCTTTTCAACGGTAGTGGGCTCGTGGCGGCCCGGTCCGAAATAAATAGCTGCGGATGCAAGTACGATTACAACGACTAACAGCAGTCGATTTCTGTTGTCCCTCATTTTGTTAAACCTCTTAAATGTTAAAAATGCAAACTCAAATAATTATCGTTTTTGACAGGTGATGGTAATAAATTTTTTCAGTGCCAATCGGCACTCTTAAAGCACGCTATTGTGCGCAATGATTTTTGTGAAAGCTGTCGAGACCCGCCATGATATCTCGATCCGGATTCTATCGAAAGTAATCTTCATCACAGAATGATTTTGCGCGCGGTCCTTTTGCGTACTCGTTAGAAAAGATAGCACTAGTTGAGCCAAATTATCTCATACGGTATGCTAGCTTAGAATGGTGCGAATGCTTCTATTAGGTCAAAGCAAGTCTCTCCTGTGTATCCAATTATAAAGACCCTATTGGGAGAATTAAGATGAAATGCCTCTATTATCTCACTTCCACACTCGACAGCACTCATCAAGTCTCAGATGATCTGCATGAGTCTGGCGTTGATGATTGGTTTATACACGTTGTGAGCAAAGACGAATCCGGATTGAAGGAAGAGCAAATTCATTCGGGCAACTATCTAGAAAAGCTCGATATCTTAAGAAGTGGGATTATTGGCGCAGTGTTGGGGTTTATTGCTGGAACCATACTAATGTTTGTCTTGATGGTTAGCCAGCCATTCGGCCCTGATATTAAGACTATTGTGTATTTTGCGATTGTATTTGTAGTCACCTGTTTCGGCGCGTGGAGCGGTGGATTGACCGGAATCGCCAGTGAAAATAAAAAAATGGCCGAGTTTCGCGATGATCTAGAGGCTGGCAAATATCTCATTTTGATATATGCGCGAAAAAAAAATGAGGACATCGTTAAGTCGATGATGACGGCAAAGCACCCAGAAGCAATATTGGTCGCTAGTGACGCGAGTTTTTTCAATCCGCTGACGGGTTTAAAAAGGGAAGCCTAGTTTCGGGCACTTGATTTACCGTATTCATCTGTAGCTGGATGGTGCCGCATCAAAAGCAAAGAATCAATTTCTCATAGTGTTGCGAACCGATTGGAGCGGGCGATGGGAATCGAACCCACGTTTGAAGCTTGGGAAGCTCCAGTTCTACCATTGAACTACGCCCGCTTGCGAAAGATTTTAGCGCGTTAGTATAGCCTTATACAACGTTTCTACGGCTTCGGTTTTAATAATGACAAGCATATACATTGAAAAATCGATTGAGCTGTTGGTTTGTTCGTACGGTGGTACCGGTACAACCATGTTGATCAGATTTCTCTCGGATTATTTTAGGTGTAATTCAGAGGATGACGGAGATGGGTTGAAGCATACCGATAAGATCCCAGTCAGCCGGAATAAAGATCTTAAACTGATATATCTTTATGGAGATCCCATCGATGCGGTTTATTCGCTGTTTCGACGGGAATTCTTTAATCTACATTCACGCAAGCTGCTGCGGAGCTATCCGAAATTGGCCCCTATCGCTGTAGGTACGACTTTGCCAGCATACGCCGAAGAAGGTGTGGATCGTCTGAAATTTCAACAGCACTTTGATAATTGGTACAAACGCGATCAGTTTTTTCCGGTGTTGTTTATAAAGTATGAACGCTTGTGGGAGAATCTTCCGATACTGTTCGAATATTTGGGAATTCCAACGGATCAGATCGACCGATTTCCGAAAAAACGTGCGAGGGAGATTAAGCAGTTGGAGGTAGCAACCATTACGCAGAATAATTTGTCTGATTTGTATGGTGAATTTGCCCAACGGTTAGCAACTTATTCCGCTACGATAATCCTCCAGCCAAAACGTACGCTGGAACAGCATCGAATGGAATTGGTCAAATCGGTGATGCCATATTTGTTTGCAAAGAGCAAAGCAATAGCAAAAGGTGTGCTCCCGCATCGGGTAGTTTCGGCGATTCGAAATTGAACAAACGGTCCAAATACTGATGCGGATTGCGAATATTGATCATTGCAATGCTACCGGTGAGCTACGAATGAAGTTAAGATTTAAACTATGCCAATCAATGCTTGTTATTGCGGTTCTGTTTGGACTCATTGGCTGTGCAGGGCAACCTACAAACGGTGAAACAGAGATTGAGTACACGTTACACTATGTTAGATTTGTTGCCATGGATTTCGATGAAATCACAGTGGAAAACCAAGACGGGACCGATTCGTCTTATCGGTTGTTATCGTGGAAAACAAAAATCTTTGATTATTGGTGTAATCCAGCGGGTCCGGAGTATTTAATGAATATCTTGCGAATTGGTAGTCATTTGATCGTCGGAGCGCCGAGCGGATCTGATTTGGCTATTGCGATAAAACCCGGGAAATCATTAAAGCCCGAAGACGGCGATTCCGGCATTTGTTCAAACGGATAATGCCAGTAAGTCGTTTCCACTCGATATCCGATGCTATGGACGTTGACGAGGTATCGGTATGTTCGCAAACCAATCTTAGGTTAATGGTCGATGCACAAGGAATCTAGCCGTCGTAATGTACGAAATTAGCATCTATCTATGGGTTGTCATGCAGGTGAGTAGCTTCGCATCCATCCATATAGAATATAAATGAGCGCCGTAATGGTTCGACATCGGCGTTTAATCCTGTTTCACGAGTGAACGCATCTATATCGTCGGCTACATTTGCGCTAAACTTTTTCGTTAGATCGTCGGCAGCTTTACGCTGCGCATCGTTGGCGTCCAGCGCGAAAGGATCTATGGTCAAGTCGCTGTCTATGACCGCTTTTTGAAAGGCAAGCAGCGCGAAATCTCTAATTTGTTTTTCGAAATTACCGAAAACAGCTTTACCTTCTTCCGCTTTGATTCTTTCGATGTCGTTCGGATTGGCGTAAACCAAAAAAACACCGCGCGCGCCGTAGTTGTCATCCTTGCAAGCGCCACCTTCCATAACTCTGACCAGGCTGAGCTCGATTCCATTTTTAATTTTGGAATGCGGAAGCACCTCACCAGACTGTGTTGGAGGCCCATTGCTCGGTTCGGTGTTTTCGGCAACTGGCTTATCTTGTTTTGTCCGAGGCTCTTTAGTCTGCTGGTTTGTGCAAGATGCCAGTATGGATATTAAAGCAATAATAATGAAGTGAAATACTGATTTCACAAAAACCTCCTACATAACAATATTTTACCATCTTGAGTTTGGCAGAGGATAGCCTTTACAAAGCTGCTGTCAATGGTTTTATTTGATGCCCCTGTTGATCACGTACTCGAGCCCTATAGTTTACGTCAACCAAAACGTCCCTACTCGGGTTTTCCTGCGCGGTTCTAGGGATTATACTGCCAGCGTCGCAAGGTGGACTAAATGAATTAGGACCGTACAACATGTGCTACAAGGGGGAAGGTTTAGTATGGGTGAAATGCGTGTTATGTTGGGACATCGGCGGGTACATTTTAACCAGACAGCTTCAAAGCAAGGCGAATCGAATTCAACGATTGGATAAGTCTACAGCTTAATTCTTGACCTGTGTGGACATTCAAACTTTTAATATAGGTGCTGTCTATTAATGTGCGCGATGTGATGCCAGATAGTTTTGCAGGTCGAAAGTTTAATTACTTGATTCTTGTTTCGATGGTAATTCTAATGACCGTGCTGGTGTGCTATTTGTCAGCAACGCCAGTCGATGTTCGTAGCCAATCGCAATTGGTGGTCGCGATCGTGCTTTTGCTGCTGCTTATTAGACAATTCCGCCGCAGAGGTTTGTTCCGAATTCTATTTCTGTGTTTAGCCTCGTTCATCGTATTGCGTTATCTGATGTGGCGTACAACCTATACGGTGGGTTACCACGATTTATTTAGTTTTATCGGAGCGCTGTCGCTTTATCTCGCGGAAGTTTATGGGATCGCCATGTTTTTTATGAGTATCGTGGTAAATTCCAGACCTATCGTTAGATCTTCAACACCATTTCCGGCTGACCGTTCACTGCTACCGGTGGTAGATGTATTGATTCCAACGTTCAATGAAGATTTGAATTTGATCAAGATTACCCTGGTTGCCGCAACAGCGATCGATTATCCGAGCGATAAGTTAAAAGTATATTTATTGGATGACGGTGGTACCGAAGAAAAAAGAAAACATAAGGATAACGCGATTGCGGATAAGGCTGCGCACAGACACACCGCGCTTTTAGAATTATGCAATGAGTTGGGCGTTCGATACATTACCCGTGAAAAAAACCTTAATGCCAAATGCGGAAATTTGAATAACGCACTTCGCCAGATAGGCGGGGATTTGATATTGGTATTGGATGCCGACCACGTGGTGACTGTGGATATATTGCAACAGACGGTCGGCCATTTTCTGCAAGACGCAAAACTTTTTCTGGTGCAAACGCCGCATTTTTTTATTTCACCGGATCCGATTGAAAAGAATCTGGAAACATTTTTGCGCATGCCGTCCGAAAACCGAATGTTTTATGGTGCTATCCAACCGGGGCTGGATTTTTGGGAGGCTTCCTTTTTTTGTGGCTCTGCAGCAGTAATTCGGCGTCAGGCGCTAGATGGCACTGGGTTTTCCGGGAACACGATTACTGAAGATGCCGAAACGTCCCTTAAGATCCATGCCAAGGGGTGGCGCTCACGATATATGAATTACCCTTTGATTTCTGGTCTACAGCCACAAAGTTTTGCTAGCTTTATGATTCAGCGCATTCGCTGGGCGCAGGGGATGGTGCAGATTTTTGTATTGCACAATCCGCTGAAACAACATGGGCTTCGGTTTTGGCAAAAGATATGCTATTTGTCGAATACCTTATTTTGGTTCTTTCCATTCGCACGGGTTGTATTTTTGATTGCTCCAAGCCTGTACTTGCTTTTCGGGTTAAAGATTTACAATGCGAGCGTAGACGAGCTTTTCGGTTACACACTGCCGTACCTTGTGTGTTTGCTATTGACCGCAGATTATTTATTCGGAAAGGTTCGCTGGTCGCTCGTATCCGAACTATATGAGACCATGCAATCACTGTTTTCGTTACAGGCAATCATTGCTGTATTGGCCAATCCGCACGCACCGAAATTTTCGGTAACGCCTAAAACTCAAACCACCCAGATCGATTACATTTCACCGCTGGCGAAACCGTTTTATTGGTTTGTTGGTTTTACGATCGCTGCGTTCGTAGCGGGGTTATGGCGTTATCAGATTTTTGTCGAGGAGAGAGGGATTACATTGGTTACCCTGTTTTGGGCCGGATTAAATATGCTGATTCTGGTTGCCAGCCTGGGTGCGTTGTTCGAGCATCGGCAACGTCGGTCTAACCCTCGTCTTCCTGCCGAAATCAATGCGCAGATCGAATATGGTCCTGCAGGCGGTCCGCGTACGGTACCCGTCGTGATACAAGATCTGTCTGTCGGGGGAGCCAGCGCCATTGTAAATGGTCCGGAAATTGAACGTTCACGGTCGCCTTTGGTTTTGAAGTTGCTCCACCCCGTCACGCAGAAAATAGAACGAATTCCGGTATCAATAGTTGGTCATCAAGCGGGTCAGGGACATTCTGATATTGGTTTACGCTTCGAGCCGAAAAATTTGGACCAATTTAGGACTATCGTACTGTTGGTTCACGGTGATAGTCGGCGTTGGCGTAAAATCACCGACCAACAGGATTTTGACCCGGGAATCATTTTCGGTATGGCGTTCTTATTCGCAGCCGGAGTACGGCAATGTGGTCGACATGTTGTTCGTATTTTAACGCCGCGTAAGTTTCAACGTCAGATCGTGGATTAAGGTTTGTTGTCAGGGTTTATAACGTTCTATTCAATAACAATGCGGCGTGGGCGGTACCATGTCTGTAAAAGAAGCACGGAGCAGATGCAGCTATGAGATATCTTTATTCAATCCTATTGTGTTTTCTCGTCGATTCCTCATTGGTGGTTGCCGCTGAGAACGGTTTGGACGAAACGCGAATCCAGAATTATCCGCTGGCTAAATTTTTGCCGTGGAATGAATCCATTGCGCTACGCAACGTCAAAGGCATATACGATATGTCATTTCCTTTGCCCGATCGCTACCGTGTGAAAGCAGCCAATCTGCATTTGGAACTCACCAATTCTAACGTATTAATTGGTTCTCGGTCGCAGTTGGTCGTGCGCTTGAATCAAACCATTATTGCGCAGATAAAATTAGACCCAGACAACCCCCGTACCTTTGCCGATATTGAATTGCCGGTGGATAGGTTAAAATCCGGTTACAACCAAATACGCTTTACCGCCGCTCAGCATTACACAGAGGACGAGTGTGAAGTTCCCGATGCACCGGAACTTTGGACCGAAATAGATCCTGTGAAGTCGCAATTACATTTTGATTTTGATTTGCGTTCAAAGACGCCAACTTTGGCTTCGATCCCTTTTTATATAGATGAAAAATTGACTGAATATTCAGTCAATATCGTGCGGCCGAAGCTAGCGTTTGATATTGCAGATTTGGCGTGGGGAGCGCTAATATCTCAAGGTGTCGGGTTACGTTTACGCCATGTCCCGATGCATATAAATCCACTTGCTGCGGTTGACGTTAATTTGCAACCAATCCCTGAAAATCTTACACCGGATCAATCTCACGAGAACCGGATCGATACTATTTTGGTGGGTAAATATGCGGATATTAAAGATCACCTGAGTCCTGAAATTAGTGCCCGGATCACCGGTCCGTACCTGGGTATATTTCCATTCGGCCGTGAGTCGACGCATTATTTACTTGTTGTTTCAGGTTCCAACGATACTGACGTGAGCCTAGCCGCCGAAACTTTTGCTTCGATTGACTATCCATTGCCGGATAGCGCTGACAGCGTGATCAAAAACTTTGAACGGCCGGTATTTGAGGCGTACCAAATGACCGGGCTCGTCCAACCCGATACGGTTTATTCATTTAAACAGCTCGGTTACGGCACCACGAGCTTACGCGAGGGGGTTGATCAAGCTGTAAACATCGAGATTATCATGCCTCCGGATTTATACGCGCGTGAAGATGCTCAGGTAGCGATGCAATTACATTTGGCCTATGGCGCGGCGATGCGGCGTGATTCAACCATCAATATCAGCCTGAACGGGGTTTTTCAGCAGGCCATTCATTTGCGCCAATTGAGCGGCGCGCATTTCCGCGACTATCGCGTCGTTTTGCCATTGAGATTGTTTCAGCCAGGACACAATAGATTGTCATTTCATGCGGTTCTGACGCCGCTCGAAACCGGAGAATGTCTATACCGCCAACATGACAATTTAGTTGTCAGTTTGTTTGACGATTCGCTGCTATCCTTCCCTCCGGCGGATCATTATGCGCGTTTACCCGATCTTGGTTTGGTTGGTCGAACCGGGTTTCCGTTCGTTCGTGTGGCTGATGGATCGGAATTGGGTATTCAGGCATTAGACCCTTCCACTGAAACTGTAGCTTCCACATGGCAGGTTGCCGCCAAGCTGTCCCAAATCAATGGTTTGCCATTACCCAATGCAACCTTATCGTTTCAGCCGATACAGCAGGATCTCAATTTAATATTGGTCGGTGAAAGTCAAAATATGGACCCCAGTATTACTGCCGGTGCACCGTTGCAATTGGGTAGTGTAAATCAGATACCCTACCCGTTAAAACCTATCGCCCAGCGTGTCGAAACCCCGTTCTGGAAAAACTGGTTGGCACGGCTAAACGGGGATCCTGAAATTAGCAAACCAGCTGAATTAGAACTCAAGAATATACAAGCGCTGCAATCGGGTGGTTTAGGGCAATATGCAGTGGCAATGGCTTATGAATCGCCGTTGCATCGCGATCGCCTGGTATTGGCAATAACCCATCAACAGCAACTTGGCGCGTTTTATCAGCGGGTTCAGGCACTGGTTTCACCTGGGATTTGGTCGTTGTTGCAAGGCGATGTCGCTATATGGCAAGACAATTCAGATTCATTTGCGTGGCAGCAGACTGGCAATGAATTTTTTGTCGGTGAGACCACACAGAATTCTGAACTGGCATTTTATTTTTCGCTTCACCCGCTGGTGTGGATGGCCGTCGTGATTATTTTGCTGTTACTTTTCGCCGGATTGATCCATTGGTTGCTGAACCGTTTCAAAACACGGCATCATCCAAATGTGGAAGAGCTTGATTCGTAAGATAGGAAATCTGAAATTAAGTTTATAAAACTACTGTGAAATTTCCCGAAGTGACGGCTCATAGACCGCCGTCTGTGAATTGGCGCCGTCAAATACCGAGAGAACATGAGCAGCGTAACCATTTGGCTAACCAATGTTCTTTAGCAAGATAGCCCTTGTGTTGTTGGCGGCTTTAATGATTTCCTGCGGTCGTGGTCCACAACATTTTTCACCGACAGATTGGCGAGAATATCAAGATAGATTCGTGTCTGCTGATGGGCGGGTAATAGACACTGGGAACGCCAATGTGTCGCATTCTGAGGGACAGGGCTATGGACTGCTGTTAGCTGTCGCGGCGGACGACCGAGACGGTTTTACGCGTATTTGGAATTGGACGCGGAATAACCTGCAGTTGCGCGATGACAGGCTTTTTTTGTGGCGAAGGCGGCCGGGTTACGCGCTGGCCGACGAAGATCTCAATAATGCCAGCGATGGAGATATATTGATCGCTTGGGCACTATTGCTGGCGGGTACACGCTGGGCCGTACCCGAGTATTTGTCGCTGGCGCAAGCAATAATGTCGGATATCAAGTGCAAATTGACCCGGCGCTGGCACGATCATACGATTCTTTTACCGGGTGCTCAGGGTTTCGAAAAAGAAAGCGGGTATACAGTCAATCTATCACATTGGATATTTCCGGCATTTGCCGGCTTCGCCGAATTTGATCCTTCACCAACCTGGGGGGCATTGATTATGAGCGGTGAGTCATTGCTCAAGCAAGCACATTTTGGTCGTTGGGGATTGCCGCCAGACTGGTTAGAGTTGGCGGAAGAACCGCGCATTACGCCCAGTAAACCGCCGGTTTTTGGGTACAACGCAGTTCGCATTCCACTCTATTTGATTTGGGCCAGGCGCGAAACTATCGAGAATTTGAGTCCATTTTTGGCTTTTTGGAACAATTATAGGGATTTTATTCCGGCATGGACCAATCTTGTCGATAACAGCATCGATTCTTATCCCGCATCGGACGGTGTTGTAGCGATAGCCAATTTGGCATTTTATAAATCGGGCCACCCGCTCGCCAGGTACGGAATAAGTTTGCACGAGCAACAAGATTATTATTCGGCCAGTTTGATTTTATTGAGCCAAATTGCGTTTTACAAGGCACTGTAAATGACCGGGACGCTAGGATTGACCCTTTGTTATTTGGTGATTTTACTGTTTTCAGGTGGCGTTCACGCGCAGACTATAATTCAGCAATCTCAGGATCAGATCGATTCAGTTAAGCAATTGCCAGCACAGCTCAAGCGATTAGATAAATCTGCTACCCAGCCTGCACATCCCCTGCGGATAGAACAATTGCCGTCCGCTACTTCGTTGAATGCGCCCCTGCAGAAAAAACCGGAACCTAATCAGCCTGCTTCTGCAATCCCGGTTAACGCAGGTCCGATCCGGCCGGCGGGGAGCGATTCAGCATCTACACGGATGCAAAGCTCTTCTAATTCTAATTCTGAGTCTGGTCCAAACGAGGTGCGTTTATGGCGCTTGTACGATCGACGGGAATACGCTGCATTGGAAGCAACAATACGTTCTTATCGAAGGCGCTATCCCGGGTGGGAACCGCCGGTAAAATTACTTCGTTTGAGCGCCGATGGCAGAAAAATTAGATTGCTGAATCGGGCTTATCGCGGATCTAGCTGGAACGCGATTATCGCGTTCAAACAGCGTAATCCGGGCTATTTTGATTGTGACCACATTAATTCAATTTGGATGTTGGCCGAGGCCTATGCCAGAACCCAAAGAGCGACATTAGCCGAGCAACAATATCTTTATATTATTCGCCATTGCAACGGCGATGACATCAAAATAGCAACGATGCAAAAAGCGCAGGCGCTTTTGGATGGTGTGGCGCTTGATTCGCTTTGGTCTTCCGCGCAAAAAAAAATTGATTCAACAGAATCGATTAATAGTCTGGAAGTTAATCGGTATGTCTACGATAAGAACCGATTCATCAGGCTCTATAATGCAGATCCCAAGCAAATCGAACCGATAGACGTGCAGCGATTAGCGGTTGAGGTAGAGCGCCACCGGGATACCGCGATGGCCAATTTGATGGGTTGGTATTATCTGAATAAAGGATTTGATGCCGAGGCACGCGCCTGGTTCGAAAAATCCGGAGGTTGGCGACCGGAAAATGAAGAATCCGCCTACGGTCTGGCACTGGCCGATAAAAACTTGGGTAATCTTCAGCAAGCGGAAGGGGTTGCGCGAAGTATTGCCAAGACATCCGGTCGCGGTCAGGAGTTACTCGGGGAAATTTTGCTACAGCGGGCCTGGGAAAAAATTGATCAGCAGGCTTATGCGGACGCCCGGAAGTTATCGACCGAGGTTTTGGCGATTGGTGGGGATGACATACAGGCGCGAACGGTATTGGCCTGGACCGATTATCATCAGGCTAATTTTTCTGAAGCAGCGGGCGCATTTGAATCGCTTTATCAACAAGATCGGGACGCCGATTTGGCCCGCGGTTGGGCGCTTAGCCGTGCAGCCCTAAATCCGGACGAATTACCGGTGTTGGCGGAGACCTATAAAACCGACCCGTTGGGCCGAGAAGTCAATGCGGTTTACGCCCAACAGTTGTATTGGCGTAAGCATTTTCTGGCAGCATATGACCGTTCTCGGGAAAGTGATCAGAATTTAACCAATATAGATAGCCCATGGCTATCCGCCGGCGCATTATTTCGTTATAAGTCGGGTGATAAGGGTATGAATAGATTGGATACTGCCTTTATTCCAATAGTACAAGCGGCCTATTTTCATCAACGTGTTCACAGGATAGGGTTGACGGTCGATTCAATGTATTTGGACAGCAAGACGCCACCCGCATGCGCGCCGATCGGATCTTTACCAGTTCGGTTGTCGTGTTCTACCCGTAACGTTTCAGTGGTGCATCGTCCGGGAAGAATATCGGTGACATCCGGACGTTTGCTGCAGCAGGATCTGACCACTCAACTCAACGGCGGCGAAAGTATTGAATTATCTTACCAACGGGATGGGTGGTTTGCGCCCTATGTCCGATTGGGAACGACCCCCATTGGCGGTGTCGTTAGTCCGCGGCCAACCCTTCAAGCAGGGTTTCTATCAGAGTTTGGCCAAGGTCGGTGGGGGGCAGAAGTATATTCATTACCGGTTCGGGAATCAATATTATCCTATAGCGGAATGCGTGATCCGTACAGCGATCGTAAATGGGGGCGTGTTCTCAGAAGTGGGGCTAAAGGGTCACTATTGTTCGACCTGGATAATCGGTGGACATTAACCGGGCAACTGGATGTTGCGGCCTTATATGGTGAATCGGTTAAAACGAACTGGACCGGAGTAGCGTCTATTGGAGTTGGTTACGATTTTAAGTTAAGCGGGTTTGATTATTTTAGTGTTGGACCGGAAGTTTCATTCCAACATTTTGACCAAAATCAGAATCATTTTACGTTGGGTCATGGTGGTTATTTCAGCCCAGACCATTTTTTGACCGCCGGTGTAGGGTTGCATTTTTTAACCCGCGAAGGTCGTTCTTTCGTTTTACAAGGACGAATCGCACTTGGTTATCAGAATTTTCACGATGCGGCAGCGCCGTGGTTTCCGCTTGATTCGTCGGTTCAAAATGTGGCTGGAGTTCAAGTCAGCCTGGATGGTAGACCGGTTTTTAGCGGCGCACCGTTTTATAGTGGAAACTCACAGGACGGTATTGCGCACGATTTTGAATTTAAAGGCGTGTGGTTGGCCCATCCCCATTTGCAGATTGGCGGGGGTATCGCGGCGCGCAAAACGAGTGGCTACGATGATTATTCCAGTGGTCTGTTTGTCAGATTTTTATTCGAGCCGCGCAGAGCTTCTTTTAGCAGCGATATCCCGCGCTATTTATTTCAAAAATTTTACTAATCTGGGGCTTAAGGAAGATACTCCACTTCCAAAATCGTTGATTGCGAATCTGCCGCCTAGAGCCTGTTAGTAGCCAACCGATTAAGTTTTATGTATTAGGCAGATCTACTATGGCCGAGGTTTCGGTAATTACCTAGTTCCGAGCATACTCTATTGGATTCTTGCAAGTTGATTGATCCACTTCGCCGATGATCGAAAACACTTTGTTCAATGGTTGATCGATCTCAAACAGCTTGGTCCATCCTAGCCTTGAGCTAATGCAGTTTTGCGGGTTTTGAACCATGTATTGATTCCATCTTGATCGTAGCTAAATTCGCCGATTTTCCCGATTCCAGGATATGTTTATCGCCGAGTCTATATCGCGCCACCTAAGTCCTCGAAGGCATTCGATAGTCGTAAAGTTGTCTATAGAGTCGAAATAGTAATAAATTCCAATTTGCCACCGGTTTTCGACGGCCATTGAGGGTTGTTCCAGTTTTGCTAAACGGATTCAGGTTTTCGCGGATTCGAAATGTCCAACCTGCAGAAAATAAAGTATTTGCCGTATCGTTGTTTGGGATCGCATGATTAGCGTATGGCCTGCTGGAATAACCAAAAAGTCGGACATTTCCGGTAGTTTGGCGCGCTCTACCGAGACTTTTCCGTCATTGGGTGCGGGAATCAATTTAGAAAACCACGGATCGGAGCTGCGGTTGCCCGTAATGATACCAAGTTCGTATGCAATTGGTCGCCATTGGTCGCACAGGATGTCGCTGGTCCCCAATTGCTGTGCCGCGGGCCCGAGGATCCACCTATAGATCGCAAATTGTTTGAGAAATTCTGCCACTTCGCTACCCTGATTGGGTGGGCTTAGCATCACTATACGGCTTCCCTGTGGGAGCTCATTGGTTTGTAGGTACTTACGAATCAACAACCCACCCATGGAATGGCTGACTAGATGAATTTTGGAGGGGTTTCGCTGTAGGCATTGTTTAACTGCGGGTGCGACAAAGCCGTTGGTCAATGCGGCGATATCTTGCCGTGTCGACGGATAGCCTTGATTGATGACGTTGTAACCCACTCGGGATAGTTCCTTTCCTATTTTGGCCATCGAACGCCTGGTTCGCCCCAATCCGTGTAACATGATCACAAATTCTTGATTGTTCTTGGGTGCTAAGCTCTGGAAATGGCTCAAATTCAGCATATCTTTGATCGGCATATTGGGTTTTTAGGGCGACAATTCCAGATAAATATTGAACTATGTTTAATTAGATTTTAAACTGTCTTGTGTGCGTTGGGGTGAGGCCAACATGTTAGGCGTTATCACACTGGTCTAAGCCAAGATTTAACAGAGGACCATCGAGAATTATGAATACCGTCATTCTGAAGGGGCGGGATAGATAGTTTTTACCAAATCTAATTTGTCGGAGTACCAGCCCTTTTTTGGCCTATGGTTATGTAACAATGCGAATTCCATCCGGGGGAAATCATGCTCAAAAGAATCTTACACCGATTACTGACTTTATTGTATAAGGTCGAATTGACTGGGCTGGAGAATTATCACAACGCGGGTGACCGGGTACTTATTGTTGCCAACCATTCGTCATTTTTGGACCCATTACTGTTGGGGGTTTTTCTACCCGATAAGGTCACTTTCGCGATTAATACTTATATCGCGCAGACACCGTGGATTAAGCCATTTCTGCTGCTGTGTCGGGTGTTTCCGATGGATCCGACAAATCCATTATCCTCAAAGTCTCTGATCACGTATTTAAAACAAGATCAAAAGGCGATAATTTTCCCGGAAGGGCGAATTACCGTAACGGGTTCTTTGATGAAAATCTACGATGGGACGGGTTTGGCTGCGGTTAAATCTCAGGCGTCGGTATTACCAATCCGGATAGATGGTGCGCAATATACACCGTTTTCCCGCATGCGCGGTCGGGTACGCTTGCGCTGGTTTCCCAAGATTAAATTAAATATTCTACCCTCGGTAAAGATCGATCCGCCATCCGGTATTCCAGCTCGGGAGCGGCGCAAGTATGCCGGTAGGGTGTTGGCTGATCTAATGACCGAAATGATGTTCGAGACCAGCGATTATCAACGAACGCTTTTTTCGGCTCTGCTGGATGCACGGCACACCCATGGTGGAAGGCATGTGGTTCTGGAGGATATGAACCGTAGGCCGCTAAATTATAACGCGCTGATCGCTCAAACTTTGTGCTTGGCCGGTCAATTTGACCGGTTTACTCAGCAAGGCGAGAGAGTTGCTGTTTTGCTGCCCAACAGCACGGTTACCGTCGCGGTTATGCTGGGTTTGCAATCCAGTGGCCGGGTTCCGGCGATGCTCAACTATACCGCGGGAATGCGCGGGATGTTATCCGCGTGTAAAACCGCTACTATCAAATCGGTATTGACCTCCAGGCGGTTTGTGGAAATGGCTGATTTGGGAGAAGCAGTGTCCCTATTGGGTGAGACTGTGGAGGTCATATTTTTGGAAGACATTCGGCAAAAGATCTCAAAGCCAAGCGCGATTTATTCTTGGTTGCGTTGCTTGACCGCCGCTTATTGGTACCCAAGGTTAGCCCAGCACCCCAATGACCCAGCTGTGGTTCTGTTTACTTCGGGTTCCGAAGGCGCTCCCAAAGGGGTGGTTTTGACGCACAGCAATCTATTGGCCAACCGGGCTCAACTCGCGGCGCGGGTTGATTTTAACGCCCAAGATGTCATTTTGAATATTTTACCGTTATTTCATTCTTTCGGATTGACCGCGGGTACATTGATGCCGTTGTTGTCGGGAATGCGGATGTTTTTGTACCCGTCACCGTTGCATTACAGGGTCGTGCCGGAAATTTCCTATGAGATTAACGCAACCATATTGTTCGGTACCAATACGTTTCTCGCAGGTTACGCAAAGCACGCCCATCCCTACGACTTTTATAGTGTACGTTATGTGTTTGCCGGTGCGGAAAAATTACAGGATGAAACGCGGCATATTTGGTCGACCAAATTTGGAATTCGTATCTTTGAGGGGTACGGCGCCACCGAGACGAGCCCTGTATTGGCCGCAAATACGCCAATGGATAATAGACCGGGCGCCGTCGGGCGATTGTTACCGGGCGTATCATTCCGACTGGAAAGCGTTCCCGGGGTCGATGTTGGTGCGAAGCTGCATGTGTTTGGTCCTAATATAATGCAGGGTTATTTGCTTTCGGATAATCCCGGGGTATTGGTCCCTCCGACATCGATCTTTGGCGATGGTTGGTACGATACCGGGGATATAGTTGATGTTGACGAATCCGGATTCGTGACGATTCAAGGTCGTGCCAAACGTTTTGCCAAGGTGGGTGGAGAAATGGTTTCACTAGCCGCTGCGGAGAACATCGCCGCTTCTGTATGGCCCGATGGTCAGCATGCGGTCGTCGCGGTACCGGACCCGAAAAAAGGTGAACAACTGGTATTGGTGACCGATGTGGTCGAAGCCGATCGTAAACAAATGCTCCGGAGTGCTAAAGGGATTGGCGAGATTAACATTCCGAAACAAATTATTTCAATTGACCAAATTCCGTTGATGGGCAGTGGGAAGGTCGATTACCCGGCCGTGACGAATCTAGCGATTGAGCGTTTAAACATATGAATAACATAGTTTATTTTAACGATTTTACTACAGATTTTGACGTGTTCAAGGGTCGTGCAATCGATGAAGATTGGAGCGAGTCATCGGTGCGATATAACGATTGAAATATCATTCAGGAATCGTTCATATTATTGACATATTATCGGGCTATAAAGGGATCTAAAATGTTTCGAGTGAGTTCGATGTCGGGCAGCATTTTGATGAGTATGCTTCTAAATAAATAGCATTCTTGCAGCTTCGAAAATCACCGGTTTTCCGGAACCCCAGGATGGGTTTTTCAGGGATTCGATAACGCTAGTCCAGATAAATAACAAGGTAAGAATAACAAATCATGTGGCATTATAGTTTTATTGGTCGACAGCAACTTTATGGTGTAGTCTGGTCAACGGCAGGTCGGAAAAGAATCGTTCTGCTGGATGAAAATAGCCAGATCGTGGAACAGGTCGAAATAAACGATTGTATCGACAAGACGATCACCAATCTCGCTCCATTTAAATCTTTTCTACTGGGTATTGCCGTGACCAGTGTTACCACGCATATCAGCTTGATCGAAAATCTGGTTGACGCCGGATTCAGAGTCCACTTGGTCACGCTAGGCAATGAAAACCCTGTGGATTTATTAGAAGAGGAAGATTTGAGCTGCGCGCGCAAATTGGCTAAGCGGTTGCAGAATAAAATTCGTTATCGTAAGCGCAGGCAGATGCCGTTACTTTGGCCTAATCAGGTGCGCTTGAGCCACGATCGGCATTAACCGGGTAGCCCCCTGTGAGCTTACTGGTGGGTAGAGACCCAGCCAGCCAAAAAATTGTCTATCAACAGGTCCGAAGTTTTTTCAACGTTTTCTACGCCGACCACGTCTAATTTTCCGGTGAGTGCCAGTACACAATTTCCGTGAACGCCGCTCCACAAAGCTCGCGCGGCCAACGCGTTTTGTTGGGCAGATTGACCGGGAATGAGTTTGCCGAATTGTAATTCTACCCGTTCAAACAAGCTATTGATGCGTTCTTGATACCATTCGGGAATATTTTCGTTTTCATTCTGCCGGTGTTCAAAAACCATATTCCAAAGATGCGAATTGTTTGATGCAAACTGAATATAAGCCCGCCCCAATTGGCTAATACATTGATTCGGTTCAGCCTGTTTTGCAACGACTTGGTCCAATTCGAAGGATAGCTTATCCAGGGTTCTGGCGTTAACTTGAAGCGTAACGTCATCTAGATTTTCGAATACCAGATATAGGCTGCCGACGGTGTAACCGATGTGTGACGCCAGGCGGCGAGCCGTTAAAGCTGTCGAACCATATTCTGCGACAATATTTTCGCCGGCCAGCAACGCCATCTGTTTTATTTGTTCGCGGCTGTGGTCACTGCGTCTAGCCATCGGTCCCTCCGTTTGTCAATCAATCCAGTTGCTATTCTACATGAGGATAACGGCAGCATTAACGGTTATCGCGCCTAAAGTTATCGTTATACCTTTTACCAATCAGCTTCTTATATCTGGCTTTGTGTCTGATCGCTTCCGGATGGTGCGGGATTATTCGGTTGTTTTATTCTATTGCGCAGGTTTTCAATGGGCTTGTCGATCAAATTGACCATCAGTGATGCCAACAGCACAATGATCGGTAAGGATAGCGCCAGGTTGAGAAAACCATCGACCGATATTCCATGGTAAGGGCGCCCGCCGTAAAAGAAAGAAACAATCAGTCCCGTTTGCCAGTGAATCAAGTAGATAGGATAGCTTAATCTACCAATTTCCGAGTCCCAACGGCGGGTCACAAAAGGGTAGACATTTCCCATCGCGAGACTCAAGATAAGCAATAATACCAAAGCCAGGTTCAGATAAAAGCCCAGGCCAAATACCTGCGGGATATCAGTAAATCTTTGTACGATAAAAGATCCAATGAAATTGGCAAAAATGAGCCCCGTCAATAAAATCGGACAGAGGAATTTCGTCATAAAGAGACGTTGGATTCTGCGGTTATCAATAAGAAAATACAGATAACTGCCCAGAGAAAAGGGTAATGAGGCAGCGGCGATGGTGAAGTAGCGTAGCTTCCAGTCCATATTTTCCAGCAGAATATAGCCGGTATAGACCAGACCTGCGCCTAACCATAGTAGAGTCCGGGTCCGGGTTCTGGATAGTCCCAGGCAAATCAACCCGTAAAAAAACAATTCGACACTAAGCGCCCAGGTGGGAGGTACCAGCCGGGGTTCGGTTTTGTAATCCAGTAGCAGAAACAAATTTTGCGCGATTTGAGTTGCGGTTTCCGGTGTAAACAGTGCCGGGTGATAAGTTTTTACCGGGATGCTGCCGATCAGCGCAATACAAGCTAACGTCATTGCGGCCGCCACCCAATAGCTCGGGAAGATTCTAAGGAACCGGTTCAAGCCAAAACGTAAACGTCCATCTGCGCTGTAACCATAGGAACAGTGCATGATCGTCGTCATCAAATAGCCGCTCAGCGCGTAAAAGCCAAATACCGCATAAGTGCCAAGCTGGAACGGTCCGAACAAATGGCCTACTGCTACCATAAGTGCGAGAATCGTACGGTAAGTGCCGAACATAAACTGATAGTTAAAAGCGCAAAGCCAGGTTGATATTTGGCGCTTATTCTACCGCGGCAAGCTCAATGGGAGTGAAAAAATCGAATTTTAAGCTATCAAGGTTTTGTGTGGTCGCTTGATGAACACTCAGCCACCAGTATCCGCCCGGCATTCAACGACCACGGCTATAGCTTCGGCAATTTTACTTATTTCAGTAGTTTCCTTTTGTGCTTCCAACTCAGCGGTTTCATAGACGATTTTATGCTCGTTCAGAAACTCTCGTAACAATCGAGGTCGTATCGCAAAACTGATGTTCTGTGGAATATCTTTGTACTTCTTGGCGAAATACAAAGAGTTGATTTTACTTACCACGACACCGGCAATATTGCCGCTCCGGTCCAAAAGTGGTCCGCCGCTATTGCCGGGTTGGACCGCTGCAGTAATCTGGATAACGTTGGGGTCGTCTTTGGCACCCGTTAGCGAACTGATATTGCCGGATGTGATATGTATACCGGATGACAATTCGCCACGGTACGGAAAACCGGCGACTACAATTTCCTCGCCTCGCTGTGTATCACCCCCACGTATAACACCCGCTGAGTTTGATTCGACCTCAACTTTGACCAGCGCCAGATCTTTGGCTTTGTCCTGTACCACAATACTGGCATCCAATTCGCCTGGCATAATGCGTACAGTGCCGCAATTGTTGACAACATGCGCGTTGGTTACCAAATGCCCATCGTTGTCTACATAAAAACCGGAGCCACTGGCGTTGCTTTTAGCTTGGCCGTTGCCACTTGTATTACTTGCGCAGTAACGAAAAGCACCGTTCAGGCAAGCGTCCAGACTCATACGGCTAATTTCAGAGACAGGAATATTGCCTTGGTATTTATCCGAAACAAAATTGGCCAATTCCTTAAGTTTCCCCAATTTTGGATGGTAGAACGAATAAAGGTCGTTTAGCGTCGCACCCTTCATTTGCGCATTGATCATTTTATCAGCGACTGTGCGCAGTGACATGCAGCACTCGGGATCACCCTTGCGCGAGTTTTTCGTGATCGCCAGTTCTTCGAAATTTTGCTCTTTCTGCTCGGGCGGTTTGGTTTGGGTGTAATGCACTTTACCGTCTTTATCAGTCCATTTGTAGGTACGTGCCTGAGCGGAAAATGCAGCGCTGGTCAATATCAAAACAATGCTCAGCGCCAAGAACTTATATTTTTGATGAAGTATCATTGCTAAATTGAGATAAAGGGGATTAGATTGGATTGATCAACGTTGTTTGGTCCCAAGCAATAAGTCTAGCCCAAGATTTATTTCTTAGTGTGGCTTAGTTGCTGGGTTACAAGCTTGGATTCTGAATCCACCGAATACTTGAGTCATGATGGCATGACTCGTTCATTTAGCCCTGGAGCTGGACATTTTAAGTAACGCTCTGCAGGAAGTGCCGCTGATTATCCGCTTATATTTAAAAATTGGTTAGCAGCGACCGTGTAGCGTGCCCAGTGGATCCGGAGATATTAGAAATATCCAGATTATTCAACAAATATATCTATGGGTTCGAGCGCGATTTTGGGTTCTGAATTGAAATTTGGTCGGATTCATTGCTCGTCGGCTATTGATCGCATAGATGGGTAAATCGAAGCTTTATCGATATACACTCGCGGTCAATTTTTGCGGTACCCATAGCCCAAGCGGTTAATCCGGCGCAACACGCCGCCTTCAAAAACTAATTCCTGCATAAAGCGGTTTTGCCCAAAATTGTAAGTCCATACATCCACCCGTTGGGTGACCCGTTGCTGGTAGCCCCCGTAACCGTAGGCCACGATGGGCTCGTCGAAGCTGTCGGTGAAACTGGGTTCGCCACAAATCCTGATGACTTCATGTTTTCTATCGCCCAGTCCGACCAGTTTACTTCCGCAACGCAATGCGAAGGTCTGGCTCGAAACCATCGCCAACATTATGCTCAAAAGTCCAGTTCTCAATAAAGCTTTCATCATTTGCTCGCCTTTCTTACCCCAGGTTTTCCGGCCCAGTCTCCTGCCAATATGGACCTGGCAGCTTCTAAGTATACCGAGTTTATTTTGAACCCAACGTGAATATTATCTGCCCAAGCGGGTATTAAGACCGTTCGGTGAACCATGGACGGCTAAGTCGGTCAATTTCAGCGCCCACTTCTTTGCAGCGCAACAGTGTCCTTTGATAAGCTTATGCGGGGCTGCTTGGCAAAGGAGGTCGCATAATGGAAAACAAGGTTTTCGTCAGTTACTGTCGTAAGGACCGGGAGAATCTGGAACAGTTCCAACGTTTTGTGGAGCCGCTGGAACGACAAGGATTGGTCGACGTTTGGCATGACAATAGGATTAAGCCCGGTGAGGACTGGGCCAAAGAAATTGAACGGGCGCTACGCGAAGCTAACGTGGCGGTATTATTTGTTTCGCAGGATTTTCTCGCGTCTAAGTTTATCTACGAACAAGAATTACCGCATCTTCTTGCAGAAGCGGAGGCCAAACGAGTGACGTTGCTGCCGGTATTTTTGAGCCCGTCAACGGTAAAATCCACCCCTATACCGTTTATCGAACGCGGGAATGGCCGACAGCGGGAAGCAACGCTGGACAAATATCAAGGATTCAACACGCCAGACAAGCCACTGAGCGAAAAGTCGTGGTCGGATCGAGAGCGTGTCTACGCCGAGATCGCCGAGCGTATCCGCGAATTAGCCGAGCAGAATCCTATAGCCGTGGCAACAACATCGCCCGGTAGATTGGTTTCTCCCCGGCAAGCGCCGCCGGACAAAATTTACCTGCTGAACATCGAGTTCAAACACGACGGCGACGATCTTTACACGGAATACAGCCTGCCGGGCAACCCGGTTTTTCTACCGCGAAAATGCCCGTGGGCGGATGTCGAAAAACAAATTCAGCCGTTATTGGATTTGGTACGGGGTGATAGCGCTATGGTTCAGGGTTTTGTCGCGACCGCATCAAAGCATTGGGGCGCGGTGTTATTCAAGATCTTGTTCGGGGAAAATTCCAAGGACCATGCGACTTTGTTCCGCAGCGCCTTTTACCGATCCGCGGACCAACCCGAACCAACACCGATGGCGGCACCGTTGCGTCTGCGAATTGCCAGCAACGACCCAAATCTTTTGCAGCTACCCTGGTTATTGACTACGTGGAACAGTACGTTGATGGTTGATAGGGGTTGGCTATTTTTAACCGGTATCGAGACTGATCCGGGGACGGGTATCAAAAGCGCGCAACCTTTAAGTGTATTGTTGATCGTTCCTGATGACGCCGCGCATAGCCAAACCCTTCAGACCTTATTCGAAGAGTTGTGGCCGCAAGCCGAACTTGGCAATTATGTGCGTGTCGTGACGACCCGGGGAGAATTGGACAATGCGTTAGCAGGTTTTAGCCCGCAGGTCGTTTATTTTTTTGCCGCAGACCGGATTCATAATGGGACTGAGCGATTGTACCTGCGCACGGACAGTGGTTTCGATCCACTCACGTTGGAGAAACTCGCGCAACTACTCGTAACGCACAATGTTTCGCCCAACGTGATCTATCTGAACGTACCCGCGCCGGAAACAGAAACTATTCCACCAAACTCAGCCTTCACCCAAGCGTTGCCGCTACTCATTTGGCGCCGCCTGTGCTTCCCCGGCGATGCGGCAAAATCAGTCGCCGTTGCGTGGTTCAGACGCTGGTTGCAATGCGCTGACGACCCGGCCGCAGCCTTACAGCAGGTATTGACCGAACAGTATGCGGCCGATGCGGAAATGGTTTCATTGGGGGCGCTGGCCAATTTTCGCGATTGGCAAACCGATCTGCCAGTAGATGATCTGCGCCAACGATTTTCCCACTTGTTGATCGACCGCGAAAAGCAAAAGAGTATGACCGCCAAATGGCTGGCCGAGTTTGTCAGCAGCGATAGCTTGCGGGTCATGGTTCTGGTGCCGTACGCGGAGCCTGGAAACCGTCTGGATTTACTCCACGAACAATTGCGCGATCACTGCGAATTCCAATTATCCGATAAACTCGCGATCGATACCAAAAATCTGCAATTCCCCGTATCGCGCGAAAATTTGGGCCGAGACCTGGAGCATGAGTTGGTTTTGCAGCTCGAAGCCGATTCCGGTGAGGCCGTGCAACACCTGCTGCGCCGCCACGCACCCAAAACTTCGGGTGCTACCCGGCCGGTGCTGTGGCTCAATTGGGGCTTGTTCGGCAATGGCAATGCAGCGCTCAAACCGACGGAATTGGAAGCCTGGCTCAATTTCGCGGCCGGTTATTTGACCCGGCAATGTCCCGCCGATTTGCGCATTGTTTGTTACGCGGCGATCGAGGTGCAGCGCGCTCGGTATCCCAAACTCAAGGACAATCTACGCATTCATCACCGCCGCTTCGTCGAACCGTCTTTTTGGTTGCGTATGCTGGAGCCGTTGGATAATGTGGAGGAGCATGAGCTGTTGGATTTTTTGAAGGGCAGGGCGCAGCTGGCTAACGCCAAGGAGATCGGCGAATTAGCCCAACGCATGACCGAGGTGACCGCAGGACGATTCGAAGCTCTATTGGCCTTGGTTCGGCGCGCCGAATCGGAGTCTTCGTGGTACGATATTTTGTATAAGCTGAGGCGCGAGCAAGGGGATGTGAGGGAGGATGACGACGATGCGTTTTGATTGCGATAAGGATTGGTGCTTCGTTGTTTTCGGTGGATGGCGCTGCGCTTATCCACCCTACGTTTCCCAATGTGTAGGTCGCACACGAAGCGCCATCCGACAAGTGCGCGATGTACAAGTACACGCAACCCGAATAATTCAACCGGAGTAAGCCCTATGCCAGAATCCAAACCCGCTTTCGGCTTCGAACTACTCAACCCTGGCGACCGCAGCGATGCGCGCCGCGATGCACTGCATCAACGCGAGCTTCCCGAAGCTCTGGGCAACCACAGCCAAGCCGCGCAGCACTACCAGCCCGACCCGGACCTGGTCGATGCGGTCAATGTGGCGCTGGCGGTGGGTGCGCCGTTGCTGCTGACCGGCGAGCCGGGGACCGGTAAGACCCAGGTTGCGCATTACTTGGCCTGGTATTTCGGAATCGAGAAAAACCTGTTCCCGCTTTATGTGCGTAGCGATACCACGGCCGAAGATTTGCTATACCGCTACGACGCGGTGGCTTATCTGCATTCGGCCAACGATCCGGCCCGGCAAGGTGAGACGATATCGCGCGGTGAATTTGTCGAGCCCGGTCCGCTATGGCAGGCTTACGATATCAAGCAACCGTCGGTCGTACTGATCGACGAGATTGACAAAGCCTCGCGCGACTTTCCAAACGATCTGCTGAACGTACTGGACCAGCACCAATTTTACGTCCCGGAAAAAGATTTGCGCGTGGACCGCGGCGATCAAGCGCCGCCGATTATCGTGATTACCAGCAATAGCGAACGGCGCTTGCCCGAGCCGTTTTTGCGCCGCTGTATCTTTCACCATATCGAATTTACCGAAGAATTATTGCGCCGTGCCGTTGAAGCGCGTGTGGGGGATTTTCCGAATTTGAGCCTTGAAGTACGCGAAGCCGCGATCGCGCGCTTTCTGGAATTGCGCGGGCGTGAATTGCGCAAACGCCCGGCGACCGCAGAACTGCTGGTGTGGTTGACCGTGTTGTCGGCGCGTGGCCATGCGGATAGCGCGGCGCTGCAAAACTGCCGCTTGGCTGATCTGCCGGCGGTATCGACCTTAATCAAAGACCGCGACGACCGGGCCGTGCTGAACTGAGTCGATTCGTGTCGACGCGGCGGCTACAAGCGGACATTGGGTTGCAATCCCTGCTGCGCGCGCTGCGCGAGGCCGGGCTGCGTATCGGCGTGGTGGAACTGGCGCGGCTCAAGCATGTATTCGATCTGGCGCCCCAACTGGATCGCGAGCCATCCACGCGACAACTCAAAACCATGCTTCGCGCGATACTGGTCAAAGATGAGCCCGGCCAGGCGTCGTTCGACCGGGTATTCGATGCTTGGTTCGAGCAAGCTGATGCGGCGCTGGTACCTATCCCGCAGCGCCGGTTTGAGACCGCACGATCGCCACAAACAGATAGGCGGGACATGGGCTGGCGAGCGCTGGGCGCGGTAATATTATTGATCTTGATTGTATACGGCGTATTTTTGCTACGTTCACCGATGCCGAAGGTTGCGCCGATCGATCTCCCAGTTTCTGAGGAAACTGGCCAACTAAAAATACAAAGCCCCAAACCTGAGCAATCCTGGATAGAAAATCTCCGCCAACGTAAGGTCAAAGTGCGCGTGCCGCGTATCGAACATACACCGGCCATATTGTTGTGGACCGGCTGGTTTAAACTGGGATTAGCATTTTTTTCGCTGCTGTTCGCGGGTGCTTTGGCTTGGCATCTTCAGCGCCGCCGCTATCTGCCGGAACCGGAACCTCCGCCACAGTTTAAAGGTGCGCCGCGCGCCTTTTTACAAAGTTTGCCGCAAAAAAACCTGGTATTGTTGGATCGCGCGCAGCAGGATAGTTTGGTGTGGGGCATTGAACGCTATATCGCGGAAACGCCAACGCGGCGTTTGGATGTCGCGCAAACGGTGGACCGGACCGCGCGGGCCGGGGGTCTACCCGAGCTATGCTTCGAGTACGCGCGTTTCCACCGTGAGCTGTGGCTATGGCTGGACGAATCGGCCTCAGATACCGGCCTGGCGCGCTTGGCCAACGAGATCGAGATGACGTTGAGCGCCTATGGCTTGCAGGTAGAGCGCGCCGGTTTTCGCGGAATCCCGCTGCAATTGATGCACGCCGATGGCGAGTTGTTCGCGCCGCGCGAGGTGGATGAACGCCGCGATTTCGCGCTGGTGGTCATTTTGACCGATGGCCGCCAGCTACTGCGCCAACACGATGCGGACGACCGCAGAATGCGGATTCAAGCTTTGTTGCGTAATCTGTCATACTGGCCCCGTTTGTGGTTCGTCGACCCTGCCGCTGGGAATAGCGGGCTGGCCGCTTTATTGGCGCCGCACAATATTGCGCATATTGGACCACGGGAATTGGTCGCGCGGTTGGTCGGTAGCGCACCCGGGCCCCAGCCCGAGCGGCCCGACGCGGCCCAAACCTGGACTGCCGCGTGCGCGCTGGCGCCGTCGCCGGTGAATGAAATAAGCGCGTTCCGATTGCGTGATGCGCTGGGTTTGGAGGTTTCGCCGTGGCGTTTGCGACAGGCTTCGGAAAATGCCCGAGCAACGCCTCAGCGCTTGCAGTGGACTGGGCCCGAGCGTGCGGCGTTATTGAATTGGTTGACCGACTCCGAATGCGTTGACAAAACTGGTTCAAGCGCTACAACGTTATTCCGCGCATTGGATTTCTGGGAAAACGAATACCGCGCGGAAATGCGGCGCCGCGAGCAAGACCAGGACCGGACACCTTGGCGTGATACACCCGCTTATCAACACCGGCAGATGGAGCTCGCGCTGTTGCAAATCTGGCGCGAACCGAGTGCGGCGATAACGCAGCTTTATAAGCTTTTTGCAGGCACTTTGCGCGAGACAATTCGCAACCAGCTTGCCGAACTTGCGCCCAAAACTTTTCAATCTGATCAAAAGATACGCTTACCGTGGGCGTGGGATCAGCCCAGTGATCTGGAAAAAACCATGTTACTGGAAATGGGTTTTGCCGGGGGTGCGTTACCCGCGGTAAATCTGAGGCGACCCGGGCGGTTGTGGATGGGATTAGGGCTGTGTTTGGGTTTTGCGGCGGGCGCGCTTGCGGCAGCATTTTTGAGCCCGTGGGTTCAACCGGTGGGTTCGCCGGAAATTATCCACGCGGCGGGCCGGCCCGCCGCGGCCCGGCATTTTTATGAACCGCCAATCGATGGGCGGTGGCCGCTGAGCGTGGCGGGTCCACAAGGTTCGGCGTATCAACGGGTGGCGCCCGGAAAGGTAGAGATAATTTGGGCGTTGCAGGATCGGCCATGTATCGAATCGCTGGCCGACGGTGAGGCGGAGCTGTGGCGCTGCCCATCGCGCGGCGCGCCGCAGCGGGTCAGGCCCGGCATCGCGCATAGCGTGGCGATATTGGCGGCTCGCCCGGATAACCCCGAAGCGCAGGCGCTGGCCCGGGTGTTATTGGATAGCGGCAGTGTGGACCAGGTATTGTTAGGGTTGGATGAGGCGCAACACAAAATTCATTTGCTGGGGGACAACCATCACCTGGAGCCTTACGAACAATCGATTTTTGTTGATATTGGTGAATCGAAAGGGATTGGGACAGGAGCACATGGCGCGCAAGCCGTAATCGTCAACGGTACGGGCTGGTCCGAGTTGGCGAAGGCCTTAGAATTTAAAGGATTAAAGCCGGTTGGGCAGGTATGGAACGCGAGTGTAGCGACCCTAGCCGGTGATATTAACCAAGTCTACCTAAAGGGTTTGGACGATAAAATCTGCCAACCAACGCCGTATACCGACAAAAATGGTTTCGCATTTGTCGCGCTTTGCGCGGGGGAATTTATGATGGGTTCACCGGTGACCGAGCCTGATCGGGGTACGGATGAGAGGCAACACAAGGTCATATTGTCGGCGTACGACATTGGGCAGTATGAAGTGACCAATGGGCAATACCGTAAGTTCCTCTTAGAACATGAGGGTGCGGATGAATTACCCGCAACCGGCATCAATTGGATGCAGGCCAAGGAGTTTTGTGAGGCCTTGGGTTATCGGTTGCCCACCGAAGCGGAGTGGGAGTACGCGGCCCGGGCGGGTTCGCCCACACGCTGGTCCTTTGGTGACAATGAAGCCGATTTATCGCGATACGCCTGGTACGACAAAAACTCCGATTTTGAATCGCAGCCTGTGGGTTCCAAAGAACCCAATTCCTGGGTTTTGTACGATATGCACGGCAACGTTTGGGAGTGGGTTGCGGATTGGTATGGAGGTTATCCAAATAAAAACCAAACTAATCCTCAAGGACCGTCTGAAGGCGAAAACAAAGTGCTTCGGGGCGGGTCGTTCTTCGATTCTGCGCGGGTCCTGCGCTCGGCGAACCGTAGCGGGGTCCGGCCCGGGTACGCGGTCTGGGACGACGGATTCCGTTGCGCGCGTGGCCCGCGCCGCGAGCCTTGAGTTTTGAATCATTGATTTTTCGAATTTGAAAGTTTGATGGGGTGTTGGGACGGAGTGTCGCGACAAAAAAAGACGTTTTGTTGACAAAATCGTGAAATCAAGCATTTAATGTCACCTGGATGTCAACGAGTGACACGATTATTAAATGCAATTGACCCTCGATCAAACCGCAACCCGACTCGGCAAAACTGCGCGCCAGATTCGCTATTTGATCCAATCCGAACGGTTGGCAGCGAAGAAGGTGGGTGGGCGCTGGGTGATCGAATCCAAAGACTTGCCACTTTCCGACGGGCAACGCAAAACGCTGGACCGCAAAGAACGGCAATTGCGCCACGCGGTGGAGGAGGGCCTGGGTTTGGCGGAATCGGAACAGCGTCCTCCGCGATTTTCGGTGTGCGACCTTAAAGCTTTCCAAATCGCGCTGCCGCTATACCGCGAAATCTTGGCGAGTTTGGGTGCCGAGCATGCTGCGGGTGTTGCGCTGCGGGAAACACTGGATTGTTTAAGCCGGGGTTGTCACCGTTACGAATTGCGCGATAAAGCGGAAGCTTATCGATCCGCCAGGGATGCAGCGAGTTTGGCCGCGTGTGAACTGGTGTTGAGTGACAATGAGGCTTCAGAGGCGATGTTGCAAACGTTGGAGCAGGATTTAATGGCGGCGCTGGCGGGGTTGATTCGGCGTACTGAACGAAAGCGTTCCCGGTGACCCAACAGCGAGTTCCAGCGCCGTTATACGTCGACACTTTTGATTTGTGCGCCTGGCTGCTAGACCGTTTCGATGGCGATTCGGGTTCATTAAATGCCAAGATTTGCCAATGTGCGTTGGATCTTTTGGGCGCCGTCACCCTGGCGTTGAAGGGACGTCGACGCGACGAACAATTGGACAACGCTGACGAGCTATTGATTACGTTGCGCACTTATTTGCGTTTGGCGGAGACCTGTAGCCAGATCGAAACCAGCCAAATGCTCCACGCGTTAGAACGTTGCGATGCAGTTGGACGGCAATTGGGCGGATGGATGAAATCATTGGGTCCTGTTTAGGCGATGTATGTTTTCGGTAGATTGGACTGTTCGATCGATCTCGATGGTTTATAATACTGCCGTCAGGCCCTTAATAATCTTGAGTGTTAGATCTGTGCTTCGGGGCGGGTCGTTCAACAATTCTGCGCGGAACCTGCGCTCGGCGAACCGAAACAGGAACCAGCCCGAGAACGCGAACAGGAACAACGGATTCCGTTGCGCGCGTGGCCCGCGCCGCGAACATGCCGCGATAGCGCCATGCAGGGTCTGGCCGGGGCCGGTGCCCCGACATCCCCGATCCGTCTGTTCCAGTAGCGCCCGCGCGATCGTCCAGACGGGTCACCTAATTTTTTCTTTATGCGTTCTGTTACAGCAGGATCCTATCAGCGTATCACCAGTTTGAAATCGCTGTGGTCGGCATGGCTGGATTGCCGCCGATCCAAGCGTCATCAACCCCGAATGGCGCGTTTTGAATTGGATGCGGATAAGTACATTCTGGGTCTTTACCGTAGCCTGCGTCAGGCTAGCTTTAGGCCCTCCGCGTATCGGTTGCATATTGAAAGGGATCCGAAAATCCGCCTGGTCGCGGCACCCGCAATCGTGGATAGAATTGTCCAAACCGCGCTATTGGCAGATATTGGTCCAGTCTACGAACGCGGATTCATCGATCAAAGCTATGCTTGCTGCAGCGGGCGAGGCGTGCACCGAGCCGTATTAAATTATCTGCGGCATACACGCCGTTACCGCTACCGTTTGTCGTTGGATATACGGCGTTATTTTGCATCCATAGACCACCATATTTTGCTCACTTTATTCACCCATCGATTGCGAGATAAGGATACCGCTGCGTTGATCAGGGACATGCTGCGTGCCGGAAGCGAGGTGTATCGATCCCCGCTGGCCATAGATGCTTTGGGCTTGGCCGCCGCCCCATTAGCCCCAAATAGCGGCTTGCCGCTGGGTGGTTATCTGAGTCATTGGTCGGGTGGTTTGTACCTGGACGGGCTCGATCATTTTGTCAAACGTGATCTAAAAATCAAAGCCTACCAGCGGTACATGGATGATTTTACGTTATTCCACGATGATTGGCGGGTGTTGGAAATTGCCCACCAATATATACGGGAGTGGTTGTTAGCGGAGCGCAATTTGGAACTCAATGGCCGATATCACCGTGTACAGCCGACGGCTCAGTCGAGTACTTATCTTGGTTTTCGCGTGAGCAGGGCGGGATTGGCCTTGGGTCCGAAGGCCAAGCGCCGGTTAAAACAGCGCTTGCGCGATGCGCACGATTTGGACCCTGAGGCTTTGACGCGCAGTTTGAAAGCATTGAAGGGGCTGGCTTTGACGCTTGGGTGATACGCATTGACAGAACCCCGGCATTATGGCGACAAAGTGTTAACAAAATGTCATTTTCGAGCGCGAAATCCCAAGCGTCAATTTGTCAACAATCAAAGCTCGCGGCGCGGGCCACGCGCGCAACGGAATCCGTCGTCCCTGCTCGCGTCCCCGGGCTGGACCCCGCCCCGGCTCGCCGAGCGCAGGAACCGCGCAGAAAAGTAGAACGACCCGCCCCGAAGCACTTTGTATATTCCTTCAGATGGTCCTTTAGGGTTGATTTGGTTTTTATCAGAATAGTCCCCGAACCAATCCCAGCACCATTCGAAAACGTTGCCGTGCATGTCGAAAAGCCCATAGGGATTGGGCTTTTTTTGCCGGACAAATTGCTTTTTGTTATCGGAATTTTGTTCAAACCAAGCATGATCCGATAGCGATTCTTCGCCGTCGCCAAAGTACCATCTATGCTTGGAACCGGCGCGGCAGGCGTATTCCCATTCTGCTTCGGTCAACAGCCGGTATCCGTTGGCTGAATTATCCCATTTTACTGAACTTCCATTGACGATATAGCAGGGGTGCAATTCATCTTTGGTGGACCAGCGATTGCAAAATTCGATTGCATCGAACCAAGTGATCTCCGTAACTGGGTGATCATCAGGTGGGCTATCGGGCAGACTGGGGTCATCGGCCATGATCGATTGGTATAGTTTTTGGGTTACTGGTGCACGCATACACCGAAACGCCGAAATCCTGACTTCGTGAATAGGGCCTTCACGTTCACTGCGCCCTTCTTCATCCGCGGGACTCCCCATTAAAAAATGACCGCTTGGAATATCAGCCCATAACGGGTCGTCCTGTTTGGGCGCTTCGTCCTCAACCTTGGCCACCGGTTCGCCGCTATGTGCCAGCCAACCCGATAATCCCAGCAATACAAAAAACGCAGGACCCGCGATCCAAGGGGATTGCGTTGCAAACGCCAGCCCAAGCAGTGCACCGGTGCCCAGCCCCAGCACAACTGCGGGCCAGGGTCTGAATTGATCCAGTGATCTGAGTCGCTTGGAATATCTTCGGGGTAGGGCAGGGGTTGGCATTGATGGATTTAGCGATTTGCGGGTTTAATGTGCCAGAGGTTTGAGAGGGTTTTTAACCCTATTGGTGATTTCAATGTGATCTCCTTCAATTCCATTCCCGTGAGCCCAACATACTCCGCTTTAGTTAAGTTATCTACGCATAGTTTCGCGCGATCTCAGCGCGGATTGATCTGGATCAAATTCTCTGGTTTAACTGCTTGTTAGTCTACGCACGCCGTTTTCGAAAACGGTAGGTCGCCGGGTTGGACTGATTTGATGTTCGGATTCAGCGCGGCTTTTCGGTATTCCGGGCTTTGGAATTGATGATGGGCTGGCCTGCCGCCAAGCTCACAGTGAGGGCAGATCTATGAAATTATTGAGTAAAAAATTTAGTGTGGTTTTGATGTTGGTTGCGGTTGTTTCTTTGTCGCTGGCCGGTTGCAGCGGGGGCGACAATGGGATGGGGCCTAGAAACATTTCCAGTATCAGTCTCCGTTAGTCAGTTTTTGCCACAGGGTGCGCGGTCGACCTGGGACCGCGGACTTTCTTGCAACTGGGTGCGCCGAATCAGTGCCTTCGATCCAAGGTTTGGTGATAGCCGCCCAGTATTTTTAAAAGCTTGGGTTTTAGGTCGCGTTGCGATTCGCTGAGCGGTCGGATTCATCAAACGAAGTCTCGACAATTGCCGCGCCGACCGAATCTCCAAAGCAATTGACCGCAGTTCTAAAACGATCCAGCAGCCAATCGACCGATAGGATCAGGCTGATGTATTCGACCGGCAGACCGACCGCGTTGAGTACGATGATCATCGTGACCAACCCGGCTTCGGGAATACCCGCCGCTCCAATCGCGGCCAGCGTCGCGGTGACCGCTACAGTGATCTGCTGGGTCAGGCTCAGGTCTATGCCGATGGCTTGCGCGATAAAAATCGCGGCCACGGCTTCGTACAATGCGGTGCCGTCCATATTGATGGTGGCGCCGAGCGGCAACACAAATTCCACCGAGCGTTTGGAGACCTTGGCGTTTTCGATCGCGCATTCCATCGTAACCGGCAGCGTCGCCGATGAGCTGGCGGTGGAGAACGCGGTCAGCAGGGCCTGCGACATATTGGAAATAAAGCGCAGCGGGCTGCGCCGGGTGATAATCCACAACAGGGTTGGCAGGACGACCAAAGCGTGTAGACCGAGCCCGGTCAGTACCGAAGCCACGTATTGCCCCGTTTGGCTGATCACTTCCAGAAATTTTCCCTCGGCCTGAGCCTCGCCGAAGCGTGCGGTGACCAGGCAGAATATGCCTATCGGCGCGAGCTTCATCAATAGCATCACGAACGACAGCAGCGCATCGTTGACCTGCACGATCATGTCGGTCAGGGTTTTGACGCGTTCGCCCATGGTGGTCAGCATGCCGGAGAAAATGATCGAAAATACGATCAACGGTAATAGATTGGTTTCGACCGCAGCCAGGATCAGATTGTCGGTAAACAGCATCAGCAGCAGTGAATCGACGATCGACATGGTTTGGATGCGGTCCTGGTTTTGGCTGATCAGCGCGCTGCCTTGCTCGGCCATGCTGCTCAGTGTTGAATCATCGACCACGCCGACACCGGGTTGGATCAGATTGACCACGACCAATCCGATGGTGACCGCGATCAGTGTAGTGCTCATGTAGTAGACAATCGCGTAAAGCCCAGGGCGCCGTAGCTTGCGGATATCGCCGAGTCCGATGATGCCGCTCATGACGCTGGCCACGACCAGAGGCACCACCATCATTTTCAATAGCCGCAGAAAAATTTCGCCGCCTATTTTGAAATCCATCGCGAACAGCGGGAAGCTCAGCGCCAGGATAATCGCGAGTACGATGGCCGCAAGTATGTAGAGGGTTAGATTGCTTTTGGATTCAGACATATTGTTGATTGGTTATGAGAAGCGGTCTGGTTAAAAGCGATATGGGCTGCAAACACCCGAAAGAGAGACCAATTTAACCAGACTGTTTCTGAACATGGAAGGCGCTACGCGAATGCTAAGGTAACGGTGCCAGCCGGCTAAACACGTAGTCGCTGTTTTTGACCTTGGTATGGCAGGCAAAGCATTCTGCGCCATCGCCGGGGTGCGGCTTGAGGTCCATACCCAGCCAGCGCGCGAAACCCCAGCCCCCGGTTGATGAGTATTTTTTGCTGTCTTTGAGCATAAATTCAACGTGGATTAAATCGCCGGGTACGATTGCGTCCGGCCATTGTGCATGGTTACGGTCGCGCCAAACCAACTTGCCGAGCACTGCGCCGTCGGGCCATGGTTGAGTCTGGCCGTTTTGTGCGGCTTTGTGGGCGGTATGATTGCCGATGATCGCGCGCAAAGACTGTTTGTCGTTGCGCTGTGAAACCGCGATCAAGCGCCATTTTTTGTAGTCCTTGGGTAGTTGGATCCCATTGGCTTCGGCGGGTCGGTCGCCGGCTGAAAACGCGCTGTTACTGATCAATAAGATAGCTAGCAAACCTATGGCGGTTGTGTATGTGTATTTCATCGGGAGCTCCATTTATCGGGTTTTTTACGGTGTTGACCGCACATCCTGGCGATGCTGTTGGAGCATTGTGCGATAACCGCGATAATAATGCCATGGGTATGTTTACAGAACCGGATCAGTCGAACGCGTTTTTGCCAAACTACGCGGAAATTTTGCGTAATAGTTTGTACCATTGGACTAAAAGGGATCTATTGGACGTTGAAACGGGTACTAAATCCTACGCCGAGCAACTCTACCAGGCCCGGTTCGCGCTGATGTCGCACGATACCGCGGTCGATCCGGTATTCAATTACGCAAATTTGACCGCGCAAAGATTGTTCGGGCTGGGTTGGGATGCATATACCGCGCTGCCATCGCGTCTGTCGGCGGAACCGGTCAACCGCGACGAGCGCGCGCGATTGCTGGCCGAGGTGAGTGCTAACGGCTATATTGATAATTACCGTGGGGTTAGAATATCCAGTACCGGTAGGCGCTTTAGAATCGATCGTGCGGTGGTGTGGAATCTGATCGATAATGAACAGCGGTTTTGTGGGCAGGCGGCGATGTTTGCTGCGTGGGAATTTATATAAGAATTTACCGGTCTTATTGATTATTGGATAGCGGAGGTTTTGGGTTGGAACGCGTATTGGAACCTGAATTGATGGAAGACGAGGAACAGGTTTTGGCATATGCCGAAGCCGATTTTTCCGAACCGCACGATCATTTTGTGCAATTGTTTGCTGAGAAATTTCCAAACGATAGCGTTGCTGGGAATGTGTTGGACATGGGTTGCGGGCCGGGTGATATTTCGTTTCGATTTGCCAGGGCTTTTCCGGAATGCCGGGTGCAGGGTGTCGACGGTTCGGCTTGCATGTTGGATTATGCCAACAAACGTCTGGTTCGATCACCCGATTACCGGGGGCGTATCGAGTTTATACCAGGCCTGTTTCCAGACGTGGAATTACCTCGGCCGAACTATTCTGCGTTGATCAGCAATAGTTTGCTGCACCATTTGCCCGACGCCCAGATTCTCTGGAGCAGCATTAAACGATGGGCGGCGCCCGCTGCGCAAATTTTTGTGATGGATTTGATGCGGCCCGATAACATCGAGATGGCGAGGAGTTTTGTCGGCCACTATGCCGCCGGGGAGCCGGAGGTTTTACAGCGTGATTTTTATAATTCGCTATTGGCCGCATTTACTCTGGAAGAGCTTAGGCTTCAGCTGAAATTGGCGGGCTTGCAGGGTTTGTCGGTGGAAGCGGTCAGCGACCGGCATTTGTTGGCATGGGGGAGGGCGGATTGAAATTGGTAATTGTCTACTCGTAATTCCATAGGACCGGTATATACTGCTAATTGTAAGCTCGTTATTATGGTTTCGCGTGCGTTCGTTTAGTCCTATAGGAGTGTGTAGCAATGCTAGAGCGGTTTAACGCCATGATCATGAACAGTACCGATATGCTGTCGTTGCTGCAGGTGTTGTTGATGATCAAGTTCTGGTTTTATCTGGGTTTGACTTTGGTTTGCATTTACCTGGTTGTTTCGGACCGCTTGCGGCAGCGGAAACCTCGACCCGCCGTCCGCAAAAAAGGTTTTGAATTTTTGGCTTAGCCGGGGTTTTCAATTTAACCGGGATCTTCAATATTGCGCGGCGCGGTTGTGCCAATCTTAATTTTGTGCCGCCATCCTCGGTGGAATATTTCGCTGGGGATAAATGCAATATACAGCGTCAGCATGATCAGCGAGAAGCCCCTGAGCTGCATAAAAATAAGCAGGCCAACGTGGAATAGGATTCCCACCAGCAAGCAAAAAGTGTGGGTTTTGCGATTCAGTAGCAGTAGCGGAAACAGCAATTCCCACCACATGATGAAGCTAGAGACGACGTAGAGAACATTCAAAAACCAGGTGTGGGTCAGCATCGCGGAAAAATTCCAGCGTGTATATTCCGGGTGGATCAAAACATATTGCAATATCGTCCCATCCAGCCATTCCGGGCTGTGGAATTTAACCCAACCTGAGACCAAATAAATAAACGCCATTTGCATTTGTATGAGCCGTAGCGGCCAGATTTCTGCTTCATTTCGGCCGGGCCGGAGCATGTTGTCGATGGACCAGGCGCGGCCGCACGGTGAAAACAGCAGGTATAACAGCATTACGCGCAAAACTGCGTCGTCGCCGTCCAGTACCAACGGGTTGCGGTTCCACAACGATATCAGCGCGACAAGGCTTGCCCAACCGGAAATTTTGCTTAGAAATCCCAACGTGAATGCGCCGGAGCAGATGACGGAGAACCAGAAAAACGCGTTGCTGGCAGCGTCGCTGTCCAGCACGAACAGCAGCGACCAATCGCCGGAATTGTACAGATCGAGCGATCGCGTCGATCCCAGCCAGCCGTTCGGGCCAAAGTGCAGCGGGTACAGTGGCAATAGATTGAGCCAATAACCGCTGATGCAAAGCCCCAGTCCGATCCGAAGCGCAGCATACTGACGGGGATCGATTTTTTCGAATAAAAACCGGTTGTAGTGATTAAGCAAAAGCTTGAGGCTCATGGCCAAATCCAGATCACCTTATCACGCCGCTCGGGTTCAGGTTGTGTGTCTTGCCGATCGGGGCTGAGCAAATATTCGCTGACGATCAAATAGTTTTCGGGATTTATTGAATTGGCGGCGCCCCAATAGCGTGTGAAAGTTTCGAACAGGTCATCACGTTGCAGATTTATCAGGTTTTCCGCCAACCGGTACGAACGGCTGTTTTGGCCCAGGTGGGGTTTTGTGGTTTCACCCAGTCGACCGGTGTAACTTTTGTATCGTAGTTTGGGACATTCAAATTGATCCGAACCGGGTCCTTGAGTTATTGAGCCGCAGACCCTCAGGTAGCGGTGTACCTTGGGAACACTGGGCGCAAAAAAATCCCAGTATTGGTGCATGCCGATAACGTCTATATAAGCCTTAATAAATTGTGGGATTGGTTTTTTTTGCAGTTGCTGGAGCCCATCAAACAGGTGCCGTTCGAATTGTTTCAGCGGATTCCCGCTTTGCGGTTGGTTCAGTACCATTGGCGCGTAGGGTGGAAAGACCCATAAAATCAATGCGGCAAAATGGAATATTACAAAACCGCCGATCGCGGCGCGCCGAAGTGGTTCAAGCATGGTTGGTACCGAATAACCGGTGGCACCGAAGTAGACAGACACGTGTTGTTGACCTTAGAAAGTCCTTGACTGATCCTCGTCGGGGTGATTTAACTCTAACTTCAACTATTGCGATCCTGTTCATAATTGGATCCTAACGCCTAGGGGGCGACAATGAAAATTTCTTTGAACGTGGCAAAAGTTTTGATTTTTCTGGTTCTGGCAACTTTCTCAATCGGCGCGATGGCCTATGGAGGCGGTGCGACGGCGTCAACTTCGTGCAAGAAACCGAAGTTTTCCGAAATGACACCCCCCAAAAGCACAGTGGTGGCGCCGGGTTCCGAATTTTCTTTCGTTGCGTCGCGCGATACCAAGCCCAATTCGATTAAGGTCGATATCAAAGGCCACAATGTGGCGTTGGTGACCGAAAAGCAAAAATTGGGTAATTATCTGGTGAGCGGAAACCTACCCGAAGACGTTAAACAAGGTTTTGTTCGGGTTGCGATCAGCGCCAAAACCGACCGGTCCTGCGATGGCACTGCGGGTTGGCTACTGAAGATTGAGGAATAGCGGCGGATCCGTATCCTAGGATGGCGCTATCTTATTCAAATTCTGAGTCAGCGACGCAGTATGATCAGCCAGCGCCATAGGTTGAGTAAATCGGCGAGCGCGGCGGCCACGTAGGTAAAAGCGGCGGCCTTTAATATCTTGCGAATGATTAGATCTTCACCTTCGGGGATGTAGTTGCCTTCGACCAGGATGGGTAGGGCTTTGCCAAAACTGGCGTCCCACTCAACCGGAAGGTTGGCCAGGTGGCACAATATTCCGACAATCATGCTGCCGAATCCGGCGATAAACATGATCAGGCCGGAATGTGGGACGTGCGTGATGAGTGTGACGATCGGAATCGCGAACAATGCTAGGATGCCGCCGCGTTCGAATACTTGGGCATACCTAAAGATGGTGGTGCGCAGACGCATTGACAGTTCGTTGCGGTCAAATTGGATGGCGTGGCCGACCTCGTGGGCCGCGATCGCAACGGCGGTTAGCGATTTGCCGTCATAGTTTGCCGGGCTCAAGCGAACTGTTCTGCTGTTGGGGTCGAACTGGTCGTTATTTTCGTGGGTTTTTTCAACGTTGATATCTTCCAGACCAAAGCGTTTGATTAAATGTACCGCCAATTCTCCGCCGGTACCGGGAATTGTATCGGATTCATCCGAATAGCGTCGCATTACCCGTCGAACCCAAAGCTGTGGGCCGAACACCAGAACGATTAACAAAAGGATTAATATGATATACATGTTGAAAATATCGGGGTAATGCGGATCAAATAGACCTTAATCGGAATTATAACGTCACATCAACATTAGGAGTGTTAGGTAGACCATGTCAAGACAAAGCCTAAATTTAACCGACCAACTGTATAGTTACCTGTTATCGGTTTCGTTACGCGAAGCACCGATACTACAGCGTTTGCGAGAAGAAACGGCGGCTCACCCGTGGGCGGAAATGCAGATTGCACCCGAACAAGGTCAATTTCTTGCGCTATTGGTGGAATTGACCGGCGCGCGCAATATCCTTGAAATTGGTGTATTTACCGGGTATAGCTCGTTATCGATGGCGCTGGTCTTGGCGAAGGGCGGGCGATTGGTCGCCTGCGATACTGACCACGAAACCACGCAGGTTGCACGGCATTATTGGAGCGAAGCAGGCATCGAGGACAAAGTTGATTTGCGATTGGCCCCAGCGATGGAAACCTTGGAAGAATTGTTGGCCGACGGCCAGGCCGGCCAATTCGATATGGTTTTTATCGATGCTGATAAGGAAAATTATCTAAATTATTACGAAAAATGTCTGTTGTTGCTACGCCCGGGCGGTTTGATCCTGGCTGATAATGTGCTGTGGTCCGGCAGGCCCGCAGATGCGGCCGAACAAGATCCGGCTACATCGGCAATCCGTGCTTTTAACAAGTTTTTGCATCGAGACGATCGAATACGTCTGAGTATGCTGCCAGTGGCCGATGGGCTAACTCTGGCGCTAAAACGTTAGACCGCAATCGATCAATCCGAGCGCTGTTCCAGCATCGCCACTGCGGGCAAAATTTTGCCCTCCAAAAATTCCAGAAATGCACCCCCGCCGGTAGACGTGTACGAAATTCGGTCGCCAATTTCGTATTTGTCTATCGCAGCCAGTGTGTCTCCACCGCCGGCGATAGAAAATGACGCGCTGTCGGCGATTGCATGCGCCAAAGTTTTGGTGCCCTCGCCAAATTGATCAATTTCGAACACCCCGACTGGCCCGTTCCACACGATGGTGCTGGCCGAAGTCAGTAACTGGGCATAACGCGCGGCCGTTTCGGGCCCAATATCGAGAATTAAATCGTCGTCGTCAACCTCGGCCACGCCCTTAACCGTCGCAGCCGCGGATGCCGAGAATTCTTTGGCGCAGACAACGTCCACCGGAACTGGGATTTCGCCACCCTTATCCGCTGCCGCGGCAATCAACCGTTTTGCTTCCGGAATCAACTCTTCTTCAACCAGTGATTTTCCGATTGGGTGGCCCGCCGCGGCTATAAATGTATTGGCGATACCGCCGCCGACGATGAGTTGATCAACTATGGATGATAACGATTCCAACACGGTCAACTTGGTCGAGACCTTTGATCCACCGACAATCGCTAGCAAAGGCTTATCCGGGTTTTTCAAGGCTTTGCCCAAAGCATCCAATTCACCTGCCAGCAGTGGCCCGGCGCAGGCGATAGGCGCGAATTCGGCAACGGCGTGGGTGGAGGCTTGGGCGCGGTGCGCGGTACCGAACGCGTCCATTACAAAAATATCGCACAATGCCGCCATTTTATGGCCCAATGCCGGATCATTTTTTTTCTCGCCGCAGTTGAAGCGAACGTTTTCGCATAACACAACTTCACCCGGTTCGGCTGATACGCCGTCAAGCCAGTCCTTTTCCAGCCTTACGTTTTGCTCCAGTAATTCGGATAAACGTTGGGCAACCGGCGCCAAAGAAAATTCGTCGGAATATTCACCTTCACTAGGTCGTCCAAGGTGCGACATCAGCATTACTCGACCGTCCTCGTTCAATGCGTGTTGGATTGTGGGTAAACTCGCTCGAATTCGGGTGTCGCTGGTGACCCGGCCGTCTTTAACCGGTACATTCAAGTCTTGGCGGATCAAAATACGCTTGTTGCGTAGGTCCAGTTCCGTCATTCGTTTGATAGACATTTTTTACTCCTGATGAGACAAAAGAGAAGATCAAATAGGGTTTAATCGGATTTCCACTTAATCGAGCAGCCGATGCTATGTATTTGTTCGCTGGGTCCGCAGCCTGTTTCGGCGACTTGTTTCATGGCTTCGAATAAATCGCGGCGGGCTGAATCGGGCGCAGTGACCTTTCTGCTCGCATCCAACTGTCCGCGGTATTGCAAGTGGAGGTTTTGGTTGTAGCCGAAGAAATCTGGTGTACATACGGCGCCGTAGGCTTTCGCGACTTCCTGGCTTTCATCGAACAAATAGGGAAACGGAAAATCGTATTTTTCGGCAATTTGTTTCATGTTGGCGAATGAATCGTCCGGATAATTAGAAGTATCGTTGGACATGATTGCGACTGATGCTATACCCAGGGTACTGAGTTCACGCGCATCGCGTAGGATACGCTGCTGAATCGCCTTTACATACGGGCAGTGGTTGCAAATGAACATCACCAGCAGTCCGTTGCGGCCCCTGCACGATTCTAGTGTCCAATTTTTTCCGTCTATTCCGGGTAGCGAAAAATCGAACGCGGGTTTGCCGGTGTCGCAGATTGGAGTTTCAGTTCTTGCCATTTGTATACCTTTTATTATTAGAATTTGGATCGTAACGCCCCGACTTCCGGATATCGGTTTCCAAACTCATCGATTTATAAATTACGCGGATAATAGCAAACATCATGAAATCCGTCTTATTGGCTGGATATAGGCTATATTTTAATCAGATTTTTAGCTAAAAAATCCTATATAAAAGTGACAAATGCAGAACAAGGCCCGAATGCGAGGCTATATCGATTCAACCGCGCTATTAAAATCGCGATATTAATGTGGCGTATTGGTATTGGGATGGCATTGTTATCGGCCGGTCTATTGGTTGGCTCGCAACTTGTCTTTGCCGTGGAGCAGAGCGATGAATCGAATATTGACCTTCGGGTTTTAATCGATGTTTCCGGGAGTATGAAGCAAAATGACCCAGCTAACCTGCGCATTCCGGCGCTTAAGCTATTGGTGAATTTGCTGCCCGTAGACAGCAATGCGGGTATCTGGTTGTTTGCCGCTGACGCTGTCGTGTTGGCCCCAACCGGGCCAGTGGATCAGGATTGGAAGAGTGCTACGTTGAAATCGACACGTAAAATTCATTCCAGGGGATTGTACACGAATATAGAAACGGCTTTGGAAAATGCGTTGGAGGGTTGGTCCGAAACCGAAACTAGTGCCGGTCGCAGCGTAATACTTCTTACCGACGGCGTGGTCGATGTATCCAAGGATCCCACCGAAAGTACAGAATCCCGAAACCGTATTATTAAGAATCTGATTCCCAAAATTCAACAGCAATCGGCTCAGGTGCATACCATCGCGTTATCCAAAAATGCCGATCATGAGTTGCTCCATAAACTAGCGTTTGATACCGGGGGTTGGAACGAATCGGTGTATACGGCAGAGCAATTGCAACGGGTATTTTTGAAAATGTTTAATAAGGCGGTACCGCGCGAGAGCGTTCCGCTTAAAGACAACAAGTTTAATATAGACAACAGCGTGAACGAATTCTCGTTGCTGGTATTCCAAAAACCTGGTGTTCCCGCGGCACGATTGATCGGTCCGGATGGAACGGAATTTTCCGAAGTGGAGAGTAGTGAAAAACTGAATTGGTTGCACGAAACCGGTTACGATTTGGTTACGATTAAAGAACCTGTGTTCGGTGAATGGCAGTTGATTGCCGATGTTGACCCGGATAATCAGGTGATGATCGTTACCGATCTTAAACTGAAAATAGATCAATTGCCGAATTATGTCAGTCAAAACGAAGCATTGGATATTAAGGTTTGGTTTGAAGAGCAGGGACAACGCGTAATGCGCGGCGATTTTCTAAAGCTGGTCAGTGTGGAACTGCTGCAAACCGATGAATTGGGCCGCAAGAGCGAATGGCCTATGAAGCCTGATCCTGAGAGCAGTGGTGAATTTATTCGAGTTATTGGCGACACGTTGAGTCCGGGTAAACACAGCTTTCGAATTGTGGCCGATGGCCATACCTTTCAACGAGAAATGCAACAAACTTTGGAAGTGGTGGAGAACCCGGTAAAGCTTGATGTATCGGCAGATGTTGAAAACGATCCGGTTCAGATCGAAATAAGCTTGTTGCCTGATGCGGAAGTAATTGACGTTCCGACCGTTGAAATTAATGCAGTCATTACCAATGTTGCCGGTGATAGCAAAGATTTGCTGTTGGAGCAGGACAATGGCGCGTGGTATTTACGAATGAACGCGCCACCCGAAAAAGAACGTTTGGTTATCAATTTTTCTGTAGCGGGGAAAACTTTACGAGGTCACGATGTGGCGCCGAAGATCAAGCCGGTGATCTTAGACGAAAATAGTATTGCGGATTTGTTATCCGGGCAAGACGAAGAATCCGATGAGGATCTTGATGAGGAAGAATGGGAAGAAACAGAAACCGATGCTGATACTGAAGCTGAAGATCAAACGGATTGGGTCATGACCGCGGTGATCGCAGTCGTGGTTAACATCGTATTATTTATTGGTGGATTTTTTGGCTTTAAGGTGATGAAGAAAAGAACTGCTGACCAACAATCCAAACTTCTTGAAAGGTTGGCAGAATGATTGAAGTTAATTCTTTGGTTGCAATTTTCGTAGTAGAAGCGCTTGCCGGTTTATTTCTACTGGTTGCCGGTATTACGTTCTATATGTCACGTAGGAAAAGCAAAGAACGCTCGGCGGCTAAAGGTTTGGTCAATAAACTAAAGAATGGTGAGAGTTCGCGCAAAGAAAGCCTGGGAGCTCAGCTGTCTGAGTCTTGCGATTTGGATGAAGCCGCCATTGACAATGTGCTCGCTGAAATAGATGGCCAAGAAAAATATCTTTATCAGCAGCTGGTTAAAATGTTCCTGGGAAGGGACGCAACTTTATTGGCCGAGATCGATAAGAGTGTACAAGCCCTGTCTGATCCTTTTTGCAAGCTGTTGTCGGAAATGGGGGCGGTTGAAAAGGTCGATTCGGCAATGACTAGCGCGATCGAAACCGCCAATTCCGAGATCCTACGTTTGCGAGGGGAAAGTGAAAGATTGTCCGAGCAATTGGGAATGGCGATGCAAACTATGGATGAGGTATCTAGTGAATATTCCAAAATGTTTGGTTCGTCCAAGGATTCCGAGGAATTGGATATTAGCCGGAAGCGTATGCTGAATACCTATAAGCGGGCTGAGGAAAAGATGAGGGAAGCATTTATGGAACAGAAAATCGAAGAAATGGAGACTGAAGTGTTGTAGTCGGCGGACTAGAACTTCCCAATAAATTCTCGTTTCACTTCTTATTTTAGAAAATACCCAGAGAGTAATTGCACTATGAATGCGGCAACTTGGATCTTATTAGGTGAGTTTTGCGTGGTCACAGGCGCGCTGATTGTTGTTGGTCTAGTCTACGAATGGCGTAAGAAGAAAAGATTGGTAGCCGCCCTCGAGCTGCTTTTGACAAATTTGCAAGGCGCGGAGGTCGAGCGTAAAAAAACTTTGACTGGGCGGTTAAAAAACGGATACCAGATTGATGAGGCAAGAGCCGAAGAAATGAGCGACGAAATTTTTCGTTCGGAGCGTCAGTTTATTCAAAAAGTTGTTAAATTGTTAATGTCTATGGATAGGGGCGCAATTTCGAATTTTAACGAAGATGTGTATGCCTTATTGTCGCCCTATTGGGAATTATTGCCGGTAGACCGTGTTGCGGACACTCTAGAGCCGGAAAATACTGTGGCGATACCTGCAGGAGGATCGGCGGATAAAGAAGATAACGAAACTGAATGCGATCTGGAAATTACGTTAGATACACCGGTTGAAGAGGCGCAAGATATAGAACCACAGACGCAGAATGACGAGCTAGATGGTGACGAAGAAGATAATGCCGATATTTCAAAAACCCAGGTCGATGAAATTACTTCAATCGAGGAACAAGCAGATCCGATTGATCATTCTGAAATAGATTTAGAGGAATCTAGTAGAACAGATCAGAGTAGTATCGAACATTTTGATGAGTCGGAGGCTGAATTAACATCCGAAATTGCAGCGAGCGAAGAATCGCGGGCTGACGCCGCCGATGATAGCGAAGAGTTTGATTCCTTTGTCGCCAATATCGTGGAGGATGAGTATATTGCCACTGAAGTTAACGGATCGGGGGAATCCGAAGAAACCGGTGAATCCGGGGATGAGCCTAGCTTGGATGATGCAACTGATGAAACCGAGCAACAGAGCAAAATATATAATCTTGATGAAATTGAAGTTTCGGATGATCCAATCCAATCTGCATCGGAATAATCTCGCCAGCTAGGGAGACTGTATTACGGCGGTATTGGGTATTATTTTGGACCCTGTAAATAATTCTGTGTAACTGCCCGGTTCAAATGTAATCGAATAATCGGTCTTTTCAATACGGTACAGCGTTTAAGCTCTGAATCTCACAACGGTCAAAAAATACCCGCTTAACGGCTAGCTGAAAGCAAGTTATTTTATTCCCCATGGAGACCCATGGCTCGCGCCCTGTTCTCCGCAGTGAAGTAGCGGATTCAGGTGTACCTAATAGACATAATCCAAATTTAAAAACCAATACTGAGCAATCGACTATTGTCGCTGACTAAGAATGTAATTAGGTTGATACGAATGGCGCGGCGTATAGTATTCTCCCGAATAACTAATACGATAGTTGATGCCCGAGATTTCGCTAGTTTTATAAAATAATAGAGATGTGAAATTAGGCTGTATTTTTCCCACCAAAAGTCAATCGTACCAACTTACGCGGGTAGATATCGTAAGATGTAATCTTTGTTGATCCTGGATTTTCAGGGGGCAGTCCAATAATTCTTTAATTTGTTGGGACGGATTCATTCAATTGAGCTGGCCCGGCAATGTGGCACCGGACCAGAGTTAGGCCGCGAAGGGTGTGGAATTAAACTCCGCGGTTAGAGAAGAACAATTTTTTCGCAATTTTTAAGCTTATTATTATTGGTCTTCCGACTCGCCGGTACCACCGCCAGCCCCTAGGCCTCCGCCCAGACCCGGTGCCGCGATACACCCACAAGCGGCTGGCTGCGTTCCGAATAGACCGAAAAAATAATTGCGTGTAGCGATTGGCCCACAAATTTGTCCGGGCCCGCATGTGCCGGCACATACGTCGGGTAAGACGAGTGCGCGTACCAATTGACAGGGAGCCCTAGCCAGCAGAATCGTGCGAATCAAACGTTGTCCCGCGTCAATTATCAGTACAATAATCACACCTAAAACGACAATAATAATCAAATTTACCATGGTAAACTCCTTTCGTAATTTCATTCCAATAAAGATGGATAGGTGGTTGTAATGGTCACCATTCCGAACGTGTTGCTTGAAGGTCTTGGCCTTCGGTTATAGATACGGTGCAATGCCGAATATGGTTTCACTCAATGGTAATAGTTCACAAAAATGGGAATTGCAGGGTGGATGATTGATGGATACGAATAACACCGAAGTTGCAGGGCTGTCGTGGTTGTCCAATGGTTATTTTTCAGACAGTTTAGACGAAGCTGATCCGGAGTTGGCTGAGGCCGTTCGCGGCGAACTGGATCGCCAACAGGACCAGATTGAATTGATTGCATCAGAGAATCTGGTGAGTCGAGCAGTCTTGCAGGCGCAAGGTTCGGTTCTGACCAATAAAACCGTTGAAGGTTATCCGGGGGGTAGATATTACGGCGGTGCAGATTTCGCGGATCGTATCGAACAGCTTGCGGTCGACCGGGCTAAAGCGCTATTTGGTTGCAAATACGCTAACGTCCAGCCACATTCCGGAAGCAATGCGAATCAAGCGGTGTTTCTGGCACTGCTGGGGTATGGCGATTCTATTTTATCCATGGATGTTGCTTCGGGATTGCGTTTGTCGGTCAATGCCGGCACTACGCGTGGATTTGGGGTTGACGAGTTTTCGAAAATTGGCTGCTGGATTGCAGAAGTATTGCAGGGTTTAGTCTCCAATCCGACCGGCAATACTGCATCCGAGCAATGCGTGCGCAACGAAGTACACCGCTTGTGCCAGTCGTTTCCGATTTATCGATAAAATAATTCGATTCAGGTTATTTCGACAGGAGTTCTATTTTATAGCCGTCTGGATCTTCGGCGAAGGCGATGACCGTACTGCCGTGTTGCATGGGTCCTGCGTCGCGTACAATTTTACCACCTTGCTCCCGTATTCGTTCAACGGCCTGATAGACATCTTCAACTTCAATGGCCAGATGGCCAAAGGCGTTGCCCAGGTCGTAGCTATCGGTGTCCCAATTGTGGGTCAGTTCGATCACTGTGTTTTCGCCTTCACCGCCGTAACCCATGAACGCCAGCGTAAAGCGCCCATCTGGATAATCTTTCTCGCGCAGCAGTTGCATACCCAGAATACCGGCGTAGAAATCTTTGGATTTCTGTAAATTTCCTACGCGTATCATTGTGTGTAGTAATCGCACGTTAAGCTTCTCCGTTGTTAATTTCTTTGTAAAGCATCCTACCGGTCAGCATAATTTTCAAGTATTGATCGCAACAATTTTATTTCGCCAAGAACGTGCGCGAACGAAGTGCATCGCTGTTTGTGGTAACCTAAGTTTTATTAGGCTTTTAACTGAGTATTCTGACACGGCACGTCCTTGTGCGGATATTGCAACAGAATGGGTTTTAGGTATCGACGCCCATAATATTGCCCATGCATGACATCACATGGTTGGTTATATTGGTGGCTGCCTGATAAGCCTTTTTGGTTGACCCAAATATTTCTTTTGTTTCTTCCAGTGCCGGCCTGAAATCTTCTAAAGGATCCACCTGGACTAGCTTGGCATAGGCGCCAAGCACTTTTGAATGACTAGGTGATCCAGGAAACCCTGGGGCCTCTTTAGAAATCTTATCGCTGACACAATCGGCCATTGTCGAGGGATCAACTTTATAATCCGCGATATCCTGGTCTTTTTCAAACTTTGCAGTCAGGCGAGCTTTCAACTCATCTTTTTCTTTGCTGCATCCCACGGCGATAAAAGCCGCAAGTAGCAATACCATAATTTGTTTCATTCGTTGTCCTATAAGATCTAGTTTTTAATATAAATCGGATTCTAGCAGAGTGAATTCGGGCACCGGCTAAGCCAAACTATCATTATACTACGGGTGGGCTGTAAGAGCCTGTTGAACGATTATTCCAGATTAATAAATCTAAGCTTCGGGCGGAATCTAAGCATTACTTTACCGGTTCAGTATTTTCGCGGTCGGTCCTGCTATCGTATAAATCGCTCAATTGTGCAAATTCCAAAACTGTCAATGTTTCTGCCCGCGCGTTGGGATTAACCTTAACCAACCGAATTTCATCTTCTGACAAAAGCGGTCGCAAAGAGTTTCTTAAAGTTTTTCGCCGTTGCGAAAATGCGCGTCCGACCAGGTTTTGAAAGGTTGCCAAATTCTTAACCCGGATGTTGCTCTGTTGATGCGGCACTAAGCGCAATACAGCCGATGAAACCTTCGGTTTGGGGGTGAAACTTTCCGCTTCGACGTCAATAATCTTTCGCGCGCTACAGTGGTATTGAATCATGACGCTCAACCGGCCATATGTTTTACTGCCGGGTTGTGCGCAAATTCGATTCACAACCTCTTTTTGCAGCATAAAGTGCATGTCGTCAATAATAGGACTGTAATCGAGCAAATGAAACAAGAGTGGAGTCGAAATATTGTACGGAAGATTACCCACGATCCGAAGTTTATCCTCAGCACCTGCCAGTAGATCGTCGAATTTTATTTTTAGAGCATCGGCACAGTGAATCTGCAGATCATTGGCATGCTTGAATTTGGCGTTAAGTACTGCAACAAGGTCGCGATCAAGTTCGATAATGTCCAGTTGACGGCACTGTCCAATCAGAAATTCGGTTAATGCGCCCTTACCCGGACCTATTTCCACGATATGGTCGGTGTGTTGTGCATTGATCATCGAGATGATTTCATCGATGACCTGATTATCGTGCAAAAAGTTTTGGCCAAATCGTTTGCGAGGACGGTGCATCATAATTTGATATTGCCGGTGTTGTGTTAACCGATTTTTTCGATCAGCGAGATTTTGTTGATTGGCTAATTGTTGACTTGGGTTGAGTTTGTTCGGTTTTGCTAATTTTTAACTCGGGATTGAATTGATAGAGTGGTGTGATGAGCTGGCCATGGTCATTGCTGTTTTAATCGCAAAGATCAAGCTCCCCGTATCAACATCGCCTGTGCCGGCCAGGTCAAGGGCTGTGCCATGGTCTACCGAGGTCCGAATTATGGGTAGGCCCAACGTAATGTTGACCGCGTTACCGAAGCCTAGATGCTTTAGGACCGGTAAGCCCTGGTCGTGATACATTGCCAATACTGCATCCGCGTTATCCAGGTATTTGGGCGTGAATAGGGTATCTGCCGGTAGTGGGCCAATAAGATTGACGCCTTGTTTTCGAAGTTGTGCCAATGTCGGCTCGATCACGACAATTTCTTCTCGTCCAAGGTGGCCGTTTTCTCCTGCGTGAGGATTCAGCCCACAGACCAAAATTTGTGGATGGTCGATAGCAAAGCGATCAATCAGATCTCGATTCAAAATCGTAATGATGTCGGTTAGCAGTTCGCTAGTGATTGCTTGACTGATCTTTGCAACCGGAATATGTGTGGTGGCGAGGGCTACCCGCAAGCCGGGTGTCGCCAGCAACATGACGGGTTGACCGCCGGTAATTCCGGCGATGTGTTCGGTGTGTCCAGTGAAGCCTATGCCAGCATCATTGATGATGCCTTTGTGCACTGGCCCGGTGACCATGGCATCGAATAGGCCGTCGATACAACCTTGGCTCGCGCGATCAATGCTTTTGACAACATATTTGGCGTTGCGCAAATTGAGTATTCCAGGCTTCTCATGTGTATCCAAAGTGATCGGAAGAACCTTAATTGTTCCACCAATATGAGCCTGAGCCGGTTGATCGGGATTAAACTGCGAAATTGCGAGATTAATGCCCAGGCGCTCAGCCGTTCTTCCTAACAATTCTGGATCACATACTGCGACCATCTCGCAGGGCATTTCTTGGGCGGCGATCAGTGCGCACAAATCTGGCCCAATTCCCGCCGGTTCGCCCGGGGTAAGCCCAATTCTAAGAATTTTCGAAGCAGGCACCTGGTTGTAATTGATTGCGGTAGGTATCGCGAATTAGCCAAGAATCAAACGCGATCCAACCGAATTTCAACGTAAGCTTCATTGCGCAGTTGGCGCAGCCATAGTTCGGTTTCTTCTTCAATTTTTTGTTTGCGGATTTCTTCGCGCGCTTGATCTTTTCGATACTCGGATGTGTTGTCGCGTTCCGCGCGATCCAGTACCTCGATCAGGTGCCAACCAAATTGAGTTTGAATAGGTTGACTCATTTCACCGGGTTGTAATTTGGCCATCGCTTCTTCGAAACGGGGGACCAGCGCACCAGGGCTAGTCCATCCCAACTCACCGCCTTTCAGGGCGGAACCTTTATCGTCTGAATGAGAACGGGCCAATTTGGAGAAATCATCGCCGTCGATAATGCGTTCACGCAATCCTGCCAATTTTTTTCGTGCGTCTTCATCGCTGAACAGATCCGAGGTTTTTAGTAAAATATGTCGAACCTTGGTTTGTATCACGACGTGTTTGCCAACCCCTTTGGCTTCCAGAATTTTGATGATATGAAAACCACTTGCGCTCCGAATTGGGCCTTCGATATCGCCAGGTTCCATGTTTGAAACATATTCCACAAAAATAGTAGGAACCTGACCCAGTCGGCGCCAACCTAGATCCCCGCCGGTCAAGGCTTGAGATCCATCGGATGAACCTATCGCCGCTTCAGAGAAATCTTTCCCATTTCTGAGTTCTTCGATCAAATTGTCGGCACGTTCACGAGCCAGTTGGGTTTGGGTTGGCGATGCAGCTTCAGGCGTTCCGATAAGAATGTGGCCTAAATGATATTGAATATTTTTATCCAACCCTGCTTTACCCTGGGTTTCCAGAAAGTGATCGACTTCCCGGTCACTAACTTTGATCCGACTGTGGATTAATCGGTTACGTAGTTGGTTCATAATCAACTCGTCGCGCATCTGGGCAGTAAACTCAGCATAACTCATGCCTTCAGATTGCAGCGCTTCGCGAAATTGTTCCGGAGACATATTGTTTTGCTTTGCCAGTTGTACCATCGATCGTTGCAGGGTCTGATCGTCTATAGTCATTCCCGCGCGTTCCGCTTGCTGCAATTGCAGTTTGGTAATAATCATCCGTTCCAGCACTTGCTGCCGAATGACGTCATCCGACGGAAGCTGGGTACCCGATGCGGAAATTTTGGCTTTGATGTTATATATTTGCGTGATCAATTCGCTCTCTAGGATGACACCGTCTTCGACGACGGCCACGATACGGTTGACCTCCATCGCGAATCCATAAGATGCGTATGCAATTGACATAAAAAGCACGCTTACTATTGAGCGGTACTTTAGGTTCTTTTGGTGGTTCATAGGAATATTGTAGATTTATCGGAATGATGTTTAACCAGGCACTTTGTTAGATGTAGATTTCTATATTGAAGTTCATAGCAACAGAGTTCGGATCACCGCTTAAGTTCATAACCGGCGATTTATTGGGGTGCTTGGTAGCCGGAAATGTTGCGTTCCAGGAACTGATCAAGATTATCGCCAAAGCTGGTGAAGCCTTTCAATTCGACTTGCAAAAATACACCGGTATTGGCGCTCGAGTCGGCGATAACTTGACCACCAACGGTTTGAATCCAGTGGCGGACCAACATGCGCAAACGCCAGCAGCAGCTTTCTTTTTCTAGGCCTAGAAAACTCTCTGTGATCTTATTATCCAGTAATGAATACTGCATTCGACCTACCGCGCTCAATCCGCCAAACAAAGGCCATACGAATGAACCGTCGGCTTGCTCGATCACCCCTCTTGGGACTTGAAAATTCAATACCTGATTGGTAATACTTTGTGCCTGCCTAAATCGGTAAGCTAAGTTCAAAATTCGGTTTTGCGTGTCTTGGTAATGCATCGATGCCAGCCCACGCGCGATCCTTCCTTGGTATGGATTCCACTGTAGGCCGGAACGGAAACCCCAATCATCGGTGATTTGGCCATTCAATTCGGCAACGATATTTGACGTAGTATCGGTTTCTGGCTGTTGGTTGGGTAGCAGGTTAACGTTGCGGTTAGAAAAATAGACGATTGTACCGAGGGTTCCATCCAATCGTTGTCGGCCGGATTCGGGTTCAAGTATACGCGTGGTTACCGCTACTGAAACTTGATTGGCGTCGCCGATGCGGTCTGCGCTGTTGAAGCGATTATCGCGAAATAGACTCAGGATCGTAAAGTCGAACGCGGAAGTATCGAATAAAGGAATATCATCCTGGTTGGTGTCAGGGACGTAAAGGTAATAAATCCGGGGTTCAAGGGTTTGGATAAGCTTGGAACCACCCAAAGAAAATTCTCTATCAAAATTCATCCCGCTATCCAGGGATACGATTGGCAGGAAGCGGCTGATGGTGCTTGGCGTGCCTGCGGCTTCGCCGTGTAGCAGGTACTGCGTAAAATCCAGAGCGATCCCTGGGTTGACGTAGGCACCCGCGGTTTCGATCGGCCAGTTGAAGCTTGGTTTCAAATCGAAGCGGCTACCGGTAACCGTATTGTTTCGTTGAAAATTGACGTATTCCCCCCGAAACCTCAAAGTTCCATCGGTACCGGCGAATGAGTGCGACGCGCCTACCAGAACCTGTGGGAGCCGGCGGTAGGGCCTTTGACTTGAGGGTATGTTCGGGTCGATGGTTTGATAATTTTCCAAACGCGTTAATACGGACAAACCGGGCGCCGCGAACCTAAGGTTGGCCTGACTTCTTAAATGGCTAAAATTTGTAAAACTAAGGGCGTTGCCGATTTCGTTTATGTAGTCCTGGTCCGATACATAATTGACATCCAGATCAGCGCTTAATTGTTGGCTAAATCGGGTCGCATTCAACATTGAAAACGCCCCGCGGGTTTTCTTGTCTACCGTATCGTACGGGATGATTTCTGCGTTAATTTGCCCTTGGGTTGATTCGCCCAGATATCTGAACTCTCCGCCCAATAGAAAACCACGACGCGTCATAATCCGGGGTTCGATGATGGCGTCATAATTTGGTGCAATGTTCAAATAATAAGGGATTGAAAAATCGAATCCGGTCGTATTTCGTGTTCCGAACGACGGCGCTAAGATACCTGATTTACGCCGATCGTCAATTGGAAATTCTATATAGGGTACGTAGAACATCGGATAACCGGACGCTTCTATCCAAGCATTTGTCGCGGTACCGATGCCCTCTGCCCGGTCCAGTTCCAATGTCCCGGATTCCAATGTCCAATCCTGATTGCCGGGTGCGCAGGTCGTGTACGACGCATCCCAATAACGGCTCATGGTTTTGCTTTCAATATCGGTCAATTTTGCCCGGCCTCTTGCCGGTACCGTATCGTAAATAAACTGCACGTTGCGCATCCTGCCTTGCTCTTTGTCCAAATTCAAGAATGCCCGATCGCTATATAACGAAAAATCCTGGTCTCGGTAATGCACATTTCCACGCGCGTTTAAAACCATCGAATTCGAATTATACGTCGCGTAATCAGCGAATACTCGCTGGTCCGCATGGGTTACATCGACGTTGCCGGAAAGCGTGATGATTTCACGTTGGTAAATATCGCTATAGTCTGCGTTGGCATCGACCGGCGCTTTTTTGCGCTGTTCCTTTGAAATCCGCGCGGCGGGTGGTCCCAATTTGTAGGTGCATTGGCCCCAGGGGTCGCGTGGAATTTTTGTCATCATGCTGCGAAAAAGCATTTCCTCCCGGTTGCTGAAGGTCGGAGTTGCAAATAGCGGTGCATTGGTTTCTTCGACAGGGTGTTGTTGACCGGCCGGGTCGGCGCCGACCAATTTGCAGTTCCAACCGACGTCGCCGGCGTCGGATTCGCAGGACCACCCCGGTTGTTCGGCAATCGCCGGCTTATCCGATTGTAGCTCCGTTTGCTCTAGTACATCATCCGTTTCGTACGCGCCATCGAGAAACTGTTCATCGAATTTTTCGCTGCCGCTTATAGAATCTTCGGTCGGCACCTGATCGGCATTGTCATAAACAGGTGCCCGGGTGGATGGTTGTTCCGCAACTTCGGGTTCGGCAGCTGTATTGGCTTTATTGTCCGTCTCTATTGCTGTTTCCTTCGAATTAATAGTGTCTGATTCGGCTTGCGGATTACTATCGGCAGCAGAGTCGCCTGTTTTTGAATCTGTGGGTTTGGAATCGGCGTTTGAGCAATCCCATTCGCTGCTGCCTTTGACTTGCTTGCAATCCCAGCCATTGTTGGAGGATGCGGCGAACGATGGCGAAGTTGCGCTGGCGGAAATGACAATCAATATGAATAGACCGGCCCATACTGAAAATGCTCGAGCCAAATGGGTTGCAATTGTGTAGAATCCGATTTTTCCCGGCATTTGTCGCGATTTTTGAAAATAGGGGACGTATGGAAGCTGTTGTCGCAGAATGCTCACGCCGTGGGTTGTTTTCTGGGGCTAGTCTTACAGCAATTGCTCTGAATAGATGCGGCGTTTAAAAACAAATACATTTTGCGGTTGTTCGCTTGTGATTATTATGGTGTGTTTATCAAAGGCCGTATTCTACATTATCATCGCAGAAAAATTGAATGCCAATAGTGAATGAGCGTACCAAGCAGAATAGTTTCGGTATGACAAAAATTCATTGCGCGCTCGATGCGCGAGCACAACAGGCGTTGAAATGGTTGCGGGCGGACGTCGATTTGCGAGCGGATTCAATCGCCGCAGTTTCGGGTGATGCCAGTTTTCGACGTTATTTTCGAATCGCTGTAGCTGAACAATGCTATGTCATTATGGATGCGCCGCCGGATCGGGAGAATGTTCAAGCCTTTGTAAAGGTTGCCGGTTTACTGGCCGACACCGGTGTTAATGTACCCGAAATCTTTGCGGTTGATCGATCACAAGGCTTTATGTTGTTGGGTGACTTTGGCGTTGTATCTTATTTCGATCAGTTGAATCACATCACCGTAGCGGACCTTTATGCAGATGCGTTGAATACGTTGCTTCGATTTCAACAAGGTGTGGATATCGAAACGGCCGGTTTGCCGGCCTATGATGAGGCGCTTTTGACGCGGGAAATTGGTTTATTCTCGGAGTGGTTCCTGCAAAAAAAACTAGCGCTGAACTTGGACCAGAGCGCGCGATCGATTCTCGAAGATGTACGGTCGATATTGGTCAAATCTGCTTTACAACAACCGCGGGTCTGCGTGCATCGGGACTATCATTCACGTAATTTGATGGTGGTCGGCGATCTTAATCCGGGTGTTCTGGATTTCCAGGACGCGGTAGTCGGTCCGATTACCTACGATCTGGTTTCGTTATTGCGAGACTGCTATATCGAGTGGCCCGAATCCGTAGTCTATGAGTGGCTCAGATTATTTCATCGCCGTTGGAATGGCTTGGGTGTGTCGTTGCAATTTGACCAGTTGCTTCGCTGGTTTGATTTGATGGGTATGCAGCGGCATATGAAGGCAATCGGAATTTTTTCGCGGTTGGATCTGCGTGATGGAAAACCCGGCTATGTGGCGGATATACCCAGAACTTTGCGTTATATTTGCTCGGTAAGCCAAAGATACCCCGAATTGAAGGAGTTTTACCGCTTGTTAGAGTCTGAAATATTGCCAGCGTTGAAAATGATTTCGGACTGATATGAAAGCGATGATACTTGCGGCTGGCCGCGGTGAACGGCTTAGGCCATTGACTGATACGGTGCCCAAACCGCTGTTAGAAATTGGTGGGAAACCGATCATTCAACATACCATCGAAGCGTTGGCCAAATCTGGATTCAAGGAGCTTATCATCAATCTTGCTTATCTGGGCGGCAAGATCGAATCGACTCTGGGAAACGGTGATAAATTTGGCGTTAATATTGAGTATTCACACGAAGGTGAAACTGGTCTGGAGACTGCAGGTGGCATAATTCATGCGCTCGCCATGCTTGGATCAGAACCGTTTTTGGTGGTAAATGGGGATATTGCAACCGATTTTGTTTTTAGCGAGCTTTACCTGTCGGACTCTAAATTAGCCCACGTTGTTCTTGTACCCAATCCGTCTCACCATAGGGATGGAGATTTTACACTGGAGGACGGCGCGGTATCTTATAGAGGCGATAATTTTTATACCTATAGCGGTATTGGTCTATTCCGGGCCGAAATTTTCGAGCCGTGCAACCAACGCAGCTATCCGTTGGCGCCGTTGTTGAGATTGGCCATGGATCAACAAGCGGTTAGCGGTCAATTACACAAGGGCTATTGGATGGATATCGGCACGATAGAACGGCTTGAACTAGTCGATCGAAAGATGACTTTGGATAATGCGAAAAATAATTTGAAAATGGGTGCTGGAGTGAGCCCATCGACTCGTTAGTTTTTGTTTGTTAAGTTCAGTCAAGATAGATCAAGGCCTGTCACTTCCTCACCGGGTTGATTGCTGTTTGTGAGGTCACTTGATAAGTTGCAATGTTGAAACGTTTAGTTTTGCTATCAATCAATAATTAGAGGTAAACGAATGAGTGAGCACGTATACAAAACCATCGAAATCACCGGGTCTTCTCCGGCTGGCATTCAACCGGCGATCGAGAACGCGATTACCAAAGTTGCAGAGTCTATGCATTCGCTGCGCTGGTTTGAGGTGACAGACGCGCGCGGCCATATAGAAAATGGCGCTATCGCCCACTGGCAGGTATCGCTGAAAATAGGTTTTACCCTGGACAAATAATGTCCGTGCTTGAATGCAACCCCTAGCGATAGAGCGAACCAACTTAGATAGCTTTGTCTAGGCACTAATAATTTGGTTCTTTGTGCTCCGACGGCGCTGTAATACGGTAACGCTGCTAGAAAAATTTTTCGAGATATACCACGCTGCTAATGGTTCTTTTTGGCAATGCGGTAGCCATTTTTAACTTTCTAGCGTGGAGCATCGTAGCGCTGATGCCGTTTGTCGCGTGTAAATACGATTTGCCATAATTGATTTTCGCGCACACGGAATGTGCCCGCGAAGCCCAGCAGGTAGTATTTCCACATGCGGTAGAATCGTTCGTCGTAACCTTCTTTCAAAGAGGGCCAGTGATGGTCAAAATTTTCAAACCATGCCATCAGGGTACGGTCATAATCCGAACCGAAATTTTGCCAATCCTCCATGATTAACAGATTTTCGGTTGCGCTTCCAATCTGCGCGATTGATGGCAGCATAGAGTTGGGGAAAATATATTTTTCAACCCAGGCGTTTCCCACTTTGTCGGTATAATTGGCCCCTATTGTATGCAATAAAAATAATCCGTCTTCGGTTAAATGATCGGCGATAAAGCGCATGTAACCAGGGTAATTCTTAAAGCCGACGTGCTCGAACATTCCCAATGAATAAATTCTATCGAAGGTGCCGTCGATATCCCGATAGTCTTGTAGTTTTATTTCTATGGGAAGGCCACTGCATAATTGTTTGGCGATTAGCGCCTGTTGTTCGGATACGGTGGCGCCAACCACTTCAACACCATAGCGTTCAGCCGCAAATTTGGCGGTTCCGCCCCAACCGCAACCGATATCCAATACGCGCATTCCGGGTTCCAGCATCAGCTTTTTACAGACCAGATCCAATTTGGCTTCTTGGGCGGCATCTAAATCGGACGCTTCCCGCCAATAACCACAGCTATAGATCAAATTTTTATCCAGCATACAGCGGTACAAATTGTTACCAATATCGTAATGGCGCTTACCCACATGGTAGGCACGCGATTTACTTTGCCTATTGATGATATTGGCTTCAACAACAGCCAGGTAATCGGTCCAGGTTTTGAATTGATAATGTAGGCGCGTACCGACCAATCGATAGAAAAATTCATCCAATTGTTCGCAATTCCACCACCCGTCCATATAGGCTTCGCCGAGGCCTAGCGAACCTTCGGCTACAATCCTAGAGTAAAGCCGGTCATCATGGATTTGAATGTCAAACGGCCGATTTCCATTCGGTACAATCCCTGCGTGTTTGCAGAATTCTATGACCTTATCCTTGGCTCGATTGTGCCTAAGTCTGTTATCCAGCGAAATCGATGTACTCGTAGCGGTCATTTATTGATTCCTCTGCAATTGGGTTAGAAATAACGATCCCGATTTCTAAACCGATTACACTATGAATTAGTGAAAATAAGTCCTGACCAATCCAATCAATGGGTTGGCTATCAATGCGTCAATTTGATCCGCTAAATTGAAAACAGAATAAGCATTGAGAATTTTATTTTGGCCAAAATCCAAGCTTACGGTCGTTTCAACATAGGCGAAAATTGTTTATGGTTTAGCCCGTTCGATAATATCATTCAGAGCTAACCCACTTCCTAATGTCCCAAAGGCGTAGCCCCAATCTCTACAGACTCTGGAAGCACAAAATGCCTCAGCAACATAATCGGGTGCGTGCTGCACAAGCAAACATCCTTGTAAACACACCGCCATATCTTCGACCAATCGTCGAGCCTGGGGTTCTTCGAATGAACGCGAAGTCAAACGCTGCCGAACGGATTGTATAGATAAATCTAGGCGTCGATCAAGGCCTTGTGCTCGTTGGATCTCGTCTAGAAAGACTTCGGTGGTATCGGGATACTGTTGTAAAGTGTGCAAAATGTCCAAGCAGATCACATTGCCGCTGCCTTCCCAAATGCTGTTGAGCGGGGCTTCCCGGTATAGTCGTGGCATGATCGATTCTTCGACAAAGCCGGCGCCTCCGTGACATTCTAAGGCTTCGTAAATATGGTAAGGAGCGCGTTTGTTGATCCAGTATTTGGCGATTGCCGTTGAGAGCCGTCCGAATAATTGTGCTGATTTATCTTTCTTCGCTTCGTCGAACGAGCGGGCAACTCTCAAAAATAATACGGTTGCAGCTTCCGATTCGAGCGCAAGATCGGCCAATACATTGGCCATACAGGGTTGCTCAATCAAGCGTTTAGAAAACGCCGAACGGTATGCCGCATGGTGGATAGCCTGCGCTGTGGCGGCGCGCATCAAACCGGCACCTGACGCGGCAGCGTCCAATCGCGTATGGTGAACCATATCGATTATGTTTCGCACGCCATCGCCTTCTTCGCCGACCAATTGTCCCCAGGTGTTGTCGAATTCGATTTCCGCAGAAGCATTGGAGCGATTGCCGAGTTTGTCCTTTAATCTTTGAATATAAAACGGGTTACGCGTTTCGTCGGGTAACCAGCGTGGCACCAGAAAGCACGAAATTCCATTGTCTGTTTGCGCCAGGGTTAAAAATACGTCTGACATCGGTGCCGAGCAGAACCATTTGTGGCCGGTTAGATGAAATTCCCCGTTTTGTGTGTTTGATTGCAACGCCACAGCACGGGTTTTATTGGTACGGACGTCCGAGCCCCCTTGTTTTTCGGTCATGGCCATCCCGATAGTACAACCGCTTTTCTCGCTTGCGGGTATTGATCTCGCATCGTATTCCCGGCTGAATAATCTGGGAAGCCAAAGCTTGGCGATATCGGCATTATGATTGAGCGACGGTACAGCTGCGTAAGCCATTGCTACCGGACAGCAAACGCCACTTTCGACTTGGGTCAAAAGAAAAATTAGCGCGGCGTGCGCAACATGACCGTGGCCGCTTCGGCCGGTCCAGGGTAGCGTGTGAATTTGCTGATCGAAGGCTAACGACATCAATTCGTGATACGCGGGATGATAAATAACCTCATCGATCCGGTGTCCGTAAGCATCGAAATTGCGTAATTCTGGTGGGTGTTTATTGGCAAGTTCTCCGAGCCGGATAATAGTCTCGCTGCCTACGCTTGCGCCAAGCTTTTCTGCCCGCTGTTGGATTGATTTACTGGCCTCTCTGGCGAGGCCTTCGGATAGCGCTTTGTCCCGATTGTATGGATTGTAATTTTCCAGCGGGGGAGGTTGGTTGGTAACCGTGTGGGTCCTGAGTTGTGCAATCGGTTTGCGGGCTGACATAGGGGTTTCCGTTTGCGGACAACTGAGTAGTTATGGTAAGACATTGAAAATCAGCGCGTCAAGCTGGATTGGCGACGGTGACTAGCGCTTGGTGCCGAATAAATTTATTCTTGACATCCCTGTTTATATTGCCCCATTGAATTTTGCGTAGCGGACCGTTAATGTATTCGCCGCCCGCTATTGGATTGGGTCTGATTTTTTGAAACAAAATTTGCGGTTGATGGGTAAGGAGGCGTTATCCGCTGCTGACCGCAAATCGCGGTCTTAATACCATGTGGAGTGCTGGTAATGCATAAAGAAGAATACGATGTCGTAATTTGTGGCGGGGGGTTGGCCGGTCTGACCTTAGCAAGGCATTTGCGACAAAGCGTCCCGGAGTTATCCGTTGCGGTTGTTGAAAAAACACAGCGACCATTACCGGAAGCGGGTTTCAAAGTGGGTGAGTCGTCGGTGGAGGGTGGATCCAACTACATTGGCCGGGTTCTGGGTCTGCACGATTATTTGAAAGAGTATCATTTTCTCAAAAATGGACTGCGTTTTTTCCCAGGCGGCTCGCAGTTACCGCTGGATCAACGTCCGGAAATGGGGCCGCCCTGCTTGCCATTGTTGCCTGCCTACCAGATGGACCGGGGTGTATTTGAAAATCATCTGCGCGAATTGGTGTCACAAACCGATATTGATCTTTTGGAAGGTTACGGATTGCGGGATTTCGAATTAATGCCCGATTCGCAGCACCAAATTCAAGTGCATAAAAATGATACCGGGGAGACCGCGACTCTGAAGTGCCGTTGGCTGGTAGACGCAAGCGGGCGACGGTTTTATATTCAATCCAAGCTAAAGCTGAAAAACCGGTGGGAGCATAAGTTGGGGGCATCTTGGTTCAGGGTCGATGGGCGTTTGGATATCAATGATTTTGTACCCAAAGGGGAGTGGCATGTACAGCGCGATCCGGACGGTATTCGTTATTTCTCGACCAATCATTTGATGGGCCACGGTTATTGGGTTTGGCTGATTCCACTGGGTTCCGGGCATACCAGCGTCGGTATTGTTGCCGCAGAGGAATTGCACCCTATCAAAGAGCGCAGTAGCTACGAAACGTCATTGGCTTGGCTTAAAACTCATGAGCCGGTGGTCGCCGAACACCTTGAAGGAAAACAACCGTTAGATTTTAAGTGTTTTAAAAATTGCAGCTATGGATCGAATCAGACCTTTTCCTCGGATCGATGGGCGTGTGTAGGTGAAGCGGGCGTTTTTCTGGATCCGTTATACAGCTATGGATTGGACTTCATCGCACTGAGTAACTGCATAACGGTAGAATTAATCACGCGCGAATTTAACAATCAACTCAGCCAGAAGGAGGTTGACGATTTCAATAATTTCTATTTGACGCTGGCCAATAATCTGATGCAGTTGTTCAATGGTTCATACCACGTTTTTGACAAGCCGCACGTGATGATGGCCAAGTTATATTGGGATACTGGCTTTTATTGGGGATTTTTCGCGCCGCTGTCGTTTTTCCAGGTTTACAAAAACCCTGAATTGCTTTCGCGCATGGAGTCCATGAAGAATACGCTGGCGCTGAATATTCGAATGCAACAGATGTTCAAGGATTGGGGGAGAATGAATTCGACGACGATGGTGCCGGATTTTACCAAATACCCGCATTTATATTCGTACCTCTCCCGGGCTCACGTCGAACTATCCCGCAATAAATCGCAGCAACGTGCGTTAAAAGATATCGAGAAAAATTGCCGTATGCTGGAAGATGTTGCCAGGGTGTGGTTTTTACGCGCGGTAGAAGCAACTATGCCGGAACGTCTTGCCGCGGTGAAACAACACGGGCGTTTGAATCCTTACGCTATTAGTTTGGATCCTTCGAGGTGGGAGGAAGAAGGCCTATTCGATTCAGAACCCAGTAAAACCGAATTGATGGAGCTCGATATAAAATATTATTGTGGAGAGATTAAGCGATCAAAACCGGTGAAATTATTGCACTTGTTTAAGTTGTATCTATGGGGGTGGACCATGAAAACAACCGAAACGGTTTAATATCGTTCTATATTGTCGTCTTATATATAAAGCATTCAAATTAAGAATCAAGCCAGGCATTGCCACCCCGTTCGAATTGACCGGGATACCGCGGTGCTGCTATCCGATGATTTATCGGGCGGAATAAGCCCCGTTTATGGATAAATACGCCAATTTTTCCGATTTGCAGGGCGAGGAAGTCGAAGGAGTGGATTTTCGTATACACCTGCGTCATGGTGGGTCTGGTATTGCGATTGTTGCGCCGCACGGCGGTAAAATTGAGCGAGGCACTCTACCGCTGGCAAACGCGATCGCCGGTACTGACCATTCTTATTATAGTTTCGAGGGTATCAAGTCTTCGATTCGAGCCAACCGTATACTGCACCTAACCAGTAATAATTTTGATGAGCCGAGAGCTCGATCTTTGGTTTCCAAATGTAAAACTGTGGTTACAATCCACGGGGCAAAGGGTATGTACGCTGCGGTTTATGCCGGTGGTCGTGATATGGAGCTTCGCCGAATTGTGCTTGGCGCTTTAAAACAAGCGGGATTTGACGCAAAAGATGATCCCAGCCCATCGCGGCAGGGACGCGGGGCGAGCAATATTTGCAATAGTGGTTTGACGGCGCAGGGGTTGCAACTGGAATTGACGCTTGGCCTTCGAAAATCGATGTTTAGACCAATCCAAGATGGCCAGGGTTGGGCTACGACGGAAATTTTTACGCAGTTTGTCGAGGTTATGCGCCGGACCCTGGATGATCTGAGTGAACTTTAAATACGTTCGGTTTTGCCACGAGTGGCTTTATTTTGCGTTGACTTATCCCAAATCAAATAATCGAACGGGAGAAAAGTCGAACCTCCCGTTCGTGCTATTTGATTGGATAGGGTTCGATGGTTTATTCGTCCATGACAAAACTGATCTTCATGTTGACCCGGTATTCTGACACTTTTCCGTTTTTCACGACCAATTTTTGGTCCTGAATCCAAGCACCTTCAACTTTTCGCAATTTCTTGTTGGCGCGTTTGATACCTTTGTTGATGGCATCGTCAAAACTTTTTGTCGATCCCGCTGTAATTTCTGTCACTCTTGCGATAGCCATGTAGGCCTCCTTATTGGGTTTGGTTGACGATCTTGGTCGAACGTAGGGTTCAGCTACGATTTGCCAAGTCTGATACGACCTTGGTCATTGTGCTTAGTGGGCAATCGAATATCCAGTTATCCGGTTCGGAAACTACAAATGTTAACAGTCAACCTATTCCCCAATTTTAGCGAATGGATTCTAGCGATATCGGCAAAAATAGGTTTGGCACTAACGATCAATATCGAGAAATCGAATAATTGCGAACTTTAAGTCCAAAAGTGATAACCGGTTCACAGTTTTGTAATCGTTCATTGATACGGCAACCGTCTAATCTAGACTTGATAGACAGCCATCTGAAAAATCTACGGTTCTTAGACCTCGAGTTGGGTTATTCGGTGGCGTTCTTGTTACGAGTAGGCACAGGGGTACCGAATGAATCAATTATTAAAAAAAATTCTCACTTACATGCTGGATCAGTACATGACCGTATTGATCGTAATGGCCAGCGTCGCCAGCCTGACCTATTTGGTTTTGATCTACGATTTAAAGAATCACGAAGGCGATTCGGCGTTAATACGCATCAGCGCGGAGCAGGAGCGATTAATCCGCGAAATCGACTTGGCCACAACCCGCCTATTGATTGTAAAAGATGCAAAAACCCAACAGAAGATTCGCGGGGAGATTATCAGTCAATTGACGGTGATGAAAGATACCCATATTACCCTCAGCCGCGGCGATAAATTCATTCGAGAAGGTAACCGATTGGTCCACGTACCTGGAGAAATGTCGCGGACCATGGCCGATTTCTACTATGGATCTCCTTATAACCTGGACGATAGAGTAAAAGCCTATATCGCGTCGACCAAAAAACTGTTGTCAATCAAAGCTGCCGATTTTACCCGTAATAATCCAGCTATCCGCAAATTTATGGACGACGACAAAGAGAAATTGATCGAGGGGTTGCGAAACGTGACATCGCTGCATCAGCAAGAAAGTGAATACAAGCTTAGCCGAACCGTTGATATGCAGCACCTGATGTTCACGATAACCCTTTGTAGTTTGTTGATTGTGGGCGGTTTGATTCTCAGACCCCTGGTTTTCAAACTTCGCGACAGCATGGGTTTGCTCAAAGAAGAAAAAGAATTTACCGAAAATGTACTCGATACCTCGCAGGCGTTGATAATCGGTTTGGATGCGGATGGCAAAATAATATTGTTTAATCAATACGCTCAGGAAATAACCGGGTGGTATGAACAAGAGGTAAAAGGCGGCGATTTTATAGAACCGTTTTTTGCCGATGCTGAGCGTGAATCAATGTACAAATTGTTCAGCGATATGATGAAAAATGGTGTCAGCGAGGGGGAAATCGAAAACGATATCCTCATTCGTAGCGGTGAATCGCTGCGCGTCAGTTGGCACATGACGGTTGTCAACGACGCGGGTTCCGGGTTGCCCGTGCTGTTTTTGGCGACCGGGATTGACATTACCGAACGCAAAAAGGCCGAACTTGATTTGCAAAAAACCCTGTCTGAATTGGAAAAAATCAGCGCCAGACTGCAGGACGAAGTCAAGCTGGCGGCGAACCTGCAAAAAGCGATTATCCCAAGCCCGGTCATCGATCTACCCGGTATGCAAGGCCAGGCAAATTTGGTGACGTCCAGCGAGGTGGGCGGCGACTATTACGATTATTTTCAGGTGGGTGGCCAAAAAACCGTGATGTTGGTAGGTGATGTCAGCGGTCACGGTGTAGCGGCGGGTACTATGGTGAGTGCAGCCAAAGCCGGTGTTTATCCGCTGATCCACGAAGGTGTCAGTAGACCCAGTGAAATTTTGCGTTCGCTCAACGAAACCATGTTTGCGACAGCGCATCAATCGCTGTTAATGACCATGGCTTGCATCAGTCTGGATGCGACGTCCGGCAAATTGCAGTTCGCCAATGCCGGTCACGTTCTCCCGTATATTCGCCGGAAGATTGATCGGAAATGGAGCATGTTGGAAGCTTCCGGTATGCCATTGGGCAAAAGCCTGGATTCCGAATACGGTTCCTCTGAAAACGAATTTACGTTAGAGATCGGTGATCGCTTGTTCATGTACACCGACGGTTTGGTTGAAGAGGAATCGCCGCAAGGCGAGCCGTTCGGTTATGAGCGTCTGGAAAGGATATTGGAGCAGTACGGCGATGCTGAGCCCGAGGTTTTGCGCGGGCGAATTATGACAGAGCTTAGTCAGCATTGCGGTGGACGCGCATTGGAAGACGATGTCACGGTAGTGATCGTCAACCATACCGACCGGGTCGTACAGGCTGTGGCGAGTGCGTCGGAAGCTAGTGACATCATTCGCGTATCGGAAGACTTCTACCGCCAGGGTGATCATCCTATCCCACGAATTTCGCGGCAGTTTGTAGTGTTCTTTGCCAACGGGCAGTTTGCTGATTTGTTACCGCGTTTCAAGGATGATGGTGTCTGCCGGATCTTGCCGAAAAATAATCCGTTCTGCCAGAAAATTGGTATGGATACGTTGATGGGGCAACACCACGAGGCGGTTGATGCTGATTTATACAGCTTAATCCCAAAAAATTCCATGCACCGCCAGTTTCAGTTAACCCATACCGATGACAAAAGCTTCGTCATGGAAGAAATAATGGCTTGGGTATCGGAGCATGGACTTTCCGATAGCGATTATCTCGAAAGCATGATGGTGTTGATGGATGAGTTATTGGAAAACAGTTTGTACGCCGCGCCGCGTGATGGTCAGGATACGACCTACTACAAAAAAGGCCAGGTACGTGAGTTGTCCGCCAACGAGGATGTCAGGATCGATGTTGCCGTCGGTAACGAGACATTGGGTCTGATGGTTACCGATAACTGGGGTACGTTAACCCCGGCCAATTTCCTGCAAAATCTTTCGCGAGCGATGCAGGAAGGGATACAAGCTGGTACAGGAGGGGGGGGGCTGTATATGATGTGGCGGCTTTCCGACTACCTGCAGATACGCGTTCATCCACATAAGCGAACCCAGGTGACGATTTTGTGGGATCTGAGCAAACCCTTCGCGATGGAATCTGATACCGGTTTCCAATTTCTATATCACAGTGAACAAGAAGAGGCGTTGAGCTAATGGTTATCGTCGATACATTTTCAATCAATCCGGTTCCTGGCGATGATGACGGGCTACAATCATTTGAATTGGTCGGTTCCGTTGATGCTCACGCGGAAACAGTGCTCAATGAATTTCGTTCACAGGTGACAGGGACCTCCGTTTTGCTAAATTTTGCGGAAGTGGAACGGGTTAATTCCATGGGTCTGTCGTTGTTGCTGAAGCTGTTTGAGGAATGCGAAGCGGCCGGGGTAAAAGTACAGGTCTGCAATTTAAACCGCATGACCAACATGCTTTTCAAAATTACTGGATTGGGCCGGTTTATTCACGGCAATAGTCCGGCGACTACGGCGCCAGGCGCAGCCGATTCAGCGGAACCCGCGGTACCGCTCAACAGCAACAAAGCGGATCGGGGGTCAGAATCGATTCGCCCGGCCAATGCCACGCTCAAGTTCATGGCCAATCTGCAAACCGGCGAACAGCTCAGCGGATGGTATTTGTTGAATACTTATCTGCAACGTAGATTGGAGCGGCCAATCCATCTGGAACAGCCACAGTTGGGTCAGGATGTTGCCGAGGCATCAGCGGATTTGCTGTTTTCCAAGCCTTTCGATGCGTGCTCGATGATGCAAACCCAGGCTTTTGTGCCATTAATGCGACCCGTTGGCGAAGCCGACGAAGTGGTGATCTTGATGCGTTCTGAGGATGACCGTAAATTAGATGAATTGGACAAGCCGATGGTCGTCACCGTATCTCAGAATAGCTTCGTTTATATCTTGGGGCGTTCGCTTTGTGACGAGAGCGGTATGGATTCTTCGGCTTTCGGGTACCAATTTGCCGGAAATGAAATCAAGGCGTTACAGATGCTGGTCAAGCAGAAAGCCGACGTGTTATTCATGCTGAAAAAGACCTACGAAGGCCTGTCTTCTTTTGCCCGTAGCGCGACCCAGGTGATCGATGAAAGCGCCACGCATTTTGCCTACCATTTGTTTTGCGCGGCGCCGTACTTGAGCGATATGCATCAGCCATTAACCGATTTATTGATCGAAATGGAGCATAATGACCAAGGTAAGCAGGTGTTAGAGGACATTCAAATCAACAATTGGTGCGTACCCGATGAAGGCGAAATCAAAATGCTGCAAATGCTCTACAATAGATACCGAGCAAGTTAATCTTTGTCGGGATTTAATGTGATCCCCACGCAAGAATTTTTAAACAATAATCCGGGCGCCAAATAAAAACCAGGCTGGGATAATTCCCGAACGTTCCCGGCTGAAAGCCACTACCGGCCATGGGTCGGCGGATGGCTTTTTTTTTGTCCGCTCGATTTATCTGTTATTTTCCTATTCAGATTTTGGATTACTGTAATTGCGAGAATCACCAAACTTTGAATTTTACGCGACTACGCCCCATAATATGACCCAATATACGGTTAATTATAGAGGCGACTATGCCAAAATTGGATTTTTTAACACAGGTTTTGACCGACGACGGTTTGGTCGCGGCCAACGCATTGGCTAAAAGTCTGCATATCACCCAAACTGATCTGGCTGAGGTCACCGGTTTGTCGCGCGATTCGGTTTCAAAAAAAGCACGGGTCAAAAGTCGTGCGACCCAATCACGCTTGCGCGATACGGTGGATATTATCAACCGGGTGTCCAAATGGGCTGGCGGGCCGGGACGCGCGTTTGCGTGGTTTCGCTCGCAACCGTTGCCGTCATTCGGTGACAAAACCGCGCAAGACCTGGTCAAAGAAGGCCGCGCTAATGCGGTTAAAGCTTATTTATCGCGTATCGCCGATGGCGGCTACGCTTGAAAATTCCACTGGCGGGGTTTTCGGGTACCGCCTACCGCGCGCACCATCCCAAGTGGGCCTTTGCACCGCTGTCCGGCGACGGCGCCAAACGATACGGCGGGCGCTTCAACCGGCCCGGTAGCGGGGCGCTATACCTATCCTTAGATCCGACCACGGTTTGGATGGAAGCGCAGCAAGCATTTCCGTTTAAACCGCAGCCGCTGACTTTGGTTGCCTATCAGGTCGATTGCCAGCGTATCGCGGATTTAACCAAGAGCACAGTGCGCCGCGCCGCGCGATGTTCTGCAGCGGATTTGGGTTGTGCCTGGGAAGACATCGCCACGCAGGGCGGGATACCGCCAACCTGGCGGTTGGCCGAACGACTGCAATCGGACGGCATTAACGGTATACGGGTACGCAGCTACGCGCCAGGCTGCAGCGACGAAAATCAGAATCTGTCGCTGTGGAATTGGGACACTACCGGACCATGCAGTATCCAGGCGATCGACGATTTGGGACGCTTGCCCAAAACTACCGCGTCCTGGAAGAAATGAAATAGCTCCGAGCATGTAGAACCTATAGGCACGTTGAATTTCAATTACAGCAGCATAATTTAATAGGACTCGATACAAACCACAGGTGGTTTCCTATCTGACCTTCAAGACACGGCGTAAATACATCCAGGTAGCCTTGGCGATAGCATCCCTGCTGTCGGCCGTCTTGAAGGTCAGATAGGAAACATCATGTTCATAGTCATTAAAGATACTGTGGTATCAAAGATTGGTGCGGGTTCGGTCTAGTTTATTGCCGATATGGGGAAATTTGGGCACAATGAAACCGGTAGTCTTGTCGGAGGTGCTGGGAAAATGAATGGTGATGCGGCCGGGCGGACTCGCCCGCCGGATAAGCAAGGGAGACCCGACGGCCGGGTGCTGCTGGAAATGCCCGATGACGGGCGCTTTGACACCTTCAAACAAATGCTCAAAGATTTCGAACCGCTGCTGGTATTTTTGAGCGGGCACGGTAAATATCATGATCGTTCCGCGGTGGATCAAGACTCGTACGCCGAATTTTTGTTTGAAAGCGATGGTGACGGCGCGGACCCGGTCAAGGGTGCGGATTTGGCGCAAGCTTTTGGCGCGTTACCGGTGCAATGCGTGGTGCTATCGGCCTGCGAATCGGGCATGTCGGCGTCGGACCGGCTCAATTCGGGCCTCGCGCAGCGTCTGGCGGTGCACGGTATTCCACACGTGATCGGCATGCGCGAATCTATTTTGAACCTGGCTGGGACGCGTCTCAGCCGGGAATTTTGCGACGCGATTGCCAGGCAAGAGCGGTTGGATGTCGCGTTGCAGCGGGCCAGGAAAGCGATCACCCGGCCGTTGGCTGGGGTCAACAGAATGATTCAATGTTTAAATTTAAACGTCCGATTGAAAACCTGACTGACGCGTATGTCCGTTGATGCCCAACAACGCTAACATTTCCAGCATCCAAGCGATCCCGTTCGACGTGCCGTTGACCGCCGAATTCCGCATCGCGTCTTCGTCGTTGGCCCGCATTACAAACGTCGCGGTCAAACTGGCGCTTGAAAACGGCATCGTGGGTTGGGGCGAAACATCGATCCTGCAACCGCTGACCTTAGAAGACCAAGGTTTGGCGATCGATGCAATCCAAGCCAGCCAAGATTTTCTGGCGGCCATGCCGGTCACAGCCTGGCGCCGGATATCGCAGCGTTTGTTGGCGCAATTCCCGGACTACCCGTCGGTGCGCGCCGGTATAGAAATGGCGGTGTTCGACGCGCTGGCCAAGCATTGCGGTGTACCGCTATTTCAATATTTCGGCGGTGCCGGTTCCCGGCTTGAAACCGACATGACTATTCCAATCTGCTCGCCCGACGATGCTCAAGCGCTGGCGGCCAATTACCGAAGCCAAGGCTTCAAGACCTTGAAGATCAAGGTGGGTCAAGATGCGGACCAAGATTGCGCGCGCCTCGCCGCGATACGCGCTGGGTATCCCGATTGCCGATTGCTGCTCGACGGTAATGGCGGCTTTAATGCGGATCAAGCCATTGAGTTGATCGAACGGCTACATGGTTTGGGTATAGACCCGGCGCTGCTGGAACAACCGGTGCCGCGCGAAGAATTGGCTGGTTTGCGTCGTGTCCACGAACAGACCGGTGTCGCGATTGCCGCGGATGAATCGTGTTGCTCGCCGCAAGACGCGTTGCGCATCGTCGAGCAGTGCGCCGCGCAGGTGATCAATATCAAGCTGGTCAAGTCCGGTGTGGTGCAGGCCCTGGATATCGCCGCGATCGCCCGCTCTGCGGGCTTGGGCCTGATGATCGGCGGTATGGTTGAAACGCGGCTGGCGATGGGGTTTAGCGCGCATTTTGCGGCCGGCTTGGGCGGTTTCGATTGGATCGATCTGGATACCCCGCTGCTGTTAGAACAAGACCCGGTACTAGGCGGCTACACCGCGCAGGGACCGATATACGATTTGGACACCGGCGGGACCGGGCACGGTGGCAGTTTGAAGGCGTTTGGCGGCTCGTGATTAGTGCGCGCATCGACAAAAAAACACTGAAGTTTCTGGCGCGGCTCAAGCGTAACAACAATCGCGAGTGGTTCAACGCGCACAAGGCTGAGTACCAGCAGGCACGGGATAATTTCGCCGAATTTCTGGATGCATTGATCGAAGCCACGGCCCGGTTCGATGCCAGTGTCGATTGGCTGGTCGCCGAGGACTGCATGTTCCGCATCCATCGCGACTTGCGCTTTAGCCGCGACAAAACCCCGTACAAAAGCGGCTTCGGCGCGCACTTGGTCGCGAATGGCCGAAAGGTGGATAAGGGCCTGGCCGGTTATTACATCCACGTGGAACCCGGCGCGACGCGCATCGCCTGCGGGTCGTACCAACCACCACGAGCCTGGTTGAACGCGATTCGAGCCGAGATCGCGGTGAATGGCAAAGCGCTAACCGCTATCGTCGAAAAACCCGTATTCAAAGCTTATTTCGACGAGCTGCGCGGCGATATGCTCAAAACCGTCCCGCGCGGCTACGCCAAAGATCATCCTAACGCCGAATGGCTAAAGCGCAAAGGTTTTCTGGCCTACCATGGGTTCGACGATGATCAGCTGTTGGCGTCAGATTTCGTACATGAAGCGGCGGCGGGTTATCGATTGGCATTCCCGCTGATCGAATTTTTGAACGCGGCCTTGCCGGATATGCCATGATCTCAAGTTTCGGATCAGGTTTAGCAGTGCTCAGCCACAAGACGCCCGGAATACGTTCTGTGACGCTTGATAGCGATGTTCCCCCGCTGGAATTTACATCAGACTCGGCATGCGTTGGTTTAGGGGGCGACCTTCAAGCAAGTTGCCGGACCAACGATTTTATAGCTTTTTAACGCGACACGAATTTGATCGCGCAACAGTTCTCTAACCGTTGTAAGGTCTAATCCAACGTCAACGCTGTCAGCCTGGTCGATAAACATGCTGAACACGAACTTATTTTTAACAATACCGCTACAGGTATTTTTCGGCAACGTGACGTAGCCCGCTCTGGAATAGTACAGGGTGCCATCTGTTGAAGCTGGGATGTTGCCGGCCTTGTAGGCTAAAGCGTAATCCTGATTAAACTTGAATTCTTGTGACGCTGTTAGACCGAGCGAGTCGGCTTCATCGGCAATCACGCTACTGAAAATATTGCTGTTTGTTTCATTGCGCATGAGCCGCTCGAATAGTGTCTGATATTGTGGTTTCAGCAACCAACCTTGAGCCAATTTCTCGTACAACAACGTGATATCGGCAAGGGTCATTTGATTGGCCGGAATGTTAGTCGGTCCGCCGCAACCAAATTTGTGGTGCAGTTGCGTGTCTAGGCTTAGACCCACCACTTTATGCGCAGTGGTGTTGATCGCGGCTTGATCAAACCAATCTTGTATTGCATTGGTTTTTTGATTATCTGACTTGAACATCATATCGTTCAGAACCGTGGCCAACGGTATTTTTGCAGCGAGGTTTGTAGCGCTGCAACTGAGATAATAAACGTTAATGGGCGTCAGGGATTTGGTGAAGCCATTCGCTTGAATCCATCGCATCGCGTGAACGTGGTGTAACACCTTGATTGTGCTTGCCGGGTAAAAAATATAATTTGCGTTTTGATTTGCCAACTGCGGGCCATTGACTTTCTTTAGACGGAATCCGTAGACCCCGCCAGTCGTTCCATCGTTTAGTAATGTGTCGATTTCGGCAGTCAGCGCGGAATTATTTGCGCTTAAATTGCCAGCAAACGTGGTTGGAGATATTACTGCAAATGAGAGCGACAAACAGGCTAGTATTTTAGCGAATAGCTTACTGGGTGTTTTATCGTGGAAATTATCCATAACGATCTCCGTCAATTTGTAATCGTCCGTTTCTGGGAATCTGCTGGTTTTTATGGATTCCCAGGTCTTGATATAGGCTGGCAAAGTGGGCGTAGGCTGTAGTTTGCAGCCAGTTTAATCGGATATAAAAGCCGAATCTGTAATTAATTCACAAATTCGCTGTGAATCATTCACACACCTAGCTGGATTGCCGTCTAATTTTGTGTAGGATCTGACATTGGTTCAATAAAAATCTGCAATATTTTCAACGCTCGCTTTACAATACGCTTCTGGTTTTTATGTGTGATTTATAATGCTTTTGCTAACGAAAGTGGACAATCCGGATAGATACTATGATCGGTGCCTGGATCGGGGAATGCATGCCGCATTGGGTGATGCTCCGCCGTATTCATCTAAAAAAGTGATACAAATGAGGAAATCGAAATGAAAAAAATAATTTTCGTGGTTTTTTGCTTGCTGATATCTGCGTGTGGTGAGGACAAAAAATCATCAGCGCCGGCCCAGGCCAGTTATAACTATAAGACAATAAAGGTGGATTCAATCTATACGCGTTGGAAAAAAGATAAAAATGACGCGATGGAACGGGCCGAAAAGGATATTAAGAAATTTGTTAAATCTGCGTGCCGCGAAAGAATCGCCAAGGGGTGGTCTTTGATTAAGGTGAAAAGCACCGGTGCAATGGAATGCGAAGAGACTGACTCGGGGCACCATTGCCGCAAATCGCAAATGGAACTGGAATGCCGTCAGGTTATTGAAGAGTTTCCTTCCTAATCGAGTCATCGTATCGATGGTATAACCGTTGTAGTGTAGGGTCGATATCAAATTTGAGGATGGTAAGGCGTCCCGGAACTGCATTTAGGCGGTTCTGGGTACTGTCCCGGCCAATACGTCGATGGCGCATCCGAAAACCGAATCGGTATGGTTGAACCCGATATGTTTTATTGGCTAACGAAAATGATTTTTAAGTTTTTTATCGCTTTGCCGAAATAAAAGCTAGATTGACGCGTTTATTTTGACAAATTGGAGCGGTGTTTGACGATGAAACAATTGCTGATCGTACTGGTAGTGGCTTTTTCTGCTTGGAATTTGTTCTCGGGGCCGGGTTCGGTCAGTCTTGGGCCGGGGGTCATGGCCGAGAATCCGCCCGTGCAAGAAGACCCCATCGAGCCGGATCCGTTCGATTTCGATCAATATACCATTACCCCGTTGGCGAGTTTCGACATCAAGGCCAAAGTCTTGTCCAAGAAAAGCTACGTGATGGGGCGCCCTGCGGAATTGTCGCCAGTGGATCTAACCCTGGGGTGGCAGAATATGTCGGATGAGAGCGTACTGGCGGATATTCGCATATCGCAGTCTAACCGTTGGTATCATTGGCGTGTGGATGATTTTCCGATACCCAGGCGCGAGATCGAGACGCAAAGCGCAAATATGCACCTGATACCGGCCAACGAGGAGATCGAATCGTTGATCGATCAGGCCAGGCAGGGAGATATTATCGAGCTGAGCGGCAATCTGGTTCGAGTCGATGCGGATGACGGTTGGCACTGGGTCAGTTCGCTGAGCCGCAACGACACGGGGAACCATGCTTGCGAGCTAATTTGGGTGGAACAATTTCGAGTGATTACTTTGTAGCCATTGCGGTTTGGGTTGGTACACCGGCATCGCATGGATTTCAGTAGATAGCCGCAATAAAATAATGCGGTAGCTTGATTACCCGGGCGTATCGCTCGAACCCGGAATTATTTTATTTTCCACCCCGCGAACCAAATCGCGGGTAAATCGCTCGCTGAAACCGCACAAAAACCCCAGCGCCCATACAATCAGGTAGTGTTTGTGGTGCGCATCTCGATTCGCTAGATTGCTGCTCCCACCTTCGGTTACCGAGCTGTTTGCGCTGGCATTAACTTCGACAGGCGGTGCGGTATCGAAATCAAAGCCGGAGATCTGTATAAAATCGGATGCGAAAATCGAGTAGGTAAACATGGAGAGCGCAACGCCGATCATTGGTTTCCAGAAGGCTGTCAGGAAAACCAAATTGGGATTGTATAAGCGTAGCGTTCCAAATTTATCCAGCCGCGACAATATGCTGACCACACCGCCCACGAAGGCGCCACCGACCAAAATATTGAGCGTGGATAGATTAAAATGCTTGGATAAGCCGGTTTCAAATTGAGTGACTATAAATACGTAGATCAGCGGAAAAAAGATTAACGAAGCGAGAATGCCGGAAATCATCGCACTGATTGGAGATGGGCCGGCGATAAGTCTTAACAATTTTGGCAATCCCCGTGAATAGGCATTGGAATTCCATTCCAATTCCGATCGCAGTCCACGTACGAAACTTAGATTGGGTTGATCCGAGGCCAGCGATTTTAACGCCAATTTTAGATTGCGCTTGTTGCTGGAGATGCTTTTTTCTTTTTCCATTTTGGCCAGCAGATTCAATACCGTCGCCAATTCGACCTGCACCTGGTCGTCCACGTCTGAGGAGGTAATTTTCTTTTCGACGATATTGATCAGCTCGGTGACTTCTCCCGGGCCTTGCTCGCCTGCGTCGCTCTGCTTGCGGATCTCGTTGACCGATTCTGATTGAAGCTTGGTTCGGGTTTTTCTATCCATAGTAGGGCCCCTGTGTCGAAACGTGTTGTCGCCAACTCAATGAGCTTTGTGCTATAGAAAAGTCATTAAGTTTTCAGTTCTAAACTATCACCTTTAGCATACCCGAACAAGGTGACTATTGAACAAGGCCGAATTTATAGTCCGGGCGCGCCGAACAGGTGCTGCTTAGCGGACTCGTTTATCGATGGATTTCCTTGCCCTACGTGTTTTCCACTGCAGACCGGGCCGGTATTAATGAAGAATCTCTTCCCTGCAATCGCTGGTGGTGTAGTGCCGATCCGGATGCTTAAGGATCATATTAGAGATTCTAAAAGTTTTCTAAAATCGACCAGACGCTGTGTTTTGGCTTTCTATATCAAGGTTTATAGCTTATCAACCTTGATATAGATATTCATTGTACGCTTCCCGGTTTGCCAGGATTTTTGCAGAATGCCGGATCGTTGCCCGGAGGATTGATCGTCCATCCCACCAAAACGAACCCAGCGGCCCAATGGCGCCCGTATGGTGCTGTGCGCGCTTTGTGTTTCTATGATTCCGCCGCCGCGCCGGCTTAAGCGGTCCGACCACGGTTCTACATCGAGCATGACTTCGTTACCGACCATCCTTGGGGTTACGGCGAAGCCGGTCGTGGCCTGCTGATAGCTGATCCCGCCATTTGGATACTGATTTCCGTAGGGTGTGACGTTGTAGGTGGGTATAGGATAGGCTTTGCCGACCTGGATGTGCGCGGCTTTGCCCTCCATGGTACGGACTTGCTGGGTAATTTCGCCGTCGGTTTTGGAATCTGATTGGTAAAAATTGCCGTTTGCTCTGATGCGGCTGCCTTTGTTTGAAATGGTGCCGTAAACATTGGCTTGCGCGTTCAATTCGTCCAGCGACAATTTGTTGGTCTGCAACACCGAAATACGAAACTGGCCTAGCCCTTTATCCAGTTTGGCGATCAGTTCCTGGATCTGCGCCATGTTTTGCGGATCGGTTCTGATAATCAATTGGCTGCCATTCGCGACTACAGTCCCATTAGGGCCGACAAAGGGGCGCACCAGGTTAACAACTTCGTTAGCGGTTCGATTATGAAGTTGAATGACCTCCAGGTCCTGCGCGCGCGGAGCGGTACTGAATAGGGCCATTATGATCATCAGCGTCACGGCGACTAAAGTGCTACAAGGGCGTTGTCGTATTGCATCTATCGTGCATAAATCTTGTGAATTAGCATGATTATTATCGGTGCGGTAGACGGCTTGATTTGGCATGGTGGTGCTTCCCAGTGGTTAAAACTTTCGGCCTTAGGTGGTTAATGATTCCGTATCGAGTTTATCAGATTTCTTCGCGGTTATAGTGTTGTCAGCCAATGCCCGTTGATAAAGATCTAAATATTGTTGAGCGCTTTTTTTCCAAGAAAAATCCTGGACCATGCCGGTTTTTTGCATTTGCGTCCAATGGCGTTTGTTTTCGTAAAGAAGGATCGCGCGTTTGATTGCTTCCGTCAACGCGCCGGATGAATCACCCTCGAAAACGATACCGGTTGCGCAGCCATCGCGCAGTGTGGAGTGCGTTGCATCAACCACGCTATCCGCCAGTCCGCCAACCCGATGGACCAACGGGATTGTTCCATAGCGCTGGCTGTACATCTGATTCAGACCGCAGGGTTCGAAATGCGAGGGCATCATAAACATATCCGCGCCAGCTTCGATGCGGTGCGCGAACTGTTCATCATAACCAATCGTCACCGATATTTTCTCTGGATAACGTTCGGCCCAGCCCAGCAAGCCCTGCTCGAATTTTATGTCGCCGGTACCGATAAAAATGAACTGCAGTCGTAGTTCGCTGAGCTGCTGCATGGCATGCAGAATCAAGTCCAGACCTTTTTGTTGTACCAATCGGCCGATGAACCCGATCAGCGGGATATCCAAATCCTGCTGCAAACCGAAGCGGCGTTGCAGGTCGGATTTGTTGTGCAGTTTTTCGTCCAGCGTATGGACGCAATACTTGCGCATCAGGTGCGGATCAGATTCAGGATTCCAGGTGTTGGTGTCAATACCATTCAGAATGCCGGTCAAATCTTTTTGACGGTACTTCAGCAGTCCTTCTAAGCCGCAGCCGAATTTTTCGGTTTGGATTTCTTGCGCGTATGTGGGGCTAACTGCGCTGATCTGGTCGGCGAAGTTGAGACCGCCTTTGATGAAGGATAACTGGTAGTAAAACTCCAATGCATTAAAGTGCCAGAAATTTTTAGGCAGGCGCAAAGCCTTGTAGGTCGAATACGGAAACAGTCCCTGGTAGGCCAGATTGTGGATTGTAAAAACCGATGCAGGCCGGGTTTTTTCGTAACAGAGCAGTGCTGGTGCCAGCCCTGTCTGCCAATCGTTGCAATGCAAAATATCCGGACGCCAATGCAAGCCACTTTTATCTAATGCTATCTTGACAATTGCCCTGCAAAACAGCAAAAAGCGAGCCGCGTTATCGGCCCATGGTTTGCCGACACGATTCAAATAGGGATTGCCGGGCCGATTGAAGTATTGCGGGTCATCAACCAGCCAGACGGTAATGTTTGAACCGGGCAGCCGGGTTTCGTGCAGAGTAATTTTGCGCCGGTTGATGACCAGTGATGCGGCAGGTTTGATCTGGTCAAGCTCTGTTAAGCTTTCATGATAAGCCGGCATGACGATTCGCACATCGTGCTCCAGTGCACCAAGGGCTTGCGGCAGACTCTTGGAAACGTCGGCCAGTCCACCCGTTTTCATCAACGGATATACTTCACTTGTGGCAAACAATATTCGGCGCATATAGATCGAGGGTTATTTGGGCTGGGTTTCAATACGTGAGAGCACGATTCCAGCCAATGGGGGCAGGCTAAGCTCGATGGAATTTTGCTGCCCCATCCACGGGATGTTTTCCGATTTTACGCACGGATTGCCCATATTACCGCCGCCGTAATGGATGGCATCGGAATTAAATACTTCATGGTAGTCGCCGGTTTGCGGTATCCCAATTCGATATTTATGCCGCGGGACCGGGGTAAAGTTGAGTATAACGATCAATCTTTTCTCGCCGTCTTGGCGCTGAAAGCTCAATACAGATTGCGATGCGTCGTGGCAATCGATCCATTCAAATCCCTGCTGTTCAAAATCGAATCGGTACAATGGACTGGCGGTGCAATATAAATGGTTTAGGTCTCGAACCAAGGTCTTTATACCTTGGTGGTAGGGATAGTCCAATAGGTACCAATCCAATTCGCTGTCAAAATCCCATTCGTTGTCCTGGCCGAATTCGCAGCCCATGAATAAAAGATTTTTGCCCGGGTAGGTCAGCATAAACGTATAGAGCAAGCGTAGATTTGCAAAGCGTTGCCATTCATCGCCGTGCATTTTGTGCAGAAGCGAAGACTTACCATGGACCACCTCGTCGTGCGAGAAGGGTAAAATAAAATTTTCGGTAAACGCGTACAACATTCCGAAAGTTAGCTGGCCGTGGTGGAAATGGCGATGGATCGGGTCGTGACTCATATAATTCAAGTTGTCGTGCATCCATCCCATATTCCATTTCATCGAGAAACCCAGGCCGCCGGTCCAGGTTGGACGGGTTACCTGGGGCCACGAGGTAGATTCTTCGGCTATGATCAATGTGCCGGGGTGTTGCTCGTGCGTGGTTGAATTCAATTGTTTAATAAATTCTATCGCTTCAAGATTTTCGTTGCCGCCGTATTGGTTGGCTACCCAGTCACCGGGTTCCCGTGAATAGTCCAGGTATAACATGGACGCGACGGCATCGACGCGTAAACCGTCGATGTGGTATTCCTCTAACCAGAACATCGCGTTGGCGATCAGAAAATTTTTAACTTCATTGCGGGCGTAGTTATAGATCTTGGTTCCCCAGTCGCGGTGCTCGCCGCGTCTGGGATCTTCGTGTTCATAAAGCGCGGTGCCGTCATATTCTGCTAAACCATGAGCATCTTTGGGAAAATGAGCCGGTACCCAGTCGAGTACCACACCAATACCGTTGCGGTGCAAATAGTCGACAAAATAACGGAAATCATCTGCACTGCCATGGCGACTGGTCGGTGAGTAATAACCGGTTGTTTGATATCCCCAGGAGGCATCCAACGGGTGTTCGCTGACCGGGAGCAGTTCAATATGGGTAAAGCAAAGATCTTTAACGTAGTCGGTTAACGCTTTGGCCAAAATTCGGTAGTTGAGGAATTCACCGTTTGGACCCCGGCGCCACGACCCCAGATGAACTTCGTAGATACTCATCGGTTGGTGCGACCAATCGTTTTTTTTGCGTCGCTCCAGCCAGGCTTGGTCTTGCCACGTGTACGATGAATTGGAGCAAACGATCGAAGCGGTGTTAGGTCGGAGTTGAAACTGTTGGCCGTAGGGATCGGATTTTAATTGGATTTGGCCGCTGTGTCGGTTGCGAATTTCGAATTTATACATCGAGCCCGGTGCTACGGTCGGTAAGAATATTTCCCACACCCCGCTTATTCCATGGCTTCGCATAGGGTGGCAGCGGCCGTCCCATTGATTGAAATCTCCGATGACGCTAACCCGTTCTGCGTTTGGTGCCCACGTTGCGAACAGTGTTCCGTTAATGCCGTCGGCGCTGTGCGGGTGTGCTCCCAAAATTCGATAGATATGCCAATGCTTGCCCTCATTGAACAAATGTAGGTCGTAATCTGAAATTTGTGGTTCTAGACAATACGGGTCTACACTTTTATGAGTGCTGCCCAATTTGTCCTGCCAGCGTAACATATAGGGAGCTTGTCTGGGTTTTTGTTGGACCTGAGTTTGAAAAAAATCAGTACCTTCAATGCGTTCCATCGGCTGGTCTAGTTCGATAACAAAGATCGATTCGGCCAGGGGGTTGAATACCGTAATCAGGTCATTGTCACCGTTAGGCTGACGGCCCAGCACCGAGAACGGGTCATGATGACGCCCGTCCGCAATACGTTGCATTTCTTCGGAAAAGGCTCGGTATCTATCGAAATGTGTTGCGGGACGGCTTTTGCGGTTCACTTGGCGCTTATTCGGGTAGTAAAATGTCCGTTGATCAGAATGTTAGCAAAATTACTGGAAGATGGGATGCAACTTAGCTTGAAGGAAAACGTTTAGTGATCGTTTCTAATACTGCCGGACGTTTCGTAAGTCATCTTACACGAAACACATTAGCGCTGATACTTGCAGGCGGGCGCGGGACACGTCTCAAACAACTGACCGCCTGGCGGGCTAAACCCGCGGTTCCGTTCGGCGGAAAATTTCGCATCATAGATTTTACCCTTTCAAATTGTTTGAATTCGGGAATCCGTCAGATTGGCGTATTGACCCAATACAAATCCGATTCATTGATCCGGCACGTACAGAACGGTTGGGGATTTTTGCGTGGCGAATTCGGTGAATATATAGATCTGATGCCGGCCCAGCAGCGCATGGTGGATTCCTGGTACAAGGGCACTGCTGATGCGGTGTATCAAAATCAGGATATCATTCGAGGTCGAGAACCCGAGTATGTAATGATTTTAGCGGGAGATCATATCTACAAAATGGACTACGGTGCGATGTTGGCCGACCATGTTGCCAATGATGCGGATTTGACTATTGGTTGCGTTGAGGTGCCGATGGCGGAAGCCAGTGCTTTTGGTGTCATGGGGATTGACCAGGATAGGCGGATACGCGAATTTAGCGAAAAGAACCAGCAACCGCCTGGAATCCCTGGCCGCGAAGAGATGGCGTTGGCGTCGATGGGAATCTACATATTCAACAGCCAGTTTTTGTTCGAACAGCTGAATAAAGATGCCGATACAACGACGTCAACCCACGATTTTGGCAAAGACATTATTCCGGCCGCGCTCAAGAACTACAGAGGGTTCGCCTATCCTTTTTTGAATTTGCAAAGCGGGATACAGAGTTATTGGCGCGACGTTGGGACGCTGGATGCTTATTGGGCGGCGAATATGGAGCTGATTGGTGTTGATCCGGAGCTGAACCTGTACGATAAAAGTTGGCCAATATGGACCTACCAAGAGCAAAATCCACCGGCTAAATTTGTATTCGATAACGATAAACGGCGCGGAATGGCAGTGGATTCGATGGTGTCAGGCGGTTGTATCATATCCGGCGCACAGGTCAAACACTCTCTGATGTTCTCCAATGTCAGAATTAATTCCTATAGTCAAATCGTCGATGCTGTAGTGCTTCCGGATGTGGAGGTAGGACGCAAATGCCGGCTCAAAAAGGTCATCGTGGATAAAGGTTGTGTCATACCGGAGGGAACTGTAATTGGCGAGGATCCTGAGGAGGACAAGAGACGTTTTCATGTAAGTCCCGGTGGAGTTGTCTTAGTAACCGGCGATATGTTCGGTCAGCGATTGCACTATGTCCGCTGAAAACAAACTCAAGCTGGTTCTATGCTGGCATATGCATCAACCCGAGTATCGTGATTTGCGTACGGGTGAATACGAATTACCGTGGACCTATCTGCATATCATCAAAGATTATGTGGATATGGCAGCCCATCTGGAAAAGGTGCCCGAAGCGAGGGCCGTGGTCAATTTTGCCCCGGTGCTTTTGGAACAAATTGAAGATTATGCCAAGCAGACGAATGGCTTTCTGCACGACGGTATTGCGATTCGTGATCCGTTGTTAGCAGCATTGGTCGAGGCCGCGATACCCGCGTCGTTGGAAAAGCGCATGATGCTGATCAAAGCCTGTCTTAAGGCGCATCGAGAGCGTCAGATTGGTCGCTATCCATGCTACAAGAAATTGGCTCAGATTGCCGATTGGCTTTGCCTGCACCCTGACGCGACCGGCTATATTAATTCTCAATACATGGCAGACCTGTTGGTTTGGTACCATCTGGCTTGGATGGGTGAAACAGTCAAAAGATCGGATCCACGGGTTAAGCGGTTGTTGGAAAAAGGTAGTGGATATACCTTGCACGAACGTCGCGAATTGCTGGAGGTCATTAACGAATCTTGCGCATCATTGATTGATCGGTATAGAGGATTGGCTCAATCGGGACAGGTTGAACTATCGGTTTCGCCGTACGCTCATCCGATAATGCCGCTGATGCTGGATATACATTCGGCCCACGAAGCGATGCCCGATGCGCCGTTACCTTCGATGGACCGATATCCAGGCGGTGAGGAGCGGGTTCGATGGCATTTGCAAAAAGGCCGCGAAATCTTTGAAAGGTTTTTTGGATTTGAGCCGCGCGGTTGTTGGCCTTCCGAAGGGAGTATCAGCGATGCCACGGTCGAATTGCTGGCCGAGGCCGGCTACACATGGTCGGCGAGCGGCGGCAGAGTGCTGGACAACAGCTTAGGCCAATCGGATTCAATAGACGCATCCAGTCATTTTCGGGGCTTCAAGTTAGTCGATAGGCCAATCACTTGTTTTTTCCGGGATGACGGTCTTTCCGATTTGATTGGTTTTGAGTATTCCAATTGGCATGCAGATGATGCGGTTTCCGATTTGATCCAGCATTTGGATAACATACGTCAAGATTGCGGTGAGGGCCGGGAATGTTTGGTATCGATCATAATGGATGGGGAAAATGCTTGGGAGCATTATCCGGATAATGGTTATTATTTTCTGAACGCGTTGTATTCAAGGTTAGTAGAGCATCGCCAGATTGAACTCACGACCTTTAGCGATTATTTGGACGGTCAAGGGGATGTTGCCGAAATTCAGCATCTGGTCGCCGGAAGTTGGGTATATGGAACATTCTCAACTTGGATTGGCGATGCGGACAAAAATCGTGGTTGGGATATGTTGGGTGATGCCAAGTGGTGCTATGACAAGATTGTCGCGACCGGACGGTTGAATGACGCAGAAATGCGGCGAGCCGAATTACAACTTGCCGTGTGTGAAGGGTCCGATTGGTTTTGGTGGTTCGGAGATTATAATCCTGAAGAAGCCGTCAGTACTTTTGAGCGGCAGTTCAGAATGAATCTGGCGAATTTATATCAAATATTGGGCGAAGAGCCGCCCTCTTATCTGACCGAAGTATTTACCCACGGTAGTGGTGCACCCCCGATGGGAGGTGCGATGCGCCGCGGTGCTGAGGTTTCCGATAGTTAATTATCATTTGCGTTCAATGACCCGCATTCGGTCAAAACTGAAGCGGTGGACATTCAAAAGTACCGATCCTCGGTAATGGCGGTCTATACTGATGAACCAGACGTAGATTCCAGCGAATTGTGCTGATGATTGTCTAAAAATGGAAATTGAATTGCAAAGAACGTCGAGCGTGCTGGATCGGCGGCGCGCCGGTATTTTGTTACACATTACATCTTTGCCCGATAGCCTGGGTAATGGCGATATTGGCCATTCTGCGTATCGTTTTATTGAATTTCTTGCCGCTGCGGGTGTATCGGTTTGGCAGGTGTTGCCACTGGGGCCAACCCATTCGGATGGGTCTCCGTATCAGTCTTTATCGAGCCATGCGGGTAATCCCATGTTAATAAGCCTGGATTGGCTAGTGGATAAAGGCTGGCTTGAATTACCCAAATTGACCGATTACGCGGCGCCTTATTCGACTTATCGTAGTACCTGTTTGCGGTTGGCTTGTGACGGATTTTTAGATTGCGCTGATCAGTCATCAAAGCAGGATTACGAAGCCTTTTGTCGGGCGCATGATTATTGGTTGGAGGATTTTGCGCTTTATACTGCACTACGCCATAGATTTAACGGTTGTTCGTGGCAAGAATGGCCAACCGAATTAAGACGACGCGAGAAGGAATCGCTGCTACGGGTTAAACAAGAATTCATTGGCCCGGTTGCGCAGGTGAAGTTTGAGCAATTTGTTTTTTATCAACAATGGCGCCAGTTGAAAGAGTACGCCAACGAAAAGGGTGTGTTGGTGTTTGGTGATATGCCAATTTTTGTCTCTGAAGATAGCGCGGATGTTTGGGCCCAACAAGAATATTTTAATCTGGATGACGATGGACGGCCCCGGGTTGTTGCCGGCGTGCCACCCGATTATTTCTCCGAATCTGGTCAGCGTTGGGGAAATCCCCAATATAACTGGAAGGGTATGCAAGTCGACGGTTTTTCATGGTGGATCGATCGTTTGCGTTCACATCTGGAATTGTTTGATTGGGTGCGCATCGACCATTTCCGCGGATTCGAGGCGTATTGGGAGATTCCGGCTTCGGAACAGACTGCGATCAATGGTCGTTGGGTTAAAGCCCCAGGAGAAAGTTTATTGCAAACTCTGCTTAAGACTTTTGAAGGTCTTCCTCTAATTGCCGAAGATTTGGGGATTATTACGCCCGAAGTTGAGGCGCTACGCAATGCATTTTCTCTACCGGGGATGAAGATTTTGCAATTTGCGTTCGACGGTGGTGCTGATAATTATTATCTACCGCATAACCACCAACCTAATTGTGTGGTATATACCGGTACCCACGATAATGATACCACGCTAGCTTGGTTCGACGCTTTGTCTGATGAACTCAAAACTCGAGTTCTGAATTATCTTGGGGTGCCTGGCGTCGCAATGCCATATGCATTAGTGCAGAGCGCCTTGGCGTCTACGGCCAAATTGGCGGTATTACCCATGCAGGATGTGCTTGGCTTGGGTGTCGGTCATAGAATGAATACACCCGGGACGACCGAGGGCAACTGGAATTGGCGTTTTTCCTGGGATCAACTCAGTGAAGAAATGGTGGGTCGGCTCAAGTATTGGACCAAAATATACGGGCGCAGCGAGGACTGATATAAACTAATCGGCTCTACGATCGGTTTCGGCTAACTTTCCGGTTTCCCTAGTTCGCTCAGCGGCTTAGCAACCCAGTTTTCCTGATACACCTCCCAAATTCCACTTTTAGCCCCTAGTGCGGTTTTGATTTTAACATTGAGGATTGTTGACTGTGGATTTTTCTTTTTAGCAGCTAAAAGACGGTGATCCGGCTGGAGGGCAAGGTTCTGTGGGGATTGGATTTCAAACCGGGGGTGGGTTGGAACAACCTGTTTATCGGATACGGCGCACACGGCCAAGTAACATAACGCAGGATTAGGCGCAATCGTCCTGGCTGTTCAGCGCGGGGGCCAACGTCCTGTTGGCCCTGGGTCCGCGTCCGCCTAATTAGCGCTATGTTAAATGGCCGCGCTGACGCGCCTTTTAAAGACGGATGCCGGACATCCGCCTGATGGACAGATCAACGGCTATTGGGTCTCCGGTTCGGTTCTCGCCGGATGCGTCAGCCTATGGATCTCTTTCAGTTTCTTGATGGAAACCTGAGTGTAAATCTCGGTGGTCGATAACTGACTGTGCCCCAGCATGGCCTGAATAAAACGGATATCGGCCCCGTTCTCCAACATCAAGGTGGCCATGGTGTGGCGGAAGATGTGACAGGCGCCGGGTTTGTTAATCCCGGCTTGTTCGATGTATTTCTTCACCAGATCGGTGAGTCGGTTCTTGTGGAACGCTTCGCCGTATTCGTGCAGGAACAAGGTGCCGTCATCGGTGCCGGTGACCAGCTGGAGACGTATTCCTTCGAGATAATGATTAATCCACAGTCCGGCGCGCTCGCCCAGCGGCAGCAGGCGGTCTTTCTTGCCTTTGCCTTCTCTCACCATCAAGGTGCCATTCTTCGTATCGACATCGTAAAGCTTGAGATGAATCAGCTCGCTTCTTCGAATACCGGTACTGTACAAGGTTTCGATAATGGCCCGGTCCCGGATGCCCAAATCGCCGTGCAAGGCGGTTTGATTCAGAATTTGCTCGACTTCTTGTGCGGTGAGGATGTACTTGGGTAAACGCCGGTGGACTTTCGGCAATGCCAGCTCACTGGCCGGGTTGTAAAGAATATAGTTTTCTTGGGTCAACCATTTGAAGAACGCCTTGATCGGCGTTAAACGTTGCTGTTGGGTCGCAAAGCTGAGGGGTCCCCCATCTTGTTTACGGTAGTGAAAAAGATAACGCCGGTAACGCTCTAAGATCGGGCGGGTGATGTCCTGGGGTTGATCGAGGTTGCGTTCGTCACACCAGTGGATAAAGTACGTTAACATCCGTTCGCGGATTTCAATGGTTCGAGGGCTTAATCCACCGGCGGCGGACGATTCCAAGAACTGCTTGAGATACGGCGTCATGCCGTGGTGGTCGATGGGATTCGGATCCGGTTTTCGGTCCGAGGCGCGCCGCTTCTTGCGAGCCATTAGCGAATCGCAAGACGACGATACGATCCATTGCCTTTTTTAGGCCGTAGACGTGCGGTTTCTTCAGTTTTGGATTCTAATTCGCTCGGTACGGCACTATGGCTGGCTTGAGCGGTTATTTTCTCGGTCCGCGAACCCCCCGTTTTCGCCCCGCTTTGAGGCCGTTTTGGCCCCGTCAACGATGGGATTTCCCCCGCGTTGTGGTTGTCGTACCGGTGCTTTTTTAAGCCTTCAGCATCGATCAAGCCATTCAGATGCGCTTTCTCGTTCTGGGCCTGCCTGTCATAAAGCAGTTCATACACGAAGGTTTGCCCGCGTCCGCCCCGGTGCGCAATCAGGTATTCCATTTCGGTCAACCGATCCATATGCACCCGGATTTGTGTATTGCCCCAACCGGTAAACTCGCGGATAGCCCGGCGGCTAAAGCGGACATCACTGCGCTCTAGGTCCTGTACTTTGCATTGTTCGCGGAGGTGTTCGTCAATCAGGTTCAGCAATCGCCGCGTTTGCGGCGGCAGTTCGTCCAGGGTCCGGCCCAGGACTTCATGTGCGATTTGGTTGGCGGTTTCGATATCGTCCAGGGTGACTTCGATGTATTCCACGACTTTTCCTTGATGACTGACCGTCTTGAGGTCCCGCTGGTATTGATGCAGCAAGGTAATGGTTTTAATCAACGTCAGGTACTTGGCATGATCGCGTCGGGTGCGGGTTTTGTCGGAGAGGAACGTCAGCCGGTCGGCGTAGGGGTTGACCACTTTCAGTGGCTTGAGTAATCGCTGGGCGTTGCGATGCAGTTTGAGGATTGTCTCTCGGATCTGATGGGCCAATAAACCGTCCAGGGTTTCTTCAAAGCGCTGGCGATGTTGGATCGCTTCGGTTTGTTCGCGGGTTTCGTTAACGGTGAGGATCAGACAGCGGTTTAAGAGTTCTTCGTCCAGCTCAATCGCGGTGGTGGTCAAGAAGATCATCACCGGGCCTTCGACATGGTATTCCTGGGTGACCATTTTGCCGGTGGTGGCGTCTTTACCGGTTGATGCAATCGTCAACTCACCCTGGCTTTGTAGGAGCTTTAAGGCATAACCAGCCTCACTGACGCCTTCTTCTTCGGCAATCCCCAAGATTTTATGTTTTAAATCGGTTTCGCCGAGATAAAATAAACTTTGCCCGGTCATCGCGCTGTACTGGATACGCTCTTCTTCTGGCATCAGGTTGAGCACTGCGTCCATGAGTGCGGATTTACCGGCAGCGCTGGTACTTTGGATCAATATCGCCAACGGTTTATCCAATTTACGCGACACACAGGCCAGATAGCCGGTTAAGGTGTTGGTGTCTTCACCGACAATGCCGCATTGGGTAAAGTCCAATTGAATGCGTTTTAACAGATCCGGGGATTTCAATAACGACAATGCCGCTTGGGTGTCTTCATCGGATAACGTGATCGACCTTTCTTTCGGTGTTTGCAAAGCCTGGAGACGTTGCGCCTGAAGACTTTCCAACTTCAACAAGATTTTGCCTAAATCGTGTTTGA
>Ga0114933_10000037_pt1 | contig 164684 bp, 218 predicted proteins | sample 4SBtaG_FD_89691 | JGI IMG/M metagenome (GOLD analysis project Ga0114933, IMG submission 89691) | Deep subsurface microbial communities from Kolumbo volcano to uncover new lineages of life (NeLLi) - 4SBTROV12_W25 metaG | ecosystem: Environmental > Aquatic > Marine > Volcanic | place: Kolumbo...
AGCTAACTTTTACTTCTCTGAGGCAGTAGGACTATGGAAAGATGCTAAAATCAGTCATTACAATAATCCTAAACTAAATCTAGGTAAGGATAGTCCACCCGTAGAAGTACCCGACAATCATGTACTATTAATATGGACTGCAATGGAAAATGAATGGAGTCCTGGTTGGAATAGACAACGAGTTATATTTAAAAAACTACTCGAGGAAGATGTGCCTGTTGTTGTAAAGTACGATCCTCAGTTTATGTTGAAATCTGATGGCACACTAGATCCTGATAAGATGGATAGACATAAAGAGTGGATAGACTTTGTAGAAGGTGATGCTGTTGTACTTACAGGACTTGAATCATTACACGATATATTACCTAAATCTAGATGTGTGATAATGGACGAACATGTTATTAATCTAGAACCGTTCATGTACAATAAACCTATATTATGTACAGGCAACCCACCTTATAGACACTTTGTTAAACAAATACATCACCCACACCAACTTATACCAGCAATAAAAGATTTAACTTGGTTTCATAAGGATAGACAATGGAGTGATACACAATTTCCCACGAGCTGGGATTGGTTTCAGTGGTATGTAAGCAAATATCTATGTAGTGATGTAGAGTCAGTCTCTAGAAGACTTGATGCTCTCCTAGAGTCTAACACTATTCAACATCATTAAGTGGATTTTCAAGTATAGTTTGGATCTTTTCTTCTAACTCATCTTTATTCTTTCTAATGTCAGCATCCATTTCTCTAAAACGCTTCTGCATTTCTCTTTCCATCTCATAGACATCGTTACGGATTTGCCTCTGTGTCTCAGCAGTAGTAGCATCTACTTTACGAGCCAAGTCTGCTGCGTTTGAGATCTCTCCTTGTAAGTTATCCTTAATAACATCAGTTAGTTCAGTTAGTCTTACTATTTCGTTTTCTATGGTTGCTGGATTAAGCGCTTGTAGCTTCTGTTCTGCTATCAATAGACGATTATAGAGTTCAAAACCTCCCCAAAGGCCTCCTATTAGAGTACCTAGTAAAGGAAGTATTAGTAGGAGTTTACTTCCGCCTACTTTAATGCCCTTATATTCTACTTCTGCCATATCTTACTCCTTATATTGTGATAATATCATTTCTTGCATTTTTAAGTCTGATTTACCTGCCATCATATACATGCTATATTTGTTGTCGTCAATTTTGGCATTGGTATATAATGCTTTTACTTGATACCAATCTGGTTGATCTGTTAATTGTTCCATTCCTGTATAAGCACTAAAACCTGCTTTGTAACCTATTACAGCAACAGCTATTGTTTGGTTAGGTGTTTCTCCATCTTCACCTTGTTCTAATTGTGCTTGTAAATTTTCCATTGCTGCCTCTTCACCTAGTCTTTCTGCTAGATTCTCTACAGCTTTTGTTGTTCTTTGTTCTGATACTGTTGGAGGTGCTACATCAAACTTAGCAAAGTTAGGAACTTCATTACTTAGAAACTGTCCTATACTTTGTCCTGTACCAATAGCATCGTTAAATGTATTCTCAAACTCTGCACTACTCCCTCCAAAAGAGTCACCACCTGCCTCGAATGTAAACTCCGATTGTGCTACTTGTTGATCTTGTTGTTGTTCTGCTACTTCAAAAGCGCTAACTGCAGGACCACCAACATCTGTTTGTCCTACATCTATACTTACTTGTCCTGTTGCTTGTTCTTGTTGATCTAATTGGAAACTATCTCCTGATGTATCACTACTTACAAGAGTTCCTGTACTACCTTGACTACCACCGTTATATGTAACACCTGAAGAACCTGAACTACTAGAGCCACTACCACTAGATACTTGCTGACTTACAACTGCTGCTGCCTCTTTACCTAGTTCGTTTCTTAGTTTAGCAATAACTCTACTAGCACGAGAAGGTTTTCTTTGTTCTGGTTCTGAAGCTTCTACTTCATCAGGTGTTATTTCATCTACTTCTCTATCTAACTCTATTTCTTCCTCTTCTATCATTTCCTCTTCTTCAAATAACTCCTCAGGCTCCTCATTAAGTAGTTCTTCTAATTCTTCTGTGTCTATTAGTTCCTCGAACGCTTCATCGTCGATTAGTTCTTCTAATACTTCTAAATTTATCTCTTCTTCAAATATCTCTTCCATTTCCTCAACAAACTCTTCTAAATCTTCTCGCTCATAGTCTTCTAATGCTTCTATAAAGTCTTCTTCACTAAACTCTTCTATAAACTCATCTACTGGCATCCATTCTTCTTCACGCATTATTTCTAATCCACCTTCTTCTTCAAGAATGAATATTTCTTCCATTGCAAATATTTCTTCTTCCATCATATACTGTTCTTCTTCACGCATCATCTCTTCTAGATCATATTGTTCCATGTTAGCATCTAGTGCTACAAGAAATGCCTCTTCTGAACCTGGTTCTGAGAAATCTAAAAATCCACCTTCATCAAACTCTGGATCTGCTCCATACCACTCATCTACTTGCTCTTGTCCAAACTGTTCTACATCTAGTGCGTACCAATCGGCATCTGAAAAGTTCTCACAAGCGTTTTGATAACAAGGATCATTAGGATCTAAGTATTCATCATATTCTGCATCATACCACATATCGTCTTGACTCCATGTGTCTCCGTTATCATCATAACCATACATGGCGTCTTCGTCTTGTCCATATTCGTCGAATCCATCATCATAACCATACATATCTCCTTGGCTATCTGTGTTCATCATATCTTCTAATGATTCTTGATATGCTAACTCCTCAAAGTAACCATCACATTGTCTATCATACAAAGGATCTCGTTGACACTCTAATAAGAAAGTAGCTGCTGCGTATCCTGTACAGTTCTCACTATACAATGGATCTAAGCCACATTGTTGAGTTTCATAAGCTGCTGCGTATCCTGTACATTGATTATTGTATAAAGGATCAAGTCCACATTGTTGCGTAAAGTATGCATCTGCATAACCCGAACACTCTGTACTATACAAAGGATCTGCTGCACAATGTTGAGCTAGTGTAAGGCCTTCACTATACAATGAACCTCCGTTTTCTATATCAGGTCCACCATAGCCTGCTAGGAATAGATCTAAGTTACCATAATCTTGTCCATCATTATAGAATAGATATGTTTTCTTTTCACTACTAGAACCTTGCTCACCTATTAATACATCGTGATTACTAATATCTAGTTCTCTATATCTAAATTCGTATGTATCGTTGTGATATAATATAGCCTCGAAACTATTACTAGAACTTCTATTATATTCTTTCATGTAATACCAACCAAAGACTACATAGTCATCAAAGGCTTTAAATAACATTTTAGATGTACACCAGGTATTATTACAATGAGAACCACTTTTGTTTGACTGACCTCTAATTAAATCTGTCCAGAAAGGATATAGTGTATAGTTTCTATATGGTAATGCTTGTGGTGTGTAGTCTTGGCAGTTAGCAGAATTTTTACCATCGCTTCTACCTGAGAAGTTTACACAACCGTTGGTAGACATTCTTGCTTGACTCCAATTATATCCCCAACGATCAAATGTAAATCCTAAGTTTACTTTGGCAGACATTGAATCATCATTTGAATTTAGATTTGTAGTGCCAGACATATTATATAAGTCTATAAGAGGTTGACTGCCTTCGTAGATATAATTATCTTCGTTAAAGCAGTTTTGGTTGTTGGTGCAATTAGTATTAAAGCTATCTGCGAATACAGATGTGCTAAATAATAAACATAAACCTAGTATTAGCTGTTTAATTCTGCCCATTCGTTCCTACAAGTCCTACCTGATTTGTGTACGCCTTTATGTTTGCCGTCTAAGTGCTTTGTCTTTTTACAGGCTTTGATAAAAGCGTCTATTTCATTTTGTTTAGCTCTCTCAACTTCCCTTTCTTCTGCTACTATAAGGGCTTGTCGATTTTCCATTTTCTTTTTGTAGTCATCGTAGTCTGGTCTTTCCTGTGAATGTGCGTCCCACTCTAGAGCTGCCTCTTGTCCAATTTTACCTTCGAACGGACAAGGTGTTCCTGCCATTTCCATCGCTGCAAATACTCTAGCATCTTGACACATTAAGGATACAGCTGCTACTTTCATTCCCATATCATATACAGTTTTAGAAAGTTTAATCCTTTCACAGTTTTCATCTCTAACAGACTTACCAGCTGCTACACCAAATAATTGTGTTTGTACTGCTCCACTAACACCTGTGGTACATAGATCTTGTGAGAAACTTGCTCCAATACTAGGTGCTATGGCACTAGGAGGAGGGCTTTTAATCTCTTGTTTAATAGTTTGATCTGTCTTGTTAATATTTTCATTTCTATTATTGTTCTCATTCTTGTTCGTGTTATTTGTTGTAACATTAGAATCACTTGTACTTTCGTTCTTATTAACATTCGTGTTATTAGATGTTGAATTATTATTGTTATTATTAGTGTTCGTATTATTAGAATTACTATTAACAGTTTGATTAACAGTTGAATTATTTGTGTTCGTATTATTAGCAGTACTATTTACCGTGCTATTATTGGTATTCGTGTTGTTGTTAGTATTCGTTGAATTACCAGTATAATTCGTGGTGTTGTTATTCGTATTATTATTGGTATTGGTTGAAGTACCTGTGTAATTCGTGGTGTTATTGTTATTATTAGTATTCGTTGAAGTACCTGTGTAAACCGTGGTGTTGTTATTGGTGTTCGTATTGTTGTTCGTATTCGTATTCGTCGCTGTAGAAGTGTTCGTGTTCACATTCGTATTTGCGTTGGTGTTCGTATTCGTTGAAGTGTTGGTGTTCGTCGAAGTGTTCGTATTCGTGTTCGTGTTCGTGTTGGTATTCGTGTTCGTGTTCGTATTCGTTCCTGTGGTTGTAGTCGTGGTACTTACAGATTCACAAAACTCTGTGCCTTGTGTACAGTTACCTGTTTGATCTGCATGTGCAGGAGTCGATAAGCCTAAAGCTCCAAACATAACAAATAGAGCCATATATTTTTTGTTCATTGATGTTTTCCTCAAATAAATGTCAACTCAAACAAAAAATAATTTAATCATAACCTCGGTTAGTGTTCCTACTTATTTATAAGATCTGGTCCTTCATTATACCAGATAGTTATACAATATACACCTAGGTATTATAAATCACTATGTGATGGATATTAAGGGCTACTCTATAAGCGCTTATAAATATCAGATATAGTAGGAACAGATGAGTGAAAGCGAGATTAGCATTGACCTTCTTTCTTATGGTGGTATTTTTCTGGAGTTGGCCGGTTCGCCTCTTCACTAAAAAGAACAACTGCTATTTTTGGACATTAGAAAACTTAATTACAAAAGGCGGTCGTGCTAAGTGGTATCCAAGCAAAAGATGGGCTGGGTATCATGTTATTTGGATATCCCCTGAGGGAGAAGCATACGAGTACACAATTCCCCGTATGAGGAGGGACACACCTTGGTATAAAATGCTGTTTTATGATGGTTCTGTTCGTAAATTTAGAACAACTAGAAAAGATCAATGAGACAAGCGGTATTAAAACAAAATAAGTCCTGGGCGCCCATCACATTACTGGCAGGACAGCTTATTGCCCAGGCAACCGCACTACTTTCCTTATTCTTATATAATTGGACACCGGCAACCATTGCCATATCCTTATTTGTTTATTGTAGTATCATGTTAGGTATTACAATGGGTTATCATAGATATTACTCTCACAAACAATTTGAGTGTCCTAAGTGGATTGAATACTATCTATTATTCTTTGCACACATAGCAATGTTTGGACCTGCAATAACATGGGTAGCCAATCATAGAGAACATCACAAGTATGCAGACACATCTAAAGACCCTCATAGTCCTCATTATAGAGGCTGGTTAATGGCATACGCAGGTCAAGTACTTATAGATATAGATTTTAAACTTGTTAGAGACTTACTAAAACAAAAGTTACACAGAAACCAAGTTAAATATTATTGGCATGTTATATTAATATATGCAGCTGTATTATTTAGCATAAGTCCAGAAGCATTACTATATGCTTGGTTAATACCAGCAGGATTTGCTAAACTTATAGGTTCTTTAGTGTTTACTTTCTCACATAGAGGCAAGAAAGCTAATAGTGATACATGGGTAGGGCTTATAACATTAGGTGAAGGGTTCCACGATTTACATCATAAGAATGTCAGAGTAGTATTGTGGCATCCTTTAGATTTAGGTGGACAGCTTATTAGAATGATAGATCGGAATGTTAAAATATAATAAAAGGCACTATCCAGCAATAGCAGAAATAGATATAGACTTAGATTACACATTAATCGAAGACTACTTATGGGAAAACTATGATAGGTGGCAAAACAACTTTGAAGCGCATAAAGGGCTTGCTGTGGCTTCTAATAATATTGCTAGCGATACTTACAAGGCAGTCCAACACTTTCATCTAACAGAATGTAGAAAAGAAGAACAGTTAGATGAGGCAGAACAATATTCTACAAAAGACAAACTTCGTAGAAACATACCCTTTACAATGGACGAACATAATTGGGACGAACCTGTAGACTTTTACAAAAATTCTAAACTACAATCACATTTAAACTCTGCCTTTCAGGATAAACTAATACGAGTTAGATATTCTCGTATGTTTCCAGGAGGTGTAGTTCCTAAGCATATTGACTACAATACAACTTATGCCATGAGATTTATTATTCCTATATCAGGCAACAAAGGTGTTACAAATACCTTTTGGTATAATGGAGAAGAAATAAAGGTTGAAATGAAGGAGAAAAGATGTTATTTTCTTAATATAGGTTATCCGCATATGGTAGAACATAATGGTATGGGGATACGACATTATTTAATGGGGAGCGTTGCAGGACAACGAGATTTTGAATGTATAAGATATATAACAGAAAAGAATTAGAATCAAGAGGCATTCTAGGCGTCATAGATATAATTATTAATCAGGCACACGAAGAAGGCAACGGCGAGGCCTTTAAAAATAAATATCATCCTTATAGATCTCCTGGAGAAACATTTGTGGCACTATGGGAAGGCAGACCTGCAGGTATGATATCAGCAGAACCTTCAACTTATACAAACGATCCAGACATAGCAATACGAGCATGTCGTTTACATGTACTAAAACCTTATAGAACAAAACAAATAGGATTCCATTTATACGATCATTGTTATCATTATGCAAAAGACAATGGTTACAAAGTATGTTATATAACACACGATGTTAAAGGTAGAGCAATGAATGCTATATATCAACATCAAAAGAAGTCTTTGTTCGCAGGAAGTAGTAAAGACCCTTACGAATTGGAATCATGGAAAAATTTAGAATGGAATCAGGAGTATCTATTTCAAGTAGATCTTAAAGCAGAATTCTATCAAAACATTTATCAAACAATATTAGAAGAAGGATATCATTGGATACCAACATCTAATGTAATACCTAAAGATGAAATTTAACGAAGAACAATTAATAGACTGGACACAGGGTATTAGAGAACACCCTGATATGTTAAATGCTTTTTGGCCTAGTCAGATTAAATCTAAAATATGGTTATCTGATTGGGTAAAAAGTTATTTGCCTAGTGCAAAGAAAATAATTATATTTGGCTCTTGGTATGGTGTGTTAGCAGATATATTAACACTACGATTAAAAGATACTAATATATTATGTAATGATATAGACAAAGAAGCAATATCCTGGTGTATGCGAAAGTATCACACCGATACAACTAGAATGGAAGAATTTGTCTACGAAACCCGTGTTGATCTTGTAATAAATACTGTAACAGAACATTTAACACAGGAACTATATGATAAGTGGTATGAGAAGATTCCAAAAGGAACATACTTCGTCATACAAGGCAACAATGATTTTAAAGAACAAGATCATGTTAGAGCTTTTAATAATTTAGATGAATTTAATAAATTGAATAAAGTAGAAAATACATTACACACAGGAACCATTTCTTATGAAGGTCCTTGGGATATGGTAGATAACAAGCCCACTTATTATGAGAGGTATATGACAATAGGGTTTAAGAGTGAATACAACTAATGAAGATAGAATAAAAGTATTAGAGCTAAAGAGAGACAAAATTAATACAATTAGTCCTAGCTTTTGTTCTGCTAAATGGTTACAAACATCATTATATTTACAAAATGGTTTCAATCATTCCTGTCACCATCCGTCAGCACATAAAATACCTATAGAAGAAATTAAGGCAAACCCTGCTGCACTACACAATTCTAAATATAAAAAACAACAAAGAGCTAAAATGTTAAACGGCGAAAGGCCGTCTGAATGTGATTATTGTTGGAAAATAGAAGACTTAGATAAAAATTATTTTTCGGATAGGCATTACAAGACAGCAGATTGGTGGGCTTGGGATAGAGTAGACGAGATAGCAAAAAGTAGTCCTGCCGACGATGTGTTTCCTAGTTATTTAGAAGTTTCATTTTCTAATGCTTGTAACTTTGCTTGTGCTTATTGTAGTCCAGATATATCCTCTACATGGATGGATGATATAGAAGAACATGGCAGTTATCCTGTACAAAACGGAAATCACGATTTAGAATATTTAAAAAGTGTAGGAAAGATACCATACAAAAGAAGTGAGGAAAATCCATATATGGATGCTTGGTTTAAATGGATGCCAGAAGTATTACCTCATTTAAAAGTATTTAGAGTTACAGGTGGTGAACCTACAATGTCTAAAGATGTGTGGAGAACATTAGATTATATAATGGAAAACCCACAACCTCAATTGCAGTTAGCAATTAACACTAATTTAGGAACACATACAAAACTTATAGACAAATTAATAGACTATATAAACAAATTAGAAGACAAAGTAGAACGAATAGATGTTTATACAAGTGTTGAGTCTGTAGGACAAGATGCTAATTATGTAAGAGACGGATTAGATTATGACTATTGGTATATGAATGTCAAGCATGTTTTAGCAAGAACAAATAGTTTAGTAGCAATAATGACTACACTTAATATGCTAAGTTTACCTACATTTAATAATTTTATAGATGATATAATGGATTTAAGAATACTATTTAATAAAGGATTAGAAAACAATAGAATACCTATAAGCTTAAATTATTTAAGATGGCCTCCTCATTTACAAGCAACATTATTAGATAAAGAAACAAGAGTAGACTATGTAAATAAAATATTGCCTCATGGAGAGCAATGGTTGAAGTATTACAGCCCAGATAAATATGCTAGACTGTATTTAGAAGAATGGGATCAGTTAAAGCGCTGGTGTGACTACTTAGTCACGGAACCAACGCAAGATAAATTTAGAAAAGATTTTGTAAATTATATAAAAGCGTATGATGTTAGAAGAGATAAAGACTTCACATCTACCTTTCCTGATTTTGCAAATTTGTTAGAGGATTGGAATGTCTGAAGATGTAGAAAAGTTAGTTAAGTATAGACAGGAAGTACTAGACACAAAGTCTACGAGTTTTTGTGGTGCTAAGTGGTACAACGCTACAACCTGGTTAGGTAGTGGAACAACTGCATCATGTCATCACCCACCTGCACACAAAATTCCTTTAGTAGAGTTAGAAGGAAATCCTTCTGCTATACACAATACAAACCACAAAAAAGCAATGCGTAAAATGATGCAACAAGGCGATCGTCCTCGAGAATGTGAATATTGTTGGAAAATAGAAGACATACCAGGAGATACAAGGGTTTCAGACAGAGTATTTAAATCTAACATTTACACAAACGAACAATTAGAAGCTGCACACAAGGCAGACTACAACGACAACACAATGTTAAAAACATTTGAAATTGCATTTGATAGAGTATGTAATTTAGCATGTAGTTATTGTAATGCAAGTTTCTCTACAACATGGGCTAAAGACATTAAAAAAGACGGACCCTATCAAAATCTTATTAGTGATGGTGCAGCTGCTTTTCAACAAGATGGTAGTTGGACAGAACCATTTGGTAGAGATGCTGTAACAGCAGAAACAAATCCCTACATTAAAGCATTCTGGGAATGGTGGGACGAAGGTTTGGCAGACAATTTAGAAGAACTAAGAGTAACAGGTGGTGAACCTCTTATGTCAGGAGAGACATGGAAACTGTTTGATAAAATAAAAGCTCGCCCTGAAATGAGACTAGCAATAAACAGTAATCTAATATGTAAAGATAAAATTATGGACAACTTAATTAAAAAGAGTCAAGACATTAAGAAGTTCCATGTTTATACAAGCGCCGAGTGTTATGGAGAACATCAAGAGTATATAAGAGATAATTTTATATGGAAAACCTGGGATAAAAATATGAGACGTCTTATTACAGAAGGCAATTACGAAGGACTTCATATAATGATGACTATTAACAGTCTTTGCTTATTTACAATAACAGAATTCTTAGATCATGTTTATACATTCAAAGAAATAAAAGGCATAAAGTCGCCTACAGTTACACTTAATCTATTGCGTTTTCCTAGTTTCCAAAGCCCACTATCATTACCAGATAATATTAAAATACATGTAAGAAAGAAACTAATGGATTGGTATGCCAAACAAGATGATAGAAAACTTTGGACAGGTATTGAAAGAGCTAATATAGAAAGACTAATAGATTACTTAGACCATGTTGACGCTCCTCATAGAAGAACAAGTTCTAAACCAGCATTGTGGAGGGACTTCAAATCTTTTTATGAACAATATGATATAAGACGAGATAAAGACATAAGAATATTTCCTGAGATACTTACAGACTGGTTAGATGGTTTACCACCTACATTACAAGTACATGCAGGACTAACAGATGGAGACAGTACAAAAAATAATGTTGGAGAAGAGGATCTTATAAAAATTGCTAAAGAAGAAGGTTGGATACTAGAACCTGACAATAGTAATATAGATAAACCTTTGGGGGATTATGATAAAGACTGAACAAGATACAAAAGACTATATCAAACAAAATAATGTGTTTGAATTTAGAAACAATTTTAGTTGGATGACTTTATTAGATGGTATTACACATGCTTTACCTAATGCACATGCCAGAGTAAAGAAATATAAACTACAAGATGCCATAGAAGAAAGAAATGCTGTAGACGCTTTGATATATGATGTAATATATGTATTCAATGAAGATGGCATACGACAACCTTTAGACAATCCTAATGCATCTGAGGTGGCAATATTTTTTGGAGACTCTATTGCTTTTGGAGAAGGAAATTATACAGACGCAACAATACCTACACTATTTCAATTAGAAAACTCTAAGTATCAATGCTTTAACTATGGATTTATGGCACACGCAGCTAGTCATATGTTAGTAAGAGTTATGTCAGAGTCTTTTACAAAGAAGTTTGAATACACAGGAGGCAGAGTATTTTATTTGTACAGAGATGATACAATTAAGATTACAACAGGCAATGTTCCTTGGAGAGAGTATTCTCCCATAATAACTTATGATACAGACAATGTAAAACCTGCAGGGTTTTGGAAAGACGAAGATATAGATGAGCCATTACCTTCTCAATATGAAGAGGAAGATTACAAATTAACAGCAGACACATTTAAAGAAATACAGAAACAACTTTACAAAATAAATCCTTATTTAGAATTACATATTGTTTTCTTGCCATTAACATTTACAACGGAAAAAATGAAAACAATGATAGGAGACATAAAATATACAGACTTATCTTTGTTTGACATGTCCCATAGAACTAATCAATATGATTTGTTTTTAGATGGCAGTTTTACAATGCCTGCTAATAAAATTATAGCAGATAACTTAAAAAGCGAGAACAAATACAATATAGAACACGAAGATTTTCTTTCAGACTTAGAGTTTATAGGTTATATGTTACCTGCACACAATGAATTTCCTTATGATGATGCTGGAGTATTATTAGCACAACTTATAAGACGATATGGCACAGAAGGAGATTTCATGGTGGATCTTAAAAGTTTGTGGGAAAAGAAATTATTATTACTAGAACATATTACTTCTGATACAACAAAAGAACAACTCAAAGAACTTTGTGAACCTATGAGAAGAAATAAAAATTTGTTAGATATATTCTATCAGGAGTATATACAATGACAAAGCATCTTTGTACTGCTCCTTGGACACATACTTATGTTAGCCCACAAGGCGAGCGTAGATTATGTTGTGCAAGCAGAGAAGAGGCAAAGTTTACAAAACAATACCTAGACTCTGGTGGGGGCAGTACAGATTTTAATCCTGAATCTTTGGAGGAACATTGGAACAGTGATTATATGAAAGACATACGAAAGCGTATGTTAGCAGGAGAAGCTATACCTCAATGTGTTGTATGTAATGATAATGTTTTAAACTTACATACCTATAGAGAGTATTTTACTAAAACATTATTCCCTCATAAAGTATTAGACATAATTAACAATACAAGAGAAGACGGGCATTATGATGAAATGCCAGTTTCATATGATTATCGTTTATCTAACTTATGTAATTTTAAATGTAGAATGTGTGGCGATCAACTATCCTCGTCTTGGGAGGCAGAAAATAGAATACATGCTGTTGATGTAACAGATGCATGGTTAGAGCCTACTACAAGAGGACAAATTTTTAATTTCCAAAAAGAAGTATTAGAGGAAGAACTACAAGATGCTGTAGACAAAGGATTAATAGAAGAAATATATTGGGTAGGTGGAGAGCCTTTAATGTGGGAAAGACATTGGACTATTATGAACCAACTTGTTTCTACAGGACAATCTAAAGATATAATAATACGATACAATACAAATTTAAGCAAAACAAGTTACCCTAACAAATTTGGCAAAAGATATCAACTATATGATATGTTGGGAGAGTTTAAAAGAATTAATTTGTGTGCTAGTATAGACGCAACAGGAGATGTTGGAGAGTATATAAGAACAGGATTAAAGTGGGACGAATGGTTACAAAATTTTAAAGAAGGTTTATTTTTAAATGAACTTTATGGTGATGATGGTATGGTATTAGATGTAACTCTTACAACGCCCGGTTTATTTCATTTAAGAGATATGTTTGATTTAGCAACAGAACTAGATTGTAAAACATATTTTAAATTTACATACGCATTTGATCCGTCTAAAATAATGGCACCTACTGCACTACCTAAGAATATTACTATACCTGTTTGTAAAGAACTTATAGCATATATGGAACCTAGAAAGACATGGAAAACACAAGTTTATATAGACTCATTAAAGAACTTAATGGAAAGATCTAGTTTTGATGAAGAGTGGCCTGAACATTATAAATTTGGTTTGATGAAAGGTAAACAACATATAGAAAGATTAGAAAGTATAAGAGAACAAAAAGTTAGATTTAGAGATACACTAAATGCTGATGCGAGGTTGTGGTACGATGACATCTAAAACATTTTGCCCGTTGCCGTGGAAACATTTAGCAACACACCCTCATGGAAGATTAAGTTTGTGTTGTGAAGCCGATACCACAATGAAAACAGCATTTACAACTGATTTTGGTTTCAATAGAACTCTACAAAATACACAATATAATTATGACACTATAATGAATAGTTCGTCTTTTCGTAATGTAAGATTACAGATGTTAAATGGAGAGTATCCACAAGAATGTAAAAGATGTTGGAACTCAGAATCGGTAGGAAACAAAAGCAAAAGAATAATAGAATTAGAAAGACATAACTTTACAGAAGAACAAGCAATACAATGTACAGATATAACAGATGGTAGAATAAAAGATATAAGTTTTGAATTTATAGAATTAAGATTAGGTAACCATTGTAATTTAATTTGTAGAACATGTAATCCTATTTCTAGTACTCGTTGGAGAAAAGAGTGGCAAAAATTAGGTTTGGAGGCAGGATACAATGCAATACCACAACAAGAAATGGATTGGCCTTTAGATCAAGATTTTTGGGATAGTCTACTTTCACATGTAAATGAATTAAGATTTTTATATATTAATGGTGGCGAGCCTTTACTTATAGACAAGCATGGTAAGTTTTTAAAAGAACTAATTAATTTAGATATAGCAAAAAATGTTACTATTGTTTATTCTACAAACTCAACGGTATCGGGTGAGGATTATGAGGATATCTGGAAAGAATTTTATAAAGTAGAAACAATGTTATCTATAGACGATATAGAAGGTAGAAATGAATATATGAGATACCCTTCGAAGTGGGACAATACAATAAAACAATATGAATGGTTTAAAGAGTTAGGTGAAAGACATGATAACATTAATACAACAATATGTCAGACAGTTTCTATATTGAACATATATTATCTAAGTGAATTCTACGAATACTTTAATGGTACACAAATATCCTGCAACTTTGTTACTAATCCTATGTATTACGATCCTGCAATATTACCACAGGACATAAAAGATACAATTATTAATAAATACAAAGGGGAAGTATTCTACGATACCATAAAAAATTATTTAGGTATAGAAAACAAAGGTAGAACATTACTTCAATTTTTTGATGTTACTAACAGACAAGATGTATTAAGGAAAGAATCTTATAAAGAAACATTTTCTGAATTTTATGATTTGATAAAAGAATATGACAGATAATTTAACACAAGACGAAATAGATATTGGCATACGAGCTGAAGATAAAGGTGGCGATGAAAATATACCTTTACTTGATACAACTAAGTGTGCATTACCTTTAATACATTTACATACTTGGCCCAACAAAAATGTTTTTGCTTGTTGTTTGGGTGGTTACGATACTAAAATAGGTTCCTTAGAAGAAGGTACACTACAAGAAATATTTAACAACGATATGATGAAAGACATACGAAAGAAAATGTTAAATAACGAAAGACCAAGAGAATGTACTAACTGTTTTAAGGAAGAAGATACCGGAGGATTTTCATTTAGAAAAACTGCTAATAGAGATTTCAAACATCATTTAGATAAATGGGACGATGTTAAGGAAGACGGCACACTAGAGAAAATGGACTTAGCATATTGGGACTTTCGTTTTTCAAATGTATGTAGTTTTTCTTGTCGTAGCTGTGGTCCTCAGTTAAGTTCGGGTTGGTATAAAGATACTAAAAAGATGTATGGTAGTTTGAATTTTGAAGACAACTTTAATCTTATAAAAGAAAGAACAATAGAAGTATGGGATCAACTAGAACCTCACTTCGATACAGTAGAAAGAATATACTTTGCAGGTGGTGAACCTTTAATGATGGAGGAGCATTATAGAATACTAAAAAGATTAATAAAGATGGAAAGAAGCGAGGTTGTGTTAATATATAATACAAACTTAAGCACATTAAATCTTAAGAAGGATAGTGTATTAGATTTGTGGCCACAGTTTGACCGTGTTGTTATAGAAGCAAGTTTAGATGGTAGTGGTGAGAGAGGAGAGTTTGTTCGTAAAGGTTTAGTGTGGGATGAATGGAAGGAAAATAGAAAACAAATTGAAAAGGCATGTCCTAATATAGAGTTTAATATTAACTATACAATAAGCATACAAAATGTTTTACATGTAAGAGAATGTATGGAAGAATTAATAGACATAAAAGCAATTAATAGTCCTCACAATTTTAGATTTAATCTAGTACACCACCCTGTATGGTTAAATGTTATTATGTTGCCAGATCATATGAAACAAACAATAAAAGATTATATGGAAGAATGGAAATTGGATATAAACAAAGACTATCCTAGATTAGCTAGAGGCTCTATAACAGCGGCTATAAATTCTTTCTTAGAGTATATGTTTTCTGAGAAAGGAAATCCTAAAATGATACAACTATTCTGTAGACAAATGGAGATGATAGATTCTGTAAGAGATGAATGTTGGCAAGAAGCAATACCAGAAATGGCTTGCTTAGATCCTTTATGGAAAGGGGTAAGAAAAGAATTAAATACATTAGCATTAAGATATGAAACCGGGAGATTATTAGGCTATGAAAAATAAAGCATTATTATGTGGTGGACACTCTAAATTTGGAAAAGTGTTTGCCGAACTATTAGAAGAACATTACGACTTAACTAACTTAAACAGGCAACAAATAAATTCGCCTGATATATTAGATGATTTAGACGACGATTATGATTTTATTTTCTTTAATCATAACAGGGGCACAGGAGGATTTGAAGATCTAAATGAAAGTATAAAAATTAATTGTATGTTGCCTTACAGAATTGTTAAGAAACAAAAACAATTAAGAAAGGTTGGTTGGATGATTACAGGCGATTGCCATTTAAATATGGGTTATCCTACAAATCACTATTCATTAGATGAGTCCTTTCAATGTTATGTAGTTATCAAATCTATACACATGGCACAACAAAGATATTTTTCTCAACAATATAATACCTTTGTATGTGATCCTGGTATGTTAAATGATGAAAACCATCTTAGTAAAGCAGAAGAGTTATTAGGATTTTCTTTATCAGATGACGAGTCCGATTTGATATACATGAACCGATGAAACAAATAGATCCAGATCACCCTATATGGGAAGTTGATTTTTCTTTGCCAGATATAGAATGGCAACAGAAGGATGACTATGTTCAAGAAGGTCTGGAGATGACAAATTTAAGGCATGAACTATTTTGTCCTGTACAGGAAGATTATTTGAAATGGTTGGATGCTTGGAAAACACAATTATTTCAAGTTATAAAACCTTTTAGAAAAGAGGAAACTACACCACCTGTTGCAGTTAAGATGTGGAAAAGATATTTACAAACAATACACTTTCCAGGTGGTTTTGAAAAATACTTAAATATACTATTAGATAAACCTGGTTTTATTATGAATCCACATGAGGATAATAGATATGTTGTAGGTATATTACTTGTTAATTTACAAGACAATCCTACAGGAACATACTTTACAAGCATAGATTACAAGCTTCCTGGAACTAAAGGAAAGGGTGTATTTTTCTTAAATCATAGTAATACAATGCACGGTATTGAACAAAAAGGACCAGGAGATAGAATAATAGCATACCAACATATATCAATCGGCCACTTAAAAGATATAAATAAAACTGATGGCTAAGGTAATACAATTTCCTAAGAAGGAACCAAAGCCCAAACTTATAAAGGGCTATAGGATGTCCTTCTATACAGAGGACGAAATAGATCTAGCGCTTTTATGTATCAATACATATGGCTGGAATCGTATCGGCTATACTAGAAACAATCTTAGCAAAGTAGATCCTTTGTACATAAAAGATTGTTTAATACGAGGCTATAATTCAGATTTGTTTTCTTATCCAGCAAGGAAGCTTATAAATAAAATTATAGACGGAATGGAAACTATTGAGGTTAAGGCTAACTAATATGCCAATATACACATTTGAAAATACAGAAACTGAAGAACAGTTTGATATGATGATGGCCATAGCAGATAAAGAAAAGTGGCTGGAAAAGAATCCCCACATGAAACAAATTATTACTGCACCAAACTTAAATTTTGGTGGTGTGGGAGATCGTACGAAACCAGATAAAGGTTTCCAAGATGTTTTATCAAGAGTAGCAGACGCTAATCCTTATTCACCAATGGCAGATGACTTTGGTAGAAAGGATGCAAAGTCTGTTAAAATTAGAGACACAGTTAAAAAAGTTAAAAAACGAGTCGGTAATTTGATGAGTGAATCAAAACCGGACAATGTATAAAGGAGGCAATAAGAAAATTATATCATGTTAGATAAAATCAACTAACAGGAGAACAATTAATGGCTAGAAGAAATCTTCAACTAGTTCAAGACAACAAACAAAAAGGCAGGCGCTCGACGCCACTAAAAATACAACCAAACGATCTATTCAGATTTGATCCAATTACAGACACTCAATCCTTATTTTGGCAAAAGTACAAAAAGAAAGATGCATTACTCTTACACGGCTCTGCTGGTACAGGTAAAACATTTATTGCTTTATATAAGGCTATGGAAGATGTAATTAACAAAGGAGGCCCATACAATAAATTAATTATTATACGAAGTGCAGTACCCTCCCGAGAAATAGGACACTTGCCTGGTGACTATGGAGAAAAGATAGATGTTTATTCCATACCATATCAAAATATGATGGACGAACTCTTTCCTCAAAAAGAGAAACCATATGACAGACTGATGGAGCAAAAGAAATTATACTTTATGTGCACCTCGTTTGTTAGAGGTATTACATTAGATAATGCAATCATACTTGTTGATGAATGTCAGAATATGAACGACATGGAAATTAACAGTATTATGACAAGAGTAGGACATCAATCTAAAATTATATTTTCTGGAGACTTTAGACAAACAGACTTATATAAGAACAATGATAAATCAGGGCTTAAGAAGTTTATACAAATAGCGGAGAATATGCCGTCATTTGATACAATAGAGTTTGGTCCTGAGGATATTGTTCGTTCAGAATTAGTCAAAGAGTACATATTAGCAAGGGTAAATTACGAAGAAAAATACGAATAAGTGCTTGACTTTTGGTCCTAAAGAGTGCATAATGTACGCATGAAACTAAAGAAAGCCATCGAATTTGCTACTAAAGCACATGAAGGACAGACTAGAAAATACACTGGTGAGCCCTACATTGTACACCCTTTAGAAGTAGCTGATATTGTAAAGACTGTAGAGCATACAGAAGAAATGCTTATGGCAGCAGTTCTACACGACACCGTAGAAGATACTGATACTACAATACAAGACATAGACAGAGAGTTTGGACCTGTTGTGGCTCAATTAGTAGAAGAATTAACTGATGTTTCTAAGCCAGAAGATGGTAACAGAGCCTTCAGAAAAGGGTTAGATAGGGAACATTCAGCACAGGCATCTGCCCAAGGACAAACAATTAAGATAGCAGATCTTATAAGTAACACTAAGTCTATAACAGAACATGACCCTCATTTTGCGAAGGTTTACATGAAAGAAAAGGCTTTATTGTTACAAATCCTTGATAAGGCTGATAAAATTCTTTTGAAAAAAGCACAGAAAAAGGTTGACATTTGGTTCAATTGAGTGCATAATGTATGTATATTAAATAAAAAGTGAGGACTAAATAATATGAAACAAGAACTAATAACTAAAATCGAAGGACTTTGTAAAGCAATCGAAGGACAACACTTCAAAGCTTTCCCAAGCCTTAAAGACTACGGTGTTACTTACAAAGCAGGCCGTAAATTCTGTAAAATTATTATTACTGACGGCAACGGCGGTGATAGATCTGTATGGGGTTTCGTTAACCTAACACATGAAAAGTTCAACGAAGGCGATGTACTTAAAGCAGCCGGTTGGGCAGCTCCAGCTCTTAACAAAGCTAGAGGAAATGTTTTAAACGGTTACAGAGTAGGAGCTAGAGAACAATATGGTCCTGGTTACTTGTCTGGTTACTCAGCAGGTGGAACTAGAGACGGAGGTCTAGTTTAATGGAAGATAGGGAACACGAATATCTAATGAGCGTCCAGGATGAACTGAGCGCTCATAATGACGCAGCCCAAGAAGCACATCACATGGAACAAGAAGAAGCCCAAGCAAAAGCAGAAGGTTTTTGTATCCATTGTGGTTCCGATATAGATGATTGTACAGGATATAAATGCTGGATTAGATAATGTTTATACACGAGTCGGTTGACTTAGCTCAACTGAAAAGAAAAAATACTGAAGAAGGGCGTCGTTATGAGACGCCCCAAGGTGCTCTTTATCCTTCGGTAACGACAATACTTTCCCACAAGTCAAAGCCCTTTATACAAGCATGGCGAAAACGAATAGGTGAGAAAGAGGCAGACAAAATTTCCTCACGAGCAGCTCGTAGAGGTACAAAAATTCATCATCTTGTTGAACACTATCTCAACAACGATACAGAAAAAGAACAAGAAGGTATCTTAACATTAGATTATATTGATAAAGAAATGTATATCAATATGAAAGATCTGTTAGAAGATATCAATAATATTAGATGTTTAGAATCTACAATGTATTCAGATCACTTACGATTAGGTGGACAGGTAGATTGTATTGCAGAATATAAAGGTCAACTTTCTGTTATAGATTTCAAAACATCTACAAAAAGAAAAACAAGATCACAATGCTATAATTACTTCATACAATGTAGCGCTTATGCTATTATGTTCGAGGAACATACAGGCATACCAATCAATAATTGTGTTATTCTAATGACACAACAAGACGACGGTCCAGTGGTATTTACTGCTACAAGAGACGATTTCGTACCTAAACTTATCGAAGCTCGAGATGCATACGAGAATAGATAGGACGATTTGTATAAATAATACAAGGTGACGATAACAATAATATAATAATAATGTCATCGAGGAGTAAAAATGAAAAGGATACTAGCTATCCTTCCTTTCCTTTTTATTGTAGGTTGTGCCTCAGTAGCGACAGGCATAGACACAGCTAGAAATGTAGTAGCAACAAGCGTCTCAACCGTTACAGAGGCAGGTGCTTCTATGGTTGGCGCAGTAGCTAAAGATGTTTCTGATGTTGTTTCTACAACGGCAGAAGTAACTGCTGGTGTTGTTGATACTATAGGCGATGAAGTCAAGGACCAAGCAAAAGAGCTTGAAGTTAAAGAACCTGACTTCCCTACAGGAGAATTAAAGGACTAGGTAAAGGATCAAACCAATAAGGGGTGGCTGTAAAAGGCGCCCTTTGTTGTCTTTGCACTATTGATATAATTAATTGTTACAATTGGCAGAATTATTCCTGTAAATACGGCCAACCCTTATAAATAAAAGTGATATATAGATTCCATCTATATGTTTATATACAATTAATTAATAGGAGAGTCTCATGACCACAGCAACCTTTGGCGAGGTAGCGAAGTTCATGAAAACCAATGTTGAAAAGATAAGAAGCAATGACAAAGTTTGTCTTGTCTGCGATGCGATTCAATTAGTAGCGCTTATGATCTTCCCGCTATTATTGCCAGTATTTTTAATATATGCACAAATGGGCCACTTATAGGACCTAATAGTGCTGGATGGGCGGTAGAAATATCGCCCATTCTATTCTGCGCTTATAAATAATTATGTTATTAATGGAGATGAAAATGAAGCAGATCGTTGCTTTATTAATTGTAACAGGGTTCCTAGCAGGTTGTGGGGCTCAAGTCTCATTAACAGCTTCTGTACCAGAAGGCAAAGACTTAGATGTTACAATTAAAACCTCAGAAACCCCGGGAAACTAGATAATCAACAACAAGACCCGTATGTTGATTTTCCTACTGGGCAATTAAAGTAATACAATGGTCCTATAAGGTCTTGTAATATACTCCCTACGAAAGTATAATAAATAACTATTATGCGTAAAAAGAAACTTAAAATCAGGAATCCTGTAGCCCGTTATGCTAAATTGTTTAACAAGGCCACAGTCGTGCCTGATAAAACTAAGTATAATCGAAAGAAGGATAAGAAAGTTTCTGACGCTGATATAGACTAATAAAGGAGGAACCATATGCGTAAGTTATGGATAACATTACCGATATTATTTTTTGGTTATGTAGGGCAAGTAGAAGCCAATAGTGATGTACATTGTTTGGCAGAAAATATTTACCATGAAGCCCGAGGTGAGTCTACAGCAGGTAAAATGGCTGTGGCACTTGTTACACTTAACAGAGTAAAGGATGAAAGATTCCCTGATACTGTTTGTGGTGTGGTAAAACAAACTAAATTTTATCCTAGTGGAAGGATAGATTTACATTCTTGTCAGTTCAGTTGGTATTGTGATGGTAAATCAGATAAACCAAGCGACAAGAAATGCTGGGACGATGCGTTACTAATTGCACAAGTTATGATATCATATAGTGCAATAGATGTAACAGGAGGTGCCTTGTGGTACCATAGTCGTAAAGTACAACCAGAGTGGTCTATGGTTTATATAAAAACAGTAAGCATAGACAACCATATCTTTTATAAAGACCTTGACTAAAGCATTGGAAGATCATATAATAAGCACATGTTAACGGATATACCACATGTGATAGTTACAGGCGGTTGTGGTTTTATAGGATCACACCTTACGAAACATCTATTGACGCAAGGTTTTTGTGTTACGGTTGTTGATGACAACAGAACAGGAAATGTATTTCACAGTCATGACAGCGTAGAGTATCATAAATGTGATGTTGTAGATTTCAACCCACACAAAAATTCTATAGAACCACCTTCCGCCATTTTTCATTTAGCAAACAGCCCTCGAGTAAGGAGGGCTTTGGAATATCCTACAGAAACGATTGTAAACAATATAGGAACAACATGTGCAGTAGCAGATTGGGCTAGAATATTTAATTGTAAATTATTCTTTTCTACATCTTCTAGTACACAATATGCAGAGTCTTTAAACAATCCTTATACATTTAGCAAGGTTGTTTGTGAGTCTGCTCTAAGCATGTACAGAGAATTGTATAGTTTAGATTATGTTTTAATGTATTTCTATAATGTATATGGACCTGGCGAGGCAGACTATGGGCAATACAGCACAGTCATTAGAAAGTTTAAACAGGATTATTTGGCAGGAAACCCTTTAACAATATATGGCAAAGGAGATAAAGAGCGTGATTTTACACATATAGATGATGTAATACAAGGAATGTTACAACTTACAGCAGATCCTACTAGCCCTTCTATTGCACATTTTGGAAGTGGTAGTCCTAGATCAATAGCATCAATAGCAGATTGTTTTAAGCATCCCGTTGTACATTCATTTGACAGAAAAGGAGAGGCACAGAGAACACATTGTGAACTTCCTTATATAGAACCCACGCACGATGTACACGAATATATAAAGAACTGGGTTCAGGAGAATAAAAGTGGAACCAAAACTAATAATTGATAATACAATAAAGATGACAGAAGAAAAAATAAGTGACATATTTTTAGTAACAAAAGAGTTTCATACCTCTACAGAGTTTTCTCAGTTTATTGAAAAGATGGCTTTTAATACACAATCACCCTGCATGGATATTGTTGTAGATTATTGTATAAAAAAGGAAATTGAAATAGAAAGTATATCTAAATTTTTAACAGCTTCTTTAAAGTCTAAGATAAAAGAAGAAGCATTAGACTTAAACTTACTAAAAGAAAAGAGAAAAAATAAGTTACCATTGTGAAAATTTTTGTATCAATAGCATCATATCAAGATCCTATACTTAAATATACAATTAAATCTATTACAGAGAATGCTAAGTATAAGAACGATTTAGTATTAGGAGTATTTGATCAAGCCGAGGAGACTCTCACAGACTTACCTAGTAATGTAAGATATAAATCCTGTCACCCTAAAGAAGCTAAAGGTTGTTGTTGGGCAAGAAGTACAATACAAGAAGAATTATTTGAGGGAGAAGATATCTTTATGCAAATAGATTCACATACATTATTTGCTGAGGATTGGGATAAAAATTTATTACAAAAATATGAGGATTGTAAAAATTGGTTTGAGAAACCTTTAATAACAGGATATCCTAGAGGTTTTGATGTTATTGTAAAAGGACAAGGATTTTTTAATTCAGACGAAGAGTATATTTTTAAGAAAACAGACAAGAATACAAATACTCATATTATGACAATTCATTTACCTTTTAATGATGGATATCATTCAGGACAAATAGCAAAAGGAATGAATGACAGTAAGTATTATAGGGGTTTTGGTTTATCAGCAGGACTTATATTTACAGAAGGAAACTTTGTAAAAGAGGTTCCTTACGACCCTAGAATTTATTTTGGTGGAGAGGAAACAACATTAGCAGTAAGAGCTTTTACACATGGTTATGAATTAGTTCATGTTCCTGATACACCTTTATGGCATTGGTATAATAGTGATAACCAAGAATTAAAAAGAGAATTGCATTGGAACATGCACGAACAAGACGAAGAGTTAAAAAAAGCAAAAGACGATTATATTGCATCTGCTAAGAAAGTAGTTGACAATGTATTACAAGGCAAAGATACTTTATATGGTTTAGGAGATAAAAGAACATTAAAAGACTTTGCAGGACTAAGTGGTTTAGATTATACGAACAAATCTGTACAGATGGATAAATGTTTATTCAAAGAATATGAAGAAGCAGGTTTTACATTAGATGATGATTTTGAATGAGTTACGAAGATAAAGGATTCCAGGCATACAATTTATACCTTTCTATAAGAGCACACTTTCATGGTGGCACAGGTAAAGATTATGATATTACAAAAGCCCCTAAACAGGTTAGAGTGTCTTATGAAAATTACAGTAAGAAAGCAAGTATAGCATCTATGTTTCGTATATTAACAGAACGAAATGATTACGATACTATACATGATATAATCGTATCTAACTTTGCTCATGGAGACAAATATGGAGGCATGCCATTTGATAGTAATGCAATGGATGTCTATAAAGATTGGGTATCAAGAAGAAACAAAAGATCATACCAATTTGAACAAGATTTAAATTCTATATATGATAGAATGAAACAGGATAATATAGAGGATTGTACAGTAGATTCTGGGCACCCTCTTATTATAAAGATGCTATTAGGAAAGCAAATAGCATTGGAGACAGTCGTTATAATAAACCGTGAATTAAATTTTATTGATGATTATAAAGACGATTTGATATTGAAGGATACATGTCTAACGGTAATAAAATATACACCATTCTTAGAACAGAGTACCAAACAGATGTATCTGAAACATCAAAGTCTTATAAATAAAATTGCTAGGACTAGAAATAGTTCTAATACAACGAAAATAATATAACGCAATACAACGCAAATACGGAGGAAAATATGTCGTTAAATACACTTTCACAACTACGCCAACAGCGCGGAAATTTCGATACCCTAATGAAGGAAGTCGAAAAAATCTCAAACCCACAGTCAAACTTTAAAAAAGGTGACGACCGTGAGTGGAAACCCACAGTAGACTCAGCAGGTAACGGTTATGCCGTTATTAGATTCTTGCCCTTATCTAAAGGTGCAACGGATACTGAAGTTCCTTGGGTAAGAATTTTCAACCATGGATTTCAAGGTCCTGGTGGAAAATGGTATATTGAGAATTCTCTCACAACTCTAAACAAACCTGATCCTGTTTCAGAATTAAATACTGAACTATGGAACAGTGGTGTAGACGCTAACAGAGAAATTGCTCGTAAACAAAAAAGACGCTTGAACTATTGGGCTAACATTTTGGTAGTCGAAGATCCAAGCAATCCAGACAACGAAGGTAAAGTTTTTATCTACAAGTTTGGTAAAAAGATCTTTGATAAGATCCAAGATGTTTTGAAGCCAGAGTTTCAAGACGAGAAACCAGTTAATCCTTTCGATTTTTGGGAAGGAGCAAACTTCAAACTAAAAATTAGACAAGTAGAAGGCTATCGTAATTATGATAAAAGTGAATTTTCTACGCCTTCTGCTGTTGCAGATGATGATACTAAGATTGAAGAAATTTGGAATAAACAATATGACTTAGGTACACTTGTTTCTTCAGATCAATTTAAGTCTTATGAAGATTTGAAAGCTAAATTGGATATGGTTTTAGGTTCTAAAACTGTACCTACAGCGGAGTCTATCTCAGCACAAACTAATGATGCTGCTGATGATAACTTTGTTGAGGCTGTCAAACAAGCAGCACCTGCACCTGTAGCATCAGAACCCGTTGTCGAAGATGACGATGATGATACACTTTCTTACTTCAAACAGTTAGCTGATGAGAAGTAAATAAAACATAGAGTTTTGGGAGGCTCCTTACGGAGCCTTCTTTTTATCTACATAAATAGTAGTATGTTTAATTTATCCTACACTACAAAGGTAGCAGTAAAAATTGTTTTATTATATGCAGTAGCATTAATTTGTGTTCCTTTGTGGTTTATATTTGAACAACCCTCAATCGGCGAAGTCATATTTTGGTTTGCACTAGCAGCATTTGTTTCACGAATAGCAAATGTAGGATATCATAGATGGCTTACACACGCACAGTTTATACCTAGTTGGTTTGGCAGAAAATTAATGTTGTGGTTTATGGTAATGACAGCAGAAGCACCTCCAGGACATTATGTAGTATCTCACTTACAACATCACGCTAACACAGATGAAGATGGAGACCCTCATGGTCCTAATCAAATAGGTTTTAAAAGACTATTCTTTGGACAATATGATGAAGTAAAACCTCGAGTAGGTTTCCTTAGACACTATTCTAAGCAAAAGGATGCACAATTCGTTACAAAACATTATTGGTTATTATACTTAATTAATTGGATTGTGTTTGCTCTTATAAGCAAATGGCTTACAGTATGGTTAGCATTTATGTTTGCTTGGAGTTGGATATGGTTTCTAGTTATTAATTGGGGAGGACATGGAGGTAAAAAAGGAGAACCTACAAACCTAAATTGGTTATGTAATATCTTCATGGGAGGAGAAGACTATCATAAAAATCATCACGACAAACCGGGACGATTAGTATATGGTAAGTACGATACAACAGGCAGATTTATTGTGCCTTTACTATTAAAATAATTATGTTTGATATACCTATATACCACAAATCAGATATAGCAAAAGAGTTATTACCTCATCTACAAACAGAGGTTCAAGCAGAATACGATAGAAGAGAATTTTACGAAAAAGCAAATCCTGAAATGGGAAGTCATTATAGAAAACTTTCTGTATATGATGAGAAAGGAGAACATGCATCTGTTACACTTTCAGACCCTATGGTAAATATAACTCATTACCCAGAATTACAAAAAATAATACATACACACGCAATAGAATATTTAAACAGTTTAACTTCATTTCCTTTTGCAGATATGTTGGAAATGAATTGGAATCATTATTCTTGGTGGTCCTGTTTTGACGGAGGAGATAGTTATTCATGGCACAATCATAGTCAGTTCTTTCTTATAGCAACTTACTATTTAGAGTGTGATGAAGAACATACACCTATAGCATTTAGAAATCCTATAGGAAATTTGTTAGAAGCATGGTTACCAGGCAAAATGACGGGTATAGATACAGAGGTTGTTATAAAACCTAAAACAGGAGATTTAATGATTTGGCCAGCATGGTTAGAACATTATGTATATAACAAAACTTTGTGGCAACTAGAACAACAAAACGATCCTAATTTAACTACACATAGAGGTGGTAATTGGAATAAGATTGTTGCAGGACATAATCCTAAAAATTCTAGTTACGAGTCTATAAGAAAAAGTATTACTATAAACTATATGAAACCAGCAGAATTGTTTGGTTGGCATATTAAAAGAACGGGAAACAATAATGAATAGAGAAGAAGTTTACGAACAACTAAAAATAGATGAAGGAGTAGTCTATGCAATCTACAACGATCACCTCGGGTATCCCACCTTTGGAGTCGGTCACCTTATCAAGGAGAGTGACACGGAACATGGAAGGCCAGTTGGAACTCCAATTGACGAAGAAAGAGTTAGGTCGTGTTTCGAACAAGACCTTGACATTGCCATTGGAGAGTGTTCAGCTTTATACGGAGAGAGGGAATTTGGAGAACTACCCGATCCAGTCCAGCAAATCTTGGTTAATATGATGTTTAACATGGGACGAACTAGACTATCTAAGTTTAAAAAAATGAACGCAGCTATAGCAGAAGGAGATTGGAAAACTGCAGCTGTTGAAGGTAGGGATAGTCGTTGGTATAACCAAGTTAGAAATAGAGCTGAAAGATTGATGAAAAGATTGGAAGTAGTTTAGACCATTCGTCTATCATAATACCTTTCAATGGTACTATAATTATTTCTCACGCCTGGTGAGCCTATAGCAACTGCTACTTTACTGTCTGCTTTAGGAGCTGCCGGTGCTTGTGTAGTATTGTTTACTACAACGGGAGCGCTAGAATCCATAGTATCTGCCTCTTTACCTAAACGAGTCATGTTATCCACAGCTTGTCCTGTGGGCGATACACTTGATTCAATACTGCCACGGGGCGAGTTGGGGTGGACTGCATCCCATGTTCTCCGAGATATCTCTTCCTCACTAAGTCCTGTATCCTTTAGAATTTGAGCGTGCTCTTTCATAAATTCTTCATCATTCTCTGCAGCCAGTGGATTGAATATATTGTATCTTTGGTTCATTCCGCCTTCCATTGTCGCTCTATCCATTTCTGATACTTCTGTTCCAAATGGACCTTGGAAAGTTTCGTTGTTAAACACTGCTGCCGAGGCTGATGTACCTTCAAAGTCAAGGTCAGTTCTGTCTACTCCTCCTATTGCTTGAATTTCTCCTTCATTATTCATTAACGCTTTTACAATGGCAGCATTTTTAATAGCGGCTTTATCATTATCTGATATATCTTCTCCCGCTTCTTTCAATAGTTTATCTTCTATCTGTTTAGCTTCTTGTTTAATTTTGCCTGCAAGAGCGCTATCTTTATCTTCAATTTGTCTCATTGCTGTATCAGCTTGTGCGTTTGACTCTTCTAACTCACTTGCACTAACTGGAATAGCATCTGCTATTTTACCACCAGCTTTCTTGCCTAACCAACTACCACCAAAGTAACCAATAGCTCCACCAATTAATCCACCAATTGCTGTTCCTACAACAGGAACAACAGAGCCAATTGCTGCACCAGCAGCTGCTCCTGCTATAGCTCCTCCTGCTCCACCTGTACCTTCACCTATTGCCTCACCTTTTGCTACTTGTTCTTCTTCAGCTGTTAATTGTCCGGCATCAGCCATTGCCTCAGCTTCTCTACTTCCAGATACTGCTGTATAAATCCCAGCCCCTACACCAGCTACAGCTGCTAATGGGCCTCCAAATCTAGCTGCGCCTTTAAGTAATCCTTTTGCTCCTCTAGCAAATCTTCCACCTTTACCTTTACCTTTACCTTTATTCTTACCGCCTCCGCCAACGGGTGGAAACATTCCTCCACCGCCACCGCCACCGCCTGATGCAGTTTGTTCTAACTGTTCTAATATTTTTTGTAATGTTTCTTCTGTTGCTGGTTTGTCAGAATCTTTAGATGTACCCGATCTTCCAGATACTAATTTTTCTCTTTTACTTTGTTTTCCTGCTGCTCCTGTACCAGCTGCTTCAAGTGTTTCAGATGCTTGAGCTACACTTTCTCCTGATGTACCATCTATTTGAACAACATCTCCTCCAGGTGTTCCTATACCGTATTGTTCGCTCCATTCTTTTTTCTTCTTATCTTCCCAAGTTTCTTTAGGATCGCCTGTAAGACCTAATCCTTCATCTCCTTGCATACGCTCCATTGCGTCTTTTTGACTTTCAATTTCAAACCCTTGTTGTACATTTTCTTGGAATTGTAGTCTGCCTTGTAGTCCTTCTACATTAGCTAATTTTCCTGTGCCTGCTTTACCGAAGAATCTATCGGCTCCAAATGCCTCACCCAATCCTTTCTTAGATAAAATATCTGTTCCTGCATTTATACCTAAGAAATTTGTTTTAATTCCTGTTCCTAAATTTTTAAGAAATCCACCTTGTGATTTATCTGCTACAGAATCCAGGCCTAATTTACCTGCTAGTTCTTCACCACCTGTCTTTTTTAATTTTTCAATTTTTTCCATTACATCTTTTTTAGTGCCTTTGCCTGTTTGCATGGCTGAAAAAGCTGCTGTTAATTCTGATAAACTTCCTTGTGCTGCCTCATTATTGTCTAATGCTTTTTGTACTTCTGCTGCGTTATATCCTATGTTTTTAGAAAGTTCTGCTGCTCCCTCAGAGGCTCTAAATTGGGAACCAGATCTTGTTGTACCCACTAACCCTTGTGATATTCTAACATCTTCTGCTAACGCTTTAACAGGGTCTGTGGCTGTAAATTTGTTTGTATCGGCGTCTCTGAATTTGGCAGTTCCTGTTGTATAATCTCCAGCTCTTTTAATATTTTTACCACCAATTCTTAATTGTTCACCTTCTTTAAATGTAAGCATTCCGCCTTCATTCTTCCATTGTCCACTTAATTCGTCACCTGTTATTTTTTGTTTGTTTAAACTTTTGTCAGTAGTTTTTACATTCTTACCCAAATCATGAATGTCTGTTACATTCCTTTCTCTCTTTAATGCAGCCTGATCTCTATCATATTGTGCTGCGTAGTCGGCGTCTGACATGCCATATCCAGAACGCTTATCTTTTGTATCAAGTTTTTTACCTGATCCTGATATTGTAGTTTTATCTGCAGTCTTTTTAATTTGTTCACTATCTGCTGCTAGTTTAGAATCTGTTTGTGCGCTTGCTGATTGTGTATCGGATACTGTTTTTTGTATATTATCTAACCCGTCCAGTTTTTTCATTATCTGTTGGTTTTGTTCTAATATAAGTTCTCGAGCTACTTTTGCACCCGTGTTATGTTTCCTTTGCTTTTTATTATCATCTATAAGTTGCTTCTCAACAGCTGCAGTCTTAGCTCTGTCCTTCCTTTCAACATTAAACATAATGACTTCTTTAGCAATTTGAAGTGCATTAGCTTTTTTGTTAGATTGGGCGTCGTCTTTTAATTGAGATGTATCAGCAGCAGTATCGTCGTGTCTTTCATGTAGAGCTTGTTCCAGCTCTTTCATTTCCGAAGACTGAGCTATATCCGACTCTTTCGGATCTAACTCTTTCATCTTTGCTAATATTTCTTCTATCTTTTTATCGGACATTTTTAATATTTCCTTGTTTCTGCTCTTTCTTTAGCCTTCTCAGCTTTCTGTTTCAGATGTAGAATTAGCATATTGACATAAACTTCCCTTTCCCAAGGCATCATGTTTTCTAGCTCTGTCAGACTATATTGATGCTCTTGCATTAACAAAAAGTTAGTCTTGTAATAGTTTCCAAGACTCTCCTGAGAAAGGATTAGGCGAAAAAATGTTCGTACCCATTGATATTAATTATTTGTTCTGCCTCACAATGTGGACATTTATAATCAATATTATGTGATAGAATAGGTATCGCTCTAAGAAATTCTCTCATTTCACCAAATGATTCTACAGGAAGATTTTCTACAAACTCTTGTAGCTCTTCTCTTGTAACATCATTAATACTAACTTCTTCCTCTTCTGTTATGATAGATTCTATACAGTTAGCAATAGTATCAATATCTGACTGTTTATCCTCAGCTACTACATCAAGAGCACGAGGATATCTCATTTTAATAACAAACTCTTCTCCTACTTTGACTTCATTGTCAGGTAAGGAGTCTAAACCTTTGACTGTTAAGTCTTTAAGTTCCATCTCATATTTTGTGGATTTTTTACATTCTCCACAAACAAGATTGAACTCTTGTGTGCTTCCTATTGAAGCCTCTCGAATTCTTATGAATAAGTCTTGCATATCAAACATAGCTAATTTAGTAGCATCGAGTTTATCGAATGTACAATTTTCTATAATTTGTCCACAAGCATTAATCATGTCTTTGAATTCTTCACTTTCACTAGCCAACATAAGAATCTTTTCTTCCTTTACAAGAAAGGGTCTGAACTTTACAGTCTCTCCTGTAGATGGAACAGTAGTCTCAAATATTGGTGTTTCTACTTTAGGTAATGACATATTTTATCTCCAAATTAATCATCAGAATTAAACGCAGGCAAGTAATCGCCACCGGTTCTAGTAAGCTCTCTATCAAGACCTGTTATAACTTCTTGAACATTGTTAGGATCTTGTGAGTAATGGCCTTTTTTACTTGGCACGAAGGAAACTTTTCCATCTCCATCTTTTTCTAATTTACCCGAATTCACTCCTGTGTTGTTCTCTTTGTATCCGTTACTAAGAACCATTTTAGCTTCCATATCACTTTTGTAAGGTCCATAAACTTCTGAAGAGTCCCAATACGCTGATGATATTATTAATGTATTTCTAACAGCACTTACAGTTCCACTAGACAGAGGTACCAAGTTAATTACTTTAGGCATAGCCTCATATAGAGTCCATTGTTTTTTAACATTGTCCTGTACATCTAATGCTTTAATAATTATTTCTGTTGTTACACTATCGGGATAACCTATTTCTTGGCTGACAGTATCAGCACAAGCGTTTACCCAATGTTCAAAGAAACTTCTCAAGAACCAATCTTGATCTGTAAGAAATGTAAAGTTAATTTCGTTTCCTAAGAAACCTACTTTTGTGTTTCTAAAGAAAGTCCAAGGACCTACATTATATTCTTTGTTACTTAATATCATACCAGGTATTTGTACTTCTTCACAAAATAGACAAACATCGGTTGTAAGATTTTTAACACCATCGGCATATTGCCAGTTCTTAAGATCTTCATTTGCTGATGGGCCTTCAATTAATTTACCAATATTGAATTCTACTTCAAATCTTTCTGCACGGGCAAAGGTTCTTTGTTTAAGTTCCTCTCTATACCGTTTAAAGGTTCCCCATGATTTTCCTTGAGCCACTTACTTTCTCCTACTTAATGCCGCTGTATTTACTGACATGCGTCGTTTTCTTTCTGGTTTTTCCATTGTGTTTTGATATACAGTTCTCTCTGTAGCTCCTACAAATTTTTGTACAGGAAGAAATATAGCTGATTTCCAATTTTTAGGATCTACTTCTATCATCTCTCCTGTTATATTAGCTGTTAAATATTTTTTAACAGAACCTCTAACTTCTGGGAACCTTGAGAAGTTTCTTACAGAAGCCCATGTTGATCTTAATGTACTTTTATCTGTAATATTTTGCTGATCTACAGGATATATTTTATCCAATAGATTAGCTCTAAATGTAGGAGCCAGATAATGTAAATTAATACCACTAAAACCTTGTGGCATAGGTTCTGTAATCACTACAAGAGGAACAGTATCATAATAAGGTAAGTCTGCTTTCCATTTAGGATCGTAAGAAAACATATACATTTTACCTACTTCTAATTGTCTAGCTTTTTTACCAAGATCTGTACTTCGTGCCTCTTGGAATGTATTAACTCCTCTAGCATAATCACGGACAGCACGAACATACCATTGGACTGATCTGTCCAAGTTATCTCCAGCTGCTTGTCGTATGTCTGCAAAAGGTGTCGCCATGTAAGTATTTATACTAGATACCCAATTCTTTTTCAGTAACTATCTTAAATTCCATGCCTTGAGCTTTACAAAAATCCTTTGCATGTTTCCATTTGGCCTCGTTTACTCCGTATTGTGCTATCTCTTGCAGATGTCTTTTGGTTCTACGCTTCTGAGGTGAGGGAGGTTTAGTAAATCTTTCTGGTTTTACTTCGATTAAATATTTCTTTATCTTATTTTTTTCTTGTACTTCTATATAGAAATCAACCATATACCTATGTACTTTATTGTCTAAAGGATTACGATAGGGTATTGCAATCTCTTCTGATACCCAACCTTTTATAGAACTGCTTAGATCACACCAGTTCATAAACTTTAATTCATAACTTGATCTATAGGTTATTGCATTGAAGTCGCCAAGATATTTCATTGGATTACGAGGAATAAACTTTCCTTTATATATTTCTTTGGCATAAACCATATAAATAAGAATATAAGTTAAATAACTATTTATTAGGATAATATATGGCAAGTTCCGATAAACATTTAGAAAGAGGAGGTACCTACTTCAAATACCCACAAGAACTAGGGCAAGCACAGTTTCCTCATGCTGTTAAATTTTATGTAAATGCTCGAAAAACTGTAGCAGTAAACAACGAAATTGCCGCTTTCGAATTTACTGACGAGGAAAGACAAAAATTTAATAATGAAAATAGATCCAGTTCAGAACAATACGAAACAGCAGCAATGATTTCTGGAGGTTTGGCTGCAGCTGTAGGTACCTATGCAGCAGCAAAAGGTATTACAGGAGAGGGTGTATCAGGCATGATGAGAACAGTACAAGTGGGTGCAGGTGCCACTGTTGGTGCAGGAATTGCATCTGCAGTTGCAGATAATATGGAACAAGTAAGATTGAAGAATGCGATATCCTTATTCATACCTCAATCAGTCGTTGCAGGATATACAGCCAATTGGGACGAAGCAGATTTAGGACCTGTAGCAGGTATGTTAGGAACAGGCGGTATTTCTAGTGGCGATGCATTAGTGGGTAACGCAGCAGAACTTATAGGTAGAGGATTAGTATCAGGTGCAGCGAATATAGCATCCTCAGTAGGTATAGGAGATATTAACTTTAGTGGAATGTTTGAAGCTACAAGTAAGAAAGTAGAAAATCCATACAAAGAACAATTATTTAAATCAATGGGATTTAGGCAGTTTTCTTTTCAGTATAACTTTTCACCTAAAAACGAAGGTGAAGCAAAAGAGGTTCAAGACATTGTAAAATTGTTTAAAGAAAACATGCACCCTTCTGTAGACGAGTCAGGATTGTTTTTAATTTATCCTTCAGAATTTTCTATAGAGTTTCAATCATTAGATAGTGCCGGCGAGCTAGTAAGAAATCATAACTTACCTGCAATATCATCTTGTGCATTAAAAAATGTTAAGGTTACATATGGTCCTGATGGTATGTTTAACGCATTTAAAAATTCAGGCGGTATGCCAACTGAAACTACTATGGAATTACAATTTGTAGAACTAGAAACTCTCACAAGAGAAAGAATAAATGAATTGGAACCAACTCAAAAAGAAGTAGAAAAAGAAAAGAAAGAGGAAAAAGAACCTGAAGCACCCGTAGCCCAGAGGGGACATATAGGAAGGAGTATCTAATGTATTTTAAAGCACTGCCTAAAATGAAATATCCAGTTCCAACTTCTGACGGCAAAATTAAAGGTAAGATTGTTACTGATATTTTTAGGCGTGTTCAATTAGATAGATTTTTTACTAATAGACAAACATTAGTAGATATTATTCTTGACGATAACGACACACCAGAAAGTGTAGCATATAACTATTATGGCTCTACACAATATCATTGGTTAGTATTGTTGTCTAATAGTATTGTAGATGTGGATAGAGAATGGCCGTTGTCTTATAACCAACTTAATGATTATATAGCAGATAAGTATGGAGCAAATAATTCTCAAGATGTACATCATTATGTAGACGCTACAAGAGAAGATATAATTGTAGATTGGGACGCAGGAAAATTAGCTGCTGGAGAAATAAAAGAAGTTACAAACTTTACATACGAAAACGATAAAAACGATAACAAAAGACAAATATTTTTATTAGATAAAAGATTCCTTAAGGACATAGTTACACAGTATAAAAAATTGGTGAAGTAATATCATGGCGGAAACAACCGACGAACAATTAAATAAACCCGGTGATGTAAGAGTAGATGAGTTATTCATCACATTATCTAATGGTGAAAATTATGATCTATTACCCTTCTTTGTAGAATTAAATTTATATGAAGATGTGTGGAATGTTTTCCTTTCAGGAAATGTTATTTTAAAAGACGCTATTAATTTAATTGGTACAGGACCTATTGCAGGTGGAGAAGGTATTACAATGAAATTAAGAACACCTACTTATGATGATATACCTGAAAATGTAATAGACAAAACATTTCAAATATATGCTATAAAAGATAGAGTTTTAAATAACGATAGAGAGCAAATTTATATACTACATTTTATTTCTATAGAAGGAATGAATGATCAAGGTGTAGTATTGTCCCAAAGATTCCAAGGTAATACAGGTGAAATAGCAGAAAAAATATATGCAGATTATGTAGTAGAATCTAGAAGACCCTTAGAAGGTACAGAACCTACAAAGATGCTTATAGGAGATTTACCACACGCTTCTAAAGTAAATTTTCTAGCAAACTTATGGACACCAATACAAACATTACAATTTTTATCTAAGTATTGTAAGGGCAACAAACACATAGGAGCTGATTTCATATTTTTTGAAAGTAATAAACAGTTTTATTATACATCAATACAAAATTTAATATCAGCACAAAGGGATTTAATATTTGACGAATATATTTATACGCCTCCAGGCATGGATTTGCCTCACAGAGATGGTGGAGAAACTTATACAGGAGTTAAATTACCTAAGACATTCGTTACTATAAGTTCTATACAAGTACCTAGAACAATTGATATTATAAATGGACAAGATAGTGGGTATTATTCTCAAACTGTAAGAGCATATGATTTGTTTACAAAAGAAAGAGTAGAACAGAAGTTAGATGTAAGAGAAGACTTTGATAAGTTTGCTCACACAGATCCTGGAATACCTATACCAGAAGGCATACAAAGAAATCCTTTTGCAATGACTACAATAAAAGTTTTAAATAGTGTAAACAATATGACACAATCATTTAACTTGCCAGGCTCATCATCAGGTAATTCAGATAATGAAAATATAATTGGTGCAAGTTTATATAGAGACAATTATTTTAATTCTTTCAAGGACTATACATTTGAAATAGAAGCTCCTGGAAGAACAGATATAGAAGTAGGAAGACTAATTAATTTACAATACCCTTCTCCTATAACTAAAACAGAAGATGTAAATCCAGACGATTTGTTTGATAAACAATTATCTGGTAAATATTTAATAACAGCAATAAGACATAAAATAGATACTGTTGCACATATAATGAAAATGGAAATAGTTAAAAATGGATTACCAGAATCCATGGGGGAGCCTGAATAATGAGTAGTTTAAAAAACTTTGGAAAATTAAATATACCAGATTGGATTTGGTGGATAGGTATTATTGAATCCAGAGCTGATGTAACACAGACAGGAAGATATAGAGTTAGAATAATGGGGTATCATACTGCTGATACTGAAGAATTACCTACAAAAGATTTACCTTTTGCCACCGTTGTTAATAGTGTTACAAATGCAAGCACATCAGGCATTATGGAAAATCCTAATCTATTACCTGGCTCAACAGTAGTAGGATTTTTTGCAGATGGAGAAGAAGGACAATTTCCTATTATACTAGGTTCTTTTGCAGGACTGCCTCAGAAAAAGAATGAAGATCTTACAATAGAAGATGGATTCAACGATCCAAATAAAAAATATCCTAGAGGAGGCTTTGATGAAGACGCTCCTGAAGGATTTGCAGGTGTAGGTGAACCAGACATTTCTAGACTTGCAAGAGGAGAGAAGGCAGAAGAACATTACAGTCTAGTTACTAAAAGAGCAGAAAGAGAAAAAGATATAAGAACAGCTTCTGCACCTACAGTAGAAGCAGACGGTGTATTAGATGATATATCAAATAAAGACTATGAAGGTAAAACATGGGAAGAGCCATATGCAAGAGGACAAGGACCATATGATACTTTTGAAATGTCTGAATTCAAACCTAAGTATTGGGACTCACTTAAAGATTTAAAAGAAGGTGGAGATGGTGTCCCTAAAGAACCTGGAACATATACATCTATGTATCCTTTTAATCTTGTTAGAGAAACAGAAGCAGGGTTTACACAAGAAATAGACAATACAACAGGAAATGAAAGATATGCTTGGTATCATCCTGTAGGAAACTTTGAAGAAGTACAAGCAGACGGAACAAGAATTAATAAAATTAAAGGATCGGATTATGAGATTACAGTTAAAGACAAAAATGTTCTTATCAGAGGTTCTTGTAATGTAACTATTGCAGGTGATGCTAAATTATTAGTACATGGAGACAAATACGAAGAAGTAGAAGGCAATTACTTTTTAAAAGTACATGGAGACAGAGTAACTAAAATACAAGGCAACGATGCCAAGGTAGTTAATTCAGATCAAAACTACAGCATAGGAGGTAATAGATCTGTTCGTGTAGCATTAGACGACTCTGCTACAATAGTAGGAAAACAAACACAAACAGTTGCAAAAACAAAAACAGAATCAGTAGCTGGAAAAGTTTCAGAGGATTTTGGAGATGGGCAATTAACAAAAGTAACAGGCAATATAATACAAAGAACATCTAACGCATTCCAACAAATGGCAGGTGGTATTATGTCTATATTGTCTGGTTCAGATATGACATTAAAAACAGCTACCAAGATGACAGTAGAAGCACAAACAGAAATGACAATAGATGCTCCTACAATGTCTATAGATGGACCGGCTGGAAACATTACTTCTAATGATGTAACATTACATACGCATACACATGCACAAGGTAATGATACAAGAGGTGATGGACAATCGGAAACAAACGCACCAACAGGAGGATCATAATATGAGTTGCGGACCGTCAAAAGAATTATTAGCAGTTGCAGATCAAATAGATGCGTTGAACGCACAATTAGACGCAGCTATAATGGATATACCTGGCATGGGTGAACTTGCAGGATTAAAAGGCAAAGTAGAAGGAGAGGCACAAAAATTAAAAGATAAGTTAAGCGCTGCTTTACCGTCTATTAGTTTCCCTAATGTACCTTTTGGCCAACAGTCATTACAAGATCAAATAAAATCTGTAGCCGGTTTAATTGCATTAGGTATAGCGGGTAAAGATCAATTAGAGAATCAAATAGATTTTCTAAAAGCAAAATACAGTGGTATGGATGTTGATATTGATAATATTGCAGACTTGTTACGACAAGGAGCAATGGATTTAGACTCTATTTGTAAAATGGTTCCTAATATACAAACACAAGGAATAGATCTTACAGTAAAAGGAATACCTACATCTTTTCCTGATATAGATCCTGTAGCTATTATTAGAGGCAACCCTGTACCAGAGATGCCTTCAATAGATAATGTTTACATAGATAAGAATGTAAGATCAAAAGAACAAGCAGAGGAATTTTTAAATATTGAACTGCCTAACTTTGACTTTTAAGTATAAATACTAATATGGCTATACTTAAACAAAAAAGAGCAAGAATTTATAAAGACTTTGATCTCTCGTTTGGTAAAAATTCTTTATCGGGAGATATTAATAAAAAACTTGATGTAAATGCCGTGAAACAGGCAATGATTAATTTAGTCATGACTCAACCTTTTGAAAGGCCTTTTAATCCTTTACTAGGATCTGAGATAAATAATTTGTTATTTGAACATATGGATACTTTTACTAGCGATGCTATACAAAAGAATTTATTATATTTGTTTAGAAATTATGAACCCAGATGTAGGATAACGGATCTAAGAGTAAAACCTTATTATGAATTAAATGAATATGTAGTATCAATAGATTTTCATATTACAGGTATAAATGAACCACAAGAATTAGAAGTAAGACTAGAGAGGCTAAGGTAATGGCGCAATTAAATACAACAGAATTAGACTTTGAGAATATAAAAATAAATTTAAAAAATTTCTTAAAGTCACAGACAGAATTTTCAGATTACAATTTTGAAGGTTCTGGTATGGCAGTAATGATAGATTTATTGGCATACAATACACACTATCAAGGTATGTTAGCACACATGTTAGCTAACGAAAATTTTATAGATACAGCAGTTAAAAGAGAGTCTGTAGTATCTATTGCAAAAGCATTAGGTTATACACCGAGATCTTATTTAGGAGCCAGCGCAACAGTATCAATAACAGTTACACCTCCTGGTTCATTTACAGGAACGAATCTTACATTATCCAGAAATGCAATTTTTACAAGTTCAGTCAACGGTACAACATATAAATTTTATCCTTTAGAGGATGTTACAACAGCTGCTATAATAGATGAGGGTGTAAAGAAATTTGTTTTTACTGATCTAATTTTAAAAGAAGGATTAAGAACTGCAAATTCTTTTACAGTACAAGCAGCAAATCCTCAAGGCCCTTATATTATTCCTAATGAGAGTATAGACGCTACTACAATAAGAGCGAGAGTACAAACATCTTTATCTGATACATCTTTAACTACATGGAATAAATCTACAACATTATTAGATGTTAAAAACGATTCTAGAGTATATTGGTGTGAAGAAGGTATAGATGGTTTAACACAATTAAGATTTGGAGATGGTGTACTAGGACAAAAATTATCTGTAGACAATGTTTTAATTGTAGACTATATTGCAAGTTCAGGTAAAACAGCAAACACTGCTAAAACATTCTCAGCAACATCTACAATATCAGCAAGTGGAGAAACAGTTTCAGTTACCACGACAAGTCCTTCATCAGGCGGTAATATACAAGAATCAGTAGATGAGATTAGATTTAATGCACCTCGTTACAACGCTACAAGAGATAGAGCAGTAACTGAAACAGATTATAAGACACTAATATTACAAAGCAATGCTAATATACAATCTGTTGCAGTGTGGGGAGGAGAGAAAAACGATCCTCCTATGTATGGAAAAGTTTTTATATCTCTAAATCCTGTACCAGGACAGGTTATCACAGAACAAGATAAAGATAATATTAAGAACAGTATTATTGATCCTAAAACACCTGTAGCAATTATGCCAGAGTTTGTTGATCCTGAATACACATACATACAGTTAGAAATTGATACTACATATGATCCTAAAATTACATCACTGGCAAAAGGACAAGTAGAGGCAGCTGTATTACAACAAGTAGATGCGTATTTTTCAAATCAATTAAACAAATTAAATAAAAGTTTCTATTATAGTAGACTACATGATTTGATTAACAAACAAACACAATCAATTATATCTACTAATATAAGATTAGGACTACAAAAAAGACAAAAACCTGAATTTAATACTACACATAATTATACGGTTAGTTTTAATCAAAAATTACAACCCAGAGAATTAGGAAGCACATATTTTGATATAGAAATATCAGGTGTTACACATAAAGCCATATTATCAGACACACCGGCATCTACAGTAGTTGCTCCTTCATATAGTGGAACAGGTACAGTTAATGCAATTGGAACAGACGGACAAAACTTAGGTGCAGTAGGCACAATAGATTACGATTCCGGAAAAGTAGATTTACCTTCCATGACACTTAAAAAATTATATGGAACAGAAACAAATTTAAGAATTAATGTTACACCACATGATAGTATTAAAGACATTACTACACAAGCTCTTATTAGAACTTCCGATACTAGCACAGCAGCAATCGTTGCTAAACCTTCTAGAAATACAGTTCTATTATTAGATGATAGTGTTTTGAATGCTACAATTAATACACTATCAGGTGTAAGAATAACAGCAACTAAAGAAGTAGAAGAAGTTTAATGGCGGATTATATCCCATCATTTTATAGATATGTAAAATCTATAACAGTAACTAATGGAGGCACAGGATACTTTTCTGGAACGCCTACCATTGAAATTACTGGCGGTGGAGGTACAGGAGCAACAGCTACAGCAACAGTATCTAGTGGAGCAGTTACAAGTTTTACTATTACAAACAAGGGTACAGGTTATACATCGGTACCTACAGTTACAATAACAGGTGGTGGCGGATCAGGCGCTGTTGGTACAGCAGTTTTAGATTCAGCACAGGACAATGCGTCTTTAGAAATAAGAAATAGAAGTTATTTAGTTAAAGAACAAATACCCGAACACATAAGAGATAGTTACCCTGTCTTTGTAACATTCCTAGAAAAGTATTATGCTTTTATGGATACAAATTACAAAGATCCAACAAACTATACTTCTGATATAGATTATACAAATACACAATTCTTAGATAAATGGAGAGGAGCATTAGTATCAGACTTCCCTTCATTACTATCAGTTGATAAAGCTTTTTTCTACAAAAGAGCAAAAGACTTTTATGAATCTAAGGGTAGTAGACGATCTATAGAAGCGTGGTTTAGAATAATATATGATGAGAATGTAGATGTAACTTATCCTTATCAGTATGTTTTAAAACCTTCTGATGGTATCTACAATGTAGAAAAAACAATTAAAATACAAGAAGCAGAACATGGCGGAGGTAGTTTAGAGCCTTTAAATTTAGAAGGTAAAAAGATTGATATACGATATTCTGAAACTACAGGTACGGTTACAGTAACAAAACATACAAACGCTAATGTTAAAAGAGTAGAAAAGAATACATATCAAACAAATGGTTTGACATTACAAAGATTTGAATTAGTATTAGACTTTGATGATGCTAATGTTACAACTATTAATGGACCAGGTGCTGGAGCCGTTGTAACAGCCACAGTATCCGGCGGAGCAATTACAGACTTCACAGTAACAGATGGTGGTTCAGGATATATTGCAGCACCAATAGTACAAATATTTCCTAATGCAAGCGATACAATTACAACAACTGCAACGGCACATGCTCTAGTAGAGAATGGAGTAATAAAAGATGTTGTAGTAGATAACGGAGGAGCAGGATATAACAATGCGCCTGGAATAGAGTTTGATACAGATACAATTAGATCTTATGTTGTAGATGATGGTGCAGGTAACGCAGACGAAGATATATATGGTTATCTTGTTAGAGTATTAACAAGTGTAGGATTTAAATCTTATAGTGGTTCAGAGGCAGACGCAGGATTTAAGATAGGACAAATTTATGCTATTAATGAAACTGGCGATGACGGTAAAGCGTATGCTGTAACAGGTTATTTTGCTGATGACTATACATTTATAGGTGGACAAAACGATGCCTTTATAAGAATAACAGCAGTAACAAGTGCGGGGCTACCTTCGGCGTTCACAGTAATTAATCCAGGATCTACATTCTTAAATGACACAGCAGATATTCAAATAACTTCTCCTAAGGGAGAAACATGTACAATTACATTAACAACAGGTTATCTATTCGAGTATGAAGGTAAATGGAAAAACGATCAAGGTAAATTGTCTGATGTTAATGTAATTGCAGATAACAAAAGATATCAACCATTCTCTTATGTAATTAAATCAGGCATATCACAAACCAATTGGGATAGAGGTTTGAGAGATACAGTACACCCTGCAGGTATGGAGGTGTTCGGAGATTTAATTATAAGAAGTGTGGTAGACTTTAATGTACTATACGAAGTCGAATCTACAGGATATACATTCTACATATTTGATGCAGATGATATTGTTACAACTGTTGAAACAGGTCCATTGTTTGACTTTACTAAACTTCTTACAGAGGCACCTAGTGCAACAGAGGCACATGCAATAGCATTTACACCAGGAGGTAAGACAGATACAGCACTTGCTACAGACCAAGGATCTAATCCTTATGTTGTAAGTGGATATTGGAATGATGATAGTGATGGTGTATCATCAGATAACTATAATATTGGAGATGAGCAATTTGTTAAAGCAATCTCCAAACCATTCACAGAAGTATTATCAGTAAATGATACAATAACAGAAAGTGATATAGATATATCCTTCTTTAGAACATTTACTGAAACAAGAAATGCTACGGAGTCAATGGCAAAAGCATTTACTAAAGTGTTTGATGATGGTTTTGTAAACAATTATTGGACACCGGCAAATGGAACAAGCGCATATACAAATGACTTAGCAGATAATGGTGATTATCAGTATTATGTTGCAACAAGTTTAGGAGCAGTATCAGTATCAGACTCTGTTAATGTATTAAGAATATTAGGAGTTCAACCTACTGATACAGTTAGCGTAACTGAAGTTGCACAAATCGTGGCACAATTTAACATATCACCAAGTGATACAGGTACTGCACAAGAAAGTATAGCAGTTACATTTATTACATCATTTAGCGAAACGGGTACGGCTAGTGATGCCCAAGCGAAAACAATTGGTAAAGTATTAGCACATTCAACTTCTAATACTGATTCAGAAGTTTTAGCTCTTTCATTAGCAAAAACAGAAACAGTAACAACAAGCGATACAGATACATATTCTCTCAGCAAGTTTGCTACAGATACGACTTCAGGAGTTTCCGAAAGTCTATCAAGGACACTTACATGGCAGAGAACATTTACAGAATCGCCTAGTGCTACTGGACTTCCGATAAAAGCTCTATCCAAGCCTTTCTCGGATTCAGCAAGTGCTGGAGATAACTTGAGTTCTCAACTTACTAGGCAGGTAACAGCGTCAGATACTTTGAGCAACATTACAAGTACTCAAGTACTACAAATTAATAAAGCAGTTTCGGAAACAATATCTACATCCGAGGCTATAAACAGTATAAATACAAGTAAAGGATTAACAGAAACACCAAATGGTACAGAATCCTTAGCAAGTGCGCTATCCAAACCAGCAACCGATAGTAGTACTGCTACAGATACGGGTACTGGTAAGATGCAGGATTATGTAGATCCCACTTACTTAGACTCAGACTATGTTGGTTCTAGTTGGAACTTTACATAACGGATAAACATATTAGGAGAATAAAATGTTTAAAAATGATAAATCGAAAGCTACAGGTAAGCTTACCGTTGAAATCAAGAACAAGCAAGGCAAAGTAATCGACACTAGGGAAGTTAAAAACCTAGTAGTTGATGATGGCCTTGAGTACATTGCATCTAGAATGAAAGATGCATCAGCTACAGCTATGTCTCACATGGGTATAGGAACAGGATCATCAGCAGCAGCTGCTAGTGATACTGCTCTAGGTACTGAGGCAGCTAGAGTAGCTCTTACTTCTACCACAGTTACAGCTAATGCTGTTGCTTATGTTGCTTCTTTTGGAGCAGGTACAGGTACAGGAGCTATTACAGAAGCAGGTATTTTAAATGCAGCTTCAAGTGGTACTCTTCTTTGTAGGACTGTTTTCTCAGTCGTAAACAAAGGCGCGTCAGATTCAATGACAATTACTTGGACAGTAACAATTTCGTAAGGTAAATAGATGGCTCTAGTACTTCGAAGACTAGGTAGGGTTGAATTAGCAAGGACATTCCATAGAGATGTTCGTAATAACAACGACTACTTTCATTTTGCTGTAGGCAGAACAGAGGCTTGGACAGATGAGACAAGCCCTGAAACACCTATTGACAATGATTCTTATGTCTCGAAGTTTAGAAGGAGCATGATGTTTACACAACGGATTGACTCTGCAGATGTTTGCTTACTAGCAAAACGAGTAAATTGGGCTACAGGCACGGTGTATGATGAATATGATGATAATATTTCGTCTAGTAATCAATCATACTCCGGAGCCTCCAATTTAGCAGATGCGAATTTCTTTGTTGTAACAGATGAATTCAAGGTATATAAATGTATCAGTAATAATAATAACGGACAAAGTACAGTCAAACCTACAAGTACAGGAACATCTGTATTTGAGTTGGCTGATAATTATAACTGGAAATTTATGTTCCAAATCTCGGCATCCGATCAAAACAAATTTTTGGATGCCGATTTTGTTCCTGTTAGAAAACTTACAGGAAATCCTACACATGATGTTACCGGCGAAGTAGATAGTGTTACAATTACAGCAGGAGGCACAGGTTATACAAGTGCACCTACAGTAGTTATACAAGGCGACGGAGATGGTTTAGCAGCAGGAACTGCAACTATATCAGGCGGTGCAGTAACAGGTGTTACAATCACAGCATCCGGTTCAGGTTATAGTTTTGCATTTATAACTTTTAATGGCGGTGGTGGTTCAGGAGCAGTAGGAAGTGTTAATTTAGGAGACGCAGATTCATTACCAGCATTACAAAGTGCTGTAGAAGGAGCGTCTGTAAACGGCACATTAGATAGAGTTATTGTTACAACAGCAGGACAAGACTACGCAGCTAATGATGTACAGGTTACAGTAACAGGAGATGGCACAGGAGCAGAAGCAAGTGCTTATGTCAACGCAGCTACAGGAGCTATTACAAAAATAAGAATTACAAATCCTGGATCTAATTATTCTTATGCCGATATAGCTATTGTAAACACATCAGCTCCTGGCACAGGAGCAGTAGCAAGAGCCATAGTATCTCCTCAAGGGGGACATGGTTCAAATGCACCTAGAGAATTATTTGCTAATAATTTAGGTGTTACAGTATCATTCTCAGATAATGATAATAAAGATTTAGTATTAGGCAATGACTTTAGACAAATTGCACTAATTAAAAATATAAAAACACCAGCAGGTGTTACATATACAACGAACACAGCAACGGCTTGTCATATTATTAATGTAGCAAGCGTTGCAAGTTATGCTGTCGATGACATCATAACAACAGATGACGGAGGATCGTTTACAGTCATACAAATAGATTCAACTAATAAAAATATTTACTTGACATCTACAATTCCTGTGATGACAACCAATTCCGTTTTAACAAATACTACTCAAAACATCAGCAGTTTGAGTATAAATAGTATAACAGATCCAGAAGTAGATAATGCTACAGGAGAGGTTATTTACTTAGACAACAGGTCGCCGGTTATTAGATCGGCGGATCAAGTAGAACAGATAAAGGCATTGATTAGGTTTTAACAAATGGCATTAAATTTAAATACATCACCATATTACGACGACTTTAACGATGACAACAGATTCCATCGTGTGTTGTTTAAACCTGGCGTACCAGTACAAGCTAGAGAGCTTACACAATTACAAACTATCTTACAAGACCAAATGGAAAAAGGTTTTGGTTTTGTTGTACAAGAAGGTGCAGTAATAACAGGTTGTGCAGAGACACTTAGAGATGTAGATTATATTAAAGTCAACGACACAGACGCAGCAGCTGTTACAATAAACAATACAGACCTAGTAAAATATAAAGATAAAGAAATTGTAGGTTCTGTTACAGGTTTAAGAGCAGTAATACAAGATACAGAAACAGGTACTGTAGCAGGAAATCCTAACTTAAAAACTTTATATATTAAATATTTAAATACAATTTCAGGACATACACACTTTGCTTCTGGAGAAACTTTAACAGTTTATACAGCAAATGAAGGCACAACTGCATCTATAGCAGCAGGAACAGATTTAAATGGATACACTTTTGTTGTAAACAATTTAACAGATAATACAAGAGCAGGAACATATTATGGTAATACAAGTGATATTACCTTACAGCCAGGCATTATACATGCTCGTGGCTCATTTATTAAAACAGATAAGATTACAGTAAGATTAGACAAATACAACAATTTAAAAAGAAAACATATAGGGTTTGTTGTAACAGAATCTTTACAACAATCTGCAACAGACACTACACTATTAGATCCTGCACAGGGTTCATATAACTATAATGCACCTGGAGCAGACAGATTAAAATATACAGTTACATTAGCATCGTATGATGATACAGCAACTAAACCTGAAAACTTTTACACATACGCACATGCTAGTATAGATGGTATAGAAAGAATAGGCCTTAAAGATAATCCTTTATCAGGCTTAGGAGAAATATTAGCAAATAGAACATACGACGAATCGGGTAATTATCTTGTTAGAGGTAATAATGTTTCATTAAGAGAACATTTAAATGATGGCACAAATGGTGGTGTTTACGCATCCGGAGATGCTGGTTCAAGAGCAGCTCTTGTAGTACAAGTAGATCCTGGTGTTTCTTATGTAGGAGGTTTCAAAAGAGAATTACAAAGTTCTAAAAGAATACCTATAATGAAGGCTAGTCAGTTTATCACTAAAGAGGCACAGCCCATTTCAACTTCATATGGTAACTACATAGAGATTAATTATGTAGAAGGATTATTTGATGTTGATGGTGGCGCTAAAATAGAATTATATAACGCAGTACAAGACGGAAATGCCTCAGCACAAGGAAGCAAAGTTGGAGAAGCCAAAGTAAGACAACTTGTTTATTCAAGTGGCACACCAGGTAATACAGCAGCAGTTTATAGACTTTATGTTTATGATCTCCAAATGTTAAGTGGAGACTTTACAGCAGTTAAAGGTGTAAGGTATAATAGCGGCGATACTTGGGGAGGAGTAGCTAATACAGTTCTTGTATCAAGTAAATCAGAAATTAAAGAAAGTAAAGTAAACAAATTGGTTTACAGATTATCTGAAAATAATATTAAAACATTAAAAGCAGAATCAGGTGGAACATACGATTACACATATCAATATCAAAAGGAATTTGATATATCACTAAACACTACTGATGGAACAGGTTCATTAACATTATCAGGTAACGAAACATTCCCTTATTCAGGAACATTAACAGACACACAAAAAAGAGATTTCATACTTATAGCAAAAGCAGGCTTTACACAAAACTCTGCTACAGTTGCAGTAGGCGAACATATAGACCTAACTTCAAATAATAGTAATGCATCTGTTACAGTAAACAGTGCAACATCAATTACTATTGATACAGGTGGAGCTATTACAGGAACAAGTACAGTAAGAGTTTATGTACCTGTACAAGTATCAGATGCTACACCAATTGCTAAAACATTATCATCTGATAAGTATGTAAAAATAGATACAAATTCACACTCTGCATCAACATCAGGAGAATATAGTATTGGTGTTGCAGACTTATATAAAGTAGAAAGTATTAGAGCACATACATCTGCTTTAACATCAGATACAGATGGAATAGATGTTACAAACGACTTTAGAGTATCTGACGGACAGGAAGATAACTTCTACGGACTTGCAAAAATAATTAAGAAAAATTCAAGTACATTAAATCTTACAACTTACGATCATTTATTAATTAAATATTCTTACTTTGACTCTACAGTATCAAGCGCTTCATTTGCTTGTTTTGATAGTTATCCTGTAGATGATACAACAGCAAGTTTACCCTCAGGTAAAGTTAGAACAGAGGATATACCTAACTTCCAATCACAAAAATATGGAGAGTTTAATTTAAGAGATTGTGTTGACTTCCGTCCTTATATGACAAACACAGCAACAATTACAGGAACAATAGCAAGTGCTACAACAAACCCTGCTAATGATAAAATAATAAATAGACCAGGTTCAGGGCTAACTAATCCTTTACCTACAAAAACATTTAGTACAGATTTAGCTTATTACATAGGTAAAAAACTTAGAATTGTATTAGACTTTGATGGCAATTATAGAGTAGTAGAAGGATCGTATAGTCAAAATCCTAAAATGCCAGCAGAACCTTCACAGTCTATGACAATGGCAGAAATAGATCTTGTACCTTTTCCTTGTTTATCACCTGAGTATGGTAAGGTAAAACAAAAAGGACAATATACAACTTCTATTAAAAATGTATCTCAAAAACGATACACAATGAAAAATATTAGTGGCCTAGAACAAAGAATTAAAAACTTAGAATACTATGCCTCATTAAACTTATTAGAAAATTATGCTAAAGATCAAACTATTGTTAATTCCTCAGGTACAGATAGATTTAAAAATGGTATCTTAGTAGATCCATTTACAGGACACAATGTAGGATCTGTATTAGATCCTGATTATAAAATATCAATTGATCCTGAGAAAAAACATGCAAGGCCATTTTTTGTATTAGAAAATATAGACACAAAAGTAGCAAGTAATATAGACAGAGATGCTACTTTCGCAGGTACACAATTAAAATTAACAGGCAATACAGTAACATTACCGTTCAATAGAATGGTTCTTACAGACCAAATGCAAGCTTCTCAGACAGAGAACTTAACAAAAGAATTATTATTTAAATACAACGGAGAGATGGAACTAACTCCTGATGTAGACAACTTTATAGACACAGCAGTTCAACCAGCAGTCAATGTAAACTTTGATGGTAACTATGATGCTTGGGAGAACATGGCAAATGCTTGGGGCACACAATGGGGTTCATGGGAAGATTCAGGTGCTGCCAATGTAACAAGTTCTACTTCAGCATTAGACACATACAGCACAAGCACTGAGCGCTTTGGCGGAAGCAGTGCAACATTTACCACTACAACAACAGAACAACAGCAGACAAGATCAGGTATAGCGTTAAATGTTTCTGCCATAACTGAAGTAAACTCTCTAGGAGAGAAAATAGTAGACATGGCAATAGCGCCATTTATGAGAAGTCGTCAGGTTACAGTTACATGTACTAGATTAAAACCTGAGACAAGAGTTTATCCATTCTTTGATGGAGAGGCTGTATCAGATTTTTGTACATTACCAGATGGAACTACAACTACATTATCAACAGACGAAGATGGAAAAGTAACATTTTTGTTTACAATTCCTGCAGGAAGATTTAAAGCGGGTTCAAGAGTATTAAAAGTAACTAACAATTCAGATAATGGAACAAACAATGTTACAACACAGGCAAATGCTATTTACGAATCTTCAGGTTTCATACAACAGAAACAAGATACTATTGTAGGATTTAAATCTGCAAATGTAAATTCAACACAATTTTCGGATAGTAGAGTAGTAACGGAGACATCTTTTGATGTTAGTATAGGAGCAGGAACACCTTTACCACCTCCTCCTCCACCTACTATTATTAATAACCCAGTACCTGTACCGGTACCGGTTACACCTGCACCGACGCCTCCTCCTGATGTAGGTTTACCTCCTGCAACAACTTCACCGTCGGCTATAACATCAACACCGGAGGTAACACCTGTTACAACAACGGCTGCAACTACAACGACGGCTAGTCCACCAATATCAACACCGGTGGTAACAACACCATCCCCAATAATAGACCGTGTTACAACAACACCGGCACCACCTACAACTACGCCTTTTGTTATTGATTTTGATGTAGATGAGTTCTTGGCAGACTTTAGATGGGACTTTAATTTCGGTTGGGGTATGGACCCATTAGCACAAACATTCACAGTACCTAATGTTCCTGGCGGAGCGTTTATTACTGACATTGAAATATTCTTTAAAAACAGGCCTGCTACAGGTAATAATGGTGTTACAATGCAAATAAGAGAGGTTATTAATGGTGTGCCTGGACCTCGTATTTTGCCTAACGGTAGTAAGAGAGTGGAAAGAGCAGATATTATTACTTCATCAGAATCGGGAGGCACAACAACAATTAATCCAACATCATTTACATTTAATAATCCTGTTTACTTACAAGGAGACAAAGAATATTGTTTCGTTCCCAAACCTGAAAATGATGATACAGGATATGACATATACATTTCTCAATTAGGAGAAAATCAAGTAGGAACAACAGAAAGAATTACAAAACAACCACATGGTGGTATGATGTTCTCATCAGCTAACGATAGAACTTGGAACGCACATCAGAATCAAGACATAATGTTTAAGATGCACAGAGCATCATTTAAACAAGGAACAGTTTCAGGTAAAGTTTCCAATGATAATTTAGATTGGATAAACTTTAGTTCTTACAGTACAACATCAGCAATAGCTTGGACGGCAGGAACAAGTTTAGTAGGACATACACCTACAATTACTAATGCAGGAACAGGATATACAGGACTTACACCTACAGTTACGGTAACTAATACAGGAACTAATGGTACAGGTTTAACAATGACAGCAACAGTAACAGGAGATGTTATAACAGCTCTTACAGTTACTAACCCTGGTTCAGGTTATACAAGTGCTCCTACAATAGCAATTTCTGCAGGAACAGGAACACAAGCAACAGGAACATTAACCTTACAACAAGGTAAAGTAGTAAACTATAATGGATTAGACGAACAAGTTACAGTAGATAGAGGAACAGACACAACAGCGTTCACTGCCTCACAATTAATAGGTAATACACAAGGCTATGGAACAATTAGTTCGTTTACAGATAAAGTTATAAATGAAGTTGCACTAAACGCAGCTCTAATGACACCACATCAAACAACAACTGCTACTGCAAGAGTTTCAATTAATGAAACAGGTGCAGGAAGTGCAGTAGGAGATCCTGGTGTAACAGAAGTTTATAGTGAATTAGACTTTAATACTACAACACAATTAGATAAAGAACATACAATTTATAGTAGATCAAACGAAATTAGTACTTACAGTGCTAATAAAACAGCACTATTAGAAGTTTCAATGTCAACCAACTTTGAAAATATTAGTCCAGCAATAACATTAGATCAATTAGATCTTTTATGTATTGCTAATAGTGTAAACAATGATTCTACTAATGAAGATACAAGATATAAAGGAAATTCTTCTTCTCGGTATATAACAAGAAGAGTTAATCTTGAGGATGGCCAAGACGCTGAAGATATTATGGTATATCTAGATGCTGCCATTCCGACAGAAGGAAATGTTAAGGTATATGGAAAACTAATGAATTCCTCAGACCAAGGCAATTTCCAAGAAGATTTAAGCTGGGTTGAATTATCATCAAGAACTGACCCGTTTGAATCAACAACTGATTTTGCAGAGTATAAGTATAACTTACCTTCCAAAGGTTCTAACGCAGCAGGACTTAATGGTTCAGGTATATACGAATACGATGTTAAATCTTTATTAAGTATTGCGGTTACAGCAGGAGGTTCTAGTTATAGTTCTTCTCCTACTATAACAATAACTGGCGGAGGTGGTTATGGAGCAGCAGCTACAGCAACCGTATCCGGCGGAGTAATACAATCCATCGAGATTACTAATCCAGGTAGAGAATATACATCTACACCAACGGTTACAATTACAGACAGTGGTGGCTCAAGTGCTACGGCAACTGCTACTGTAGGTACAGTAACACATACAGGCTTTAAAACCTTTGCAGTTAAGGTAGTGCCTTTAAGTACAACAACATCTAAAGTACCTTTCTTTAAGGACTTAAGAGCTATAGCGTTGCAGGTGTAAGATGAATAAGATACCTACAGGGATTATAAATATTGAAGGAGAAAGGGATCTTGTAAGAGATCGTAACTCAAAGGCCTTACTCAATACAAACAACGAAAGTCTTAAAGCATATAAAATCAAAAGAAATGCTAATCTTAAGATAATAGAGTATGAAAATGATATAAATACTTTAAAGACTGAAATTGTTGAGATAAGGAAAACTTTAGAAATTTTAGTCAACAAAATTACATAGGAAGAAACATGGCAACTTTAACATTAAGATCAGCAAAAGGTAGTCCTCTTACTAACAATGAGGTTGACGCTAACTTTACCAATCTTAATACTGATAAATACGAGTCAGGTAATAATGCTACATTTGGCACTATTGCAGGAACAACTGTATCTGTTACTTCTGTTACAACAACAGGTGCTTTAAGTGTAGGAGGTTCTTCCACACTAAGTACATCTGCTACAGTATCAGCAGCAGGCACAGATCAAGCAGGTGGTACAGCATTAACAAAGTCATATAATATTGTAACAACTTGTGCAGCTAACGCGGGGGTAGTACTCCCAGATTGTGCATCAGGTTTGGAATCATTTATATTAAATGACACGGCTAACAATCTTAAGGTTTATCCTGCTTCAGGTGAATCTATAGACGGAGGCTCTGCAAACGCAGCAGTTGATTTGTCACCTGGACACTCATTAAAATTGGTAGGAGTAAGCGCAACAAAATGGAATAGGTTAAGTCCTGTTATCATTTATAACTCATCGGGAACAAGAGTAAACTAAAGAGAAGATAGAATATGAGACCTCTAAGAATTAAAGCATCAGCATATCCAGTTAGTTCTGGCAACCTTCAGGGCTTGCAAGAAATGACAGACGCAGAAATTGAGCAGTATTATAGTGCAATTCTAACAAAAGACTTCGCAGACAATACTGACGGATCGGGTACGGCAGAGATTAATATCAATGGAGGATCTGGTACATCTATTGGAACAGCAACCGATACTAAAAGAGATGACGCAGTAGGAACACACCCAACAGATGGTGCAAGTTCTACGGTTACAACTTACACTGCTAAACAAATAGAAACAGCAGCATCAGAAAGTATTACTAACAGACCTTTAGGATATGTATCCTCAGGAACAGTTGGTGTACATGAATTCGATGATACAGAATTAGACACAGACATTTTAGATAAAGTAGCAGATGATTTTGCTGCACAAGGCGACTATACAATAGGTCAATATAAATTGTCTACAAGCTCACCATCAGGTGGTACTTGGACTTCTCGCTACACATTAGCAAACACAGAAATAGATGGTACAACCACAAATTATTACATTTGGCAAAAAACAACAGCTACAAGTTCTGCAGTAGATAATTACAAGCCATTAAAAGTAACAGGTGGCGGAGCTGGTGTACAGGAAATGACAGTTGCAGAGATGGAACAAATTGTTCCTAATTTAAGAAACTACATGATTTCTAGTGGTAAAGGGAAATATGTATTACAAGCAGCAGCCCCAGGTTCAGGTACTTGGGTAGATCAAGGTTCATTTATTGATACAAAGAAAGAAGTAGCAGCACAAAACTACACAGGAGCTTATTCAGGTACATACACCGGAGCTTATACTGGTGGTTATACAGGTGCTAAAAACTATGCAGGCAACTACACAGGCGCTAAAAACTATGCAGGAAGTTATGTAGGAACCTCAGGCTATTCAGGCACATACACAGGAACCTCAGGTTATTCAGGCAACTACTCAGGTAACTACACAGGAAACTATGCAGCAGACTATGATGGTTATGCAGGTACTACATACTCAGGAACCTACACAGGTACATATACAGGATACTACACAGGCGCCAAAAACTATACAGGATATTATACAGGTGCTAAAACATATGGTGGAACCTACACAGGAACATCTGCTTATGCGGGCACATACACAGGAACATCTGCTTACTCAGGCTCATATTCAGGTAACTATACAGGATATTACTCAGGTACATATTCAGGAGATACAATCCAAAGTTCAAATGAGAATGTCAGTACGGTAAAACTGTGGCTTAGAACTGCTTAATTAGCAGTATAAATAAATTTACATTATGGAGATATTATGGCAAACGAAAAAGTCGTACTTGAAATTGATCCTAAAGATATAAGTACAGTCCCAGAAGAAATAAAGAAAAGAAACTTTGTTTACAAAGCTCCTTATTGGTCTAATAAGGAAGCCAAACACATTATCGTTACACTAGAGTATGAAGACGGTAGAAAGTCTACAGCATCAATACAAGACAAAGATGGAACCAATCCAGACTACATAGCAATACTAGAAGAATTTGGAGAGGAAGTATTAGATAAAAATACTGAAGAAGGTGTAAAGCGCCGTGATGAACAAATCAAGAAAAGACTTCAACGAAAAGAAACAGAAGCAGTTAGAGCTAGACAGGAACAATTATTTGGCGCTAAATTACAAGCATTTGAAATAGGTGCAGTTAAAGAATCTAAGAATACAAATCTAAAACGACTTATCCGTAAAGCCAAATCTCCTATGGAAGTACAAGCATATACAACTATATTATTAATGGAGACAATGGATGAACACAAGGAATCCTGAAGATTTTCCTGAGAACGGTTTTGTAATTGTAGCATCCTTAAAGGAAAGATATTATCAAGCAGCTATAGAATGTGCTGAGTCAGTTAAACTCTTTTGGCCTGACGCACATATAACAGTATATGTAGATCATGAAGAATGGATTAGACCTTCTGATTGGAATGTAGCAGATTGGATAGTACATTGGGAAGTACCTAAACACATTAGAGCAAAACTTTGGGCTTTAGGCAACACACCTTATAAAGGAATAACTTGTTATTTGGATGCTGATATGTATTGTCAGCATGAAGATGTAGAGTTTATATTTGATCAACTACCTGACGATTTAGATTTATTGTTTACAAAAATTAGACCTTACAATGCTAAGGTAACTAAACTTACAAACACAGAAGAAATGACAGCACATTGTGGTATGTTCTTATATAGAAATAATCCTCATACAATTAAACTTATGGAAGATTGGTATGGAGAGTATTGTAAACAAAATTTAAAAAATAAAAAAGGTGGTTGGGTACACGAATTAGATGGTGATTATCCAGACGATGTAAGAAAGTGGGACACTTTTACAATGTGGCGATTACTTACATACGGAGATGGAAAAGTTAAGTGGGATGAAAACTTACATATAAGATGGAATTTTATTAATGGACACATGGATGACGAACTTGAAGGTGAGGATATTGTTTTTTGGCATTACACTATCCCAGAACATGAAGTACATTTAGGCAGAAAATAATGAAATGGATCAACATATCAGATGAACTTCTAGAAATGTTAGATCCTTATGCCGAATGGTTTTTCCAACAAGACTTAAATTGGATAAACGAAAAGGCAAACAAAAACGAAAAGAACACTAATACAATAGACCATGCTTGTGGAGATGATTATCTAAAAGAAATAGTAGATAAAGATGGAAGGCATGAGGGATATCCTGAGATATCATATAGTTTTGATCTTAACCAGGGAGGAGTACCTGGTGAGTTTCAAGAGAAATACAATGAGCTAACTGATGAACTCCTGGCATTCTTAGGTGCCAGGAACCAAGCTGTTCATGTATATTATCCTAAGAATGGATTCATGGGTTGGCACAATAATTGGAATGCACATGGATACAATATATTATTATCATATACGAAACATGGGGGTGGGTTCTTTAAGTATAGAGATCCTGCCACCCATGAAGTAGTAAAGATGTTAGATCCTGGTGGATGGTCTGGTAAAGTAGGATATTATGGCAGGGGCAGAGAACCCGATAAAGTCTACTATCATTGTGCTGGAACACACGAACCTAGGCTCACATTAGGGTTTGTTATCCCTAATATCGACATGTGGCGGTCCATGATTGAGGAAATATCTGGAGAAGATGCCTCACATTTCTCCTAAACCCTTGTTCTTACAGTAAAAAAGATTTCAAAAAAACCCTATAAATCGCTTGACTTATGGTCCGTAAGAGTGCATAATGTACGCATAAACAATAAAAAGTGAGGACTTAATATGTATTTAGATAACGAAGTAACAATAGCAGGTGAAACAGTTCGTAAGGAACGATTTGGAATGGCCAGCATCCACAATGAGAACAAGACTTTTACAGGCGATGTACTGTATAAAGATCAAGTTCGTAATTCATACGACAATTCAATTGAAACCAAATTCCAAGACACAGCTCAAGTAGATGGTCTTACAGTTTGGAAATCAAATGGTGAGGTTCCATTCGCAGACATGCTATTAGACTTTGTACAAATTGGTGCAATTACTTTAGAACAAGCAGAGTTCTCACTAATACAAAAACAAAAAGATCAAAGCGCAAGTCTTGATACTTTGTTTAGAGCAGACGACGGCAACATTTACTTAGGTGAAGGTGCCCTAGACTACCGTGAAGAAAGACTAGCAAAACTAGCGGAGGTGGCGTAATGATATTTCCTTTACCAACACTCTACAAAAGAGACACGAACGGAAACATTCGTGAACTAACAGTTGAATATTCTAATGGCGTAGTAAATGCTACTAGAACTATTGCTGGTATAAAAGACGGCAACCTAGTTACAAGTGGTTGGAAAGATGCTATAGGCAAGAACACAGGCAAAGCAAATGCTACTACAGATGCTGAACAAGCACAAAAAGAAGCACAAGCAATGTGGGATAAGAAAGTAGAAAAAGAATACTTTGAAGATATCTCTAAGGTTGATACTTACGATAAGTTCAAGCCACAACTAGCACATGACTACACAAAAAGACCACAGTCAGATGGTTTCAGTCAACCTAAGTTAGATGGTATTAGATGTATTGCAAGAAAAGATGGTTTGTTTACAAGAGCAGGAAAAGAAATTACAACATGCGATCATATCTTTACAGCACTATATTCATTCTTTGATCAGAATCCTAATGTTATATTAGATGGTGAACTTTATAATCACGAACTAAAAGAAGACTTCAACAAGATTACAAGTCTTGTTAGGAAAGTAAAACCTACACAAGAAGAACAGGAAGAATGTTTTAAACTTGTTGAGTATCATGTATATGATATGGTTTGGACTGATGGTGTTGAGCCTTACTTTAAAACTAGAATGGATTTTATAGAAGCACAAAACTTTGAACTTCCAATAGTTACTGTTGAAACTAAGATGTGTGATACACAAGAAGAACTAGACGAACTGTATTCACAATACACAGAAGATGGTTACGAAGGACAGATGGTTCGTAACAATACAGTCTACGAAAACAAAAGAAGTAAGAACTTACTTAAAAGAAAAGAGTTCATTACAGAAGAGTTTGATGTTATAGAAGTATTAGAAGGCTCTGGTAATTGGGCAGGATATGCTAAACACTTTGTTCTTACAGACGGAACAGAAACATTTAAGAGTGGTGTTAGAGGTAATCAAGCAACACTTAAAGCTCTACTAGAACAGGAGGAGAAACCTACTTGGGTTACATGTAGATTCTTTGAAAGATCAATTGACAATATACCTAGATTCCCGGTTGTAATTGACTGGGGTGTAGGTAGTAGGGAGGACTAGTGTTAGAACTAATAGGACTTATAGCCTTAATATGGGTTGCACTCAAATTTCTGCCAAACTTTTTAATGTTTGTGCTTAAATTACTGGTTGCATTAGTAATATTATATTTAATTTTATACATATTTGCTGGCTTTATACAGTGGCATTTAATCATATGATAAAATATTATGATGGTGTCTTTACATCTAAACAATGTAAAGATTTAATTAAAATGTATGATAAAAACAAAGAGGCTCATCAAGAAATTAATACGCCTCTTATGAAGTTTAATCAATATAACTTTACATCTAATGAAATGACAACGCCCTTACACCAGGAAATGGTAGAAGGGTTTATGTCATTAGGTCGTAAATATTTTTCTGATGTAGAAGCAAGAATACTTCCTAATATAGGTGGCTTTGAGGAATTTAGAATTAAAAAATATGTTGAAGGAGGAGACTTCAAAGAACATATTGATGTAATGAACTATGCTAGTTCAAGAAGATTTGTAGGGTTTTTGCTTTACTTAAATGATTGTGATGGTGTTACAACATTTTCTAATCATGATGTAACTATAGAACCTAAGACAGGTCGTGTATTAGTTTTTCCACCTACTTGGGAATATCCTCACACAGGACACAAATCATCTACAGACAAATATATAATGTCTACTTACTTGCACTTAGCAGACTAATCCCATTCAGAAAATTTAAGTCTAACAAGAGCTTTTCTTACAATAGCAATACCTGTTAATCCTATAAAATTAATAAACGCAGCCATCTCAGATGAGGTGCCTGCGTAGTCAATGCAAGACTTAATAATGAATACACTTAAAGGGAACATAATGATTGCTCCTATTGCTGTATCTACTGTTGCTTCGTGTAACGCTTTTCGTAATTTGTTACTTTGTACCAATCGCCATAAACCTTTCATAATATACTTTGCCATTCCAATCATAATAGAATTGCTTAGTTTTACCGCTGTAGGATGTATCCTTTAAACCAGCATTTTCAATTAACGCTTTCTCACTATCAACACAATTGATGCCATACATCTCTTCTATGACATTCGAATTCTGTACAGCAAATATAGCGTGTTTGTTTGCTGTTTTTAAATCCTTCAATGGATACATTTGCTCAGCTCCCATTGTAATAACTACATCAACCTTTAATTGATTTAACTCATCAAATGCGAACGGAATATCCATGTTCCAGTGATTTATTTTTATGTATTCTTCTGCTATATAATGCTTATTAAACACCTTAGAGAGCTCTAAAGCTTCTTTATCGATGTCAACTAGGTGCATTTCTCCTACGGATAAGTTCTCACATAAGAGAGGAACTAAAGGAACTCCTAACCAGCTGTTTAAGATAAGAATGTTGAATTGCTCATCTTTCATATAGTCATCTAGACTATTCTTTAGTTCTTCAACTAGCCATATAGCAGCTTCCATTGTATTAGGATTCAATGCTTGTCTAAAGTCATCATGTTTATGTTTCATTTCATGCTCTACTTTAGCAAGAGCATTGCCCCAATGTTGTAAGTTATTTAAAAAATTAAAATTTAACATCTTCTTTTCTTCCCATTGAATCAAATAAACAGACATATGGTATTTGTCTGAATACATGTTTTTCTATATCATGTGGATATATATAGCCTTGGTTATAACTATAAAACCACCCTAACGGAAAATATTTAATTCTTGCTACACCCTTGTGCATAAAGAAATTATCTATTCCACGATAGTACCATAATATTTTTTCTTTGTGTGCTTTAAAATAAAGAGATATATTCTCTTTATCTAAGTTATCATTCCATCTTAATATACTAGAATTCAAATCTGTATATCTGTGAGGAACATGTTCTGTTTCTTTTTGTTGTGTTTCTAAATCATGCCAATGTGTCTGTCCAAAACATAGACAATCTTCAGGATCAAAGTTGGCTATATCATCTATATTCTTTTGTATAATAATATCTAAATCAAAGAAAAGATTATCACCTTTTTGTCTTACGACATTATCATCGAATAGATACATTTTGTTCCACCACTTTTCTAATTTGTTTCCATTAGGAAAAGGTATAACTTTTATATCTTTATCTAGTCCTTTAGGCTTTTCAGTTAAACAATAGAAAGTGAAGTCTTGAGATATGAACTCTTTACAAGATTCGTATATCTTATTCACATGTTTGGCAGAATATTTACTGCCCCATTTAACTGTATATATGTTCATTGCCAATGTTTTAATAAATCCGGGTCCACCAATTCATTTTGTTTAACACTACCTCTACCTTTAAGCATAGGTGTAGGTAATAGATCAATATTAAATACACAAAGGATTGGTGTGTCCCTGTATATTTCTGTTTCTAAGTCGTCGTCTTGCCAACTACGACCTCGGTTATATGAGTAGGCATAGTCTGCTGGGAAATGATCCCATAATTTTTTGCCCCAATCTCCCCATCGCCATGAATGATAATTGTCTGTTCCGTCTGTATAAGTAAACCATATTTTTTCTTTGTTTGCTAATACATCTTCCCATATACATTCACATTGATCGTCGGACCAAACTTGGCAACTGCCATTAGTATATGCTCCGTGAGATAATTTAAATCTCCGCGTCTTCATTGGGCGCGGGTCTTGCCACCAACTTCTTAGCTTTGTCGGTCTTTCCATATTATAGGTTAAAATAGGCTCTATATTATTTTGGATTATTACATCCAAATCAAAGAAGACGAAGCGGCCCGTTGGGTTATCTGGTGCGAAATTGTGAGTATTGAAGACCATTGTTTTAGGTCTGTCCCAGCATCTAGCCATGCCATACTTAAAGTCATCAGAGCCGAACCAATACCTAGGATGTATGGTATCGATATCTGGAAATGGTATAACCTTAATATCGTTATCCAATCCCTCAGCGTCATCAGTATAACAGTAAAAATGGAAATCGTGCTTATCATCTGTATGCCTCCTTGCCATGTTCTTTAGTTTATTTACAAAATGAGGACCATATCTGGTTCCCCATTTTGAACATACTATATTTACTCTCATATTTCCTTGCCTTTAAATTCTTTTGCTAGCGGAAATACATTACTTATAACTTTGGCAACTTCATTTGCTATAGCTATATGTTCTTTTTGGGTTCCGTTAGCACCTCTTAATTCTATGTAATGAATCCAACTTCTTAAGGTTCCATTTACATACATTCTGCTCATAGTGTTGCCCTCGGGCAACACGGCTCTTGCCTGTTCTTTGGCAATGCCATTTTCTATTGCCCAACAATATGCCTGTCTAGCATAACGAATAATATCTTTTTGATACTCGTCCCATTGTTTGGCAATTTGAAAACTTTCTATATCAGTACCTATCTCGATACTATTTTGTCTGTTCTTTTCATCTTGTAGTCTAGCCTCTCTTGTTACAAACTCTAAATCCTTTGTTGGGTCTGCATATCGTTGACTAAACTCTTGAAAGCTAAAACTCCTGTGTCTAAGAATTTGCCTACCGATGTCTCTAGTAGTTTCTATTTCTAAACATACACTAACCATTTCTAATGGCGACCAGTGTTTGTGTTTCATTAGATACTTAATAAGTTTCTCGCTTGTTTCCTTGTTGTTTTGGTTATCAGGATTACTAACCCTCGCACAATATGCAACAAGTTCTGTTGCGCTTGTGGACATTAATAATTCTTTACCATCTGTTTGACTGTGGCTGATTAACTTAACCTGCATATGACATAGTCCTTACCGTATTGTTGTTTGTGTTTAGCAAGTTCATCCGTAACTTGCACCGTTTTATATTCAAAGTCTGTAATATCAGCTTTTACAATAAGCACAGCAAAATCAGACTCTTCAACTATTGGTATATAGTTATCGTAGTCTTCAAATGTGCCTTCTAATATTACTGACTTCTTGTTTGTTACTTTTAACATTTTCCACCTTGTTCATTATGTATTACTGCTGGATTTAACTTTAATAAATTATTAAAGTATCCTTTATAGAAGTCATTTGTAAAAATTTCTTCCAATGTGTGTTCTTTTATATTGTTCTTATCCCAACTATATAATAACTCTGTCTTATGTTCAGGAGAGTTATCTGCTGTAATTAGATTAAGAGCCACATGCTTACAAGGGAACACATTACCTGTTGCGCTTAGATAAAATTTGTTTTCAACTTTGCCTTCGCACTTTACATGTGGAGAAAAATTTATTGTTCTCTCTTTATATATGTCATCTTTTTTTCGTGTCTGTAGAGTCTCTAGTTCTATAAGTTTATAGTCAGGCATATCCTGCTGTTCGTTTTTCTCAATAATTTTTTCTTCTTTAGGGACATTGTTTTCATATATAAATCCTGAGAACTTGTATTGTTTACATAGTTTCTTTGCTTGTTGTATATCATTGTCTAGTTGATTGGTATGTATATAACTCCAAAACACTCTACACCCTACATTGATTAGAGCTTTAGCATTATCTAATATTCTTTTATCAGGATTTCCTGTGTTTATATTAAAGGTTATATTGCCTGTATCTGCAAACATAACACCTATATTTTTCCACCATAATATATCGTGGTCCTTTCCTTCGGTTACCATATCAACACCTATGCCCCAATCGGACATAAAATAATGAGATATATCCATTAGTTCAGGATATAAAATAGGGTCTCCCTTATCATTAATAAATTTAATTCTTTTTAATTTAGCCTTAAGTAGGAAGTCTGAATTAAATCTATCTTTTATTAATTCGTAATCTAAGAACTTTCCCTCACCATTTAAACACATTTCTACTCTTTCAGGTAAGTAAGGATACAAGTCTGTTTCCTTGTTATACATTAAGTCTATTTGTTCTTCTGTAAAATCATCATACCAAAATGGTAATGCTATTATATTACCTTCTAATTTTTCTGGATATGTTGCAGTAGTGTCTTGCAAGAAAGGTAGTTCGCCATCTTCTATAAAAAATTTATTATGGAAAGCATCATATTCATATAATAAATCATCTTCATTCTCTTCCCATTCTTCTAGAATTTTTTCCACTTTATTGTTTCGGAAAATAAAATATGCTAGGTTACCATCCTCTAGTCGAATACGCTTGTTGGTCTTATAAGTCTCTATGTCCCCTATATTGTTAATAATAGTATTAGGAGTAATAAACAAAGAGCTACTCTTAGGCTTTGTGTATCTCATTATATCTATTTCTAACCAATCTAATCCATACTTAGGAACATGAAACTCTATACCTTCAATATAGCCGTCCATCTTTTTCGTTGACATAAGTAAATCCATTTCATCATCTTGTACAAAGACAACGAAGTCAAAAGGATCTTCTATCAGCTTCTTGCACTGCGTATATAAAGCGTTTATTTGTACCTGACTATAATTATTATCTAGCTGATTTGCTATAATTGTTACCATGCCAAATTCTCAAAAGTGTTTCATTTTCTAATTCATCTATTTTTATTTGTTTCTTACTAGGATTAGAATCCACATTGAACAAACAAAACTTAGGTTCTTCTCTATATTTATGTGCCTCTAAATCCGTCGGATGTGTCATACCTCTATTCCAACTGTATATCCATTCAAAAGGAATGTTATTCCAAAAATCTCTCTGACGCCAGAAGTGATAGTTATCTGTACCCTTAAAGAATGTTCTAAATATTTGTTGCTCTTCATCTAATGCGTCCCAGAATATATGTTCACATTGATCTTTATTCCAACACATTACACTAGAGTTATATAATGTACCTCTAATCTCTATAAACAATCTTTCATGTATTCTTTTATTCCAATTATCCCATTTAACATGAATTATTCTAGGTTTAAGAGCTAACTCATCTAAGTCTGTTATATCATTTTGTATAATTACATCTAAGTCTAAGTAACACCATTTACCGTCATATTGTAAAAAGTTATGAGAGTTGAATACCAAAAACTTAGATCTATCCCAACAATAGTTTTCTTTTCCAAACCAATATTTAGGATGTAAAGGTTCTATATCAGGTATATCACGAGTATCACATTCTAATCCTTTATTGTCATCTGTAAAACATGTAAAGGTAAAGTCTTTTTTGTAATACTCCTGTACCATACGATACAGATTGTTTACATAATGTGGTTCGTATTTAGTGCCCCACTTGATGCATACAAAGTTCATCATATTCTTTTGCTATCTCCGGTCTTCTATCTAATCCATTTAATAAGCATATAGTATATTCTGGCCTATACTTTCTACCAGCAGCTACATACGCATATACTTCATTATGTGGTAAGTGTTCAAATGTAAATCCTTCATGATATAAAAATGTATCATCACCATATGGATATTGTACATCATATGTTTCTGGATATTTATTATAGTGATTCCATATATGTGTAGCATCTTTCCACAACATTACACTAGAATTATAGTTACTTAAAGGCCCTACAAACTCTGGTTGCCACGGAAAATCGTGTATGCTTATTTGTTTATCGCCTTTATCTTTCCACCATGTATATACAATTACGGGGTTATCTTGGCAGTAATCAAACAAATGATCTATGGGTTTTTGTATTCTTACATCTAAATCTAAGTATAATATAGTACCTAGATCCTTTAATTGAAAGAGTTTTAACTTTTCCATATTGCCGTTTGGCTCGTGTTCGAGATACAATACACCTATATCTGGGTGTAATCCTTTAGGATCATCGGTTACACAGACATAGTTATACTTGCCTTCTGTATGCTCGTATATAGAATTTACAGCATCTGCGCTGTATTTCTCACCATATTTTAAAGTTAAAATAGTTTTCATTGTAATCAATATTATTTATAAATAAGAGTGTACGATATTTATAGACGAAGGAACCAATGGCAACCATTTCAAACATAGTCATAGATCAGGGCACAACATTCAGTTTGGAACTGAATTTAACGAATGATGATAATTCTGCTAAAAATTTAGCAGATTATACAGTCACCTCTCAAATGAGGAAAAGTTATGAGGCAACAACAGCTACTGATTTTACTACAGCGAAAGTAGATGCTACAGGTAAAATAACAATATCGTTGACTGCAGTACAAACGGCTGCACTCAAATCAGGACGATATGTTTACGATATAGAGATAGCATCTTCATCGGAAACATTAAGAGTCTTAGAAGGATTAGTAACCGTAACACCTAATGTTACAAGAGCTTAGGAGATAATATGGCAACGACAGTAAACGCATCTAATACACCTATTAAAGTTTCAACTTCTATTGGTAGTACTAGAGTCGTTTCATCTACAACCACTCAATCACAAGTAGCGACGGCTACAGAATTAGGAGATCTCACAGGCATAGATGTTTCAGGAAAACAAAACGGATACACCTTAGTATATGATAGCGGCAGTGGTAATTGGCAAGCAAAACCGGCATCGGATGTTGCTTCATCGGTTACTTCTATTGACGGTGGCACATTTTAGTATGATATAAAGCTTTATATGATAATAAAAAATTTTACTAGGAGAAAATAAATGAGCACAACAATTCAAATTAAAAGGAGCACAGGGTCAGCAGCCCCAGGCGCTTCTGATTTGGTTGAAGGCGAATTAGCGTACGCAGAAGATAGATCCGGCGACGGAGCATCTGCTAAGTTATATATTTCTTCCATTGATTCCGGCAGTAGCGAGGTAATCCAAGCAATAGGTGGTAAATACTATACAGATTTACTAGATGGTGCTACCAATGCTAACACAGCTAGCAAACTCGTAAAAAGAGATGGCTCCGGGAACTTTAATGGTGGGACAATAACTGGAAGTACCTTAACAGACGGAACAGCAAGTATAGCATCTGGCGCTATTACAGGAGCAACAAATATAACAGCTTCTGGAACAGTACAGTTTGGTTCAATATCTGATGGTACAATAACAGCAACTGCATTTGTAGACGAAGACAATATGTCTTCAAACAGTGCAACGCTTATTCCCACACAACAATCAGTCAAAGCTTATGTTGACGCACAAGTAACAGCAAGTGATTTAGACGCAGCTGGTGATTCTGGAACAATAGATATAGATCTAGATTCAGAAACATTTACAGTAGCAGGTGGTACAGGTATTACAACTGCAGCATCTGGCACAACTATTACAGCAACTCTAGACGATACAGCAGTTTCAGCAGGTTCATACGGTTCTACAACAGCAGTTCCAGTAATTACTGTTGACGCACAGGGTCGTATTACAGCAGCTTCAACATCAGCAATCTCAACCTCATACACATTAGCAGCTGACTCAGGTTCTAATGATTCTGTAGCAGGTGGAGAAACAATAACATTTAGTGGTACAGCAAACGAGATTGAAACAACAGTTTCTAATAACGAAATTACAATCGGCTTACCAAACAATGTAACAATATCAGGTAACCTAACGGTTAGTGGTACAACCACAACTGTAGATTCCACAACTTTATCCGTAGCAGATCCATTGATCTCACTAGCAACAGGTAACAATTCATCTGACGCAGTGGACATTGGTCTATATGGTTTGTATGACACTTCAGGTTCAACAGACTTGTATGGTGGTTTATTCAGAGACGCTAATGACTCTGGTAAATGGAAGTTATTTAAAGACAACCAAGCAGCACCTACTACAACTGTAAACACAGGCGGAACAGGTTACGCAGTAGCTACATTAGTAGCAAACTTAGAATCATCTAGTGTAACAATTACAGGCGGTTCTATAACAGGTATTACTGATCTGGTAGTAGCAGACGGTGGTACAGGAGCAGGAACATTTACAAGTAAAGGTATTATTTACGGTAATGGAACAGGAGCTCTACAAGTAACAGCAGCAGGCACAGATGGACAAGTCCTACAAGCAGGCTCAGGCGGAACACCAGAGTTCGGTGGAATTGATGGTGGAACATATTAATAAATTTTAAGGATTTTGAAATGGATGAACAATTAATTAATGAATACATAAACAACTTGGCAAATCAGGTTAATACTCTGACCCAAGAAAATATTTTACTTAAGACTAGATTAGCTATTTTTGAGAAGAGAGAACAGGAAAAGGCTAAGGCTTCAGAAGAGTCTCAGCCTTCCTCACAAAAAGAGGAGACTCCTCCTCTCGTCTCTAAAGAGGAATAATAGATGGCAACGGTAATCAAGATCAAAAAATCCGAAACTTCTGGTAGTGCACCTACCACTTCGGATTTAGTTGCAGGTGAGGTAGCACTCAATACTGCGGATAAGATTGCCTATGTAAGAGACTCTAGCAATCAGATTATAAAGTTTGCAAACTTTACTGATGCAGATGAATCTTTAACATTCCCTACAGGAGATTGGGGAAGTGTAGCTTCTAGTTTAAGTACAGATGCTTTTGGACAACTTCTGGATAAAGAATATGATATGAATACAAGTATTAAATATCGTTTAGCAACAGAAGATATGGGTTCAGACTCATCAATATAAATAAGAATATAGGAGAGAATAATGCCAACACAGGTACAATTTAGAAGAGGGACAACTACACAAAACGAATCCTTCACGGGTGCTGTGGGTGAGCTTTCCGTAGATACTACGCTAGACACAATAAGAGTACACGACGGTTCCACAGCAGGTGGTATTAGACTCGCTAAGTTTTCTGAGATACAAGCAGGAGATATTACAGCAGTCGTAGCAGGTACAGGTTTATCAGGAGGAGCAACAAGCGGTAGTGCAACGGTTAACTTGTCTCACCTGGGTTTGGAAAGTTTATCAGATCCAAATGATGATCAAATAATTTTCTGGGACGACTCAGCAGGAGCAACAGCATTTTTAGATTTAGGCACAGGATTGTCTATATCAGGAACAACAATTTCTGTAGGAACCCTTAATCAGGATACTACAGGCAACGCAGCTACGGCAACAGCTTTAGAAACTGCAAGAACAATTCATGGTGTATCATTTGATGGTACAGCAAACATAGACTTATCCGAAGTAGTACAAGATACTGTCGGTGCTATGTTCTCAAGTAATACTGAGACAGGTATTACAGTTAGTTATGAAGATGGTGATGGTACTATTGATCTAGTGGTAGGAACACTTAACCAAAACACCACAGGTTCAGCAGCAACATTAACAACAGCAAGAACTATTAATGGTGTTAGTTTTGATGGTAGTGCTAATATAACAACATTAACAGCAGGAACTGGTGTATCAGTTTCAGGTACAGCAGTTTCAATAGGACAAGCAGTAGCAACATCAAGTAATGTTACATTTGCAGATCTAGCAGCAACAGGTAATGTAACTATTACAGGTAACCTAGATGTAAACGGAACAACTACAACATTAGATACTACAAACTCTACAATAGCAGATAGACTAATAGAGTTAGGAACAGGAACATCAGGAACACCAGCAAATGATATGGGTATTGTTCTTGAAAGAGGTTCTTCAGACAACGCATTTATAGGTTGGGACGAAAGTGCAGACAAGTTCCTAATGGGTACAGGCTCATTTACAGGAGCAAGCACAGGCGATCTTACAGTTACAACAGGAACACTTGTAGCAAACTTAGAAGGTAATGTTACAGGTAACTTAACAGGTAATGCAGATACAGCTACAGCACTTGCAACAGCAAGAACTTTATCGTTTACAGGAGATGTAACAGGTACAGGAGACTTTGACGGTTCAGGTAACTTAGCAACAGCATTAACAATTGCAGCTAATAGTGTTGCATTAGGCACAGACACTACAGGTAATTATATGGCACAGGTAAGTGGAGGAGATGGTATTACTGTTTCTCACTCACAGGGAGAAGGCTCAACAGCTACAATTACAGGTACAGCAATTTATGACGCATCAGGATCAAAACTTAACTAGGGGTAGAAAATGGCATTAGCTAGCAGACAAGATTTACAAGATTACGCCTTAAGAAGGCTAGGTCACCCTGTTATTGAAATAAATGTAGATGAAGGCCAACTATCAGATAGAATAGATGACGCTCTACAATTCTTTCAGGAGTATCACTTTGATGGTGTAGAAAAAACTTATGTAAAACACCAAATAACAGGCTCAAAGTTAAAACTAACTGCTAACCTAGCAAACAATTTTCAGAAAGCAGAAGTAATTACAGGTGGCACATCAGGAGCTACAGCAGTAGTAGATGGTGCTGACGATACAGCACAATTTATAATGTTGGAACAAACTAGAACAGGTACCTTTGTAGGTGGAGAAACTATTACAGGTGCTGAGTCAGGTGCAACAGCAACTACACACGGAACAGACACATATACAAAAGGCGATATTGAAAATGGATATTTGCCTATTAGTAATAATATACTAGGTATAACCAGAGTGTTTAACTTTGGAGGTGCAGCAACAAACAATACAAGGGACGGACAACTATTTGATCTAATGTACCAATTTAGAATGAATGATCTGTATAACCTAATGGGTGCAGACATGATTTACTATTCAGTCGTACAAACTCACTTAACTACATTAGAAAAACTATTAACAGGGGATAGACAAATCCGTTGGAATAGAAAAACAGATAGACTGTATATAGATACTGATTGGGATAAAACATTTAATGTTGGAGACTTTATTGTAGCAGAAGCTTATGCTATTGTAGATCCTGCTACATACACAGAAGTCTATGATGATATGTTCCTTAAAAAGTATGTAACTGCTTTATTTAAAAAACAATGGGGTGAAAATATTAAGAAATTTGCTGGAATACAAATGCCTGGAGGAGTAACATTAGATGGACAAACTATCTATCAAGAAGCAATTCAGGAGATACAGGCAATAGAACAGGAGATGCAACTTAAATACGAACTACCACCTCAATTTATGATAGGATAAACCCATGCCAACGAATAATTATTTTCAGAACGGCGGTGGTATTGGTACAACAAACGAACAGCGCTTAATAGAAGATCTAATTATCGAGAGCCTTAAAATCTATGGCCACGATACTTTTTACTTACCTAGAACAATGGTAAATAAAGATACAATCTTTGATGAGGCACAACTTTCTTCCTTTACACAAGCATATCCTTTAGAAATGTACTTGGACAATGTCCAGGGTTTTGAAGGACAGGGAGATATATTCACAAGATTTGGTATGGAAGTTAGAGATCAAGCAACTTTCATACTAGCAAAAAGACGATGGGAGGACATGGTAACAAGACAAGGTCCTACCGTTTCTCGTAAAGCAAGACCTGTAGAAGGAGACTTAATTTATTTTAGTAAAACGAAATCAATGTTTGAAATTAAATATGTTGATTTCCAAAATCCTTTTTATCAGGCAGGACAAATATATGTATTTAGATTGGTATGTGAATTGTTCGAATACAGTTCAGAAGATATAGATACAGGCATATCAGAAATAGATGCTATAGAAACAAAATACTCTCAAGACATGTTGGAGTATCAGTTCAAACTAGAGTCAGGAGATTTACTGTTGAAAGAAGATACAGGCTCATTAATTACAGAAGCATATCAAACAACTGTATCTGAACCAATAGATAACGCAGACTTTGATAGCTTAATAACACTAGAAGGTATATTAGACTTTAGTGAATCTAATCCATTTGGTGAAATAGGAGGCTCGTAATGTTTAAGAATAAAGTCTTCTATCATCAACATGTAAGAAAAGCAATTATTGCCTTTGGAACTATATTCAATGATATAAACATTGAAAGAAAGAATAGTTCAGGTGCAGTTACACAAGCATTAAGAGTACCTTTAGCATACTCTACTAAACAAAAGTTTTTAACAAGGATTGCTAGGGTTGCAGATACAAGTACAAGAGGCGAGGTAGCAATTACATTGCCTAGAATGGGTTTTGAAATAGATGGATTGGGTTATGATCCTGCAAGAAAAGTAGCACCTATACAAAGGAACAGAGCAATTGGCACAGGAGATGATGCCAATCAACAAAGAACAGTATTCAGTTCGGCACCATGGAACATGAATTTATCCTTATATATATTTGCGAAGAATCAAAACGATGGATTAGCAATAATAGAACAGATACTTCCTTATTTTAATCCTGACTTTAATATAACAATAAACGATCTCCCAGAAGTGGGAATCAAAAGAGATATAAAAATAACTTTAGATAATGTTGGTTATGAAGATGAATATGAAGGCGAATTCGCTAGTAGACTAAGTGTAGTATGGACATTAAATTTTACAATGAGACTTAATTTTTACAGTCATGTTTCTAATGTAGAAACTATTAAGAAAGCGGTAGTAGACGCTTACAATGATCCTGAGCTAAACTTAATCAAGGACCCGAATCAAAGAGTACGAGCAACAGTACAGGTTAATCCTAATACTGCTACTCCAGCCGATACATATACATTCTTGGAGGAATTTGATGAAGCATTCGAAGACTAAAAATACTTTTGAGGAATTAGATAAGAGCTTTAATACAAAAGAAATAACAAAAGCTCTTGAAACAAACCTTAAAAAGACACAAGAAGAAAGACAACTCCCTGCAGTAGACATGTCCGAAGAGGATAAACAGGAGCTTGCAATAAAACAACAAGAAGAAGATTTACAGTATGCCAGAATGATGTTAAAACAGGCAGAGGCATACAATGCTGAGGCTATTGAAGGCATACTACACATAGCAAGGAACTCAGATCAACCTCGTGCATACGAAGTAGCAGGTGGTTTAATTAAAAATTTACAAGACAATGCTAAAGATATGTTAGATGTACATGAGAAACAAAAGAGAATAACAGCAGACGATCCTAAGGCAAGAAATATTAAAACACAAAATAATGTATTCGTAGGAAGTACAAAAGATTTATTAAAGGCTATAAAAGAAGACGATACTAAAACTATCGATATAGAACCAGATGCCACAACCTGAACAAACCTCATATCACGGTAATCCTAACCTTAAGCCGTTAGCATATCAACACGACTTTACAAAAGAAGAGATAAAAGAGTATGTTAAATGTAAAGAAGATCCAGTATATTTCATAGAAAACTATGTAAAAATTATTACACTTGACTCTGGTCTACAACCATTTAAATTATACGATTGCCAAAAAGAAAAAGTAGATGTAATAATGAATAACAGGCGTGTGGTTCTTATGGAAGGACGACAGCAAGGCAAAACAGTTACAGCAGCTGCGTGTATATTACATTATACTATATTTGAGGAAGACAAAACAGTAGCTATAATGGCTAATAAATCAGCAGCTGCAAGAGAAGTATTAAACAGATACCAAATAATGTATGAGAACTTACCTTTATGGATGCAACAAGGTGTTAGAGTGTGGAATAAGGGTGATGTAGAATTAGAAAATAATAGTAAAGTACTAACAGCAGCAACAACAGCAGCTGCCATCAGGGGTAAATCAGTAAACTGGTTGTACATTGATGAGGCAGCAATCATACCTAATAATGTAGCAGATGAATTCTTTACATCTGTTTATCCTACCATTTCTGCTGGTGAGACAACTAAAATTCTACTTACATCTACACCATTAGGTTACAATCACTTTTGGAAGTTCTGGAATGAGGCAGAGAAAAAAACAAATGGTTTTGAACACATGTTCATTCCTTACTATGAGATACCAGGAAGAGATGAAAAATGGTTGGAAGAGCAGAAACAACTCTTAGGTGAGGTTAAATTTAACCAAGAGGTTATGTGTGAGTTTCTTGGTTCTACAAATACTTTAATTAATTCTCAAACAATTGGTAGACTAAGTTCAAAGACACCAGAGTTTCAAAATAACGGATTAGATATATATGAGAACCCTGAAGAAGGACATTACTACGCAATAGCGTGTGATACTGCTAGAGGCATAGGTGGAGATTATTCTGCTTTTGTGGTAATAGATATTACAGATATGCCTTATAAAGTGGTTGCAAAGTATCGTAAAAACGATATTGCTCCTATGTTATACCCAGATGTAATAGGCAAAGTAGGTAGAGACTATAATAATGCTTTTATATTAGTAGAGGTTAATGATATAGGACAACAGGTTGCAGAAATACTGCACCAAGAAGTAGAATACGAAAACATTCTAAGTACGGTTACAGAACAACAGAGGCAATATGTAAGCCCTGGGTTTGGTAAAGCTACAAAGCATGGAGTAACTACTTCAAAGCAAGTAAAAAGACAAGGGTGTTTTACATTTAAGTCGTTACTTGAAGAACAAAAACTGTTGATATTTGATGAACATATAATACATGAAATATCAACTTTTATAGAGAAGGGCAATACATACCAAGCCGACGAAGGCTATCATGATGACTTGGTAATGTGTATGGTATTGTTTGGTTGGCTTACAAGTCAGAACTTCTTTAAAGATATGACAGATGTCAATGTTAGAGAAGGATTATATGGACAACAAATGGGAGAAATAGAAAGTAACTTAACTCCATTTATAAGAGTCGACGGACAAGAACCAGAAGTAGAAGTATTAGGTAATGATGTTTGGTTATTAGAAGACGAATATCACCCTCGAAGCTTACAGAAAAAATTGAAAGACCTGATAAACAGGTAATGTAAATACAAAAAATATATCGTATTTACAAAATTGAAGGTTAAAATATTGTCATGTATAAATAGTAGGATGATAATTAATAAACTTGTGTCATTCATAAGATAATATAAACCGAGGAGAAAAACATGGCATTTCAGCTATCACCAGGTGTTCTTGTTAAAGAAACAGACCTTACTAGCGTTATCCCTGCAGTCGCAACATCAGTTGGAGCGTTTGTAGGAGATTTAGCGTGGGGTCCGGCAGGCGAGATCACAACAATTAGTTCAGAGAACCAGCTCGTTGAGCGGTTCGGAGAGCCAAATGACACTACTGCAATAAGTTTTTTTAGTGCAGCGAGTTTCTTGGCTTATGGAAATAACCTTAAGGTAGTCAGAGCAATAGATGATACTACAGCAGTTAATGCTGTTGCATCAGGTTCAGCAACACTGATTAAAAATGCAGATGATTACAACGAAAACCATTCAACCGGTTCAGGTTCAAATGGTATGTGGGCAGCTAAATATCCTGGCGCTTTAGGTAATTCACTTAAAGTTGCACTAGCGGATTCTAGTAATTTTGATACTAACTCTGTAGCATCTGCTACTATTACAGCAGCAGGATCTGGTTATTCATCAGCTCCTACTTTGACATTTGCAGCGGCACCAGCAGGCGGAACTACTGCTACAGGTACAGCTACAGTAAGTGGCGGAGCAGTTACAGCAATCACTATTACTAATCCAGGTGAAGGATACACTTCAGCCCCAGCAATAACTTTCAGTGGCGGAGGCGGTTCTGGCGGAGCAGCTACAGCAGTCTTGTCTACTGAATGGACATATAATAACGAATTCGACAGAGCCCCTGGCACTTCTATTGGAGCAGCTAGAGTAAGTGGTTCAAATGATGAAGTTCATATTGTCGTAATTGATGAAGACGGATTGTTCTCAGGAACAATTGGTACAGTATTAGAAAGATTTGCAAATTGTTCTAAAGCATCTGATGTTAAAGGACTAGAAGGCGGATCTATTTTCTATAAAGATGTAGTAAATACCCAGTCTAAATATGTATATTGGACAGACCACCCAGCAAGTGATGCTACTTGGGGTGTTTCTGCTGCCAATCAAGCATTTACATCAGGGTTTACAACAGCAGAAGCAACTGTTTCATTAACAGGCGGTGTTTCTGATAGTCCTGACTCAGGAGATTTACAAACAGCATGGAGTTTGTTTGCAGACTCAGAGCAGATAGATGTAAACTTGTTAATAACAGGTGGCATCGGACTTACTGATCAAAAATATGTTCAAGACAACATTGCTAAAGTAAGAAAAGATTGCGTATCTTTCCACTCACCGCTATTTGCCTCATGCGTTAATAACGCAGGTTCAGAAGTAACAAGTATTACTACTGATAAAGGCTCACTAGCATCAACCAGTTACAGTTTCATGGATAGTAACTGGAAATATATGTACGATCGTTATAACGATGTGTACAGATGGGTTCCACTAAATGGAGACACAGCAGGTCTTTGTGTTGCAACAGACAACGCAAGGGATGCTTGGTTCTCACCAGCAGGATTTAACAGAGGTCAAATAAGAAACGCTGTTAAATTAGCTTGGAGTCCTAGTAAGGCTAACAGAGATGACTTATACAAAATTGGAGTCAACCCTGTAATAAACAGCCCAGGAAACGGTATTGTACTGTTCGGAGATAAAACTCTATTAGCAGCACCTAGTGCGTTTGATAGAATTAATGTTCGAAGATTGTTTATTGTTCTTGAAAAAGCAATATCTACAGCAGCTAAATTCCAGCTGTTTGAGTTCAACGATGCATTTACAAGAAATCAGTTTACATCGATAGTTAATCCTTTCTTAAGGAATGTTCAAGGTCGTAGAGGAATACACGACTTTAAAGTAGTATGTAATGAAAGCAACAACACAGATCAAGTTATTTCAACTAACTCTTTTGTTGCAGACATTTTCATTAAACCTAACAGGTCAATAAACTTTATTACATTAAACTTTATTGCTACTAGAACAGGCGTTAGCTTCGAAGAAATTGGTGGTTAACACTTATAAATAACTTAAAGAATTAGGAGAAAAAGATGGATGTAAATAAATTTAAGGCAGCACTAGCCCAAGGTGGCGCTCGTCCTAATCAGTTTAAAGTTACACTTGCATTTCCAAGTGTACCCGATGTTCCTAAAGTAGAGGAACAATTATTGATTAGTGGAGCAGCTTTGCCGGCTTCTACCGTTAACCCAGTTATTACACAATACAGGGGTAGGGAAGTGAAGTTTGCTGGCGAAAGAATTTTTGATCCTTGGACTATAACCGTAATTAACGATGCTAGTCAATCGTTAAGGCGTCCTTTCGAGAACTGGATGGAGTTGATTAACAATAAAGAAGATAATTCTGGTAACCTAAATTGGACAGAGTATCAGAAACAAATTATTGTTGAACACCTAGACAGAAACGACAAAGTATTACCAGGTGGTAAATACATATTAGAAGACGCGTTTCCTATTAATATGTCAGAAGTTGCATTACAATATGCACAGAACGACATAATTGAAGAATACACGGTTACATTCCAATATCAACATTATGAAGTATTTTAAGCAATAGTGCTTAACAGGTAAAAATTATGGATTTATTTGGGTTTGAAATAAAGCGGAAAGAGCCACAGAAGAACGATAAATCGTTCGTGGCTCCGTCCACAGACGATGCAATAGAAAGCATACGAGCCGGTGGGTATTACGGCACTTATCTAGACTTAGAAGGTGTCGCCCATACGGAAGCAGAGCTTGTAAAAAGGTATCGCGACATTGCCAATATGGCTGATGTAGATACCGCAGTAGAAGATATTATTAATGAATCTATTGCACAGTTAGAAAACGAATCGCCTGTGGAAATAAATCTCGACAATGTAGAATTGTCGTCTGCTATTCGTAAATCAATATCCAAAGAATTTGAAGAACTTAAAAATATGATGGACTTTAAAAGTAGAGCCCAGGATTATTTTAGAAGATGGTATATAGATGGCAAATTGTTTTTTCATAAAGTCATCGATATAGACAATCCTAAACAAGGGATTACAGATATTAGATATATCGATCCTAGGAAAATTAGGAAAGTGCGTGAAGTCAAGAAGGAAAAGAATCCTACTGGCGTAATGTTTGTTAAAGATGTAGAAGAGTTTTACATCTATAATGATAAAGGAGTAACTACAAAGCCAGGTGCTTATGTAGCTCCAGAGAACCAACAAGGTTTGAAGATAACAAAAGACGCCATAGCATACGCACCAAGTGGTTTGGTAGATCACGATAAGAATATTTCACTATCGTATCTACATAAGGCAATTAGGCCTGCAAACCAGCTTCGTATGATGGAGAATGCTGTTGTTATATATAGAATAACAAGAGCACCTGAAAGAAGGATATTTTATGTAGATGTTGGTAACTTGCCGAAGATGAAGGCAGAACAATATCTAAAAGACATCATGGATAGATATCGTAATAAATTAGTTTACGATGCTAACACAGGTGAAATTAGAGATGATAAGAAGTTCATGTCTATGTTGGAAGACTTCTGGTTACCTAGAAGGGAAGGCGGAACAGGAACAAGTATTGATACATTGCCAGCAGGTCAAAACCTAGGGCAGATTGAAGATGTAGAATATTTTCAGCGTAAATTGTATCAGTCATTAAACATTCCTGTATCGAGATTAGAACAACAGGCTGGATTAAACTTTGGTAGAGCAGCTGAGATAAATCGAGACGAGATGAAGTTTACAAAATTCATCATCAAGTTAAGAAGAAAGTTCTCGGTATTGTTAAGCGATCTTTTAAGAACGCAGCTCTTACTAAAAGGTGTTATAACAGAAGACGATTGGGATTCTATTAAAGATGATATAGAATACGAATTTGCTACTGATGCCTACTACACAGAATCTAAAGAACAAGAGATTTTACGAAGTAGGGTAGAAGTATTAAATGGTCTTGCTGCTTACATAGGAACATTTTTTAGTAAGCGTTACATTCAAAAGAATGTTTTAATGCTAACTGATGAGGAAATTGATACTATTGAAACTGAATTACTAAGTGAACCACAGTATCAAAGACAATATCAATGGAGTCCATTAAGTGCCGTTCAACAAGACGGACCTCAAGGACCCGAAGGACCGGCCGGCGAAGGAGTACCTGATCCAGGACAACCTGAACCCGGACCAGACCAATAAATATAATGATGGAGATATAAAAATATGTCAGAACAAGATAGAACAAAGGAAGTTACAGATTTAGTGAGCGATATACTAGCAGGTAATACTGCAGATGCTCAAGAAAAATTTAACGACCAAATGGCATCTAGAGCTAATGAAGTTTTAGATGACAATAGAGCAGGTATAGCAACTGATGTCTTTAATAAGCATAGTGTAGATCCTGACATGGAACCACAAGGTGTTAGTTTAGAAGACTCACTTGTGGATATAGATCAAACAACAGGCAGGCCCGTTGAGGAACCTGGAGAAGGAGAAACAAATGAAGACATTTAAAGATTTTAGAAACGGGACTATTACCGAAAGTCCTGTAGATGGTGTCTCTAAAGGCTCACTAGAAGGCGATAAGCACATGTGCGCTAGCAAAATTTTCAAAGAAGGTTTTGGTGAGGGAACACCTATTATTGGAGAACATGCAGAACCAGTTGATGGCGAAGTGTCTTGGTATAAAGTAATGTTTGAACACGGTATCGAAACAGTTGAAGTGGATGATCCTAATGTTGAAATTATAGAGGAAGGTTCTCACGGGAATCATGCCAAAAAACCAGCAAAAAAATATTAAATAAAAGGAATAACACATGGCAGTCACAGTAAACGCACTTAAATTAACCCAAGTCCAGGGTGTAATTTCTGTAAGGGGGACTGCTGCTACCGGAACAATTGCTCTAGCAACAACGCTAAAGAAATCAACTGAGACGCAAAGCTCCCCAGCAGTCAATATAAAAGGACTACATTGGACCTTGTCTAGCGGTGCTAGCGCCAAGGTGCAAAGAAACTCCGTCGTATTATTTGAGCTTATGGAAAGTGGCTCATTAGATATGTACGGGTACGCAGACAATTCAGAAAACACATCAAATATTGAAGTGGTTATAGCAGGCGGAGCAGGAGGCACAGTTATAGTAGATTGTGCTAAAATATCAGGCTATGGCTCACAACAACATCAAGATGCACCATTAGACACTAACGACTCAGGTAATGTCTATGATGGTGGTTCATTAGGTTAAGGAGAAATAGATGAGATTAATTAAAGAATTTAACGAAACAATTAATTATTTGGTTGAAGATAGTAAAGATCCTAAGAAACCTAATGTATTCATAGAAGGTGTTTTCTTACAATCAGATTTAAAAAACAAAAACGGCAGAGTCTATCCTAGAGAGATCATGCAGAGAGAAGTCAACAGATATGTTGAAGAAAATGTAAAAACTAAAAGAGCTTACGGTGAATTAGGACACCCTGAAGGCCCTACAGTTAATTTAGATAGAGTTTCTCACATGATTACTTCACTTAAAGAGGATGGAAACAATTATGTTGGTAGAGCCAAAATTATGGACACACCAATGGGTCGTATTGTAAAAGAACTTATTAGCGAAGGCGCTCAACTAGGTGTATCATCTAGAGGTTTGGGTAGTCTAAAAGAAAGAAATGGCATTAATGAAGTACAAGATGACTTCATGTTAGCTACAGCAGCTGACATAGTGGCAGATCCTTCAGCACCAGACGCTTTTGTTTCCGGCATAATGGAAGGGAAAGAATGGGTTTTTGTTAATGGTAAATGGACAGAACAGGATATAGAGGAGACGCATAATATAATCTCTAATACATCATCGAAAGAACTAGAAGAAGCTAAGATGGCTGTTTTTAGTAATTTCTTGAACAAACTGTCTAAATTTTAGTAGAAATCTGTATAAATATAAATAGTTTATTAGATTATATTACAATTTAAATAATCCTAAAAGGAGAGTAACATGGGAGTAGAATCCAAAATCAGAGAACTGCTAGAAGGTAAGTTGCAAGACGACACCGTAGCAGTTATAGACGAGCAGATTGCTGGAGATCAACAACCGCCTATGCAAGGTGGTAGTTCCAAAGCTAATTTGCCAACGTCTTCGGCGGATGCACATCGTCCTTTGGACAAGAAAAGCAACGGCGACGCTACACCTCCTACTCAAGGAAGCTCAAATCCAAATCCTGAACAGCAAGACCTAAGTGGTACAAGTAACCCAGAAGGTGGATTGACAAGCGAAGTTGGTAAAGCAGCTTCAGCTAAAGCTTCTAAAGCTCCTGGCCTAGAAGGCTCAGGCGCTGGCCAAGCTCCTAACTACACGAACGGGCAAGATGCTCAATCAGTAGTTAATCAAAAATCTTCAGAAGGCGTTCGAGGACCTATTGGTGAAGACGAAGAAGTCGAAACCGAAGAGGACCAAGAAGTACTTGATTCAGAAGTCGAAGAGATGGAAGATCAAGAAGTAGTAGCTGAAGAAGAGCTTGAGGAAGGGGAAGTAGAGTATGTTAACGAAGGTGAAGAAGGTGATGAAGAGGAAGAATTAGTCGAGGAAGAAGAACTTGACGAAGACGAACTCGAAGCTCAAACACTATTCGAAGACGACATTGCTAACTTATTTAAAGACGAAGAGCACCTTTCAGAAGAATTTAAAACACAAGCCGCTTCACTTTTTGAAGCAACGGTTGTGGCTCGAGTCAATCAACAAGTAGAGATCATTGAGAACGAACTTGTTGAGGAAGCTTCTAAAGCTTTCGACGAAGCAAAAGAAAAACTTGTAGAAAATGTAGACAAATACCTCAGTTATGTAACTGAGCAATGGCTCAAAGAAAACGAGTTGGCTGTTGAATCAGGCTTACGCAACGAAATTACTGAATCATTCATTAACGGAATGAAACAGGTCTTTACAGAGCATTACATTGAAATGCCTGAAGAGAAATACGATGTGTTAGCAGAACAACAGAACCAAATAGATGAGTTAAGATCTAAGTTAGACGAAGAGATTAACAAATCTGTTTCTATCAGCGAGGACAGAGAACAACTACAGAAGGAAAAAGTTTTTCGTTCCGTGGTTAACGATCTAGCTGAAACTGAAGTTGAAAAGTTTGCATCACTCATTGAAGATGTTTCATACGACAATGAGGAAATGTACACTTCTAAACTTAATGTTATCAAGGAAAATTATTTTCCTAAAGCAAAATCTGATGACACAGACAAGCTAGGTGATAGCGTTGATCAGGGAACTTTAACAGACAACACCGTGATGAGTAAATATGTACAAGGTATTTCTCAAGCAGCGAAGTTTGATAAGGTTAAAAATTAACATTTTTATAAATAATTAGGTTATAAAATATAACAAACAAAGTAAAACAAGGAGAAACTGATGTATCTTTCAGAAGAACTACAAAAGAAGTGGCAACCAGTTCTTGAGCACGGTGACTTACCTGAGATTCAGGACCCGTACAAAAAAGCTGTTACCACAGTAGTACTCGAAAACCAAGAGAAGGCTCTTCGTGAAGAAAAAGAAGCTCTTTTCGAGGCTACACATGCTAACCAAACAGGTGCAGGCGTTGATAACTATGATCCTATTTTAATATCATTAGTTAGACGTGCTTTACCTAACCTTATGGCTTACGATGTTTGCGGAGTACAACCAATGTCTGGACCAACAGGTCTAATCTTCGCTATGAAGTCACACTATACTAGTCAAACTGGTACAGAGGCTTTATTTAACGAAGCAGACACTGATTTCTCAGGTGCAGGAACACATGCTGGAGCTAATCCAGTAGATGGAACTTACACTACAGGAACAGGTGTATCTACAAGCACTGCAGAAGGCTTTGGAGACAGCACTACACTAAATGAAATGGCATTCTCGATTGAGAAGACAACTGTTACTGCTAAATCAAGAGCATTGAAAGCAGAATATACAGTTGAACTAGCTCAAGACTTGAAAGCTGTTCATGGTTTAGATGCAGAATCCGAGCTAAGTAATATCCTTTCACAGGAAATACTTGCAGAGATCAACCGTGAGGTAATTAGAACTATTTACAAAGTGGCAAAAACAGGCTCAGCCTCAACTGCTACAGCTGGAACATTTGATTTAGATGTTGACAGTAATGGTAGATGGTCAGTAGAAAGATTTAAAGGTCTTTTATTCAATATCGAGCGTGACGCTAATGTTATAGCACAAGACACCAGGCGTGGAAAAGGTAACTTCATCATCTGTTCATCAGATGTTGCAAGTGCTCTTTCAATGTCAGGCGTACTTGACTATGCACCAGCATTATCAACTAACTTAAATGTTGATGACACAGGTAATACATTCGCTGGTGTATTAAACGGTCGTTATAGAGTTTACATAGACCCTTATTCAGCTAACACAGGAGCTGCTAGTCAGTTCTATGTAGTTGGTTATAAAGGAACTAGCGCATATGACGCAGGTCTTTTCTACTGTCCGTATGTACCGCTCCAAATGGTTAGGGCTATTGACCCTAGCACATTCCAACCTAAGATTGGTTTCAAAACTAGGTATGGCATGATCGCTAATCCATTTGTAATGCAGTCAGACGGAACTACAGATGCAGACACATTTACTGCAGACCGTAACCAGTACTACAGATCAGTCAAAGTTACAAACTTAATGTAATTTAGATCTAATTCTAGAAATAGAATTCTAAAAGGGCTTCAGATTTGGAGCCCTTTTTTTATCTTGAAAACCTATTTTTGTATAAATAATTATATCGTTCATGTGTAAGTTCATTAACATACACACGGAAGTAGACCTGAAAACCTCTCACATTCGTGGGGTTAGCTAGTAGGCAGTCAGCCGAACGAGACCGAAAGTCGAAGGAACGCATTCTTTTAACCGTAAAAAAGTATAAGGAGGCGATATGACTTATAGAGGCATAACATACACCAAAGAAACTTTGATTACAGAAGCGAGGAAAGCTCGTGCTGGCATTTACAGAGGTGTAAAACATGGTCCTATGAAGACTGAGTCCAAGGGTATGCAACATGGCATATACCGTGGCATCAAATGGTCTAATTAATTAGGAACAGGAAAAGGGGCGATCTCGAGTCGCCCCTTTTTTATCACATAAATACAGATATGAAGTTCCATATATTATATAATAATGAAAAGATTATACCAAACATAAGTCAGAACATAAGAAAATGGCCAGTTAGTTATGATATAGATAATGCAGAAGTGGTTCTTACATTTAAACTTAATACATACTCTGTTACAAAAAAATTTGCTAATCTATGGGAAACTACTCACTCTAATGCACTAAGACAAAATGGAGGTAGACAGTTTGAACAACAGCAGCAGGTGTTTACACGACCTACACCTGAAAGAATCATGCGTTCACGAGAATTATATAATAAAACATTACAAGAAATTATTCCTTTTGTAAGTAGACAAAGTGCAGCAATAATTGTAGGTGGAGATTTAAATGTAGAAATATCTACAAAGCCTTATTTAGAAAAGTTTAATAGGGCTCATGAATTGTTTGAAAAGGAATGTGCTAGTGTTATGCCTACAGGTAATAAGTATGAAGGTTCATGGGAAAAATGGCAAATAATACATAGAAATAGATTACAGTTATTGAATTCCATAATACATTTTAATGAAGAAGAAATAAGACCTAATCCTTCGCCTAAATATACAACTATAATATCTACTTCATATAACAGCGATCATATGGGAGACAATAACGATTCATTTTTAATGGCAGATCATTTTTATAGGGACATGGTACCTTCAGATTATAGAGCCTTTTCCTTTGGTAAAGCAGTGCCTGGTACTTTATATTTAGACTTTGCTACTTTAGGTAAATGTTTAACAGAAATAGCAGGTACTAATGATGTAAGATTGTTAAGAACAGAAGGACCTTCTCAACAAAAAACAATATGGCCTTGGGTAAGATATTCCTGGGAGCCACCTCAACCACTTAGAGTTAAACAATATAATAAATGGATAATAAAAAACAAAGTAGGAAAGATACTAGACTTATCTAACCCTATGTACAAACCTGGTTTACACCCTTTAGGTGTATGCACATCTCATGATTTTACAAATGCTAAACAATTTGAGGACTTTATACAAGATAGAGCTGTAGTAGGAACAGTACTAGAAAGGTAACATAGAGTTTGATTTTAGGTTCGCCATTTGTTATAAATACTAATATAACTCGGAGGATATATGGCATATAGTAAAAAGGTAGTAGATAGATTTAATGATGTATTGAATAATCCACAACAGCATGGGGTAGGACGATTTGATCCTAATGACCCTAATGTTGCTACAGGAATGACTGGAGCACCAGCATGTGGAGATGTTATGAAACTAGATCTAAAAGTAAATCCTGATACAGATGTTATAGAAGATGTTAAGTTTAAAACATATGGTTGTGGTTCAGCTATTGCTAGTTCAACTATGTTCGTTGAAATGCTTAAAGGTATTACAATGAAACAAGCCTTAGAAATTAAGGATAAAGATATAGCAGCAGCACTTGAATTACCACCTATTAAGTTACATTGCTCTGTACTAGCAGAAGATAGTATTAAAAGAGCATTGAAAGATTGGGACGAAAAGAAAGCACACCGTGAACACAATGGAGCGCCAGTTGCAACCTAGTACTTTTGATCCTAACAATCTTATTGCTACATCGAGACCGCCTTTGGTTGACTTTTCACCTGAGGCTCTCGAACAAGTCTTAGATAGGTTAGATAAGAAAGGACACAAAGGAATATTCTTTGGATTAACAGGCGGTGGCTGTGCAGGTTTTTCGTATGTATTTAATTATGCTGATGGACCAAATCAGGAAAGTGATATAGAAATAGACTTTGGTAAATTTAAAGTCTGGATGGATGTAATGTCAGAAATGTACTTAACAGGTACGGTTATATCATGGAAAGTAGAAGGTTTGAATGAGGGTTTTGAATTCGTAAATCCTGCAGAACAATCTGCTTGTGGTTGTGGTGTAAGCGTATCATTTTAGGAGTATATTATGGCAAAATCATGGAGTGGAAAACTCACACATACTGGTGTTAAAAAATCGACATCACAAGGACAAGGCGGTAGAGGAAGAAAAGTAAAAATTTCTACTTCTACGATGAATAAAAATAAAAAACGATCGTATAAGAGATATAGAGGACAAGGTAAATGACAACAACTAATATTACGAATGTTACAGAAGCATCGTGGAGTAATAATAATCCTAATGAATTAGATTATTTGCGTCCTAACGCATTTAAATTTCAGATACATAACATTCCTAATACAAGTTATTTTTGTCAAGCAGCAAACATACCTGAAATGAATTTGCCTCCTGCTATTCAACCCAGTCCTTTAGTTGATATAGGACAACCGGGAGACAAGATAGAGTTTGGTAACTTAATGATACGATTCCTCATACAAGAGGACATGAAAAATTACAAAGAGTTATATGACTGGGTAGTTGGTTTAGGATTTCCTAAGAACCATAAACAGTTTGCAGACTATGGCCAAACACAGGAATATAGATTTCCTGATATAGACCCTCAAAAACAAAAAAGTTTAGCACAATTTAGTGATGCTTCACTTACACTATTAGATTCAAACAATAACCCTAAAATAATATTTAGATTTACAGATGCTTTTCCAATTAGTCTACAAGGTTTAGACTTTGAGATATCTACAGGACAAACAGATTATATGATTGGTGTAGCATTCTTTAAATACAGCTATTACGATATAGAAGTTTTAGGTACATAATACCAATTGGTACAATAACCTATTGACTCTTAGTACATAAGAGCCTATAATGTGTATATTATGATTAGTCTACAAGAATTACAAGAGATGTGGCAAGAAGACTGTAAAGTTGATCAACTCAACTTAGGACAGGAATCTACACGCATACCTGAATTACATTCTAAATACTTAAATCATCTAACAACCTTACGACTACAATGTAGAAAGGCACAGAGTGAATTACTAAAGCACAGAAGGTTGAAGTGGAAATATTACAGAGGCGAACTAGACCAAAAAGAACTAAATGAATTAGGTTGGGATCAATATTTAGGTAATGCACCACTCAATAATCAGATGAATGACTTCTTAGATACAGACGACGATGTAATTAAACTTACAGACAAATTAGAATATCTAAATACATGTTTAACATTCGTAGAAAGTTGCATGAAAGCTATTGGAAGTAGGTCTTTCGATATTAAAAATGCAATTGAGTGGACAAAGTTTACAAATGGCTCTTATTAAAATTATTAAGAAAGACGAAGTACATATAAAAGTAGATACAGATCCAAGTACTGCACAAGAAATATGTGACTTCTTTACATTTGATGTACCCGGTGCCAGATTTATGCCACTATACAGAAAGAAAGTATGGGACGGCAAAGCAAGATTATTTAATGTGTATAATAGAGAGTTATACATAGGACTATTACCGTATTTAAAAGAGTTTGCAGAAACACTTGAATACGATATTGAAGTAAACATGCCTAACATAGGCGAAGAGATAGACATTGAACGATTCACTAATGAACTGAGGTTACAAGCTAATGGAAAACCTATCGAAATCCGAGACTATCAGAAACAAGCAGTTACACAGGCAATTACTACGGGGAGAACTTTACTCTTATCTCCTACTGCTAGTGGGAAGTCTCTCATTATATACGCTCTTATTCGTTATCACCAACTAAAGGGAAGAAAACAATTAATAATAGTTCCTACTACATCATTGGTAGAACAAATGTACGGAGACTTTCAAGACTATTCTACAGCCAATGGTTGGAAGGTACAGGAAAATTGTCATAGGATATATGGTGGCAAAGAAAAAACAAATGAATACCCTATAACAATAAGTACATGGCAATCTATATACAAGTATCCTAAAAAATGGTTTGAACAATTTGATGTTGTATATGGAGATGAGGCACACTTGTTTAAGGCAAAGTCTTTAACAACATTAATGAACAAACTTGTTGCAACACCTTATAGAGTAGGAACAACAGGCACATTAGATGGCACAAAGACACATAGATTAGTATTAGAAGGTGTGTTTGGACAAGTACATAAGGTTACTACAACTAAAAAATTAATGGATGATAAACAACTTGCCAATCTTAAGATTGTTTGTTGTATGATTAACTGGAAGGACGCACATAGAAAAGAAGTTAAGGGTATGACTTACCAAGAAGAGATTGATTGGATAGTAACACACCCAGATCGTAATGAAATTATAAAAAACTTAACTATTGCACAAGAAGGTAATACACTTGTCCTGTTTCAGTATGTGGAAAAGCATGGTGTAGTATTACATGAAATGATAAGTAAGGCAGTAAAAGCAAATAGAAAAGTGTTCTTTGTATATGGAGGCACAGATACAGAGGTTAGAGAAGAAATAAGAGCTATTACAGAGAAACAAGACGATGCTATTATAATTGCCTCATACGGCACATTTTCCACGGGTATAAATATAAGGAACCTACATAATATTGTTTTCGCCTCACCTAGTAAGAGTAGAATACGAAACTTACAAAGTATAGGAAGAGGTTTGAGAAAAGGAGACAACAAAGTTGAGTGTAGACTTTTTGATATAGGAGATGATTTATCCTGGAAGTCTAAAAAGAACTACACAATGAACCATTTAATAGAAAGGATCAAGCTTTATAATGAAGAAGGCTTCAATTATAAACTTGTTAAACTAGATGTCTGAACAAATATCAATATTAAAACTTAAGGACGGAAGTACAATAGTAGGGAAGGTGAAAACTTCTGGAGATATAGTAGAAATAGAACATCCAATAGAATTGGTATCTAATGTAATGCCTTTGAGCGGAGTATTAGGAGAACAAATTAATTTAAGACCTTGGGTGGCTATATCTGAGGAAACAACATTCACAATTGAAAGGTATAATGTTATTACAATAGCAACCTTACAGGAGAATTTTAGAGAAGGGTATGGTAGAATGGTGGAAACAATTTATCTTAATCCTCCAGATTGGGACGGTCCAATGACAGAGGAAGAGATACAAGCATCAGAAGATATTGATACCCTAGCAGAGCTTGCCGAAGCTATGCTAAAGAACAAAATACATTAGGAGTATATTATGGCAAAAAGACGTGACCCAAATTCGGCTCACTATATAAACAACAAGGAGTTCCTTGTGGCAATGACTGAATATAGGGAGTTAAGATTAGAAGCAGAAGAGAGTGGTGAGGATAGACCACGAGTAACCAACTATATAGGAGAGTGCTTTGTTAAAATAGCAAATCACTTAGCTTATAAATCCAATTTCGTAAATTATACATTTAGAGATGAAATGATTTTAGACGGTATTGAAAATTGTCTTACATATATGGACAACTTTGATCCAGCAAAATCTAAAAATCCATTTGCATACTTTACACAAATTACATACTACGCATTCATTAGGCGTATTCAAAAAGAAAAAAGACAAATGGAGACTAAGTTCAAATATATTAAGAGCTTAGACATAGATCAAATTTTGGAACAGAGTGCAGACGGAAGTGAACACTCTAATGATTACCTTAGTTATATGAGAGGTATCATTGAACAGGCAGAGGCAGATAACGCAGCTGCTGATAAAGCTAATGAAGGTAAGAAAGTTCATAAGCGTAGACCAAAATACTTAGACGAAAAAATTAAGGCAGAAGAGGCAGAAAAGGCCAAAAAAGGTAAACAAGACTCTTGATAATAGGTTCAGGTATCATATATAATATCACACTATGGCAAAGTTAAGATATAGCGAAGCATTTTATAGCGTACAAGGTGAGGGTAGATTCGTAGGTGTTCCTAGTGTCTTCCTAAGAGTCTTTGGTTGCAATTTTGAATGTAGAGGTTTTGGACAGGAACGAGGCAATATTATTCCTGTAGAAGAAATGCCCTATATGACAGACGAGCGTGCTGAAAAAACACATGAACTGGCATACAAATCCATAGAAGAACTTCCTGTTACACCTATTGGGTGTGATAGTTCTGCCTCATGGGCTATGAAATACAAACATCTACAACTAACAAAGACAACAGACGAGGTGTTTGAACATATTGTAAGTTTACTTCCTAATGGTAAATTTAATGAGAGTGAAGACATACATCTTGTTATTACAGGTGGTGAACCTTTACTAGGTTGGCAAAGAGTATGGCCTGAATTATTAGAAATGTGTAAAGAAATAGGTTTGAAAAATGTAACCTATGAAACAAATGGCACACAGAATTTACAACAACAATTTATTGACTACCTAAATGGAGATGGTAAAGACATACATATTACATGGTCCACATCTCCTAAATTATCTATCTCAGGTGAAGAACAATTTGACGCACTTATACCTGAGGCACTATTAGATATGAATATGGTAAGCAATAGTCATCTATATAATAAATTTGTCGTCAGAGATATAGAAGACTTTAAAGAAGTAGATATCTTCGTGGAGGCTTACAAAGAGGCAGGTGTAAAACTAGATGCCATTTATTGTATGCCTGAAGGAGCTACATTAGAACAACAACATTTGACGGCAAAAGGTGTTGCAGACGCTTGTATGCAGACAGGTTACAAGTATAGCCCTAGATTACATATAGATTTGTTTGGCAATGCCTGGGGAACTTAATTATGAAATGGTGGAAAATACTATGGCAACAAAATCCTGAAAAGGATATTGATACATACAAAGAACCTGATCCAGATGAAGTAACAATAGACAATGCTTACAAGACAAGATGGATTTGGTATCATACTATATTAGCAGTAGAATTATTATTGGTTGTTATTATACAACTTTGTATATTACTATTATTGGCGGTAAAACTTTGAGTGTCAATTTAGTAAAATTAAATAATGGAGAACTCGTGTACGGTGAGAAAGAGGAAATAAAAGAATACTGTGAACAAAAGGAAACAGATGTAGAAACTTGGTATAACTATGTTGCTCCTAGTACGGTACAATCTCATTTCACATACATAGGTAAAAGAATGTGTGATCCTTATTCAATAGCAAGACCTATTTACCAAAGAGATGAGAATGGAGAGTATGTAGGTCTTACGGAGTTTAAAGAAAAATGGTAGGTGACGCAATAAAACTTTATGTATCATGGGATGATGTTAATGCCATGGTCTTCAAATTATACAAACAATTAAAGAATGAGAACATAGACAAAGTGGTAGGTATATCACGAGGTGGATTGATACCAGGTGTTATGCTTTCTCATTGGCTAGATGCTGGCTTTGAACCTCTTGAATGGCAAACCAGAGATGGAGAGTTTCAGGATAAGATTAAAGCTAACGGGTTCAACAAAAATTTAAGAGGCACCATTTTTGTTGATGATATTTGTGATAGTGCCTTAACAATTAATCAGATCAAGGAAATTATTCCAAAGAGCCGGTGGGCTGTATTACACCAAAAAGCTGATATAGAGCTTGACTTTGTAGCCGAAAGACTGCATAATAACGACAAAAGATGGATAATTTACCCTTGGGAGGAGTAATCTCATACAGGAGAAAATATGATTAGTAAAGAGATAATAGCAAGACTAAAGGACAAAGGCAAACGCTTTTATGCTGGTGATAATATATCAGAAGTCCTAGAGCCTGGCGACAAGGAGAAACTAATTGACGAACTACAAGGCAAGTTCTATGAAGTTCTAAAGTCATTAGTTATTGATACAGAAAACGATCCTAACAGTATGGACACACCTAGGCGATTAGCAAAGATGTATGTTAATGAAATTATGTCAGGTAGGTATAACACTATGCCTAACCCTAATGCTTTTCCTAATTATGTGGAAGGCGGATATGAAGGCATGTTGGTAGTGAGAAGTGAATTAAAAAGTATGTGTTCACATCATCATCAACCTGTTACAGGTATTGCATACATAGGAATAATTGCTGGTGATAAACTATTAGGTTTATCTAAATACACAAGGATAGCACAATGGTGTGCTAGACGAGGTACATTACAAGAAGAACTTAATGTAATGATAGCAGATGAAATCCAGAGGCAATGTGAAACAGAACATGTAGGAGTCTATATACAGGCAACACATGGTTGTTGCGAGAATAGAGGCATAATGGCTAACAGTTCTTTAACACAGACTACTGTTTTACGAGGTGGTTTTAAGAAAGAAGACTTGAAGAAAGAATTCTTTGATAATATAACACAACAACAAATGGTATCACCTAGATAATGGATATTAATAGTAAACATATAGTAGTAGATTTAGAAACTTTAAGTACACATTCTAATGCGTGTATAGTTTCTATTGGAGCGTGTCTTGTAGAAAATTTAGAAATTACAGACACATTTTATATTAATGTAAACGGAGTCGAAGGACGACAGGCAGGATTACATGTTGAAACGGAAACGATTAAGTGGTGGGAAGAACAACCTAAAGAGGCAAGAGAGGCATGGCAACGAGATCCACAACCTCTCAAAGATTCTTTGGAGTCTTTCAGTAAGTATTATGGCATTGATTCTATTCCTATTTGGGGTTATGGCGCTAACTTTGATGTAGTCATATTAGAAAATGCTTACAGAGCTATGGGTATGCAAATACCTTGGAAGTTCTGGGACATATACTGTTTAAGAACTCTAATGAATGTATTAGATAGGAGACTCCCTAAGGCAAATAATCATAATGCTTTGGACGATGCAACAGCCCAAGCAAATATGTTAATTGAAATATTGAAAACATGAGTAGACAATTAGATTATGTAGTTTCAGGCACTTCCTATATGAGGTTTAGTAACCCTGGGATTGCTAAGGACGAAACAAATTCACAGATTATTAATATGTTACTAGATAAATTGGTAACAGGCGTGCATTCACACAAATTTTCTATGCTATACAACGGACATACAGAGTCTAGTTTTGGAGAAAGATTCCTAGCATATAAAGATCATGTACATAGTATCCATGCAGACTCAGGTGGCTTACAAATTGTTACACAAGGTATGACTATTACTGATGAACTCAAAGATAAAGTATATGAGAACCAAGCAGAGTGGGCAGATGTAGGTATGTGTTTTGATGAGATACCTGTAATACTTACAGGCGATAGATCAGACAGAAACGATACTAAACAAAGGTTCTTTGACTTTGAAAACTACGAAGAGCTAGCTAGGAAAACAGGTCGTAATATAAAACGACAACTAGAAGTATTTGATAGTAAGGAAAGCACTTGCAAACCTTATATTATTCTACAAGGTAATTGTGTAGACACATATTTAAGATGGTATGAACTATTGTTAGAACAGATACCTGCAGAGTGGCATGATAGAATAGGTGGTGTGGCAATGGGAGCAGCAGCACTAGGTACAGGTCCTTTAGAAGATGTAAAAAGAGCTTTTATTGCTAGTGAAATTGCTAAGTTCTGGCCACAAGATAAAATGCACTTACATGTATTAGGTGTAGGTAGTATTAGGCGTATAATTCCTTATCTAGTCTTTTGTCAGAACGGTTTATATGATAATGTAGATATATCATATGACTCTACAACTCATAGTAGGGCGGTTGAGACAGGGTTATATTACATGGGACAAGGCACAACTAAGTTCAGTAGAAAAATGTCCAATTTGTATCGAGAAATGTACGATAATGTGCAGGAAACTGTCCAATTGGGAGTAGATTTAGACGAATTTCACACTATTATGAACACACCTAGCATGAAGGCAAAAGAGAAATATGGCAACTTGAACAAGTGGATATATGTTAGAACAGCATTTATCCTTATGTCCATACAAAACTTTATGAAACACCTAGAAACTATGATGTTAGATGAAGAAGCACTAATTAAATTTACGGGTAAGATGAAACTTGACGGACAGTTCAGGAACCTCTATAATGTACGCAATAAAGATGATTTTAACTATTGGGAGAACAACCAATACTTAGGTGGAGCAATGAAATCTATGGCAGTAGGTAGTGAACCACCAGCAAGTTTAGAGGATTTATTTACATGAACATATTTTTACTACATGAAAATCCTGTACTATGTGCAGAACAGCATTGTGATAAACATGTCGTTAAAATGGTTATTGAGTACGCACAGCTCATGTCAACAGCACACCGGGTATTAGACGGAGATCTATATGAAGACAAAACAGCAGCAGGAAGACGAATTAAAAGATGGCGACATCCTAATTCTAATATGGAGGCTACACTTTACAAGGCTAGCCACATCAATCACCCAGATGGTATATGGGTTAGAAGCAGTGATGCCAATTATAATTACCTATATAATCTATGGTGTAGGTTATCTGAGGAATATACTCACAGGTATGGTAGGACACACTTGACACAGGAAAAACTAGAAAATTTACTTAGGTTTGCTCCTAAGAATATTGAACATGCACCAATGGCAGATGTCCATGGCTTGCCACTTGCTATGCCAGATGATGTAAAAGGTAAGAGTGTAGTAAAATCTTATCGTAGGTATTACAACAAATACAAAATTGACTTTGCTAAATATACAAACAGAGAGGAACCAGAATGGCTATTAAGAACAGGTACATAAAAGTATCATTTCAAAGAGAAGGAATACATAAGTTTCCAGGAGCAGATACAAATCCTGATTATGCTACAGGTGACTGGCGAGATGTTAGTTTCCTAGGTTATCCTCATAGGCATATCTTTTATTTTTATGTAACACTAGGTGTTTCTCATAACGATAGAGATGTAGAGTTCATACAATTTAAGCGAGAACTAGAAAGACAGTTTGAACAAGGAACATTACAACTAGATTACCAGTCTTGTGAGATGATAGCAGAGTCTCTTATAAATTATATAGAAGAGAAGTATCCTAATCGTGCAGTAAGAGTTGAAGTGTATGAAGATAATGAAAATGGAGGCATACTAGAGAATGATTTATTTAATTGATTTAGAATATGTCGAGACACGATACACAGCACAATGGAAAACAGAATTTCCTCAGCAAATAGCAGATCAAACAGGACAAGATATAACAGTTATTGAAGGTCCAGAAGATATTGCAGCGTGTACAACACCAGGTGCCTTCTTAAACTTTGCAGGCACAAACATATACAAATCAGAACAAGTAAAACTTCTTGCAGAATATTTTAACAACAATGAGATTAAGAACGGAGATCATTTTGTCTTTGCAGACGCTTGGCATCCAGGTATTCTTAATCTTAAATACATGTTAGATTTATTTCAGATAGATGCAACAATACATGCACTATGGCATGCAGGCAGTTATGATCCTCAGGATTTTTTAGGTAGATTAATAGGAAATAAACCTTGGGTTAGGCATACAGAACTAGCTTTCTTTGATGCTATAGATAAAAACTATTTTGCTAGTAACTTTCATATTGAATTATTTGTTAATACAATGTTTCCTGGCAATAATGATCCTGAATATTTAAATAGTAAAATTGTTAGAACAGGTTGGCCTATGGAATACTTAGGCAACTATATACAACCTCAAAGATTAGTGAAAGAAGATATTATTTTGTTTCCTCACAGGGACGCACCCGAGAAACAATTAAATATATTTCAAGACTTGGCAAAAGAATTGCCACAGTATAAATGGATTAATTGTAATGAATTGAATCTTACGAAACCAGAATACAATTCATTATTGGAACAATCTAAAATGGTTTTCTCAGCAAACTTACAAGAGACATTAGGTATTAGCTGTTATGAAATACTAATGGCAGGTGGTATTCCACTTGTACCTAACAGACTTTCTTATGTAGAAATGTATGAGGATATATTTAAGTATCCTTCTATTTGTACATTAGACTGGAAAGGCTATCAGGATAATAAACAAATGCTTATAGGAAAGATAGAAACAATGATGGAAAATTTCCAAGCAGAAGAAATACAAACGGCAATTAAGAATAATAGAACAATGTTGCAGGAGGAATACTTTACGGCAACAAACTTATATCAGGAGTTAAGATGAGAGATTACAAATACTACTCAACAAAAACCTATGGACATGAAGAAGGTCTTTCATGTATGTTTAGACAACCTTTAGCAACGCATAGTCATTGTAGTTTACTACATGGTTACGCTTTGTCTTTTAGTTTCAAGTTTGGTTGTAACCACCTTGACGATAAAAATTGGGTAGTTGATTTTGGAGATTTAAAAGACTTAAAGGCATGGTTAAAAGATTCTTTTGATCACAAACATGCAGTGGCTAAAGACGATCCTGAACTACAAGAGTTTTTATTAATAGAACAAAAAGGATTATCAGAAGTAAGAGTAATGAACGGAGTAGGATGTGAAAAGTTTGCAGAACAAGCTTTCCATTTTGCTAATGATTTAGTAAGCAAAAAAAGTAATGGTAGATGTTATTGCGTATCATGTGAAGTTCGAGAACACGGAGCTAACAGCGCAATATACGAGGGCTAATTATGAAAGTAGCCCTTGTTACAGACACCCATTTTGGTGCCAGATCAGATAGTTTAGCATTTGATGCTTACTTTGCCAAATTTTATGATGAATGTTTCTTTCCTTACTTAGAGAAGGAAGGTATAAAAACAGTATGTCATTTAGGTGATATATTTGATAGGCGTAAGTATATAAATTTTAATACTTTGAAGTCTTGTAAAAGATATTTCTTTCAGAAGGCACAGGATTTAGGTATTGAAATACACATGATTCCAGGTAATCATGATACTTATTTTAAAAATACAAATGATGTAAACAGCCCTGACTTATTGTTAGGAGAATACAATAACATAATATTATATCAGGAACCTACTGAGATAATGTTAGACAGACATAAGGTATTATATTTACCTTGGATATGTGGAGAAAATTATGACAGGACTATGGCCAAAATTAAAGAGTCTGACGCAAAGACTTGCTTCGGACATTTCGAATTCGCAGGTTACTTCCTTCTGCCTGGAATGCCTAATCTCCATGGCATGGATACTGACGCTTTTACTGATTTTAATCTTGTGGTCAGTGGCCACTTTCATCATCGTCATAGCAGAGGCAATATTACATACATGGGAAACCCTTATGAAATCACTTGGTCTGACTACAAAGACCCTCGTGGATTCGCCTTATTCGATACGGTTAAAGGAGATTTGGAATACATCAACAACCCGTTTAGAATCTTCCACAAAGTTTATTACGACGATTCAGATTTCGAAGGTAGCAATGCTCTTAGCAATTTTGATTTTAATAGTATTGTTGGTGGTAGTGTTAAATTAATAGTAACAAAGAAAACAGACTTCTCTAAATTTGATAACTTCGTAGATAAATTATATACATGTAATCTAATTGATCTTAAAATTATAGAAGACTTCTCAGAGTTTGAAGACGAAGCTCTAGGAGAAGATATAGATTTAGAGGATACAATGACACTACTAAAAGAATATGTAGATGTTGTTGAAACAGATTTAGATAAACAAAGGATTAAGAACTTACTACAAAGCCTCTACATCGAGGCACAAGATACAGTATGATACATTTTAAAAATATTAAATGGAAGAACTTCCTATCTACAGGTAATGCATGGACAGAGATAGATTTAGATAAGAGTCCTAGTACATTAATTGTAGGAGAGAACGGCTCTGGTAAATCCACTTTACTAGATGCTTTGACTTTTGCACTATTTAATAAACCTTTTAGAAATGTCTCGAAGCCTCAACTAATAAACACAATTAATAATAAAAATTGCCGTGTGGAAATTAACTTCCAAATAGGTAGCAAAAACTATTGTATAAAAAGAGGATTACAACCTAGAGTATTTGATATAGAAATAAATGGAGACAAGCTCGATAAGAATGCTAACATACGAGACTTCCAAAAATACCTAGAAGAGAACATTTTAAAACTTAACTATAAGAGTTTTACTCAGATAGTTATGTTAGGTAGTGCGTCTTTTACACCCTTCATGCAGTTGCACTTAGGTGCTAGGCGTGAGATTATTGAGGACATATTGGACATCAGTATTTTTACAAGTATGAACTCTGTCCTTAAAACAAAATTAGTTCAATTAGAAAATGATAAAAGAATATTAGAAGGCGAAATAGAAGTAGCAAAGCAGAAAGCAAATATTCAAGAACAATATATACAAACACTAGAGGATGATAAGTCTTCTAAAATTTCAGTAATCCAACAATCTATTAAGGAAGCAGATGAACAGATCACGGTTTCAACGGCAACAAAGAATGCTCTCGATGAGGAGAAGGCGGGTTTACATGATCCATCACATAAAAAACAACAGCTCGAACAATACAGGACAAAGTTCGAAAGTCAAATCCAAAAGCACAGAAGAGACTTAGACTTCTTCCATAATACAGACGAGTGTCCTACATGCCAGCAAGGTATAGAGCATGATCATAAAGAGATTATGACACAAAGAGATGAGAATAAAATTTCAGAACTGGAGTCTGCTCTAATAGAACTGGATACGCAGTATAGCGAGGTAGAACAACTTGTTAAACAAGCTCTAGAGTTGGATGAAAAGATCATGGAAACTAATAATGAAATGATTACTCAACAAAGAATTATACAACGCTTACAATTAGAGCTTAGTGATACTCAAACTAAGACAGGAAATATAACAGACGAAAAAGATAAGCTAAAGAAACTTGCAAAGAAAACATTAGGCAAAGTACAAGACAAAACTACATTAACAGAAAATGAACATTATTATGATGTAGCAAAATCTATGTTACAGGATACCGGAATCAAGACTAAAATTATAAAAGCATACTTGCCTATAATAAATAAGTTGGTTAACAAATATCTACAGGCAATGGATTTCTTTGTTCAGTTTGATTTAGATGAAACATTTAAAGAAACTATTAAGAGTAGACACAGAGATAAATTTAGTTACGCATCCTTTAGTGAAGGCGAGAAACAAAGAATAGATCTAGCATTAGTGTTTACTTGGAGAACTATTGCTAAGATGAAAAACTCTGCCAGCACTAACATACTATTATTAGATGAAGTGTTTGATAGCAGTTTAGACAACCAGGGTACAGACTATGTAATGTCCTTGTTGAACACAATAGGCGATGACACGAATGTCTTCGTAATCTCGCACAAGGGTGATCAACTGTTTGACAAATTTAGATCTGTAATTAGATTTGAGAAAAGACAGAACTATTCTGTTTTAGAAAATCGGAAAAGAGAAAATGAAATTAACTAAAACATTTTTACCATTAATATTATTTTTAACAGGCTGTAACTCACAAGGTTATTCTACTGTAGGAGACTATACATTAGGACCTGATGAAATTAAATGTCCTGACAGTCATTTTGCCTATTGTGAAGGTAACACACCTAACAATATGGAATGTCAATGTGTAGATAGAAAGTATCAGCGAGATGTTTTCGACAGGCTGAGTGGTGGCTGGTAAAGGAAGTAAGCGTAGACCTGGAAAAGGATATGCAGATGGTTGGGATAGAATTTTTAAAAGGAAAGATATGATTACAATATATGGAAAACCAAGATGTCCTTTTTGTGATAGAGCAAAAGCATTATGTGAACAAAAAGGATTGGATTACGAATACAAAATGTTAGATGCAGATTATACTGCTGAGGAACTGTTTGAAAAAGTTCCTAATGCTAGAACATTTCCACAGATTTTTATCAATGATGAGCCTATAGGAGGCTATACAGACTTGGAGAAATTACATGGCTGATTTTACAGGTACAGGATATATTCCTTTACCATCTAGTCTAAACATAAAAGACAGTCCTATCCATGGACAAGGTCTTTTTGCTAAGACAGATATAAATTCAGATACTGAACTAGGAGAGTCCCATGTATTTCTTATGCAAGACTGGGACGGAGAAGAGTTCAAAAGAAAAGAATGGTTGCGTACTGCTTTAGGTGCATTTATAAATCATAGTAATACACCAAACTGTTCTGTAGAAATAAGATATAATGTAGGAGCACTTATTACATTACAAGAAATACAAGCAGGAGATGAAATTACTGTGACATACGATGAAGAGGCATTTAAAGAATTAGGACTATGAGTTTTGATAAAGACACTTATCGTCCTTTACCAAAAGGTTTAACGATAAAAGAATCTAAAATAGATGGATTAGGATTACATGCTTCTATACCTCATAGTGCAGGTACAAAGTTTGGCGAGACACATGTATTAGTACATAGTAGAGATAGACACGAGTGGGTAAGAACACCCTTAGGAGGTTTTATAAATCATAGTAATAATCCTAATTGTTTTATAACAACAGAAGCAGGTGATAGAACATTATATGCTATAAAACCTATTAAAAAAGGAGATGAGCTAACAGTCTTTTATAGGTTCAAAGGTTATGATGGAATAATAAATAGTGACATACAACCAGATGTAGGATAATGAAAAAAGAAACTATAACAGAGACAAAAGAAGTAACAGCAGTAGATGAATTACATTTATTGCCTTTTAACGACCCTTTATTAAAAAGAAAGCCAGAGCCTTTTGACTTTGACAAACAAGATGCCAAAGATATTAAACAAAAATTACTTAATAAGATGATGGATCTCGGAGGCGTAGGGTTGTCTGCAAACCAAGTAGGTTTAGATATGGCAGTCTTTGTAATAGGTGATGGCCAAATAGACGGAATGCAAAAAGCATTCTTTAATCCTATGATTATAGGTGTAGGTGATGAAACAGATTCAATGAGAGAAGGTTGTTTATCTTTTCCTGGAGTGTGGTTAATGGTTAACAGACCTAAACAGGCAATGATCAAGTACTATGATGAAGAAGGTGAAGAACAAATGGAAACCTATGAAGGTGTAACGAGTCGTGTAATACAACACGAATACGATCACATGCTAGGGTTAAACTTCACAATGAGAGTATCTAAACTCAAATTGGATAGAGCAATGAAGGCTATAGATAAGAAGGTTAAGAAGTACCAAAGAGCCAAGAAACGCTCTAAACAAATATAAATAGTATTAAAGGAGACGAACAATGGCAGAAGATTTTGATTTTGGTTTTACAGCTGTTGATGAGCCCGAAGATCGTGGCACACCAACACAAGTCCAGCCTTCTGTAAATAACGACGAAGTACTTGATGAGATTAAGAAGTTAGAAGCTAAGCTTTTACAGATTGATAACTCAGGTATGGTAGACGAACATAAGGCACTCGTTGAACAAGATGTGGCAACAAAACTTCGTGATGTAGAGGATCTTGTCCTCCCTTTACTTTACAATTTACAAAAAAATCCTGAAAAGGAATACATTCATTGGCCTAATAGAACGGCTATTATTGATAAACAAATTGAAAAGATAAAGGCGGTAACAAGATACTATGAGCGAGTCTAATAATAATTTAAATAAGAACCAAGTAGGAAACGCATACCAAAGACCAGTAGCAAATATTTATGATTTGTATCTCACAGGTGCGATTGGAGATGCAAAAGAATATCAAGACTGGAATCAAATGATGAGAGCAGCTGGAGAGAATGATGCTGTTTATCTACATATTAATTCTAATGGCGGTGAGATATTTAGCGCTATACAGTTGATGAGAACGATGCAGGAAACACAAGCAACAGTTATTGCCTCAGTAGAAGGTATGTGTATGTCAGCAGCAACTCTTATTTTCCTAACAGCAGATGTATGTGAAATATCAGAACATAGTCATTTCATGTTCCATACATACAGTTCAGGTAATTGGGGTAAAGGTAGTGAACAATTAGCAGGTGTTATGGCAGATGATAAGTGGGCTAGGCATTTGTTCAATACAGTTTACAAAGGATTCTTAGAGCCTAAAGAAATTAAGGAAATGATAGATGGTAAAGACTTTTGGATGAATCCAGCAGAAGTAAACAAAAGACTTGAAGCCAGGAATAAGAAACTTAGCGTACCAAAAGGGAGACAAAAAGCTTTACTTCGTCCTAAAAAGGCTTCATAATAAGCAATAAAGGAGAAGACTATGAAAGAATTTTTACAGTTTATCAGCGTAATGATTATATTTGCTTTGGTGGCAGGCTTTTCACCTAAAGCAGAGGCAGCAGATACAAGTGATGTAATTGCTGGAATAATTTTTGGAGGAATATTAGGATCTCAGATTGAGAAGAATAAAGATAACTCAACTGAATATGCAACTATTGTTCTTCCTAATGGAACATTAGTAGTCCCACAGAGGGACACTAATCAAAAGTGTTATTTCCGTTTAGACAGAGATGGATTGCCTAAGTATGCAACACCAGAATGTTTTGACAGTGGAGATGATAATACCTATTGGGGTAAGAAAAGAAATAATTCTTACTACAATAGACACCGTAACTATATGACACCCGAGGAACATTTTAGACATAATTTTCCTTGTGGTTCAGAGTGGGGTTATGGATGTGGGAAATTAATTGAAAAATTAAAGGACCCAAATTTCAGTTTTAAATAAGGAGTGATGTGAAATTTAATATGAAACGGAAGTATGTCGTAATACTAGGCATACTTTTTTTATCTTTGATGGCCACGGAAGCAGTAGGAGAAGAGATAGAAGAAATAATAGTAGTAGGAGCTAATGAAACATTTGCTTCATCACAACCAGAGTATGATAATTCAGTACTAGAAGCGGTAAATGTTTTTAGTGTATATCAGGCTGGGGGACGAGGAGGTTTTGCAGCAGTTTCTAGCAATGGAACAGATGTAAAACATACAGCAGTTTATAGAAACGGAATACCAGTAAACGATCCAGGAGGTGGTTGGTTTGATTTTGGAACTGAGCTGCCTACCTTCCAAGACTTTACTATCATATCAGGATCTAATAGTGTATTGTTCGGCAGTTCAGCAATGGCAGGAACAGTACTTATGGAGGACACATTCTCCCCACACTTTTTTACTAAAGTAGGCAGTAATAGGTATTTAATATCTGGTGGTAATGAATATGTACAATTATCATCTTACAAAGGTTCCGATGGCTCTGCACGAACAGACAACAATGAGAAAGATTGGTTTGAAAATACAACACTAAAAACTAATTACCAGGCAGGTGATTGGAAATTTGTATCTGTATATCAGGATTATACTTATGATTATGACAACTGTTGGTTTGGAGTTGACGGTAATGATTGTGTACAAGAGGGTGAGAAAGTTGATATGTCAATTAGAAATAGTTGGCTCACAGTAGGCTATGGACAAAATGATATTGAACATAATACAGGTTGGGAAGCTAAAAGCAAAAGATATTTTGTAGATGCTAATGAAGAAATTTTACCTGGATTAATTGTAGGTGCACAAGCACACAGACAAGAGTATAATGAATATTGGTATCAGCATTATGCTACCTATGTAAATTATTCTACAGAAAACCATAGCATTGGTTGGAGAGTAGAAAACGACGATCATGTAATTAGATATGGTTATGAGAAAGATCAATTTAGATTTTCAGTAGGTAACAGTATTAGAATGCCTAATCTATATGAAAGGTATGGTGATGATTGGGTTGCAGCTAATCCAGATATAAAAGCAGAAAAGGGTAAAGGTATTACAATAGGATATGGTTTCTTTTCAGCATTTTATTATGACTTCTCAGAAAGTATAGATTTTGATATGAACACTTATGGTTATGTCAACTCAGGAGGATATGAATCCAAAGGAATTAGTTTTCAAAGGCATTATCTATATGATGTAGGTGCTTTTCATATATCAACTTCATATACTGATACAGATCAAATTAGAGCTGCCAAATACCAAACAAAAGTATCTTGGTTCAGTACAATACAAGGCTGGGACTATCTGATATCATATGTAGGACAATACGACAGAGGTAATGACTTTGACGGAACACCTATTGATGATGTATCAACCTTTGATTTTAATATAGGATACTATCCAAAGCCAGGATTGCGTTTTGCAGTCGAGATTAGGGACATTTTGAACAGGAAATTCGAGATTTTACCCTATTATGGCGCTGGTGGAAGGGAAATAAATCTCACCTTACACCTAAGTTATTGAAATAAATAATAAAAAGATTTAAAAAAATGCTTGACTCTTGGTTCGCCAGAGTGCATAATGTATGTATATTAAATAAAAAGTGAGGACTTTATAATATGCCAAACCAAATAGAAGTAAAATCAGTATTAGCGAAACTACTAGCGACAGAGGATATTGACATTGTTCATGATGCCAAAGCTCCAACTGCAGCATTTGATGTAAAGAATCGTAAACTGTATTTACCTGTTTGGAAAAACATGTCTAACTCCATGTACGATTTATTCATCGGACATGAAGTAGGACATGCACATGAAACTCCTGAAGAAGGATGGCATGATGCGGTTATTGATAACCCTTCACTAAAAGCATTCTACAATATTATAGAAGACGCTAGGATTGAAAGAAAAGTAAAAGAAAGATATCCTGGTCTTGTTAAGTCATTCCACAGAGGTTACCAAGAATTATTCGACAAAGACTTTTTTGGTGTTAAGAATAGAGACTTAACTACACTTCCATTCGTTGACAGAGTAAACTTACACTTCAAGATTGGACACTTACTAGGTCTTAAATTTACAGAAACAGAACAAACTTTCCTAGACAGAGTTTCTAAAACAGAAACATGGAACGATGTTAAAGAACTAGCACATGAGTTAGCAGACATTTCCAAGAAAGAAGCTGAGGAAAGAGCAGACGAATTAGAGCCACTCCAACAGATGTTAGATGACTTGATGTCAGATATGGATCAAGCAGAATCCGAGACACCTGATTGGAATAACTACATGCCAGATCATATGAAAGAAGATGAGGAGTCAGAAGATGACGGAGAAGGCGAAGGTGAAGGCGAAGGTGAAGGTGAAGCTCAAGAAGATGACACCAAAGATGAATACGGAAATCCAAAACCAGGAACACCAGGTGGTGGTCAAGGTGAGGATGAAACAGATGAAGACTACACCGAGCGTAAGCAAAAAGAATGGGACGCAGAACAGAAAAAATGGGAAGAAGATCGTAAGCGTAGACAAGCAGAATACGACGCAGAACAAAAAGCTCGTGAACTGTTTGAAGAAGATGTAGCTAAGAACGAAGAAAAGAAATTAGAATTATCAGAAGCTATTGAAGAAGTTGAAAAGATGCATGGCTTCCTAGACGGCGAAGGCCAAAAGTCAATTACAGATGACGCTTTCAGAGATAACGAAAAGTCACTTGTTGATACAGACGCTCAAGAAATTGTTTACCTTAAGCAACAGAAGTTGCACAAGGCAAGCGAGTGGATTGTTCCAATGAACGAACTATATAATTGGGACGAGTGCATAGAGATACAAGGACATACAGATGATGGTTACTTCGATTACGATAAGCCAATGCCTAAGGACTTGATGATAGCAGAAGGTAAGAAAATGTATAAAACATTCTTATCCAACACTCAACCAATCATTAACTCAATGGCACAGACTTTCGAGATGAAGAAGGCAGCACAGGCTAACAAGAAAGCACAGATTGCCAAGACAGGTAAGTTGAATGAGGACAGACTTTGGGCTTACCAATTGACTGAAGACTTATTCCAAAAGAACATGATTGTTCCTAACGGTAAGAACCATGGTATCATAATGTATGTTGATTTATCAGGTAGCATGAACAGACAGATGCCTGGTACACTAGAACAGATGATGAATATGGCATTGTTCTGCAGAAAGGTTAACATTCCATTTGATGTATATGGTTTCTCAAATTGCAGATATGGTGAGAGACATCCTACTCCTTGGAGTGAGAACAAAGACATGAACAGAAGTATCTTAGAGGGTCTTGAAGACGGCGAAATGGTAATTACAGATTCTAACTTTGCTCTTGTCCACATGCTAAGCTCTACTTGTAAGAAGTCAGACTTTGATAACGCAATGGCATACTTATTACTAATGAAGTTAGGTTATGAGAACAGAGGTTACTGGAGTGAAGGATTGTATGGTTACATACAGAACGATTACTTTAGACTAGGTGGTACTCCACTTAACTCAGCTCTTATTCTAGCTCCACAGATTGCCAAAGAGTTCCAGAAGACTTACAATGTAGAGAAGTTGACTACGGTATTCCTAACAGACGGTGGCGCTACAGACTCTATTACATACAGAGACTCAACCAGAGAACACAGAGCAGTAGCTAGTGTATATGGTGAGCCAATAGCTATTAAGCACCAAGGCAGCACTACACAGCTCCCTAATAAGAAAGGATACAGCCGTAGAGATGGTGTTACTACATTGACCCTTGTAGAGTTCTACAAGAACATCACAGGCAGTACTCTTATTAACTTCCACATAGTAGACGGCAAGCGTGATAACTTCTACAGCGAGTATGTATCCACAGACTGGATGGAAGGCAAAGAGCCAGCTCACTATGTAACAAATGAATTCATGGACGGTACTTGGAAAGAAGTACTTAAGAACAAATTTACAGTCGTAGAACCAGCATTTGGATACGACGCTAGGTTCCTACTCAAAGGACAAAAGGATCTAGAGATAAAGAACGAAGAATTGGAAGTAAAATCCAACAAAAAAGGCGATTTATTGAGAGGATTCAAGAAGTTTTCTAAAGGAAAAAGCACTTCTAGAACTTTCCTTAATCAAATCATAGAGTTAGTAGCATAAAAATGTTGAAATCTTTTGAAAAAATGCTTGACTCTTGGTTCGCCAGAGTGCATAATAACGGTATATTAAATAATAAAAGTGAGGACTTATAATATGAAAGCAATTGATAGAGAAAACTTAATCCAGGCGTTACAGTCACAGGACAACGGCACTGGAGTTTTTACCCGTAAACAAATCATTGAAACTGCCAAGTCAATTGGCTTAGGTTTCCCAGCTTGGTTGGTTAACGGAAAACCAGAAGTCAAAGTAGACAGAGGTGTCTATAACCTGACTTCAATGTTTGGAGGCCAAGTGGCTAACGCACAACCAATTGAACCAGCAACACAGCAGGTTCCATTGGCGGTTGTTGAAACACAACCTAGAGAATTGGTACAGGCACAACTAAGAGTTGATGTCGAGAATCTAGTTCCTGAGAAGGACGCTACATTCGTTCCATTTGGCTTTTACAAAGACTTGAAAAAAGTTTTAAGCTCAAGTATGTTTTACCCAATATTCATTTCAGGCTTATCAGGTAATGGTAAGACCACAATGGTAGAACAGGTTTGTGCTAATCTTAAGCGTGAAGCTATAAGAGTAAATATTAGTATTGAAACTGATGAGGATGATTTAATCGGTGGCAATACATTAGTTGACGGTAATGTCGTCTACAGAGAAGGGCCCGTCCTCACCGCGATGAAGCGGGGCGCTGTTCTCATACTTGATGAAGTGGATAGGGGTTCGAACAAGTTGATGTGCTTACAAGCCATCCTTGAGGGGAAGCCTTACTTCAACAAGAAGACTGGCGAAACCGTAACTCCTGCTCCTGGATTTAACTTAGTAGCAACAGCTAACACTAAGGGTCGAGGATCAGATGATGGCAAATTTATTTCAGCCAACATACTCGACGAGGCATTCCTAGAAAGGTTTGCAATCACAGTTGAGCAGGAGTACCCTACATTAGCTACCGAGAAAAAGATAGTGATCAAGAAGATGGAAAAGGTCAATAACATTGACGAAGACTTCGCGACACACCTTGTTACTTGGAGTGATGTTATTCGTAAAACTTATTACGAGGGTGCAATCGACGAACTTATTTCAACAAGAAGGTTGGAGCATATTGTAAATGCGTTTGCCGTGTTTGGTGACAAGCAAAAGGCAGTTCAACTTTGTGTTAATAGGTTCGACGAAGACACAAAAGAGGCATTCATAGACTTGTATGCCAAAGTTGATCCTAGTGTAGAACTAGCAGAGTCAACTGAAGAAACTGAACAGGAGATACACGAAGATGGCGAAAGCTAAAAGTCCTCAGTATAAGTTCAACGAAGGAGCTCTCATAGAAGAGCTCCGTCGTTATATCGACGCCACTTATACAGGACATTATAGTCGAAACAATTTCCAATCCACAGAATTCATTAGTGATTGTGGCCACGGTATAGGATTTGCAATAGGCAATATTCTAAAGTATGCACAACGATATGGTAGGAAGGGCAATCCTGAGGACCATAGAAAGGACCTACAAAAGGTTTTGCATTATGCCATTATTGCACTTAATGAACACGACAAGAGTACTACAAAGCACTATCTAGAAGACTAATAAATACTGGTATGAGAGGAATCATACTAGGATGTCTACAAGCAAATCCAGGCTGGCAAGGACCACTAGGTCTAATGAACCCAGACTGGATTAACCTTAAAAGATCAGGAGGCGCACACAAGATTGCAACCTACATGCGTAGCGAAGGATGGGATATTGAAGTCCTGGATTATTGGCTGGCGTTTACTGATGAAGAGTTCAAAGAATTTTGCCGTTCAAGAATAACAAATGATACAAAGTTCATAGGTGTTAGTGTAACCTTTGGATATAAAGGAAACATTCTTAAAAGAGCACAAGATAATCTTACATGGTTAAAACAAACCTATCCAGATATCATGATCGTTGCAGGATCAAAAGCACTGGTTGATACTATGGCCTTACCATGTGATTATTACATAACAGGTTATGGAGAGTTTGGTTTAATAAAACTCTTACAGGGAGAGGCAAAAGTAATAGAGTGTATGGGTAAACAGGTTGTATTATCAGACACATATCACCCTTGTTTCCCTAGTAAGGACCTTGTAGTAAACTATGAGGACAGAGACTTTATACAACCCTCAGACAACCTCACATTAGAACTCTCCCGTGGGTGTAAGTTTAAATGTAAGTTCTGTTCATACAATGCAATAGGTATGAGAGGAGACTTAACTAGGGACATGAGTACATTACATGGAGAGATGTTAGAAAATTATGAGAGATGGGGTGTAACGAGTTATCATGTAGCAGACGAAACAACAAATGATAATCAGGAAAAAATAAAACTAGCAGGACAGGAGATACAAAGATTACCTTTCATGCCTAATCTTACAGGTTTTGTTAGAGCAGATTTAATTGCAAGAAGGCCAGAGGATAAAGTTTATTTAGCTGAGATGGGATTCTGGGCTCACTACTATGGCATAGAAACTTTTAATCAAGATGCAGGAAGAGTAGTAGGTAAAGGTATAAATCCTGAAGAACTAAAAGCAGGATTATTAGAAGTAAAAGATTATTTTAAAAAGCATTGCGGTAGATACAGATCAACGGCAAGTTTAATATTAGGATTGCCATATGAAACAACAGAGAGCCTCTATGATGGTTTAACCTGGTACAGAAGTAATATGCCTGAGGAGAACTTAATACTTCAACCATTGTTTATTAATAAACATGTTGATCCTAACTTAGGAACATCATCAGAGTTTGCAAGGACATGGAGAGAAGGTAAACACTTTCATTCCGAAGCTCCCAGAGAAGAATTTACACAAGAAGAATTAGATTTATTTGACGGCAACCCTTTAACATTACAATATTTAAAAAGATTACATGACGGTCCTCATTGGGTAAACTGGAGTCATGATACATTTACTTGGAAGTCAGCAATATTAGAGTTAGGCAAATTTATATTAAAAGATGGGTATAACTATAACAATAATAGAATAATGACATGGGATTTATTTAACTTTGTGACGCCTGGAACATATAATTGGGACAATGTTTTGGACCTTACGATTGTTAATTATGATTGGAAAAAACTAGCATCTGATACAGATGAATACCTCCAAAATTACAAAAATTCCAAATTGGGCTTATAAATAATATAAATAGTAAACAAGATTGGAGAACAATAATGGCATATACAGTAACATGGACACTTACTAGACCTGACGAGTCAACAACTATCCCTACGATAGATAGTGTTTCTGGTACCAACAAAGCAGCTAGTGATAATATACTAGCTAGTCATGGTGTGTCTAAGACTTATCAAGTCGACGGGTTAACAACTAGAGTAATTTATGAGGCAGCAGATAAGGCAACTTACGATACCGCTAAAGCAGAAGTAGATGCTATTTCTGATGAAGCTACAGTTAAATCACAACTAAAGACTCAAATGGAAGCAGCAGGTATAGCTCTTTCGGTTGTGGATTCTGATGGTACTAACATAGCAAGTTTCTAAAACAACAGGTTTATATTATGAATTTTGGTGAGAGAATAACTTACGAACTAGACAATCATGTCGCCGTTTTAACGATAAATGGCGTCGGTCCACTCAACTTAATAGACAGACCTTTTTATCAAGGTTACAACGACGCCCTAGTAGAATTCAGAGAAGATGATTCTAGAGTTCTACTTATCAAGTCAGGAAATAAACATCACTTTACAGCAGGTTTTGAAGTAGACACAATTATTGATGCTTTGAAAACAGGATACGGCAATACAATTACAGACAATGATATGGTTACATCTAAACCTATTGTATCAGCAGTCAAAGGTTTTTGTATTGGAGAAGGTGTAGGTGTAATGTTAGCAAGTGATTTTGTATTCGCAGATAAAACATTAAAAATATCTTGTCCTGAAACTAAATTAGGTTTCAATGCAGTTACAATGCAGGTTAAATTCGCTCAAAGAATTGGACACAATAGAACAATGGAATTTATGATGGGAGACTTACATGGTGCTGATTGGTTAGATAAAGTAGGATTATGTACAAAGATATGTGATGGAGATGCTGACGAACAAGCATTAGCATATGCACATAAGATTGCTAATAACAATGCACCAATTGCAGTTAGAGGAACAAAAGGTGCCATATGGCATACAGTAAACTCTCATAAGGACGAAGCAATAGACTTTGCCTTGTGGGCAAAGGACATGACACTAGACTCTAAGGATATAGAGGAAGGCGTTGCAGCATTTTTAGAAAAAAGATCGCCTGATTTTAAAGATGAATGAACAAGATAAAAGTATAAACAGATTAAAATATCAAAAAGGTGTTGTTTCTTATGAAGGTAAATCAGGCGTGCCTTACAAATGGATGATGCATGAGAACAAAGGCTGGTTTGAAAACGCAAAAAGAATACAAGGTGATGATTGGTATTGGGGATCTGATAAATCGCCTGAAATAACCTATGTATTAGATGATTTAGGTTTTAGAAATGATAGGAACATAGAAGAAGTAAGTAAAAATCCTAATTGGTGGTTAATAGATGGAGCATGTCCTTGTTTAGGGCCTGGAATAGATAAAGCTCGTACTACACCTGCATTGATAGAACAATATACAGACATAAAGGTTTACGATATAAGTTTATTTGGTGTAAGGCCTGAATTTCAAATAGGTAATTTATTAGAATTATCTAAAAGATGGATTAATCCTCCTAAAAGAGTATTATTACTTCTTCCTGAAAATCCTACAGGCACTTTCCAATTGACAGACGACGACAAAATAATGAATATAGATTATGCAGGTGCAACATTAAGAAATACACCTGAATTTAATTTTTTTAAAGACTTCGAGGAACAGAAAATATCAGAAGGACAACATAGGTATTTTATAAAAACCACCATAAAATTATGTGAAGTTTTGAACTTACCTTTAACATGGCTTTTTGTAGGTAAAGTAGCAGATCATTCTCCTGTACATTATATGGAGAATCAGGATATTTTATATCATGAACATGCTTCTATTATGCACTCAAATAGCAAAGATACTTATGAAGATAGAATAATGAAGATTAAAAAAGGTGCTGTTCCTCCTATGAGAAATGGTGTGAAAGCATCTGGTGTGGATATAGACGATGTGGGTAGAGATTTATTTCACCCAGGATTAAAACCACACAAACTTTTTGCTCAAAAAATATGCAATCATTTTTTAGAGACGAAAAGAAACTTTTAAATGGTCCTATAGACCATTGACTTTTAGTATGAAATCACCTATAATGTATAGGTAAATTTGGAGATATATTATGAAATTAAGCAAACAAGCTCTTGATGTACTCAAGAACTTCGCAACAATTAACACGAACATTCTAGTTCGTGAGGGTAATACACTTTCTACAATTAGCACAGGTAAAAATATATTTGCTCGTGCTGAGATAACGGAAGCGTTCCCTAAAGAATTTGCAGTCTATGATTTAAATAGCCTGCTTTCCCTACTTACTGTGATGGAAGATACTGATATTGACTTTGGAGATGAGAGTCTTACAGTTAGCAAAGGTAATGCTAAGTTTGAATACTTTTATGCAGATCCTAATATTATTGTTAGTGCCCCTGATAAAAGTATTGAAGTAGATAACTTCTTTCAGTTTGACTTATCCAAAGATGACATTGACATGATCCTTAAGGCAGCAGCTATTACAGCAGCGCCTATGTTAAGCGTGATTGGTGATGGATCTGAGGTAGTTATTACAGTAGGTGACCCTGCTACACCTAAGTCTAATTCCTTTAGACAAGTTATAGGCACAACAGACAAAACATTCGATGCTAGACTAGCGGTAGAAAACTTTAAGGTTGTTCCTGAGGGTTATACAGTTATCCTATCCCAGAAGAAGTTTATGTTCCTGGAGAGTAGCAAAGGTGACTTAAAGTATTGGTTGGCGCTTGAGCGTTCTTCCACAATATAGGAGACTGGCATGAATGAAGATATGTTAGAAGTCACAATCCGTGAGGCAACCAATGGATGGATTGTTGAACTTAATAAGGAAGGGGAGACGGTAGAGTATATATTTACACGACCTAACCCTGCAATTAATTTGGTTAGAAAAGTAATGAAAGGGGAACTAGATCCTTTCAATTTGGAGGAAGATAATGGCTAGTTTAACACCAGTGGTTCCTGACTTTGAGATAAAGAAACTTTTATTTACAAGTTCAGGAGAAAATAGATGGGTGTCTATGACAAAGGAACAACTATTTACAGACAAGCGTGTCGTTGTATTTGGTTTGCCTGGTGCGTTTACACCTACATGTTCTACTCAGCAATTGCCTGGGTATGAAGAACTGTATTCTCAATTTAGAGATGCAGGTATTGATGACATTTATTGCGTTACAGTTAATGATACTTTCGTTTGTAGAGAGTGGACATTAGCTAATGAGATTAGAAATGTCAAAGTTATTCCTGATGGTAGTGCAGAGTTTACTATTAAGATGGGAATGGATGTTCGTAAGGACAACTTAGGATTTGGAATTCGCTCTTGGAGATATGCAGCTATTGTTGATAATAGTAATGTCATACAAGAATTTGTTGAAGAAGGTTTCCAAGACAACATGGATGGAGATCCTTATGAGGTTAGTGCACCTGAAAATGTACTAGACAATGTAAAGGCATATGGATGGCCAAGCAAGTATGAAGGTGACGAAGGTAAGCATATAGAACTAGACTTCTCAGAAACGACAGATGTCAAGGAGAAATTATCCTAGACCTTTTTACCCTCGGAAAATATGGCCGACATTTTGGAGCAAAAAAAGTTCGCCAAATAATTAGGGAGACAGTATGACAACACCACAACAATTTTTATGGGTAGAGAAATATAGACCCACGACAATAGGAGATTGTATCTTACCTGAGAGTGTAAAGAAACAGTTCCAACAATTTATAGCAAAGGGAGAAGTTCCTAATCTATTATTAAGTGGAACAGCAGGCACAGGTAAAACAACTATTGCACGCGCTTTATGTAATGAACTGAATTGTGATTACATTGTTATTAATGGTAGTGATGAAGGTAGGCAAATAGATACCCTCAGAACTAAGATTAAGCAGTTTGCGTCAGCAGTATCGTTTGAGGGTAAGACTAAGGTTGTTATACTAGATGAGGCGGACTATATGAACAGAGATAGTGTCCAGCCGGCCCTCAGAGGGTTCATAGAACACTTTGCTGAGAACTGTAGGTTTATATTTACATGTAACTATTCCAACAGGCTTATAGACCCGTTGCACAGTAGAACAACGGTAATAGACTTCAAATTAGCACCCTCAGATCGCCCTGTATTAGCCTCTAAGTTCCTAAAAAGGATGGAGTATATACTTACAAATGAGGGTGTAGAGTACAATCAGAGGGTGCTCGCTGAGCTCCTAAACAAGCATTTTCCCGATTATAGAAGGGTTATAAACGAGTTACAGCGTTATTCTGTAGGGGGAAATATTGATGAAGGCATACTATCCAACTTCCAAGAAGTTAATGCTAAGGCCCTTTTAGAGGGTCTGAGAGAGAAGGACTGGCGTAAGATGAGGCAATGGGTAGCAAACAATGTAGACACTGACCCTCAGGCTATATTTAGGCAGATATATGATATACTGCTCCCTGAGGTTAAAAGTCCAGCTAGGCTAGTATTGGATATTGCAGATTATCAGTACAAAGCAGCTTTCGTAGCAGATCAAGAGATTAACTTGACTGCTTGTTTAACACAGATAATGGTAGATTCGGAGTTTAAGTAATGGCACAACCACAACAACAACAAGAACCAAGATACACTCCTCAGGAGTGGGAAATAATTAAAAAACAACAACAAGATCCGAGGCATAATCAAGAATAATGGCAAAAGACGCTTGGGTACAAATTCGTGTAGAAAAGGCCAAAAGAGAAGAAATTAAACAAGAGGCCAAAAAAAGGAACATTAGCGTTTCTGAGCTAATGTTGGAAGGATATGAAACACTCAAAGAAGGCAAATATATTGACTTTAAGTAGATTATGGAGATTGTGGTGTTTATCATTAGGCGACAAAGCAAGTGATGATTCCAATGAAGCAGATCAGATTGCTATTATGAGGACTATTGTAGTTTTAGTAAATTTTGCTACATGTTTCTTTATTGTAGCAGGTGTATTAAGGCATTGGTAATATGACAGACGCAATATTAGAAGGATTTGGCGATCCTATTAAAGAAATAGATGAAAGTGAGTTTGAACACAAACTCAAGAAGATATCTCCTTTTGATTATGCTAATAGTATCTACAATAAAGATAATTTAATGATTGATGAAAGGACAGAAAAAGAATATAATCCGTTTATTGTAAATCGTGCAATGGGCTTTGGTAAAGACACATGCATTGCCGCTAATGAAATGAATTCCAGACCACATTTAGATAATAAACTACAATATGACTTTCTTATGGATGTCGTAAGGAAAGGCAAGCGTTATAATAAGTGGCTAAAAAGTGAAGAAGAAAATATAGAAGCAATACAAAAATTCTTCGGTTATTCGTTTATTAAGGCAAAGGAAACACTAAATCTGTTAAGTGATACACAGATTGATATCATAAAAGTATATTTGGAGAACTCAAAAGGCGGAAAGGCATAAATACCTGTAGTAACTTAATTATTTAAAAACATACAGGCAATTTATTGAAATGAGTGATCAAGAGAATTACTTTAACATAGACTATCCAGGGTATTCACCCCTAGAAGTTTCCTTAAATGACTCAGAAGATTTTTTGAAAGTCAGGGAAACTTTATCTCGGATTGGAGTAGCTTCTAAAAAGGACAAGGTCCTTTATCAGTCATGCCATATTCTACACAAGAAAGGTAGGTACTTTATAACACACTTTAAAGAACTATTTGCTCTTGATGGCAAGGAAGCAGACTTTCAAGATAACGATTTACAAAGACGAAATACTATTGCTAAACTTTTACAAGATTGGGGTTTAGTAAGTATTATGACAGAGGTAGAAGATTACGCACCTCTAAGTCAGATTAAGATTATATCGTTTAAAGAGAAAGGTGAGTGGGAGCTAATCCCCAAATACAACATTGGAAAGAAAGTTAAATAAAAACCAGATACAAGCCCTTCAAATCATAAAGGACGAACAGGACAATGTAGGGCCTGGTTTCTGCGTGCTAAAATGGTATCATTTAGAAATGCACTTAGGAACAGGCGAAAGTCATTCTTGTTATCATTGCCCCACACAAAAAATTCCACTAGGAGCTGACTTACACAATACACCTCAAAAAATAGAAAAAAGAGCTGAGATGTTGCAAGGCAACAAACCTTCAGAGTGCTCTTATTGTTGGGAGGTAGAGGATCTTGATTTAATCTCAGATAGACAAACTCTTGCAGTACAATTTTTTAAACATAATCGAGATATAGTAAAAGAGGCAACTGATGCTGGCTTAGGTTATGTTTATCCTAAATATTTAGAATTATCTTTCACCAATAAATGTCAAATGGCATGCAGTTATTGTGGACCTACATTTAGCACAGCATGGGGAAAAGAAATAGATGAGCATGGACCTTATAATTTATCTAAACCTTATAATTTACCTCAAACACCACAACTAGAAAACTCTCCCTATGTATCTAAGTTTTGGAAATGGTTTCCACAAGCATACGAACATTTATTTACTCTTAGAGTAACAGGAGGTGAACCTTTATTAGATAAGAATACATATAAACTTCTAGAATATGTTAAAGAGCATCCTAGAAAAGGATTAACATTTCATTGTAATTCTAATCTTATGGTTTCAGCAAATAGAGTACAAAAATATATTGACCTAGTAAAAGATGTGCCTAATACAAAACTTTATGCCAGTGTTGACTCATGGGGAAAAGAAGCAGAGTATATTAGACATGGTTTAGACATAGATCATTTTGAGGAAAATTTAATTAGATTATTAGCACAAGGAATACATGTAGGTATTATGTGTACATTTAATTTTTTATCTATTCCTAATCTTAGTGGTTTTATATTTAAGATGGCAGAACTTAAAATACAATTTGGAGATTTAATAACAATTGATATGCCTTATATGGTTTCTCCAGCACACCTTTCAGCACAAATTTCTGATGATACTCATATAAGTATAATGGAAGAAGGATTAAAAGAAATGCAACTTTATCCTTTTTCTTTAGGCGAAATAGAAAAATTTAAAAAGACTGTAGGTTGGATAAAGGCAAATAGATTTCAAGATTTAGAACTACTAAAACACAGAAGAGATTTTTGGCATTTTGTATATGAACATGATAAAAGAAGAGGCACAAATATTAAAGATGCCTTTCCTGATTTAGGATTTGATAATGATAAACTTCGAGGGTAAATACTCAATATATAGCGCTAACAATCCTTTTATAGCAGTGGTAGATAATTTACTACCTGATGATGTAATAGATGAATTAGCAAAAGATATAGATGAGCAGTGTAATTTTGAAAGAGCAAAGGTAGTATCAGAAGATGGTGGTTCTAAAGAGCATTATAGTAGGACAAATAAAGTAGCCAATAATTCACTTGACTACAACAAATCTCAAGCAGCACAAAACTTTTTAAAAATTGCGAGTATGCTTATTCGCTTACACCCTTCACAGGCAGAACCTTTACAGATAGTCAAATATGATTTAGGTGAACAATACGAACCTCATAGTGATTGCTTTACACAAGAAACATTAACAAAAAACAAACCAGAAGCAGGACAAAGAATAGCAACAGTATTATTATATTTAAATGATGTTGTAGAGGGAGGTTATACATCATTCCCTAATATGAATATATCTGTAGAACCTAGAAAAGGTAGAGCTATAGTCTTTACTACAACACATACAGGAACAGAAAAACCTCTTGATTTAGCCAATCATGGCGCTGAAATGGTTATTAGAGGTGAAAAAACAGCAGTAAATTTATGGTTTAGAACTGGTGTATATAACCAGGAACTCTACCAAAAAATGGAAGAACAAAGTGCAAACTCTTATAAATAGTAATTGGAAAGGAAGGAATACCTTGTTTTTAGATGCCGTCGCTTTCGAGCATAGGATTCTTTTAACTTGGGCGTCCTTCTGGACCACTAGATGCCGAAAGGGTCTTGGTATATTAACCTTGCTAACTAATAGGAGGAAACTAAAATGGTAAGATTAAACACGACTAACTGGAACGATTTTGTTTCAGCATTCCCACAAGTAGAAAGTAGATTGATTGGATTTGACAGAGTATTTGATGCTGTTACCAAACTTCACACCGTTGAAGGCGGACAATCTAATTCTTTCCCACCTTATAATATTAAAAAACTAGACGCTGAGAATTATGAAATTCAAATTGCTCTTGCAGGCTTTAGTAAGTCTGAATTAGATATTGTTGTGGAAGACGGCAACCTTGTCGTTAAAGGTGAACAAGAGAAATCAGAAGATGAATTCTTGCACAAAGGAATTGCAGAACGCAATTTCACTAGAACATGGGCATTAGCAGATGATGTTAAAGTTACAAGTTCTAAATTGAAAGATGGAGTATTATCTATTTCTTTGGTACATGAAATACCTGAGGAAAAGAAACCTACTTCGATAGAAATTAAATAATTAATAGGAGAGAAGGAGCATGTCAAACATTCAAATCGTTAAACTTACAACAGGCGAGGATTTAATAGGTGATGTTACTGAATCTGAAATAGACGGAAGAGGTTTTCTAGTTATAGATAAACCTGCAATTATCATGATGATGCCTAAACCTGGAAGTGATACTGATTTTGGCGTGGGACTTGCTCCTTACGCTCCCTTCAGTAAAGATCACAAAGTACCAATTTTTCCAACTCATGTAGTGTCTATATATGATCCCGGTAAAGAAATGCTAAACTCATACAATTCCAAATATGGATCAGGACTTGTTCAGCCAGACTTTATAAATAAAAAGGTGTTGAACGAGGCGAAAGCCAATCCTAAAGGAAAGTAAATGTATGAATACAGAATAAATATTGCTAAAATAATAGACGGAGATACAGTAGATGTGGACATTGACCTCGGTTTCGGTGTCTGGCTCAAGAAGCAGAGAATACGATTGTATGGGATTGATACTCCCGAAAGTAGAACCCGTGACCTCGACGAAAAAAGATATGGACTCATGGCGAAGAAGTTCCTTACGGAACAAATCAAAGATGGAGCTATACTCAAAACAAGGCTCGATAAAAAAGGAAAATACGGTAGGATACTTGGTGAATTTATTAGTTTAGATGGTAATACAAATATCAATGAACTAATGATACACAAACATCATGCTGTTTCTTATCATGGCGCAAGTAAAGCAGATATAGCAGAAGGCCACTTGCGTAATAGGACCAGAGTTAAAGAAATCTAATTGACTCTAGGTTCGAAAGAGCCTATAATGTGTATATTATGATTAAGGTGTTGTTATGAACTTTTATACTTATGCTAGACATTACGGGGACAAAATATTGTTCCGAGGTGTCGACTCAGATGGTAGTAGAGTAACTGCCAGACGAGATTTTAGACCTACATTATTTGTTAAGTCTGACAAACCCTCTAAATACAGATCTATATATGGCGAACAAGTGTCGCCTATTAGCTTCGACAATAATAAGGAGGCAACTGCCTTCTTTGACAGATACAAAGATGTGGAAAACTATCCTATCTTTGGACAAAACTATTACGCATACCAATACATCACCGAGAAATATCCTGGTGTTGTAGCATGGGATGCTAAGCACATAGCCATTTACTCTATTGATATTGAAACAACGAGTGAAGGTGGCTTCCCGAATGTGGACTCTCCTAGCGAGAAGGTGTTAGTTATAACTCTACAAAACAACAACACCAAGAAGATAACAACCTTTGGTCTGGGAGAGTTCACTCCAACTGAAACTACAAGTCATTTAGATATAGATTATATCAAGTGTGAAACTGAGGCAGAATTATTAGAATCTTTCCTCTCATGGTGGGAGGATAATTGTCCTGATATTATTACAGGTTGGAATAGTAATTTGTTTGACATGCCTTATCTTATTACAAGAACAGTTAGGGTACTAGGTGAGAACGAACACAAAAGATTCTCTCCTTTTAAGTTAATTAACAAACGCCCTATTAGGTTTGCAGCAGGTAGGGAGATGACAGCATTTGAAATTACAGGTGTTGCACAATTAGATTATTTAGACTTATATAAGAAGTTTACTTATGTGACTCGAGAGTCTTATAAACTAGACTTTATTGCAGAGACAGAACTAGGTAAAAGAAAACTAGAGTCAGGCTTTGACACATTTAAAGAGTTCTATGAGAAAGATTGGAATAGGTTTGTAGAATATAATATTATAGATACAGTTCTTGTTGATGAGTTAGAAGATAAAATGAAACTTATTGAACTTGCTATTACAATGGCATATGATGCCAAGTGTAATTATAATGATGTATTCTCAGCAGTTAGAACCTGGGATAGTTTACTCTACAATCATTTGTGGGAGAAGGACATTGTTATACACCAAGGTGGTGGTAGAAAAGATAGACAAATAGAAGGTGCTTTTGTACAAGAACCTGTCCCTGGAGGTTATGATTGGGTGGCAAGTTTCGATGCTACAAGTCTATATCCTTCTATCCTTATGCAACATAACATGAGTCCTGAAACTATTGTTCCTGGATTTAAATATGATGTAACAGTAGACGATCAACTAGATAGATATCAGTTAGATAAACTTAAGGAAAAGAACTATACTATGGCAGGCAATGGTTCCTGTTATACAAGGGACAAGCGAGGTTTGTTTCCTGAGATTGTACAAAAGTTCTTTGATGACAGATTAAGATACAAGAAACTAATGCAGAAGGCACAAGCAGACTTTCAAGAAACAGGTGCCTTACATCACAAGAATGAGATATCTAAATACAACAATTTCCAGATGGCTAGAAAGATTCAACTAAACAGCTTATATGGTGCCCTTGCTAATCAGTATTTTAGATTCTATGATGATAGAATAGCAGAAGGCATTACAATGTCAGGACAATTAATTATTCGAGATACTGCTAAGGCTCTCGATGCCTATATGAACAAAGTATGTGGCACAGATGACAAAGTATATTCTTTTTATAGTGATACTGACTCTTGCTATGTAACTTGTAAGAACATGGTAGATAACTTCTTCCCTGACAAGGATACTTCTAAAATTACAGAACTCCTAGATAAGATAGGAACAGATAAGATAGAGCCTGCTATAGATCAGGCAATGATTAAACTTGCTAATTACACTAATGCCTTTGAAAAGAAAATATTCTTCAAGCGTGAGGTTATCGCAGACAAAGGTGTGTTTGTGGCAAAGAAAAGATATGCCTTGAATGTATTAGATGATGAAGGACTAAGACTAAAAGATCCTAAACTAAAGGTTATGGGTTTAGAAATTGTAAGGTCCTCGACACCAGGTCCTGTTCGAGATAGTTTGAAAGAGGCAGTTCGTCTTGTACTTACTTCTGAGGAAGAGGAGTTACATGATTATATCGAGAAAACAAAAGCAGAGTTCAACGCCCTGGCAGCTGAGGATATTGCCTTTCCTAGAGGTTGTAATAATTTGCGGAAGTACTATTCTTCCTCAGATATTTACACAAAAGGCACACCTATACATGTCCGAGGCAGTTTACTCTACAACAATCTAATTAAGAAAAATAATTTGTTTGTTAAGTATGAACAGATACAAGAAGGTGATAAGATTAAATTCTTATACTTGAAGGAACCTAACAATATAGGCGAGAATACTATTGCCTTTGTTACAAAACTACCTTCAGAGTTTGATGTTCATAAGTATGTAGACTATGATTTAATATTTGAAAAAGCATTTGTGGAACCTTTAAAGAACATTCTCAATCCTATAGGCTGGAATACAGAACCACAAGCAACATTGGAGGACTTGTTTAGATGATTAAAAGTTTTTGGCCTAATGAGTGGCCGTTTGAACAAATTGTAAGTCAGTTACCTGATAAAGGTAATCTAATTGAAATAGGAACTTATTTAGGTAAATCTGCTATAGCATGGGCTGATGAGTTTAACAAAGCAGATAAAGATTGGAATATTCATACTATTGATTCCTTTAGTGGTATTCCTAATGTTTGGAGTGAAGACAATCCTAACATAGAATTTTTCAAGAGCTTAGTAATAAGTGGAGAGGAACAATTAAAACAGTTTAAGGAAAATATAGAAGGTAAAGATAACATTACATGGGAAAAAATATTTTGGACACCAGATTACAAAACAGATGAATGGTATGATGTTTTATTTTATGATGGCGCTCACGGATATGGAAACTGTAAACAAGCATTAGAATATTGGGTAGACAGAACAGAATGTATGGTTATAGATGATTACGATACAAAGCATCCAGGTACAATGGAGGCAGTAGATGAAGTATATGCTTCTATGAGAGATCCTAAAGAGTTTGAACAAATTTGTGTTGAAGGAAAACAAATAGCAGTAATTTGGAGTATAAAAATACCATGAAAAATAAAGACGAAAGAGATAGCCACTTCATATATAGCATATGGAAAAGTGGTTTTAGAGTAGGCGGTTGTGTGATACCATTTGTATTCATGGAACCATGGGCATGGCAAGTATTTTTAGGAGCATTTTTTGTTGCTGAAATACTAGGAATTATTGAGGAGATATAATGGGAACAAGAGCGTGGTATAAAAAAGGCATAAATGCTAGAAGGGAGGGTGCTTTAGAAAGACTTAGAGCATCTAAATTTACACCAAAAATTGTAAAAGGAAAAGAACGCAATGAAAAGAACTGGACAAAGAAGAAAGAGGAACAAATTGAAACTCTTGAATCCAGAACTAGAATCTCATAAGATTAAATTTCAGGATAAGTGTCTTAAAGATCAACAAAGTGAGATAGATAAACAATGGAAGGAAATACAAAAAAAGTTGCAATCATCGGATACGGATTTGTAGGTAAAGCTACAGAGTTTTTATTGGATGAGTTCTTTCCTGGAACTGAAATCCTAATACATGATCCTGAACAAGGTGAGGAAATAGAAAATTGGAAAGGTATCCAATATGCTTTTATTTGTGTTCCAACTAACCTAAAGGACGGAAAATTAGACGACTCTATTATAGATAAAGTATTAAATGATTTAACTAAAAGATCATGTGCAGATACAGTATTACCTGTAATACGAAGTACAATAGGTCCTGATCAGGCAACAATTTTTGTTAGAAAATATGGTGCAATAATTATGCCAGAATTTTTGAGAGAGAAACATTGGAAGGAGGATGTTTTAGATAATAAGATACCTCTTCTTATAGGTGCCATACCTAATACACACCAAGATTTCTTATTGTGGATGGGGAGTAGTTTTACAGCTGGAACTTTAAAACAAAGATTTATTACATCTCCAGGCGTAGCATCTACAATAAAAATATACAGGAATGCTTTTCTTGCAGTTAATGTAGGATTAGCAAATGATATAAAAGGAGTCTGCGATATATACGATCTAGATTATCGTGATGTCAAAGAATTCTTTATGTCAGATAAAACATTGGGCAATCATTGGCAAGTTCCTGGACCAGATGGAAAGTCAGGTTTTGGGGGAACTTGTTTACCAAAAGATTTGACCCATGCTTCTTCATTATGCTATAATGAGAACAATATTATGAAAACGGCCTTAGAGGCCAACAAAAGTAGGAGAGATGATGAGTAAATTACTTGATAGAATAAAGCAAAATTCTACTATTCGTGAAACAGATATCCTTACTGAATCTAAATTCTTTAATGAAAAAGATTTGATACAGACATCTGTTCCAGCAGTGAATGTTGCTTTGAGTGGTAAGTTAGACGGTGGTCTAACACCAGGTCTAACAGTATTTGCCGGTCCTAGTAAACACTTTAAAACAGCGTTTGCTATGTTATTGGCAAAAGCATATTTAGACAAATATGACGATGGTGTCGTATTATTTTATGATAGTGAGTTTGGAGCTCCTCAGTCTTATTTTGAAACATTTGATATAGATACAAAAAGAGTGGTACATAGTCCTATCTCAGATATTGAACAGTTGAAACATGATGTAATGCAACAGTTAAATAACTTTGAAAGAGACGATCATGTCATGATTATTGTAGACTCTGTAGGTAACTTAGCTTCTAAGAAAGAAGTAGAAGATGCCTTAGAAGGTAAGAGTGTTGCTGATATGACAAGAGCTAAACAAATGAAGTCACTGTTTAGAATGATTACACCTCATTTAACAATTAAAGATATACCTGCAATCGTAGTTAATCACACATATAAAGAGATAGGATTGTTTCCTAAAGATGTGGTTAGTGGTGGTACAGGTATTTACTATTCTGCAGATAATATTTTTATTATTGGTAGGAGACAACAAAAGACAGGAACAGAAGTTACAGGTTATGAATTTGTAATTAATGTTGAAAAGTCCAGGTTTGTTAGAGAGAAATCTAAAATTCCTGTAGAAGTTACATGGGAAGATGGTATTAGTAGATGGTCTGGATTATTAGACATGGCACTAGCATCTGGTTATGTAATTAAACCTAGTAATGGTTGGTATCAGAGAGTTGATATGGAAACAGGTGAGGCAGTAGATCCTAAAGTAAGAGCTAAGGACTTAGGTAAAGACTTTTGGATACCTATATTATCAGACAAGAAGTTTGGTCAATGGGTACAGAAACAATATACAGTCGGTTCTGTAGAAATGATGGCAGACGACTTGAGTGAGGAAGATGTCCAAGCAGAATACGATAAAGTGTGATAGGTGTGAAAAACCTATAGAAGAAAAAGATAAGGCTTACTGTTTTCACAATGAAGAAGGAGAGGTGTATATTTGTGCACCTTGTGTTGTAGAAGTTTATAATGAGTACAAGGAAGAAGTTTAATGCTTGATACTGTAATTCTAGTTAATCTAGTTAAAAACGAAAAGTATGTTAGGAAAGTATTGCCTTTTATAAAGGCTGAATATTTTTCTGACGCAGATCATAAGTATGCGTTTGAACAGATTAAAAATTATATAGAACAATATAATAATCCTCCTACAATAGAGGCAATGTCTGTTGCATTTGATAGAGCTACAGAAGAACAAAGAGGTTTACTAAAAACAGTATTTGAATATGAACAAGAACCTCAGGAATTACAATGGCTCGTAGATCAAACAGAAAAGTTCTGTAAAGATAAAGCAGTATTTAATGCAGTATTAGAAGGCATACAAATTATTGATGGTAAGAGTAAGGATAAGACTCCTGATGCTTTACCTGAGATGTTGACTGAGGCATTACAAGTAGGGTTTGATACTAATGTAGGACACGACTTTATAGAAGATGCTGATAAACGATATGATTTCTACAATAGACTAGAAGAAAAAGTTCCTTTTGACTTAGATTTGTTTAATAAAATTACAGAAGGTGGTTTATCTAACAAGACATTAAACATAGCATTAGCAGGCACAGGTGTAGGTAAATCCCTGTTTATGTGTCATATGGCGTCTGCTAACATTGCAGCAGGCAAGAGTGTACTCTATATTACATTAGAAATGGCAGAAGAGAGAATAGCAGAAAGAATAGATGCTAATCTTATGAATATTCCTATTATGGATTTGAAAGACTTATCTAAACCTATGTACCAGGATAGAATACAAACATTAAAAGACAAGTATGAAGGTAGATTAATTGTTAAAGAATATCCTACAGCATCTGCACATAGTGGACATTTTAAAGCATTATTAAATGAACTTAAACTAAAAAGAAACTTTCATCCAGATATTATTTTTATAGACTACTTAAACATATGCACAAGTTCTCGATTTAGGCCTGGTAGTAGTGCTAATTCATATACAATTATTAAGAGTATTGCAGAAGAACTTAGAGGACTAGCAGTAGAACAGGATGTTCCTATTTTTAGTGCTACACAAACAACAAGAGGTGGTTATAACAGCAGTGATGTAGATTTGACAGACACCTCAGAAAGTTTTGGTTTGCCTGCTACAGCAGACTTAATGTTTGCTATTATTAGTACAGAAGAACTAGAACAATTAGGGCAGTTTATGATTAAACAGTTAAAAAACAGATATGCTGATCCTACAAGAAATAAAAGATTTATGATAGGTGTTGATAGAGCTAAGATGAAATTATATGATTTAGAAGACTCAGCACAACAGGCTATAACAGATTCTAATATAGATGTACCAGTATTCGATAGAGGACAATCTGGAGATAAATATGACGACATTAAATTTTAATGATATTGAGTTCGAGGTATTAGATACCTTGGTGGCAAAAAGATTTGCTAAATTTTTAGATGAGAATATCCATGAGAGTAGAGAGTTTTACTTTATGGGAGAACAAAAGGAAGAAATAAAATCTGAGATAGATAAAATTGTTTACATGTTAGGCAAAGAACCTACAAATGATTTGAATGCCTTGCATGAATATTTTGCAGATAATGAGGATGATCCTGAGATGTCAAGGTTAAATAATCTTATTCATTATTATGAATTAGTAGACAAAGGGTATCCACCTAGATGGGGATATATGGCAGGAAATACTACAATGCAACTATTTTCTCCAGACTTTGATAGTTTTACATTGACTAGATTGCCTGGTTATTTGTATATAAATTATCCTCATGTAGGAAAGCATTTTGCAGAGATTGCTTTTTCTGAGGACTATGACATTAAAAAAGAACAGTATGTACCACAGGATATATGCAGACCTAGTTTCTTTTGCTGGTTAGGAGAAGAAGTATCTCCTAATAATGCAGTTTGGGAGAAAATTGAGGAAGCACATATAAGATTAAAAGATAAACTAGAATTACCTAATTTATTAGAAAGCAATATGCTACCTACTAAAATTAATCCAGAGATGAGATTAGGGTATATTCCGTTTGCCAGGCTCTCAGGTGATATAAATACTAATGAACTTACAAATCATTTATTGAAGTGTAAGCGAAAAAGTAAAAATCAATGGGAGTTATTTACAAATGGCAGATAGAAATTCAGATGTAAATTTAAGTTTAGAAGAATACGAAGCACTAAAAGCACAGATACCTGGAGACGAACCAGAAGCACCAGCAGCAAAACCTTGGTGGAGTGCACCTGACGATAGAGGTTGGATTTGGATTGCACCAGAGTATTTTAGTAGATGGAGATTATTTCCTCGTGCATTTATTAGCATGTATATCTACTTATTATATGAAGTAACAAACTGGTTCATGGCATTACCATCACCAGGAGCAGAACAAGCAGGGCTTGTTAGTGTGGTTGTAGGAGCAGGGGCTGCTTGGTTTGGATTGTATGTAAACAGTACAAGTACAGACCACAGTAAAAATTAATGCCCACAATCGAACTAAGCGCATACTATATAGAGTTTATAGGTTTCCTACTAACTCTTATAGTCGGGTTATCTATACGGGACGCAGCATCATCTTTTGTTAAAGGTGCTAAGTTCCGTTTTAACCCTGCCTTTAAAGAAGGCGACAAGGTAATATTAGATGGTAGTCCTGCCTTGATAGTAAAAATAGGATTATCAGAAACAGTATTTGGTGTATATGGAGACGATGGTTATACCTGGAGATATGTCCCTAACACCCGTATAGAATTTTTGAAGTTAGAGAAGATAGTTGATCCTGACTTACACAGAGACACAGATCAAGAGAGGGCACAAAAATTAGTTGACGCTATGCAAGATGCCAAGATTAAAACTAACGGAGAGGAGATTAGCAAACTAAAAAATGGAGAAAAGTGATGCCCGCAAAATTCAAACCCAGCGAGAAAGAATATATTAAGAATAAAGACGGAAGAAATACAAACAGGTGGAGATGGAAACATCACTACTGCAAAAACACCTCAACCGAGGAACTTATAAAAGCCATAAACACTGGCAAACCGAAGCATAAAAACAAATTTATCAATGAATTGACCCGTAGAGGGGTGAAATTAGTGTGGAAAACACCAAAAGAAATCGAAGAAAAAGCCTAAGTTACTGATATAACAGCGAAAAAGAGTTGAAAAAAAGGTTGACTTTTGGTTCCTCAGAGTGCATAATAGTACTATAAACTAAAAAAGTGAGGAAAAATATGTTAATAGTTGAAACAAAATCAAAAATCGAAGTTAATGAAGTATGTGAATTATCACAAGATTCTTATTACACTAGAAATCCTGAAGATTCAGCAGTTACTGGTGATATTGGACCTAACAGTCCAGAGTCGATTTTTGTTAAATCCATTGAAATTATCAAATATGAAGATAAAGCAGATGGAGATGTTTGGTACCACGCTAAAGTAGAACATGATGGTATTTGGGAAATCTACACAGATACAGCAGTAGGCCCATTTATTGATCTAAAACTACAAAATGCAGGTCACAACTTTAGCAGTGTAGATTTTTCAGAACAAGGTATGCAACAAAACGGTTTAGCAGACCTTGATTTAGTAGCTTAATTAGTTTAGGAGAACTTTATGAGAACTTGGGAAGAATTATCAGAAAAAGAACAGTTACTGACTTATATCAGTGATGTCCATAAGGACGCTAGGGGTTTTAGGCCTCGTGGTATGTACAATGATCTTTCAGTCCCAGAGCTTGAAAAAGTTCTTGACGATCTCTCTGAGGAGTCTCATCAAGAGGCTCTTCGTATGGAGAGAATGCAAACTGAGAACTGGAAGGAGCTTAAAGAGCACCTTGCAGGTCTTGTGGATATAGGCGCAAAAGATTTCAGGCAAGCCCTTGCTTGGGATATTCAAGCCGAGGATTGTAAACATGAAGGCTGGACAGATTATGGCTTTTATTGTTACAAAAAAGGTATTGCGTATCGTAAGGAAAGGGTGCTAACTAGATTAGCAGCTTGATGCTTTTGGTCCTATTAAAGGTTGACTCTTGGTTAACAAGAGTCTATAATATGGTTATATTTAAAAAAATGGAGAAACGCTGTTATGACTGATCAACTATTTAAATATGCAGGCTATTCTGTTACTGAAACAGGCCAAACAAAGGCTAGGTTCGGTAACGATATGGTATCTCGCATTAAGAAACTTACGGCCAAAGGCAACCAAGATACTTGGTTCGCTGAATTGCCGGAAGCTATGACCAAGAAGGATGCTTCTACTTTTCTTCTCGAAAGAGAGGACATCAAGACTAATTTTGATGTTAGAGACGCACTCCAGAAGGTCGTATATCGGAATGTACCTAAGGGAACGACTCGCATCGTGAACGAAGGTGCAAACTTAAACGGCAATGGTGCCGACAACAATATGGAGAGCTAATATGGCAACTCGTAAAGTGAGCCAAACTCAAAAGGTTTTAAACTTTTTGAATAAAGGCAATAGCTTAAGCAATGCAGTAGCAACGCACAAGCTAAAAGTAAATAGACTTCCTGCTAAGATTCATGTTCTTAGAGGACAGGGATATCCTATTTACACCAATACCAATTCTCAAGGTAATCCTACCTACAGAATGGGTACTCCTAGCAGAGCGATGATAGCAGCAGCTTTTAAAGCTGGCGTATCATTTAGCTAGGCTAAGTGTTATGGAGCACTATAAGTCGGGAACTAGCGCATGTGCTCCATATTTTTAGGTCATATAATAATTCAAACAGACCTAACAGAGAGGTTTGGTACACCGAGGTCGTCAGAGGCCAAAAGACCAACTATAAATAAAAGGAGAGAGGGAAGGACCTCGTTAAAAACCTGGAACATAAAACATATATCTGTCCTGGGTACGACAGATGAAATAAAAGACCCAACTAATTTAAAGGACAAGAGTCAATGGCAAATACACAAATAGGTAAAGAACTTATAGAAGCACTGGAACAACAATACAGAGGCAACATAGCCTCAGCAAAAGCCAATGTTAGGGTATATTTAGAAAACCCTGCAGGTATAGGCGAGCATCCAGATGTAGTACAAGCCCTTGATACACAAATTGCTATTATAGCAGAGAACCAGGAGAAACTGGACATACTTAATAGCAGAAGGTTCAACTTTGCAGGAAATAAGTACCCTGTAGAATGATTACTACCTTCGGAGATAACGAATTCAAAGCCACCGTAGAATATAAAGGTGGCACGCGGGAAACGCACATGCACGAGGTTATATATTATGATAACCTTGCGCCTGACAAGAAACCATTTACAAACTATGTCTTTAATGAAGACAAGCAAAAGGGTGAAAATGATGCTATTGAAATGGCACAGGAATTTGTTAGATCGAGGGAAGTAAAATATGGCAAATAATGTATATTCAACAATTAAATTTGTTAAAGGTGATCATGAATCTGAGAGAGAATTCATTAGGATTTTCGAGTTCATAGAAACTTATGAAGAAAGGTCTTTAGAATTTTCAGACTTCTTTAGAACTAATCAAGAAATTGTAGACCAAGAATTTATGGAAACATGGGTTGGTCCTCGTAAGGCACATATTACAAAGTTTATGGGGACAGAAGTAGAAGTGAAATCCGCCTGGATATCTCCTCAGGTCTTCCTATTCAATCTTATAGAACATTTAAGAGACTTTGATCCTGACATAAAAATTAGCATGTCCTATGAAGATGAGTTTCTAAACTTTGCAGGTGTTTATGTTAATGAAAAGAATCAAGAAGAGTCAGGTGGTTGGTTTAAAGAACAATTTGATGAAAGAGCCATTGAAGATGACTTTCTAGGCTTCGTTGAAGAAGTCGTAGAAATGTGGGAAGAGGAATTATGCGATTAGATTATAAAAACTGTGGCGACATAGGTATAACTTGTTCTACATTTGATTTACTACATGCAGGACATGTTGTAATGTTAGAAGAAGCTAAGCGCCATTGTGATTATCTAATAGCAGCTTTACAGGTTGATCCTAACATAGATCGTCCTGAAAAGAACAAACCAATACAGACTATTGTAGAGAGGCAAATACAGTTAGCAGCAGTTAAATTTGTTGACGAGATTGTGATGTATTCTACAGAGCCTGAACTGGAAGATCTATTTCTTACCTTACCTTTAAATGTTAGAGTGTTAGGTGATGAATATAGAAACAAGGAGTTTACGGCAAAGCAAATATGCTTAGATCGTAAAATTAAAATCGTTTACAACAAGAGAGATCATACTTTTTCTAGTACATCTCTAAGAAATCGTATAGGAGTATATAATGAGAAACAAGACAACAGCAATTCGTAGAGTGGTTAACTGTCTTAATGCCGAGAAAAGAGCATTACATGGAGAGTTCAAAGCCTATTGGAAACATACAGCACAAAAAATTGCCTCTGATAATGATATAGATATTAGCAGAGTAAAAGACAATTTGGAGTTATACAATGCAAAGCCTCAAAATAGTAGCATCCACTAGAATCTGGGAATCTAAAAACCCAGACAATGCGGATTTTCCTATGTGGCATCCTGTAGGCAGTAATGAATATATTATTGGTTACATGGATATACCTGATGACGAGAAACCTCAGCTAGATCAAATAGCAGAATTCGTAAAAGAGTTCCACCACATGCTACAGGGACAAACAAAACCTAATACTGTAGAAATATTCTCAGGTTATGAAGTTTATTTTAAAGACAGCTTAACACATAATGAAGCCTTTCAATTACAAAACGGAGATACTATTGACTTCCCAGCAGAAGACGCAACTGTACTCGCGAAGCAAGGAGAATCATAGATTAACTGTTGGTTATACCTACTTCGAAGAGCCAGATAGATTAAAACAACAGATTAAAATCTGGCAGCGTTGGCCTGCAAATGTTGATATATTTTTAGTAGATGATGGCTCAGAAATATTTCCTGCCAAGGATATAATAGATAGTCATTTACAGTTAGAAGATTGGCAACCTACATTTCAACTCTGGAAATGTACAAGAAATCTCGGATTTAATTCTCACGGTTGTAGAAATTTAATAGCAAAATACGCACAAACAGATATCATACAGTTTTTAGATATGGATATGTTTATGTATGAAGGTGATATTGCTAGACTTAAAAAAATTAAATGGGAGTCTGATTATATTGCACATCATAGGGCATACAAATCATTTGATCAATTAGTATCTAATCACCCTGGACATTTTAATTGTTTTGCTACACATAAAGATCTTTTTTGGAAAGCTGGTGGTTATGATGAGTCTTTTACAGGACATCATTATGGAGATAGAGAGTTTATAAACAGAATATATGCACAGGAACATAAAAAAGTTAAGACAGAAATAATAATTACATTAGATAGAAAGGGAAAACATGGCTCTGTAGACCATAGTGTAGACAAAACAGTATATGATTTAGGAGACGAGCTTTATTTTAAAACTCCTTTAAAAACTTCTGAAGTCAAAAAACTACGAGGTACAATAAAACAAAGGATAAACTTTCCTTTTATTAAATTAAAGGACTTATAAATACTGATATGAGATTCAAGAACTTTTTAACAGAACAAGCAGCAGAAGAAGACAAGCTCAAGCACCTTGAACATGTCGAGGATCATGTTATTCACGCTGGTAAAGAAGGTTTTGGACATGCGTTTCATACATTAAATGATGTGCATAATGGATTACAAGGTAAGGGTTCTGGACAGACACAGACTACAATTAAATATGATGGCAGTCCTGCTGTAGTATTTGGTAAACACCCAGAAAATGGCAAGTTTTTTGTAGCGTCCAAATCAGCATTCAATAAAGATCCTAAGATTAATCATACACACGAAGATATAGAGGCTAATCATGGACATGCACCTGGACTTGTTAAAAAGTTAAAAGGAGCATTAGACCACGCACATAAAATAGAGCCTGATGGTATATATCAAGCAGATATAATGCACACAGAAGGTGATGTACAAAAGAAAGGTAATAGAGTAGAGTTTACACCTAATACTCTTACATATCATGCACCACATGACTCAGATCATGGTAAAGCAGCTGCTAATTCTAAATTAGGACTAGCAGTACATACAAAATACGAAGGTAAGACTTTTGAAGGCTTGAAAGCTGTACATGGTGCTGTGGACCACAGTAACTTTAAAAAGCATAAAGATGTACACATGATGGACGCTAATCACGATACAAGCACTCATAGATACTCTATGGAGGACAGAAAACAAGTAGACCACCACTTACAACAAGCAGTAGGACACTTTAAAAATACCCCTGATGAGCACCACGAAACAATGCAGAAACACGCTGTGGCTAAGAAAGTATATATTAACCACACTATAAGAACAGGCGAACAATACTCACATGAGGGTTTCGTAGCACATGCTAGTGCTAAACACCAGAAGAAGATAGATGGTGTTAAAACAGATGCAGCTAAAGCTAAGCATCAAACTACTAAAGATAACACTATAGGACATATAAATAAGAATAAAGAACACTTTGAAGGCCCTATGAATATGCACAAACATCTTCAAGCGGCAAAGAATATTATTACAAAGACGATGTCTCAGAAGTCCCAATGGGGACATGAAATAGCTGGGGCACCTAGTAAACCAGAAGGTTTTGTTGCCATACGAAATGGCAGGCCTTCTAAATTTGTAGACAGGAGTGAATTTAGCGCTGCTAATTTCAACAAAGACTAAGGAGAAAAGACATGCAAAGTAAATGTAAATGCTGTAAATGTTGTACTTGCACTTGTTGTGGATAAATGAATATTACAGTAACAGACACAGCGATAACTTTTTTAAAGAATCTGGTTGAATCTCAGAATCTTCAAGATCCTAAAGGTGACAGGACGAATATTCTATTACAAGTAGATAATCCTGGCACACCTCAGGCAGAAGTAACGCTATCTTATTTGAAAGAGTCTGAGAAAGGTGATAGAAATATTATAAACTATGATGGTTTTGATTTATATGTAGAACCTAAACATGAAAAATATTTAGACGAGTGTATTCTTAATCATTCAGAGGATACATATGGTGGCTCACTAACTATTAAAGCACCCAATTCTAAAGTATCTAAATTAGATGAAAATTCTACTTTAGAAGAAAAAGTTAATTATTATCTTACTAATGATATAAATCCTATGTTAGCAATGCACGGCGGACAAGTTCAACTTTATGAGATAACAAAAGAAAAACAAGCAGTATTACAATTTGGCGGAGGTTGCCAAGGTTGTAGCGCAGTAGATATGACATTAACTCAAGGAATAGAAGAAGTATTACTAGGGAAAGTTCCTGAAATAACAGGAATATTAGATATGACAGATCATAGTTTGGGACAAAATCCCTATTACCAGGGAGCATATTAATGGCAGAAGATAAGCACATAGTATTTTCATATGGTAGGATGAATCCTCCTACTGCTGGCCACTCTAAAGTCGTGGACAAAGTAAAGTCTCACGCGGATAAGATTGGTGCAAATCATGCTGTGGTTGTTAGTCATTCACAAAACAATAAAACAGATCCTTTACATCACGAGCACAAAAAAGAGTATTTAAGACATGTTCATCCTGATGTAAACTTTGAACATTCTACAAAAGAACACCCACATTTCTTAGCACAACTTAAGAAATTTAATCATGAAGGCCATACACACGCAACAATGGTTGTAGGTAGTGATAGAGTAAAACAGTTTAAGTCATTAGCTCATAAATATAATGGCAAAGAGTATAATTATAAAAAGATACATATCTTGTCAGCAGGACAGAGAGATCCTGATGCTGAGGGAGTTGCAGGTATAAGTGGAACAAAGATGAGAGCACATGCTAGTGGCAATGACTTTAAATCTTTTAAATCGGGATTACACCCAAATCATAGTGATGATCATGCCAAAAAACTATACAAAGCAACACGACAAGGTATGAACTTACAGAAGGAAGAAGTAGGCATGTTAGATTTTCATAAGTTTTTATTAAAAGAAGACATGGAAGGAATGTCTCAGAAATCTGGAGACAAAAGAAGTACAGAAAGTGGTGCTGGTATGACGGCTCAAGGAGTAGCCAAGTATAATAGACGAACAGGTGGTAATCTAAAAACAGCAGTAACTACACCACCAAGTAAACTTAAAAAAGGCAGTAAAGCAGCAGGAAGGCGTAAGTCTTTTTGTGCTAGGTCCAAAGGTTGGACAGGCGAGAGAGGCAAAGCTGCTAGGCGGAGGTGGAATTGTTAATTCTAGTAAAATTAGGTATAGCATGTGTAACAGCAGTATTTGGAAACGCATTTAGTAAGTGGTTTCTTAACACAAAAGCAGGCGCATGGTTCCAAAAGAAATTAGATTCTGTTTTGGAATTCCTACAAAAAAGATATGATATAGAAATTGCTAAGAAAGAAGTAAAGTGGAGAAGAGATTATCCACTACTAGCAAAAAGAATAGATAAACTTGAGGCTAAAATAGAAGGCTATGAAGAATGGAAGAAGGCTTTAGATGAGTAAAATATTAATAGGCATTATTGTAGCAATGGTCCTTGCCTTTGGTGGGTATTATTGGCTGACAGAAAAAAGACTTTCTACTCTAACTGAGAATAATGCTAAATTAACTATTGCGGCAAGAACAAACCAGGATACAATAGACAAACTTACACAAGATTACGAACAACAACAAGAGCTAAATTCAGAACTTAAAGTAAAACTTACAGCAGCAGAAGCTTATGGTGATGAATTAGCAAAGAAATTTAGAGAACATGATTTAACATTATTAACCTTAAGAAAGCCAGGGTTAATTGAACGGAGAGTGAATAGTGCAACACAAAAGATTCTTGACGATCTCGAGTCTAGTACTGCTACTAGCATTGACTAGTGGTTGTAGTCTTATACCTAAACAGGTAGAAGTACAAACTAAATTCGTAGAAAAGCAAATACCAATACAAGGGCATCCTAAAGGATTAAATTTATTTCCTTTACAGTTTTATGCTGTTACTGAGGAAAATTTTGAAGAATTTAAAGCTAATTTTGAGAAAGAAAACGGTGGTAGATTAGTTTATTTTGCTATGAGTGTACCTGATTATGAGAATTTATCCCTTAATATAGGCGAATTAAAGCGATATATAGAACAACAGAAGACTATTATAGTATATTACGAACAGTCTATTACAGGTATTAAAGCAGAAGTTTCAATAGAAGAGAAAGTAAAAGATTAAATCCTTATAAATAAGAATATGAAGACTTTTAATACATTTCGAGAAGACTTAGCATCCGGCAGACCTGCCAAAAAACCAGTATCTAGTAATCTATTAAAACAAAGAGCTAGAGACAACGAAAAGGCTATGAAGTCAGGTTTTATGAAAATGCCTGATTATGTTAAAAAGAAGTTTAATGAGGAAGAAGAATACGAACCTCATTACATGTATAAGGGTGATAAAAAGGTTCACGCTAAGAAAAAAGAAGATCACGATAAATTAAAAGCACAAGGTTACGATCACGACGACCCTAAAACTAAAAAAGTAGAAGAATCAACAAGAGATAAATACAATCCTAAAATATCAGATTTAAGGAACAAAGAAAAAATGAAAAAAGTAGGTTTACCAGCAGGTAAAGGTCCTTTAGTAAGTGAAGACGAAAATATATTAGAAGTATCAGATCATCTTAAAACAAGATATATTCATAAGTCTATGAGAGATATAGACACTAAAGAAAGAGCTTCACAATTAGCAGACAAACAAGGCGCACCTGCTAGTGTAGGTAAATCATTAAGTAAGTCTACAGGCAAAAGGCGTAAAGGTATTGCACGAGCAAGAAAAGATTTAATAAAACCTGCTACAAATAGAGCAGGCAACAGCGCTGTTCAAGAGGCTAAGAAACCTGTAGTACATAGTGATAAACCAGATAGTCTTAAAATGGTTAAAATTAAATACAATAAACCTATTAAAACAAAAGTAACAGATATAGGACCTGGCGGAAAAGAAGTAGTTAGAAAAAACTTTGATGAAGAAAAACAAAAAGGTATCGACGGCAAAGTATGTTGGGACGGTTACAAAAGAATGGGCACCAAAAAGAAAGGTGGCAAGACTGTAGATAATTGTGTTAAGGCAGAAGACTATGTAATAGACGCTATTGAGAACTATTACTTAACAGAACTATCTCCTAAAACAATTAGTTCTTATCAGAAGAAAGCAGGTAAGGAATACAGCGATCTTAAAAAGTCTACAATGTCAGCAACTTCAAGAGAAGGCGGTTACCACAAAGGTTACATCTCACAAAAAGAATACGACTCACAACATGATATGGCTGCTAAGAAAAGACAGCGAGGTAAAGGCCTAGCAATGTCTAAAGGTAAAGGCGTACAGAAAGAAGGCGCAATGAAAAGAATGGCAACTGATAAAGAGGAAAGTGAAAGACTAAGCGCTTCTAAAGGAACATTCCCAGGTAATGATTTAGCAACATTTAAAAAGAAAACTAAGTCAGTACACAATGCTAATAAAGCACTCACTAGAGAAGAACAAATACAGTTAATGACTAACTTAGATTTAGATGAGAGTATCGGTAATCTAGTTAGACGAGGTGTAGGTAAAGTTCAAGATGCTATTAAACAAGCAGAAAAGAAACATGGACCTGTAGATCCTTCAAAAAGAAATATTCCTAATCCTGTGTCAGGCGATAATATAGCCAAAAGACTCTACGGAAAATCTCAAAAAAAAAGATAGATGAAGTAGCACCACCTTCTGCCAAGGCAGAAAGGATGGTTAAACACATCAAGAAAAACTACGCCAAAGACGGCAAACTAACAGACAACGAAAAATCTATAGCATACGCTACTGCCTGGAAGCATCATAACGAAGAAACAGAACATACTACTCATGCTAAAGATGTAGTAAAAGTAGGTAAGGATACAATTAAAATACCTAAGTCTGCAAAGAAAGATCTAGACAAAATATCCAAAGCAAAAGATAAAAATTGGTGGAAAGATCAAGACAAAGCAGGTTATGTGGGAGAAGGCCTATTAAAACAGTTTGAGCCTGAATATTCAGAAGCTAAAAGACGAGTAGGAAATAAAATTAGAGGCAAGTTAGGAATTAAAAAGAAACCTGATTTGGATTGGAAAAAAGACAGAGGCATAAAAGAAGACGCAAGATATAAAGCAGCAATGGGTCCTGGTTCTATGGAATGGGGAACAGATGTAGGTGATAAGTATTTTAGAAGTCTTACACCAGGACAATCTCCTGATAATAGAAAGTCATTAGTTAAACCTTTACCCATAAAAGCAAGAAAACCTGAAGATGAGAAGGGTGTTAAGATAACAGAAGGAGTTATTGGTGGTGCAGTAGGAGGTGTTATAGGTGCTAAAGTAGGCGGAATACCTGGTATGGTAAAAGGTGCCAAAATAGGCTCAGCAGTAGGTGACGCAGCAACAGTTGCAGCAGCAGGATATGGTGCATACAAAGCAGGCAAAGGTGTATATAAAGCAGGTAAAGCTGTAGGCAAAGGTGTTAAGAAAGTAAAAGATAAAGTCACGGGTAAAAAAGAAGTTAAAGAGGATATGTCTCCTGCAGAAAAATCCAAACATGAATATCCTATTAATAACGAAATAGAAACATTTGATAAGGGAGATAAAGATCACTGGCTTACAGGTAAAGATGGTGATTGGTATATAGAACAAATAGATGTTATAGAGTTAGAAAGAGAAATAGAAAACTATACATTTGATAATGCTGTTGACGACGGATTGTATGATGAAGACGAACTTACAATGGATGATTTCGACAATACTCCTGGATTTGAAAATGAAATACAAATAACTGAGGCATTATCTGTACAGGGTAGATTAAAAAGACGATTTAATGCTAGGCGTAATAAACAAAAATTAAAAGTAGCAAGGCGTATAGCATTACGAAGAGGATCTACTCCTGATAGATTAAAAAGGAGAGCAACCAGAGGTGCAAGGCTTATGGTTTACAAACGACTCCTTAGAGGTAGAGACAGGGCTGGATTACCACCAGCAGAGAAGGCTCGTTTGGAAAGAATGATACAAAGATTCCAACCACTTGTTAGTCGTATATCTGTTAAACTACTTCCTCAGATGAGAAAGAACGAAATCAAACGACTTGTTGGTAGAGGTAGAATAAAAGCTAAATCTAGTAAAAAGTTTAAAGCAGCTAAAGCAGTTAAGAGTGCTTCACAAAAGAGAACGAAGAAGTTTAAAATACCTAAGAAAGGTTATAAGGCACCTAAAAGGAAAGTAGCTAAACCTAAATATGCATCTGGTGGTCCTACACTTAAAAGGAAATCGAAAGCCTACAAAGCCTTTTCATATTCAGTCGGATAATAACTTACATAAATACAAATATGAACCACGGTATTATATTAGGTGGTGTGGTTGACTATTATTATGACTCCATAAAAAGAGCGCCTGGCGCACATAAAATAGCAACACATCTTCGTAGGGAAGGCTGGAATGTTGAAGTTCTAGATTTTGTTCAGTCTTGGACATTAGAAGAACTACAAGAATTTGCTAGACAAAGAGTAACAAACAAAACAAAATTCCTAGGCCTTTCTGCTACATTCTCCATTAGATTTAAAAATTTATTTGAATTTGTAAGATGGTTCAAAAAAGAATATCCTGATGTTATAATAGTAGGTGGTTCTCAAGCATTTCATAATACACAAGGATTACCCTTAGACTATATGGTACATGGTTACGGAGAATTAGCTATGAGTGCTATTCTTAAGGGTGATGTAAAATATACAGAACATAAATGGCTCAACGGACATACATTTAGACGAGTAGATGCTACACATAATTATATGGCAGCTCGTATGAAGAACTTATCTACGCATTACGAGGAAAGGGACTATATAGCACCACAGGAGGTCCTTACAGTAGAGTTTGGTCGTGGGTGTATATTTAATTGCCACTTCTGTACACTAACATATAGGAACATTAAAGACGATCACAGCAGGTCTGAGGACAACTTATACACAGAATTATTAGAAAACTATGAGAAGTGGGGTACTACAAACTACTCTATATCAGATGAAACAGTAAATGATTATACAGAAAAACTAGAAAGATTTGCTGGTTCTATTAGAAAGTTACCATTTAAACCTAATTGTGCAGGTTATATTCGTGGAGACTTATTAGTACATAAACAAAAAGACTGGCAAGCAATCGAGGACATAGGATTGAATACACAATTTTATGGTATAGAATCCTTTAATACACCTTCAGCAAAGTCTGTAGGTAAAGGTATGCAGTCAGGTAAACTACAAGATGGTTTACTAGAATATAAAGAACACATGAAAAGTAAAGGACACTTTCAAGCACATTTAAGTCTAATAGCAGGACTACCACATGAAACTTTAGATACATTAAGAGAAACAAAAGCCTGGATAGAAGAAAATTGGGTAGGACAATCTTCTCAAATTATGCCTTTATGGATACCTGATCAACACAGACCTTATGAAGAACAAAGTAGATTTGCAATGGACCCTGGTAAATATGGATATACAAAAACAACAATGGCAGAGTCTAGTAATGGACATTGGGAGGACGGACCTCAAGGTAGATTCGGAAACTTATATAGAGGTATAAAACATAGAGAAGATAACCAAGAAGGCAAAGTAATATACAATACAGAAGAGAGTACATTTCAAGAGGAAATGTCCTTTATGAACTGGAAAAGTGATACTCTTAACCTATATCAAATATTAGAGTACTTAGAACATGAATGGTATATAGACAGTAAACAACTAAAAAGCGAACCTCCTTTGCCATTCTCATATCACAATTGGTTAATAGATTCTAAATACAAATGGGAAGATATGAAAACACCTAAAGATGAATTAGATTTGCCTAAGGAATTAGCAGCTAACTTTATAACTGATTATAAAAAGAAAAAATTAGGATTGACTTCTTAATTTGTATAAATACCAGTGTAACTTAAAAGAAGTGTAATATGGCATACGATCAAAAAAGACTAGACACTCTAATTAGACAAGGCATGATGCCTGCTAAACAACTTCCTATTCTTAAAAGAGCATTAGAGAAGTTAAAAGGTGGACAGATTCCTAATCCTTATGAAAGAGAAGCTATATCTAAGTTATTAGATAAAACTCTAGGATTCCAATTTGGAGATGATGTTACATATAATAGAGCTAGATTACACACACAAAGAACCAGATATCAAACCGAGGAGAAAGAAATGGCGAAAGATAAAGAAGGCGAAGATGTAGTCGTATATGATGGCTCCGAGGATGAGGCTGAAGCCAAAAGAGACAAGAAGGTCAAAAAGAATGGCAAGTCTAAGATCCTCAAGTCAAAAAATGGCGACGACAAAAAGCCTGATGAGGAAGTTAAGGAAGATGTAAAAGCAGAATTAGCTTCTATAGCAAAAGACAAAAAAGTCCAAGCAACTAAAGCAGCAGCTAGACCAGCAGATCAAGGACAAGAAGAAGGCGACAAAGAATCACCTAAACAAGGTGGCTCTCAAGTGCCAGAAGTAGGCGAACTATGTGATGGTCAAGACACTAAACCTTCAATTAAAGAAGGCTTAGTAGCAGATTTAGATTCAGAAGGATTAAGAACAAGAGCTACAAGATTGGCAAGACGAAAAGGCAAAGTCTCAAAAGAGAAAATGGCTAAAGACTTACCAGCAGCTCTTAGAAAGGAAAAACAAAAAGCAGGCCTTTCAGAAGATCTTGTTAAGTTTAATGAACTTTACAACGAAAATTTACAAAGAGCATTGGCTAATAATAAAGTAGACAATGTTAGAGATATTCCAGAGAAAATTAAAGCAGACCTTTTCAAACATGTTGAAGAAGCAACATACTCTAATAAGCAACTTAAAATGGCTAAGGGTATAGCTTTTGATAAGCGACATAAAGGTGGCGACATGACAGGCGCTTATAAGAAAATGGAAAAAATTAAAAAAGGTTTAGGAGATACTCCTCAAGCGAGTAAGGCTCTTAGACAAGCCAACGAATCAGTAAAAGTTGGTTCTCCTACAGACGAAACTGGAAATAAGAAACCAGTTGGTAAACTTGTTGTAGGAAAACCAAAAATGGCTAAGAAAGATCACGATGGTGATGGCAAAATAGAATCTGGTAAAGATGAATATTTTGGCTCCATAGACAAAAATATTAAAAAGTCTATGAAGAAAAAAGGCATTGCAGAAGCAGCCTTAGATGTAATGTTAGGCAAATCAATTGATGTTTCAGATGAACCTTTAGTAACAGATCCTTCAATGGAACTGAACAGAGGAACAGGCAATCATTTTGATGAAGGCGCCAGAGAAGACGCCATGAGGGATATATCTAGAGATAAAGATCTAGCTAAACCTAAAAAGCCTAGCGAGCCTAAGCCAGGTAAATCTAAACATGATGGTTCAGAGAACAAAGGACCTGCACACATAGTAGCGCAGTTACGAGGAGTTCTTGACCAAGGTGATAAACATGGTGGAGTTAAATTCAGAGATGGAAATACCCACAAAGTATCTACTGGAGATGCACATAAATATTTAAACAAGTATATGAAAGGCAAACCAGCAGATAAATTAAAGATGCAAGACCACGGACATGCATCACACGATAACTTTAAAAAACATTTAGACTAAGGAGAATAAAATGGCAGGATGGGGAGCAACAGACTCAGACGAAAGTAAACCTAAGTGGCTTACTGCAGATCAAAAAGAAGATGTATTCGCCAACGCTTCTGGTTGGGTAGTTAAAGGCGGGTCTACAATGACGGGTAATGGTAACACAAGTGCCACTCCTGAAGTTTTAGTAGCACTTGGATCTTTGGCAACTTCACTAGGACAAGCAACAGTAGATGCAGTTGATTTTGTAAGCACAGCGTTTGATGTTTCTGACGGAGGCACAATTTCAGCAGAAGTCAGTTACAACGAACAAGTAACCGTAGCAACAGCAGCACCATTGTTAGTTTTAACAAACTCACAAGCAGGTGGTGGTTCAGCAGCTAGTATTACACTAACAATGGATGGAACTTTACCAGTAACTTCTGATAAACTTACATTTGGTGTTACAATAGGCGCTGGTGGAACAACAATAGTTGCAAACGATGTACTTTCGATTGGAGCACAATCAATTAACCTTAACGGTGGCACAATAGTTGACACAGTTGGTGGCGGTAATGCAGAGAGAGCAATCTCAGCAGCACAAGGCACAGCTGGTGGCACACTAACAGCTACAGCGTAAGGAGTAAAAAATGGCAGACAGTAAACTATCTGAATTGACAGCTGCTACAACAGCAGCTGCAGCAGATTCAACATATTTGGTACAGAGTTCAACTTCTAAACAAATAACAGTAGCGAATCTATTTGGAGCTATTGCTACACCAGCAAGGTTTACTGATGCTATTTGTATTCAGGATCATGATACTATAACATCAGTGGGTGCTATTGCAGTAACCTCTAATGTTACATATATCTCAGATCCTTCAGGCGGTGGTACTTGTTCTATAGGCACAGGTACCGACGGCCAAATTAAAATTGTTATAATGACTTCCAACAGTGGTAGCCACACAATCCAATTATCCGGATCAAATGTAGCTAATACAATAAGTTTTGACGCAGCAGGGGAGAGCGCAACTTTATTATATGATACAGGATTATCGAAGTGGTACTTTATTGGAGGAAGCGCAACGGTATCCTAAAGTAATGACTGAACTAAATGATGATAACTTTTTGATCTTCGCTATTAAAAATTACCAAAATCCCTCATGTACAGGGATGGCGGAATTAGAAGATGATATAAAAAGATTTAAATATTTAAAACGCTTGTTTAATCGTTATGAGAAAACAGGTGAACCAAATGAGAGATTAATAATAAATCATTTAATATTATTATATAATGTATTTGGTAAGGCAACGACAGAAATGTTGTTCTTTAAATTAGAAGAAAATTATTGGACTAATTTAAAGACTTATTTAGTTTATTTAAATAGGATGCCCCTGGAAGAGGTATATTCACAAGGCATAAAAGTCAATAAAGGTGTTAATGTAGCTCTTAATGAAGAATTAATTAAAATACTAAGGAAACTATAATGAGTAGAGCGTTAGATGCAGTCGTAGGAATTAGGTTACTAAAATTACTTAGTACTCCTATCAATAAATCGAAAGCATTCCAAATGGGCATAATAGACAACGATGGAAACAAAGTAAAAGATCCTTCTAATTCTAATGAACGAAATGCCTACACATTATTAAATAGATTTGTATTTAAAGTGCAAAGAGCCTTAACTAGGTCTTCAGACAGAAACGCTAGAAGGTTACTAACATTTGCAGCAGCAATGGCCTTGTTGCGAGAATATAAAGATGACGATGATGATTTAGATGTAGCAGTATTGTTAGAACATTATATGGAGGACGAAAAGGTACAGCAGCAGGCTAGACTTTTAGAATCAAATGTGCTATCATTTAAAAACTATATGAGTGAGATGAACGGAGTAGCTGGAGGAGCAATTGCTGGAATAGGAGTTGGTCCACAAGGAGAACCTGGAGTAGATCCTAGGCTAATGCCAATGGCTCGCAGGAAGAAGAAAAAGAAAGATGCCAACACAAAGTAAATACGATAGAGAAATGGCTACCATAAAAGCAGATGTTGCCGCTATGGGAAGTTTATGGAACAAACTAGATGATGCTATCGAAAAAATTGGCACAGCAAGCGCTAACATAAGTTCAATTCTCGCAGTTCATGAAGAACGAATCGATATGACGGAAAAATTAGTAACAGAGAGAAGGCGAGAATCCTCAGATGCCGTTAAGGAATTACATAGCCGTATCTCTACAGCGTCGAGAGAACGAATGGAAGAGCACAAAGCCGTACAACAAGACATGAAACAGTCGGAAGAAAAAATATTGCAAGCCATCAATGAACTGAGAAAAGATGTTAATAGAGAACAGGAACATCTTGAAGATAGAATTACTAAACTAGAACAATGGAGATGGATACTCATAGGAGTATTAATTGCAGTTTCTGCAGTAGTACCTAATATGGGTAAGATTGTTTCCATGCTAGCATCCTAGAGTACCAAACGGTACAATAACCACTAGACATTTACTTTACATGGTCGTATAATAATGACTATGTTACATATTGATTTGAAATACATCATGATGATTTCCCATCGTTTTGATAGATTCAAACGGAAGGACGACTATCTATTTAATTTCCGTTGCCCTATCTGTGGCGACAGTAGTTCCAAAAAGAATAAGGCTCGAGGGTACTTATATAAGAAAAAGAACGATATGTTCTATAAATGCCATAACTGTGGTGCTGGCAAAACTTTTGGCGGATTATTAAAAGATACAGATCCTATGCTACATAAAGACTATGTACTAGAAAGATATAAAGCAGGTGTAACAGCCCCTCGAGCCAACACTACACCCGACTTCAGTGGACAATTTTCTAAACCAGAGTTTGGCACTAATGAAAGATTGATTGATACTCTCATGGATAGAGTAGACACATTAGATCCTAATCATATGGCACCAACCTATTGTAAGGAAAGATTGATACCTCAAGAGAAATGGGATAGGCTATATCATATAGAAGACATCTCAAAGATACATCAGTTAGCTCCTAAGTATAAAGATAGGATTACAACTACAGAGCCTCGTCTTGCTATCCCATTTTTCAATGAGGAAGGTGTCTTAACAGGACTTACACTAAGACATTATGGTAATAATCCTTTAAGGTATATAATGGTAAAAATAAATGAGGATGCACCCACAATTTTTGGTCTAGATCGTATAAGTAAAGAGACACCCGTAAAAATTGTTGAAGGTCCGTTGGACAGTCTGTTCTTGGACAACTGTATTGCAGCAGCAGGATCTTCATTTAACAAAATAAAAGATTTAGGTTTAGACAATCCTGTAATTATTGTTGATAACGAGCCTAGAAATGAGGCAATTTGTAAGGTGCTACACAAAAATATACAAGAAGGACATCGTGTTGTTATATGGCCTGATAGTGTAACGGAAAAAGATATTAACGATATGGTAATAGCAAATCTAGATGTTCAGGAAATTATAAATTATAATACATTCCAAAATTTAGAGGCAGAATTAAAGTTTAGAACTTGGAGGAAATATTGATATGAGTATCCATGACCCTGTTAGTGAGAGAGATATACACCAAAGAAATATACATGATTTACAGAAACAATTACAAGAAGCTTATGTAAGAATAAATGCCTTGAGTGCAGAGGTAACAGAACTAAAACAAAGGATTAAAGATGGCAAAGGCAGTACACCACGGGATAACAGTTGACTTAGATAGGGATCAACTGTTTGACACATTAGGATTACAACGACTAAAAGAATCATACATGAAAGATGAAGAGGACTCTCCACAGGAGAGATTTGCCTTTGTATCTAAAACATTTGCGTCTAATGAAGAACACGCACAAAGATTATACGAGTATAGTAGTAAGCATTGGCTGTCCTATTCTACTCCTATACTATCTTTTGGAAGGTCCAAAAGAGGCATGCCTATATCATGCTTTCTAAATTATATAGATGACACAGCGGAGGGATTAGTTGAAAACTTATCAGAGACTAACTGGCTCAGCATGCTTGGCGGTGGTGTCGGTATTGGGTTTGGTATTAGATCAAGCGACGATAAGTCTACTGGCGTTATGCCTCATCTTAAGACTTACGATGCCTCGTGCCTCGCGTACCGTCAAGGGCGTACTAGACGGGGTAGCTATGCTACTTACCTTGATATTAGCCATCCAGATGTTCTAATGTTCCTCGAGATGAGGAAACCAACAGGCGATCCTAATATGAGATGCCTCAATCTACATCACGGCATAAACATTACAGATAACTTTATGCAAGTCATTGAAAGATGTATGACAGATCCAGATGCAGATGATGGCTGGAACTTAGTAGATCCTAACTCAGGGCTAATTAAGGATACAGTATCAGCTAAAGAACTATGGCAAAAGATATTAGAACTTAGAATGGAAACAGGCGAGCCTTATATTCATTATATTGATACATCTAATAATGAAATGAAAGACTTTCAGAAAAAGAAAGGATTGAAAATAAATCAATCTAATCTTTGTTCTGAGATTATATTACCAACAAACGAACAACGAACAGCGGTGTGTTGTTTATCTTCAGTCAATTTAGAATACTATGACGCTTGGAGTAGACAACCACTATTTTTAAAAGATGTAGCAGAAATGCTAGATAATGTGCTTACATTCTTTATTGATAATGCACCAGATGAAGTGAGTAGAGCTAAATTCTCTGCCACACAAGAAAGGAGTATAGGAGTAGGAGCTTTAGGATTCCATGCCTATCTTCAGAAGAACAAACTTGCCTGGGAGAGTAATGAGGCAAAGGGTGCTAACCTTAGAATGTTCAGGCACATAAGGAGTAAACTAGATGAAGCAAATACTTCACTTGGAAAGGAACGAGGAGAGGCTCCAGATGCTGAAGGGACGGGCTACCGTTTTTCTCATCTTATGGCTATTGCTCCTAACGCTTCCAGTAGTATTATTATGGGTAACACTTCTCCTAGTATTGAGCCTTGGCGAGCTAATGCTTACCGTCAGGATACCTTATCTGGAGCCTATCTTAACAAGAATAAGTACTTGGATTCAATCATTACAGAATATTGTGAGAAACATCCTAGAACGAGTTATGACGAGGTTTGGTCCTCGATAATAGGTAACGATGGCTCTGTACAACATTTAACACAATTAACAGATGAACAAAAGTCTATATTTAAAACATCTATGGAAATAGATCAGAGGTGGTTAATTGAACACGCAGCAGATAGACAGATATATGTAGATCAAGCACAGAGCTTAAATTTATTTTTTAGGCCTGATGTAAATATAGCATATCTACATGCTGTTCACTTTCTAGCATGGAAGTCAGGTGTTAAGACATTGTACTATTGTCGTTCAGAGAAGTTAGGTAAGGCAGATAAAGTTAGTAAGCGTATAGAACGAGAGATTATACAAGAGCTTGATATGACTGCAATTGCAGATGGTGAGTGTTTAGCATGCGAAGGTTAAGCAAGGATATACAAAGTTTTTATCCGTTTGACTGGCCTTTTGAAGAGATAGTAGCAGAACTTCCTGATAAAGGAAACTTAATAGAAGTAGGTCCTTACCTAGGTAAGTCTACGGTTACATGGGCTGAATGTTTTGAACGAGCAGGTAAAGAGTGGAATATACATACAATTGATCTGTTCATAGGTATTAGTAAAATAGGAAGACCTGACAATGCTTCTGAAGAACTAACAAAACATTTAGACTCTTTATTAATTAGTGAAGAGCTACATGAACAAACATTTAAAGAAAATATACAAGGATGGAATAATATAAGTTATGAAAAAGGATTTTTTAACAAGGATTATCAACTACATGGAAAAGAGTATAATGTATTATGGTATGATGGATTACATGACTACGATCATGTTATTGAGGCTCTCAGATTCTGGGAAGACAAAGTCCAACACATGATTGTAGATTGTTACGATGATATACACCCAGGGACAAAGAAAGCAGTAAGCAATTACATACCTAAGAAAATACTTAGACCTGCAGAAGGCAAAGGTATAGCATGGTTATAAATCCAGAAGGTGTTCCTAAAGATGGAACGATAGGTGTTGTAGTATCAGGAGGTTTTGATAGTTCTATTCTTTGGCATATAGTTTATGGTATATGTTTAGAAAGAGGACAAAAGTGTGTTCCTTTTACTGTACCTAAAAATGATGGAGCATTAAGTTATGCCAATAGAATGCTTGATTGGAGTTGGCAACATTATGGTGGTAAAAGAAAACATCCTGTTGTAATCAATGCTAATGGTGTTGACTGGAGTAGGAAAGACTATCAAGGTAACGAGGTAGCAGAACAGTTATTGGGAGGCCTAAGAGATATAACAGATAATAATATGGCAGATTATATATTTACAGGCGTTAATGAATATCCTCCTAATCATGAAACATTATGTTCTTATCATGTGCCCGGTCCTAGGAAATTGGCAAGGGAGACTGATACAGAATACAAAGGTAGGAAGATAAAGAGTTTTATATTTCAACCTTTTGCAGACTTTACTAAGGCAGATTTAGTTTCGTTTGCATTTGATTTAGGTATATTACATGATATATCAGAGTTCTCACATAGTTGCGTCGAGAATATTAGAGGCAGATGTGGAGAATGTTTTTGGTGTAAAGAAAGAGAATGGGGCTTTGAACAAGCTGGCCATGTAGACATAGGTTCTAACTAATGAGAAAGAGTAGTCAAGATATCAATGGCCTACCTCAACCTGTAGCAATGTATAATGATGTACAGAATTGGCCTGATGAAGGACTATTATTAGAAATAGGAACATTACATGGTAAATCTGCTGTATCATTTGCTGAGGCATTTGAAAAATATAATAAGACTTGGAATATACATACAATAGATTTTTATAAGGGTAGCAAATGGACAGCTAATGTTGGCATGACGGAGGAAGAATATATATCATGGCGTAAGGAAAATGGCATACACACATCAGGAGAGGAACAGCGAAGAATTGTATTAGAAAATTTAGAAGGTTGGGATAATATTAAAGCAGAAAATGCTAACTTCTTTCCAGGCTATGTTATAAATATCCAGCCCACAGCACTTTTTTATGACGGCAATCACGATTATGAACCTTGCAAGTGGGCTCTAGATAAATTCAAAGATCTAGATCTCCTTTATGTTGATGACTATTGTAATAGACAATTTCCTGGAACAGTCCAGGCCTGTCATGAACACGCAGAAGAACAAAATAAAGATATGAAAGTATATCTAAGGGGAGGCGATATAGTAAAAGATCCTAATGCCTCAGAAACATATTTACAAGGTGGCGTTGCAGTCATCACAACTAAAGAGGAATAAAATGGTGGCAAAACTTAAACTGACAGACGAAAGGAATTATTTCAAACCGTTCTCATATCCATGGGCGTATGAGGCATGGTTAAAACACGAACAATCTCATTGGTTACATACAGAAGTACCTATGGCAGATGATGTAAAGGACTGGAAAGATAAACTCTCAGACCCTGAGAAAGCGTTTCTAACAAACATATTTAGATTCTTTGTACAAGGAGACATAGATGTAGCTGGAGGGTATGTAAACAACTATCTACCCTACTTTCCACAACCAGAAGTTCGTATGATGTTATCAGGATTTGCTGCTAGAGAGGCATTACATGTCGCTGCCTATGCACATTTAATAGAGACTTTAGGTATGCCTGAGTCCACATACAAAGAGTTCCTAGAGTATCAGTCTATGGTAGAAAAACATGAGTACTTTATGGAACAGTCTAATGCTAATGGTACACCAGAGTCTGTCGCTACAAATATAGCAGCATTCTCAGCATTTACAGAAGGCATGCAGTTATTCTCATCTTTTATTATGCTATTGAACTTTCCTCGTCATGGCAAGATGAAAGGCATGGGACAGATTATTACATGGTCTATCGTTGATGAAACTATGCACGCAGAGTCTATGATAAAACTATTTAAAACTTATGTAAGAGAGAACAGGAGACTGTGGAATGATAAGTTAAAGAAAGATATTTACGATATAGCAGAGAAAATGGTAGACTTAGAAGAGAAGTTTATTGATGTATGTTTTGCTATGGGAGATATGGAGAACCTTACACCTGAACAAGTTAAGAAGTATATTAGATATATTGCTGATAGAAGGCTTATAAGTATGGGAATGAAAGGTATTTTTAAAGTGAAAAGAAATCCATTATTGTGGGTAGAAGAGATGATTAATGCTCCTACTCATACAAACTTTTTTGAGAACAGAGCTACAGACTATGCTCGAGGAGCTTTAAAAGGAGACTGGGGTGATGTCTGGGGAGAGGCTAATAGTGCCTAGAAAATATATAGAATGCGTGAAATGTGAAGGGACTGCTCATATAGAACACGAGCAAGATCATTCATTTTATAATATTAAATATTGTCCCTTCTGTGGTGAAGAACTAGAACTAGAAGAGGAGTTTAAAATAGATGAAGACTTCGAACAAGAGTACCAAGCTAACAATTAAAGATATTGGAGGCTATACTGCCAAAGAGGATGATAGATATACTGTAAAAGATAATCCTCATTTAAAAGGGCTGGTCCTAAGTAGTACATTTCTATTTGCTGGTAAGGAAACATCTGGACATACACATGATGGACAGGAAGAAATATATTTCTTTATAAAAGGCAAAGGTGAAATGACACTAGATGATGAAAGATTTCCTGTAGAAGAGGGAGATGTAATACTCATAGAAGATGGTGTATTTCATAAAGTACATAACACAGGACACCTTGGTTTGTATTTTGTATGCGTGTTTGATGGAAAAAGAAGCCATTAACACCATATAAATACGATTATGGCAAGGAAAAAGAAAGAACCGAAGAAGCATAGAGTATATTGTACATATTTTCCTGATGGAAGATATTACATAGGTTATTCATGCAAAACGGATAAACAGTTCGAGAAGTACTTTGGTAGCTCAACCATAGTTAAGGAGTCAATAGACGAATTAAGAAAGGAAGTTATAGCAGAGTACAAAACTAGAGCACCTGCAAAGATGCAGGAGTTTTTATTACAATGGCAACAACGACACGACGATGCCTGTGTAAATGATATGTTACATGTAAGAATTAGATCTAGTTTCCTAAAAGATTTCGAACCTATAGATTGGAGGCCAAATGTTTAGACAGAGTAATTTATCATTTATTGTAATGACGCTATTCTCAGCGTTAGCGGTATCAGTAGTAGCTGCATACTTTTCTATTGTAGGACTTATAGCAATATTTTCTGCTCTGCCTATGGCCATACTTGCAATGGGTGTGGTATTAGAAATAGCAAAACTTGTAACAGCATCATGGGTATATCAGTATTGGGAACGAATACAGTTCATGATGAAAGCCTATATGATATTAGCAGTAGTCGTTCTATCCTTAATCACATCTATAGGTATATTTGGATTCCTAAGTAAAGCACACATGGACCAAGCAGCAAGTGCTGGAGATGCTGGTGCACAAGTAACGAGATTAGATCAACTTATAGCAAGAGAACAAGGTAAAATAACTGCACTAGAAGAAAGAATACAAAGGATAGATGATGGCGGTACTTTAGATGTTACTGATTCTATTAGACAGCAGGAAGAGATTAGAGATACAGCATGGGATAGAATTCAAGGCGATATAACATACGCCGAGGAACAAATTGATAAGATTAGAACCTCTTTAGACTCAGATTTGGCGATAGAACAGTCAAAACTTGACGGTTTAGACGCTATAGTAGCATCTTATACTACCCAAGGCACTACTGGAAATGCCTTTAGTCGTACAGATAATGTGGCAAAAGGTTTAGAAGTTAGGGAAGAACAAAAGGCAGAGCGAGATGCAATAGATCTTAAGATGAAAGAGTTACGAGATTATGCTGAAGGACAAATAGCAGGCTATCGTAACCAAATATCTCAATACAGAGCAGACACGCAGGCTACAATAGATAATGCCAACGAGGAAATAAACAGATTAAGAGACAACGAAAGTAATGCACAAGTAGGCAGAGACGGACAAATAGATGGCCTACAAGCACAGATAGATGATGTGTACATAACAATAGAAGGACTGAATGAGGACCTATTTGAAAAGAGAGCAATTGTAAGAGAGTTAGACAATGAAGTAGGACCAGTTAAATATATAGCACAACTATTATATGGCCAGTCTGGTACAGCAGCGGTTGATTCTGCGGTACAGATTGTTATAATGTTACTAATATTTGTATTTGATCCTTTAGCAATTATATTGGTTATAGCAGCTAATTTAAGTTTTAAGGAAAGACGAGGAGGAAGGATTACAGCAATGGCAGCACCAGATGTAGATGTTGTAATAGATGATGATATATCTCCTGTTGAACAATCACTTGAACAACAAGCTGATATGAGATCAAGAGCTAATGCTAAAGATGATGTACATATAGAAATGACTACCTCAGAACCATTTGTAGATAAAATGGGAAATGATTGGGTAGCCGATAAATATGGTGATGAGTCTGCGATGGACCCTAAAAAGGAAGTAGACTTACAATGGTTAATAGATAAAAAGAGGAAGAAAGATGCCTAATGTAGATGAAATAAATTACCACCCAGAACGAAACGATGATGAGTGGAGACAAAGAGTAGAAGGACTACTTAAAACAGGTAATGGTAAGTTCCATTTCCAAAAAGTAAATGGACAACTAAGGGATATGTTTTGCACATTAAATCCTGTTGTCTTACCTAAAGAATATAACACAGAACTAGCCAGTCAATCTAAACCTGGTACCCTAACTGTATGGGATATTGAAGTTAATGGTTGGCGTTCTATGAGATATGATAGTATCATACAATTTAAATTCTTAGGTAATTTGGATAAAGATGCAGAACACGAGTCCAATTTTACAAGAAGATAGACCTTTTGGTCCTATTGCTTCTTGACCTTTACTTAACACGGTCTTATAATTAGTACTATGAAACTAATGGAGAAAGACCTATCATGGCAAAACCTAAAAAACGCAGTCAGTATTTTCTTACTGAACCAAACTGGGCAGAGTTCAGCCTAGCAGAGACAGCGGAACAAAAGCAAGAGGCTTGGAAGAAGTCTCAATACTTTATTCACGCTGAGATTCCTAATAAAGAATGTTATAAGGCATTCCGTAATTGGGTAACAAAACATTCCAAGTGGGATAAGAAGATGAAGAAGCAGGTGTTAGAAGCGCCTGACTATGCTTTCCTATCCATATCAGAATATACTTGGTTCCATGCTAAAACAGGCTGGATGTTAGATAAACAAGAAGAATATATCTATAACAAGGAACAATATTTCTTAGATACAGCAGCTAAAAAGAATGCTGAGAGAGCACACGCAGCAGCAGAGCGTAAAACTAAAGTTACACCTATTAGGCGTGAACTAGATGTTATGATCAATGCTGTTGATAATGTAATAGATAACTTTTTTGAAGGCAAGAAGGTTTCTAGTGTAGAAGGACTTACAAGCTCTTGCAAGTTAAACAAAGAGGAGTCTAATGCTGTTTATGAGGAGTATGCTAACTCTTTAGATGAGTTTAAGGAAGTACAAAGAGTCCGTAAAATTAGAAATAGATCTGAATGGGACGAACAGCTTGTAGAAGGTTATAGTCATATCAATAAGCCTGGTATGGACAAACTTATTATATGGTTAGATGAGTTCTTACAAGTTATGATTGCACAACAACAGCGCAAGTCTCCTGTAAGGCGTAAGAAACCTCAAGATCCTCGTAAGATAGTAGCACGATTAAGACACTTACAAGCAGATAAGGACTTAAACATAGCATCTGTGAACCCTGTAAACATCTTAGGTAGTAGTGAGGTGTGGGTATATGACACAAAGCGCCGTAGACTAGGGCTATATAAGTCTAAGCAGGATGGTGGCTTACATGTTAAAGGCACATCTATTACAGGATATGATGAGGGACTATCATATGAAAAGACATTACGAAAGCCTGAGGAACAGCTAAAGTTAATAATGTCTAAATCTAAAAAGGCAATACATGATGTGGTTGGCAAAATACGAGGCAAGCAAATGAAAGTTAAGACTCGTATCAATGCTAATATGTTATTGTTAAAGGTACAGTAATGTCTGAATTTATATTTGATGTTGATGGTACATTGACACCATCAAGAGGAACAATTGATCCTGAGTTTAAAGAGTTCTTTCTAAACTTCTGTGATGAGAATAATGTTTATCTAGTTACAGGTAGTGATAAGCCTAAGACAATAGAACAAATAGGATTAGATGCATATAATATGTGTAAACGAGTATATAATTGCAGTGGTAATGATGTTTACGAAGGCGATAATAATATATCTCATAGTAAATGGATACTACCTGAGCCACCACATGAATGGCTAACTACACAAATAACCGAGAGTCCTTGGGATATACTAACAGGGAAACACTTTGAACATAGGACAGGTATGTGCAACTTTAGTGTGGTAGGTCGTAATGCTAATACAGAACAAAGAAAAGCATACTATGAATATGATTGTCAGTATGAGGAAAGAGAGATGATAGCAGAAACATTTAATCACATCTTTCCTGATCTAAATGCTGATGTAGGTGGCGAGACAGGTATAGATATATTTCCTAGAGGCAAGAACAAAGCACAAATATTAAATCATTTCATTAAAGATGATATAAAATTCTTTGGAGATAGATGTGAAGAAGGTGGTAACGACCATCCTATTGCTCGTGAACTATATCCTTATCAAGTCCACAAAGTTAATAGCTGGAGAGATACTTGGAGGTTATTAAAACCTGCAGGGAGACTAAAATGAAAATAGAAAATTTATTAGAACCTACTAATGTATTAGAAACTTGGAAACCTATCAAACAAGTTCCTAGTTTAAAACTAAATGTTGAGAATGGCAGCAGGAACGAGGATAGGTGGATTGAATTGCTTAGACACCACAGACTATTACAAAATGATACCAGGAAAAAGATATCTCCTGATACACATTGGCAAGTTTCTGGATATAAAATACCTATAAGAGTAGAGATTAAAAGTAGTAAGGATAAAACTGCTTTTATAATGGGCGGTGGTGAAGGCGATCATTATCATTATGGCATAGATCAATTTGAATTTATGGCTATAACATTTGATAGAGATAGTGAGAACCCTAAGTTCTGTGTAATACCATGGAAACTAATACATGGGAAAAAGAATGTATCTTATGAACAAGTAAAAACATGGGAAAACAATTTTAATCTCGAAGGGTATGTGGTATGATAGTAGTAGATTATAATCAAACAGCAATTGGTTCCTTTATGGCTGAGGCTCGAGGCAGAGCTGATGTAGAGCCTAACTTACCACTGCTTAGACATATGATTGTTAATACTATAAGATCATATAAAAAGCGCTGGGGAGATGAGTTTGGCGATCTAGTTATTGCATGTGATAACAGATATTATTGGAGACGAAAGTTCTATCCTTATTACAAAGCAAGTAGGAGAGCTACAAGAGAGGCTAGTAGTATGGATTGGAGTCTTATATTTGAGTCTCTTAATATGGTTAGAGATGAACTAGCAGAAGTATTTCCTTATCCTGTTATTGATATCGACGGTGCAGAGGCAGACGATGTTATAGGAACATTAGCAGAGTATAGTCAGACAATAGGAGAGCCCGGTCCTTTATTTGAAGATGAGATTATACCAGAGCCGTTCCTAATTGTATCAGGAGATCATGACTTTAAACAATTACAGAAGTATTCTAATGTAAAGCAATGGGCACCAGCACAAAAGAAATGGGTTAAACTAAAAGAAACAGCAGAACAATATCTCATGGAACATATTATTACAGGAGATAAGGGAGACGGCATACCTAATATGCTATCACCAGATGATGTATTTGTTAGTGGACAAAGACAAAAGCCTATTCGTAAGGTATTGTTAGCAGAATGGAAACTACAAAAGCCTGAGGAATTTGTTACAAGTGAGATGGCAGAAGGATGGAACCGTAATCGTATGCTAATTGATCTAACCAAAACACCAGAAGACATCAAAGAAGGTATTATACATAGTTATACATCACAAACAAATAAGGAGAAACAATCCTTATATGATTACTTTGTGAAGCACAACATGAGAACAATGATTGAGAATATAGAGGATTTTTAATGGAACCTACAAAATTTAGACAAGTAAATGAAGCCCTTGACTGGGTATTTGAAGCACCCAAGAAGGAACAAGTAGATAGGCTTAAGACTATTGCAAAGAAGAACCAGACTATTGTGCCTTTTGTTAGGTGGGGTGTTGGAGCTGAGAAGATAGAATGGGGACTGCCTGAAGGTATGCCTGAAACTACAAAGATCAAAGATGATATTCCAGATGATATGGGAGAGTCTACTCTTACTATTGAATTTAGAAGGATTAAGTCTTTTACAGATCCTGCATCTAATATGCACAACCTTCCAGACTGGAAGCGTGAGATGAATTGGATGTCTATTCTAGAAGGCGTACATCATAAGGAAGCAGAGCTTATTACACATATTAAAGATGGTAAACTTCTAAAACTATATCCTAAACTAGAAGCTATATTGCCTGATCTAGGCATTGATGATTGGAATAAATCTAAAAAGAGAGCTACTCGGAAGAAGGTAAAGAAGTAGTATCAGGTTTATACTTATCATAGAATCTACCCCACTGATATCCTTCAGGTAACGGTTCAGTTACAGGTATTGTGGTAGTCACTCCCTCAGGAGATACACACCAACGACGCTTAACCTTAAAGTTAGAAGCATAAGACATTTTTATACGAGTGTCTTTGCTATGTTGCCTACCATACATAGGATTGTTCTCACCACCTCTTGTACCTGTCATTGTTTTAGATACCTTCTCTCTAAACTCAGGTCCTCTACCATTCTTAACAGCAGGATGATTGTCACCTAGTTTTGCTTGTCTTATTCTTTCTAGTCCTTCAGGTGTGTGGTGTTTAGTTCTTTCTCGAGCTGTGTCGTTAGCAACAGGCAAACCTAGATGTAGTGCATGCTCTCTTATTTGTTCAATAGTAGAGAACCTTCTAATCAGTTCACGAGGCTTAGGAACATCTTGTACATGATTATTGTCTACGATATATAGACTGTCTTTGTGATTAAATAGAAAGAATAACGAAGCCTTGGACATTAGTAATCTAACTCTACACCTACTAGACGAGATGTTTCTTTTTGGTTTTCAATAACAGATCTAAAATATATTCTTTTGCCTTCAGGTTTTTGTTCTGTCTCTACCTTTACACGAATTTGTAATATGGGTAATGCAGTAGTGTTAGGTCCTTCGTGCATGTTAATTACATGTCTAGGTACTTGTGCTTCACCTGATTCTGAATAATAGTTCTTATCATCTATACTGAAATAATCATATTCCATTATAGCTGATTCTAATAAATTATAATCTTTATATGTAGGCTTACCAGAGTCTAGTAACATTAACTGTGGTACCTCACCAGCTTCCTTTTGTGCATGAAACTTAACAGCAGCAGCAAATCGTTTCTTTTGTTCATCGTCCCACTTAACAATATTGCCTTTGCCCCATTTGTTATATCCTTGTTCATATGCTAGTAACAATGCCTCACCTATCTTTTGTGGTTGTCCAGGCTTATTGTTAATTAATTGTCTATATTTACGCTCTATTTGAGCAAGTTTAACACCATAAAATTCTTTCATTAAATCTCTTAATGTGGAGAACTTATTGCCTCCTCTCTGTCCAAACTGTCCAACACCTCCTGCCTTTACAGATATCTCCATGGATACTTTTTTATCTTTGCCATCAAAATCTGTGAAGGATACATCTATATCTTTCTTTGTGCCTTTTTGATCCTCGAGTCCTTGTGCTGCTACAGTTATTATATCTCGTCTGCCATTCTCATAAAAGATTCTATCCCAATCTTTTACAACCGATGAATTAGCATAATTAACAGCAGAAGTATATAAGCCATCCATCTTTGTATATCTAACTCTAGTATCTAGGAATGCCTTCATGTCTGCTGACTTTAATCCTACTTTGTATATTATTTGATCTGGATCTAATGCTGTACCATCGCCTGCTGGTGCATTAGGAGATGTAAATGAGTCTATTGTAAACTCATTAACATTTTTATACTTGCCTAATTTCTTTATAACATTCTCTACATCGTTCCTTGTTACTGTCATATCAGGTTTCGCTTTCATAAACCTAGCAACAAGCGCTGCACTTTGTATTCCTTCTGCTACATCTCCACGGTTATATTCTGTCTTGCCGTCTTTAAACTCTGCTGACTTATACAATCTTTTGATATTTAATTTGTCTGGATTGTTCTTTTCTATTCCTGTTTTGCCTTCATACTTATCCCACTTAGCCTGTAAAGTAGCACCCATTGCTAATTTTATATGTATTCTAGTACCACCTGTTTGGAGTTTATTTAATAGAGCTACATCTGTGGTGTCAGGTATTTTAGTGAATGTAGCTTTAGCAGTAGTGGAAGATGATATACAAAACTCACTAATGGTTGCTTTACCATCAACAGCTTTACCATTAAAAGATATATCAAACTCTTCTTGTGCTAGATATTTGTGATAAAATACAACCTGTCTTGAGTCATATTTTAATATCTCCGCTGCTGTTAAATGTGCCATATAATACTCCTATTTGTTCTTAGTATGATATCTGGTTAAGTAAATGTCAACCTAAATATAAAGTATTTATAAATAAGAATAGGACTTATATTAAAGGAGAGAGCATGAGTAAGTTTAACAAATTGCTAGACGCTAAGTTTACACCCCCTAAAAGGTGGCAACTTGACTCTAGTTTAATCTTTGATAGTGATAAACTGTCCGAGAACGATAAAAAGGTCCTTAAGAAAGTTAAGGCAAGAGTAACCAAAGCAGGTAAAATAACAGCATTCAAAGGCTTTAAGACAGATTTAGCGTCAGTCCCTAGAATAGCATGGAGTTTTATTGCACCATTTGATATTGCCAGATCTGCAGTAATCCACGATGCATTATACTCAGCAATTAGAGAGTATCGTGAGGAAAATGGCTATCATGTAGGTTCAGGCGGTTCATCAGAAACAAAAGAATCTAAACAGGTATCTTCAAAGGCTAAGAAGGTAGCTGACAAAGTATTTCTAGAGGCAATGTTGGAGTCAGATCCACCTATTGCCAAATGGAAAGCGTATGCTTCATATTATTCTGTCGTATTATTTGGCAGATGGAGCATCATACCTCGGGAAACCGATTAATAACATATAGGAGGCAAACATGTTAGATTATATTAAAGATCGCATTAGCGAGAGGACATCATGGGATGGTATTACAATCATCGGTGTTTCATTATTAATCCTCGTGGCAGCACCCATTGTTAAATTACTAGCTTGGCCAGCATTGGCCTATGGTATTTGGACTTTGGTAAAACCAGAATCCGAATAGGCTAGGATAGTAAGCAGGATGGTCCACAAATAGGACCATTTCTGCTTGACTTATGGTTCCTGAGAGTGCATAATGTATGTTATATAAGTAAGTGAGGTAATATGACACAATATATGGAACGAGTACAACTACAAAGTCTTAAATTAGAAGCAGAGGAATGGGCTAATACCCCTAAGTCTCTACATTCACATCAATTAAAATCTATGTGGTATGATGACAGGCCACACGATACTGATGATGGTCCTGTATGTGATGTCCAATTCAACGACGGTCGTATAGAAAGGACGATCCTTAAGACAGGTGAAAAAGTAACATTTGGAGAATCAATAACAGGTGAGGAACTGGTATATGAATATCAAAGAAATGGTAGCCCGAACAGCAAGTCCTAAAGAAATAGCAGAGTCTATTCGTAGGCTAGATGCTAAGAAACTAGCAAAGCTGGTTGAGGTATTGTGTGATGATAACATGGGGCAGAAGTTACAAACAGCTCTTAGTTATGAGAACATAGACAGAGACTTTAGAAAGGATTAGTATGCTGGCAACCAACTGTATAGAAGTTGCAGGAGGTTTTCAAGGACAGAGGAATAGAGTTGAATCTGTCGCTACCTTTTGTGTTGATCAATTACTTCCTAAACATAGAACACTAGAACTAGATTTTCATCTAGGCAATTACGAAAAAACAGAAAACATTATGGGCTCATGCCTACATGTATATAATAATGAGTTTCAAATAGCAATAGACAACAAGCAGAAGTTATACGATCTTATTCTAACTGTCTGCCATGAAATGGTACATGTAAAGCAATATGCTAGACGAGAACTTAAAGAGGATTATCCTAATACTTGGTGGAAAGGTATGACATACACAGATGCCAGGTGTTATCCATGGGAGCTAGAAGCGTGGAAAATGCAGAAGATATTAGCTCACAACTACATAAAAACACACATTTCTAGTCCTATTAAGGACATAAAAGTGCTTGACAGGAGGTCCTAAAGAGTGCATAATATACATATGATTAACAAAAATAAGATAATTTTAACTGATTGCGATGGTGTATGTCTAGACTGGGAGTTCGCATTCCACACTTGGATGGGAACAAACGGACATACTCTTACAAACGGTAATACATACAGCGTCTGTAATCAATATTCGATAACAAAAGAACAAGCAGATAGATTAGTTGCACAGTTCAATAGCTCAGCACACATGGGCTTTTTACCACCCTTAAGGGACGCACAATATTATATCAAATTGTTAGCAGAGAGACTAGGCTATAGATTTGTAGCAGTTACAAGTCTAAGTGCAGATGTATATGCTCAGCAACTTAGAACATGTAATCTCAAGAAACTATTTGGTGAGAGTACATTTGTTGAATACCATTACTTGCCTTGTGGTGCTGATAAAGACGATATACTCATAGAGCTTGCTAATAAATATGAAGGTAGTCTATGGGTAGAGGATAAATATGTAAATGCAGAGGCAGGTGCCGATGCAGGATTTGATAGTTTACTCATAGAACATGGCCATAATCTAAATTACGATGGTGATGACAGAGTTAGAATAGTTAGGAATTGGGAAGAGATATACAAATATGTTGAAAGAAAAGAAAATGAGAGAGATCTCAAAAGAAGAACTAGAAAATTCAACTAGAATTCAGAAGTCTGCTACTCCTAAATATACCATTGACTGGTATGTTAAATGGGTAGCTTCAACATTTATTCTAGCTGCTATGTCCATGAGAGGTGTGGCAGGCTTAGAGTTAACAGATTTAATTCTGTCAGCTTGTGGTGTAGCACTGTGGCTCTGGGTGTCTATCATCTGGAAAGACAGAGCGTTAGTTCTACTCAACGGTGTAGGACTATTATTTTTATTAAGAAACTTGTTTGAGAGGTTAATGTAATGGCTATTATGAATATGGGTGGCTCCCTACGCTATGATATGCACGGTAGGAAAAGAAAGAACTACAAGAAGAATAATCTTACTAAAAAGATTAATACTTCTAGAGCAGGAATACCTGCAGTCACTAGGCCTGTAACTAATGAAACATTAGAACAGCACAAAGAACATTTAAGAAAATATCCTTCTATGCCTATGGGTAAGAGTAAAGCAGATGGCAAAGGCACAAAGAACATGTCATGGGATAAGGAAAGACAAGAAATAAGCAAAGGCTATACAGTTGCACCAGCATATAACAAAGGTGCTTATCAGGTTATAGGCAAGAACAATATAAAGGATATAGGTAAATAATGGAAGAGTTTGGTTGGCAAATATTATTCCTTGGTGTCCTGATAGGAGGCATGTACTCCTCATACAAAATAGGACATAAAGAAGGTTCAGGTGCCATGATAGATTTTTGTAAGTCAAAGCGCAATAAGCAAGGGTTGACGCTTATTCATTTCTTCGGACAAAATATAGAATTCTTAGATCCTCTATCCTATAATAAGGCTATGCTAGATTCAATAGCAAAAGCTCTAGAGGAAGAGGATGAACACAGCTCCTGAAAGATATAACGAAGTAGAAGTATTATCCACATACCTCGAGACTAAGAACATAACAATATACAGTCATGGTCCTATAGGTACACGACCCTTTGAGCCATTCATGAAAGCATTAGGCACACGCACAATGCTAGCCTATGTCAAGCCACACCATTGGATGAACATTACAAAAGAATATACAAATCACACGCACATATTAATATTACGAGATCCTGTAGAACAACACAACCACGCCACATTCCTACATGCCATGTCATTGAGAGATGTGGTACTGAAAAGAGACAACATGTTCTACTCTACACATTTACGACCACATCTAGGAACAATAGCACAAGCAGAGTTTGATTTCTATATTAACTATCAAGACTTGAATAAATACTTATTAGAATGGCAAAACCCTTATCCGCCTGTAGCAGAGACAGGCAAGTTTTTTAATCTCGATGAAGAGGTTGCAGCGTTTGAATTTATCAAACGAAACAAGATGATATTAGAAGTGCCACAATGGAGGGAATTGTTGTTACACGGACAATTGAATGAAATATAAAGGAATAATACTCGGCGGAGCGATAGAAAGAGCAGACACATCGGAAACCAGGAATCAAGCTCCTGGTTTGTCTACTCCAGAGCCACCTGAAACCTGGCATAGTATTAAAAGATCTGCAGGTGCACACAGAATAGCCACACATTTACGAGAAGAAGGCTGGGACATAGAAGTGGTAGACTTCTGGCCTGCTTGGACTCGTGATGAATTATTAGATCTAATGGAAAAGAGAGTAGACGAAAATACTAAGTTCATAGGCATTTCATCTATGTTTCCTTTACAAGGACCTAGCGGTGGCACTATGGTGCAAACTATGAACGAAACAGTTCAAGAAATTAAGAAAAGACACCCACATTTAATCATTATAGGAGGTTCTCAGAATGTAGGAGCATCTTTACAATGGTGGTGTGATTATTATATTGCTGGCTTTGCAGAAGTAGGAATAATAGAACTATTAAAATATATTACAGGCGATGGCCCTGAACCTTCAGGAATGGTAACTAAGGAAGTCTGGGGTATGGAGAGAAAATGGATAAACTGTAGACATCATTATCCTGCTTTCCCATGGCCTGATGCTAAGGTTAAATATGAAGACAGAGACTTTATGAGATCTGATGAAGTGCCAACGGTAGAATTCAGTCGTGGGTGCAAGTTTAAATGTAGATTCTGTTCCTTCTCTGTACTAGGAGTTAAAGGAGATTATAGTAGAGATGAAGATAGTCTTTACGAAGAACTATTAGATAATTATGAGAGATGGGGCATAACAACCTATTCAGTATCTGATGAAACTATCAACGACTCAGAAGAGAAACTAGCAAAACTAGCACGAATAGCAAAACGATTACCTTTCCAACCATCATTCCAAGGATTTATGAGAGCAGATTTATTAGCATCCAAACCTGATACTTGGCAGGATGTATGGGACTCAGGTGTTAGATCACATCTTTATGGTGTGGAAACTCTCAATCATGAGGCAGGCAAATTTGTAGGCAAAGGCATGAATCCTGATAGATTAAAAGAAGGCCTTTTACGAGTTCAAGACTATTTCGGCAATAAAGGATTCTTCCGCTGTACAATATCAACGATTATAGGTTTACCAGGAGAAACAGAAGAGACATTCCTAGCAGGTAGAGACTGGATATTGAATAACTTCAAAGGTCATGCTTTCTCGTTTTTCCCTCTCTTTATAGGACAAAATGAGACATTTACAATGATGACAAACCCTAGTGTTCTAGAGCGAGAGTGGGCAGACAAGACTACAAAAGTATTATGGGAAACTAATGCAGAAGAGATGGGTGTTGATTATGAAGAACTACATCCTAGAATGAGACAGACAGCTAAATTTTATATGGAAGCTCCTGGTGTGGCAAAGTGGGCTAATAAAGACATGAATGTGTGGCAAGCATTTAAAATATTTAACAGAGTAGCAAGCGAGGCATTACTACCTACACAATTAGCTCCTGGTATATTCTTTTACCATAGATATCTCACAGGCACAGATCATACAGTTCAGGACATGCAACAGACATTTTTAAGCGAGAATAAGCTACAATTAAATCGCCAATTGACGATGGATGATTACAATATAGATCCTTCATTGACAACAATATATCCTAAACAGTACGAGATTATAGAAGAGTACAAGAGAAAAAAACTTGCAGTATGAACCCAACAAAAGAGCAACTAAAGATATATAGCGAGTATGAGGAAAGCCCTTGTGTATTCATATGCACATTAGTAGACAATGGCCAAGAGGATATGTGCGTAGGATGTGGACGAACAGATACAGAGATAGCAGAATGGTTAACCTATACTAACGAACAGAAAAAGGTAATCAAGGCAAAAGCTCTTAACCGTTTACAAGACTAATAGAAAACTATAGATATAAATAAAACTAAACAATATAGAATATACTCTAATCAACAGACAGTATATCAATAAGTATTACGGAGTAAGCACGCGGATGAAACACACTAAAAACAGCAGAGAGATAGGCAAAGTCCTTGGAGAATATCACACTTATATACGAGACAATCGTAAAGCCATAGTCCTAAGAAATGCTATGGGATTCTATGTAGAATTATATGATGGTGGTGAGTTAATGGAGACACGAGAACTATATAAACATGCTGAAATATATGCAGAGAATTGTGCAGAGAACTGGGTTGATATGGTAATAGCATGAGAAAAGTAACTCTTACCTTTGTACTTGACGGACCAATACCTGCTGTGACTAACCAAGATATAGCAGAACAATGCGCTGAGAAATTAAAAAACATGGAGTTTATAGTATCAGTTGAAGCTGAGAAAGAAGAAGCCATTGATATACACAACGAGTTAGTGAGTGGAGTTATTAGTGCAGTAAACGAAGAGCCTATTAGTCATACATTAGAGACATTCGGAGACATTGATAATGCCATTACAGAAGCTGATAAGAGAAAACACCTGGGGCGTCCTAGTACGGAACAAGGCGGTAATCGTATTAAATCCTCATATAATACAGACCGTGATCCTTTCAATGAGTAAAGGCCACCACTAAGCGCGTACTCCACCACACCCCCTCTAACCACCACTACCCACCCCTAAAACAATCTATACTTGAATAGGTATTGTAGGAATCTACCTTTATTAGGGAGATCTAACCAGACGGCCTACGAATGTCAAGCCCTCAGAGTACCAAAGGAATTTACCCAAAAGATATGGCGAGGGCTTAGCACATCTCGAACCACTTGTCAACCCCCCTGGATTGGACCTGCACCACCCTCCCAGGATACCACTTCTACCCCCCTTCCCCCTTATCGTAGGCGCGTAGAAAACCTTTACAACCCTCATTCCCTAAGGGCGGTAAAGTTGGTGCGGAATAAACCTTTACAAGTGCTCTAGATTAACGGCTCTAGAAAACCTTTACAACCCTATCCTGCTGGACCCGGGCGCTCCATCAACTCCTGGAACACTATGTCTATCGCTGCGTCCCTCATGCTATCCTCATTTTCGGATGGGTGGAAGTAGAAGGAGTTGGCTTTTAGAAGGCTGGCTACTTGGCTGATTGGCATGTTGGCTACATGGTCAATGGCGTTGTCGGCTATTATGTCTTTACTAAAATGGCTCATATCTTAATCACTCCTTTATTATGTCTATATGATAGCATCTTTAGGACCATTTGTCAACCTTTTTATTAGGCGTGTGAGCGACGATAATTGTCGCTAGGGTCTGCTATAATAGTAGTATGTTAAGTAATAAAACAAATACAAATAAAACAACTGTTAGCGACAGTAATTGTCGCTTGTGTTTGTTATAATACTTGTATGTTAAATAATAAAAAAGGAAAAACTATGTTATTAGAAGAAAAAGTGGAATTGTTAGTTAGAGGATATGTTGAATATACAGCAGATGGGAAATATAGTGTAGGGATTAAAGATAAAGAAGATCCTTTATATAAAGAGTTTACACTAGACGAGGGTTACTATATGTTTGGCTATGACGAAGAAGGGAATATATTGGAGGCAGAGAAAACAGACAATATGGACTTAACTGGATATGAGGTGGAATTAGAGTATGGCGATATTGAGTGTTGGTTTAAAGACGATAGAGGTGTTTTAATAATAAGATAGTTATAACAAAAAGTTATATAAGGCATGGCGACTATATAACAAATGATTATTTTACATTTAGTTATTAGTTTAGTATAATGTGTATATAAATTAATAAAACAAGTGAGAAAGTATATGTTAAAAATTACAAAAGGTGGAGAAACAATTAACGAGAACAACGAAAAGGTTGCGAGTGTTACACTTGA